>JADEYI010001122.1_pt1 | contig 23653 bp, 19 predicted proteins | sample 8542331 | NCBI WGS metagenome assembly JADEYI01 (sample SAMN16510988, study PRJNA670497) | mine drainage metagenome | isolation source: biofilm near Copperflume 1 | place: Germany: Marsberg coppermine Kilianstollen | collected 2018-02
ATCTCCCCCTCGCTGGCGTCCGCGTATGCGACCTCACGTGGATCATCGCCGGGCCTACGGCGACGCGTGTGCTCGCCGATTTTGGCGCCGACGTGATCCGTGTCGAACACGAGCAGGCAGTGGACGCCATCCGCATCGGCCGTCCAATCGTGGGCGACGCCCCGACGCTGAACAATTCCGGATTTTTCAACTACTTCAACCGCAACAAGAAGAGCATCCTGCTGAACGCGCGCCACCCGGACGGGATGGCCATCCTCAAGCGTCTGATAGCACAGAGCGACGTCGTCATCGAGAACTTTTCCAGCGGGGTGCTCGATTCCTGGGGCCTCGGCTATGCCGAGTTGAAGAGCATTCGCCCGGACATCATCTACTGTTCCATTTCCGGTTTTGGACACAGCGGCCGCGACCAGGAGTTCACCACCTGGGGGCCGACGGCGCAGGCATTGAGCGGCCTGACATTCATGTCGGGCCTGCCCGGCCAGCCGCCCGCCGGCTGGGGCTTCAGCTACATGGACCACACCGCCGGGTACTACGGTGCCATCGCCGTGCTGATGGCGCTGCACCACCGCAACCGGACGGGCGAGGGCCAGTACATCGATATCTCGCAGGTGGAGGCGGGCATCATCCTCACCGGTCCGGCCGTGCTCGATGCGACGGTGAATGGCCGCTCCTGGCGGCGCGAAGGGATGCCGCCGGGAAACCGCGCCTGGGAACCGGCGATCGCACCACACAATGCCTACCCCTGCCGTGGCGAAGACCGGTGGATCGCCCTCGCTGCGACGAACGACGCCGAATGGCAGGCGCTCGTGCGGGCCATGGACGATCCCGCGTGGGCCGAGAGCCCACGGTTCGGCACCAATGAGGGGCGGCTGGCGAACCAGGATGAACTGGATGCGCACATCGGCGCCTGGACTGCGGCGTGCGAGGAGTACGAACTGATGGCGCTGCTACAGGCGGCAGGCGTGCCTGCCGCCGCCTGCCAGCATGCCGGTGACCGCTTCGAGCGTGACCCCCAACTCGCCGCCCGCGGCTGGTGGTCCCACCTCCAGCACACCGAGCTCGGCGATTGCGAATACGACGGCATCACGCCCCGGCTGATGACTACGCCGGGGACGCTGCGCAGCGCCAGCCCCATCCTGGGCGAACACACGCGCGAAGTGCTCTGCGAGCTGCTTGGGATGAGCGATCAAGCCATCGAGGAAGCGCTGGCCGCCGGAGTGTTGATGTGAACGGCGGCACGGAGGGGCCCCTCACGGGCATCCGCGTGATCGAGCTCTGCGGGCCGCTCGGCCAGTTGGCCGGCAAGTTACTGGCCGATATGGGAGCGGACGTGATCAAGGTCGAACCGCCTGAAGGATCGAGTGCCCGCACGATCGGCCCATTCGTCAAGGATATCCCCGGCCCGAATCGATCCCTCAACTTCTGGTACCACAACACGAACAAGCGCTCTGTGGTGCTCGATTTCGAACGGGACGGGGCAGATCGGGCGCGGCTGCGCGCGCTCATCGGCACTGCGGACATCCTCCTTGAGGACATGGCTCCGGGCACGATGGCAAGCCTGGGCCTCGGCCATGACGACCTCGCACGCGACCACGTAACGCTGATTCACTGTGCACTCACACCTTTCGGGCAGGATGGCCCCTGGGCGCAATACCGGGTCACGGACCTGGTGGCCCTCGCCGCCGGCGGGCCGATGCGCATGAATGGCTACAACGAGGAAGACGTTCCCGGGGCACCACCGATCCGGGGACATGGCGACCAGGGCTACAACACCGCCTGCCACTTCGCGGCCATCGGCATCCTCGTCGCACTGTTTCACCGCGACCGCACAGGGCAAGGGCAGTTCATCGATGCTTCCATGCACGAAGCGCTGAGCTGCACGACCGAAGTGGGCATGCCGTACTGGTTCTATAAGCGCACGAACGTCATCCGCCAGACGTCCCGCCACGCGGCGGCCCATCGCACCGAACCCTGGTACTACCCCTCACGCGATGGCAAGGGCGTGCTCATGTTCGGTATCGGCCGGGACAACGCGTCCTGGCGGAAGATCAAAGAGTGGTTCCAGTCGGAGGGTTTCGGCCTCCAGTTCGACGAACCGCGCTTCGATAGTGCCCAGGCGCGGCAGCCGGGACGTGGCAGCGCCGAGGCCGCCGAGATCGTCGAAGAGGCGCGACGCTTCTTTGCCGCGCACGACGCCGAATTCAGCTACCGGGGCGGGCAGGAACGGGGCCAGTCGTGGGGTGTTGTCTACTCCCCCGAGGAGACGATGCAAGACCCCCACTGGCACGACCGCGGCTTTTTCGTGGAGACCACGGGAGACGGAATCGACACGCCTGCACTGATGCCGGGTGCCCCCTACATCTTCAGTGCGACGCCATGGCAGCTGCGCCGGCCGGCGCCCAGGCTGGGTGAACATTCACGCGAAATTCTTGACGCTCTGACGTGAACGTTTCGTAGCGAGCGCTGACCCTGCCTCTCTTCAGGAGTACCCTCAATCGTGGCAACACAATGTTCATGTTGCAGTCATGTGGCTGTGACACAGAGAGCGCACTGTTGCCGGGGTCTGTCATTCGACCCAAAGCTGCGAGCGTGGCTTCGGAAGGAGTTTGAGATGCAGGCAATCGGCCGGTTTCCTGGAAACGCCTCAGTCTACGAAGTGATGCGCACGCGCCCCGGTGCGCGCGCCCGCCTCAACGCAGCGGGGCTCACGGACGAGTTCCTCGACTATCGCATCGGCGATGCGGCGCGCGCGATCGGCGTGCCCATTGAGCGCATCAACGAACTGATCGAGCGCGAGCCGGTGCTCTCGGCTCAGTAGCCAAGATGTCTCCGGGCGTTCGTTAGCCCGGGATCATCACTACCTGGCCGATCTTCAGAGTGCAGTTCTGGTCGAGGCCGTTGAGGGCGATCAGGTCACTCACCTTGACGTTATAGCTCAGCGCAATCGCATAGCAGCTGTCACCGCTCTTCACCGTGTAGGACTTGCCACCGGCGACGACCGTGCCACCGGCAGTTGGCGTGCCACCCGTGGCGACGGTGCCAACGCCCGAGGTGATCGTGGGCTGGCTGCTCCCGCCGATGGGCGTGCTGATCGACCCCAACGTCCCGCTGCTGGCACCTGAGGTGGGCGTTGGAGACTTCCCGGGAATCACCAGCTTGTCGCCGACATGGAGATTGGAACAGGTCGAATCGATTGAGCGGTTGTCCCGAATGAGGTCGCTCGTGGCGATGCCAAACTGGGCGGCGATCGCGCCGCAGGTGTCGCCGCTTTTCACCGTGTAGGTCTGAGCCGCTGTCGGTGTCGGGGTGCCGCTCGGTGCGAGGGTGGCGGGTGGGCCGCCACTCGAAGAGACGCTGCCATCCTGGCGGATGGTGAATGTGATCGGGTTCTGGATCGGCGTCGAACTCGGCACGAGGGCAGGGTCGGTAATAGCGACGCCGTTGCCCGCGTTGGGGGCAGCGGCGCTACCGCCGCAGGCCGCCGCGAGCAATCCCAGCGCCGCCAGCGCCCCGAGCATGATCGCCGCACGAGGAGGTCTCATGGCGTCATGCTAGGTGTGGCAGGAGGCGCGGGCAACCGCTGCGGAAAGCGCTGGTTAGGCGGGCGCCGCCGGGACCGGAAGGCGCTCGCCGCCCGGCAGCACCGCGGCCGGCCCGGGCCATGCAAAGGAGGCGCTGGCTATGCAGCTTCAGCGCCGGCTGCCGCTGCGGCAACACGGTCACGGCCGCCGTCCTTTGCCCGGTAGAGCGCAGCGTCCGCGGCCGCCACCAGCCCTTCTTCGCTCGCGCCCCTGGCGAGCGTGGCGACGCCCGCACTCACCGTCACGGTCACGATAACCCCCCCACTGATGGTGTAGGACTGTTCCGCGATCGCGCAGCGCACGCGCTCGGCGGTTTCGACCGCGCCCGCCAGCGGCGTTCCGGGCAGGACGACCGCGAACTCTTCTCCACCATAGCGGGCGACAAGATCGCCAACGCGCACCGTCTGCCGCAGGCAGGCGGCGACGTGCTGCAGGACATCGTCACCGGCGGGGTGGCCGTAGCAGTCGTTGACGCGCTTAAAGTGGTCGATATCGATTATCACGAGCGATAGGGGCTGGCCAACGCGCGTGGCGAGCTGCACTTGTTGAGCGAGGAAGTCATCGAACGAACGGCGATTCGCCAGACCGGTGAGGCCGTCGGTCGAGGCGTCGCGCGCGAGGAGCAGGTTCTCGGACTCGAGCCGTTCGGTTTCGTGGGCATACTCCATGCTCAGTTCCAGCAGTGCTTCGTTGGCCCGCGCAAGCAGCTCCCCCGGGGCGATGCGGCCAGCACCAGGGCCATCGAACGCCTGCTGGAGGAGCGAAGCGTTCTCGAATGCTTCGCGCAGGAAGGCGTCGGCGTCTGCTTCGCCGATACCGAGCGCGGCGGCCGAGCCGCGAAAGCGCGCCAGTGCCGGGCCGGGCGCGACGCTGCACGACACATCACCGGCCTGCGCACCAAGGGAGACGCATCGCACCAGCGGGCGCATCGCATCCGGTACAGTATCGGGCGCCGGGTAGTGGCCGATGCTGGCGCAGAGCGCAGGCGGGAGGTTCCAGGCTGCGGCCAGACGCGCCCCCACTTCGATATGGCTGATGCCGATCCGCTGCTGCTCGATCACGATAAGCGAATCCACGCCGCAGCCGAGATGCCGTGCCACTTCTCTGTAGTGTGCACCGAGCGTCCGATCCAACGCGACGACGCCGATACCGTGCATGAGCCCGCCGAGAAACGCCTCGTCCTGCTGGCTCCGGTTGATGCGATAGGCGAGGGCGCGTGCACCGCAGGCCGCGACCACACTGCGGCGCCAGAATGCGGTGTAGTCGAGCCCGCTCCCGGCAACGCCCTTGAGGTCGCTGACGAGGGAAAAGCCGAGCGCGAGCGTCTTGACGTTGCGAAGGCCGAGGATGAGAACCGCATCACGAAGCTTCGCAACGCCCCTCACGCGTCCATACATGCCGGAGTTGGCCGCGCGCAGGATCCTGGTCGCGAGTGCCGGATCCACGGAGACGGCGTTGGAAAGCTCATCGATGCTGACATCGGGGGACTCCACAAGCTGGAGGATGCGGAGCGCAACCCGCGGCAGGGTCGGCAGCCGCGGCGAGTTCATGACCGTGGCGAGGAGAGCTTCATCCACGCAAAGTGACTCCGAAGCGCAAATTTTCCGCCCGCATACCTGAGCGGCGCCGCTCGCTGTATTCATCGGCAAGACCTGGGGATTCCCCTATGCTTTCGCCGCCGATCGACGCTTCGATTGGCCCAGCCCCGAACTGTCGCTCCCCACTACCCTCGGCGCCGGATCATGACGGCGCTCAGGACGAGCGACGCTGCGCCGGAAGCGGAGAGCACAAGGAGCGATTGAAGCAGATGCGTCCCCGGCAGGCTTGTTAGCGTCGCACGGACGGCATCGGCCGCGTAGGCCGGTGGCATCACCACCGAAGCCTGCTGAAGGAATCCCGGGAGCTGGTCTTTGGGCATCAGCACCGGTGCGAAGAAGAGCACGTAGAAGATGATGAGCTGGGTGATCGCGTTCGTGACCTGCAGGTGTGGCGAGACGATCGCCATCGTCACTCCGAGGCCGGCCAGCGAGAACATGGCCAGTACCACAACGGGGGCGAAGGCCGGGTCGATGGACAGGGAAAGGCCATAATGCCAGGCCCCGATCGCGAGCGAAAAGAGCACACCGGGGAGCGCCAGCACGGCGACCACGGTCATCTGTGCGAATAGATACGCCTCGCGGCTGACCGGGAGGGTCATGAAGTAGTCCATCCGCCCCTCTTGTTTCGCTTCGGCAAGGAACTGCGGGAGCATCACGAGCCCCATCGTCACGAGCCCTTGCGTGGCCGCCCCGGTGACAACGAAGAGCGCTGTGGTGGTCGTGATCTGGGGCATCAAATAGCCAAAACCATAGACCAGCCCCAGGGAAAGTACACATTGGACCATCATGATGAAAGCGATGTTGCCCCGGAACATTCGCAGATGCATGGCGGTGAGCTGGAGATACTGGGAGAGGGGATTGAACGTGCGTGCGCTGTTCATGCCGGCACCTCCGTGCAAACTTGCTCGCCGACGGCGACGGCATAGATGTCATCGAGCGTCGGTGGGCCGATGCGAAAATCCAGGAGCAGGCCGTCCTCGCGCAGCGCCGCGAGCCAACCGCTGACAGCCGGCAGGTCGCGCTGGTCAAAGAGGAATCGGCCGCCCCCCGCCGGGTCGGCGAGGAGGGCGGGGTGGGGGGCGACGTCTCCACCGGCAGTCAGATCGAGGTGCAGGCGCTCCGTCACGACGGAGCGCAGCGATGCCGGTGAGCCCTCGCGCAGGATGCGGCCACCGTCGATGATCGCCAGCCGGGTGATGACGCGCTCTGCCTCGGCGAGGTTGTGGGTCACGAGGAGGACGGTGGTGCCGCCCCGGCCGAGGCCGGCGATCATGTTCCAGAGCAGTTGGCGGCGGATCGGGTCGACATCATTCGTCGGCTCATCGAGCACGAGCAGGCGGGCGTTCCCTGCTACCGCCGCTGCGAACCCGGCCATGCGGCGGATTCCCCCGGACGCGGCGTGCATGGACGTCTTCCGGAAGGGTGCGAGGCCGAGGTCATCTATCAGCTCCTCAGTCTTGCGCTGTGCCTCTGGCCGCGCCAGGCCACGCAGGCGCGCTACCGAGAAGATCAACTCATCGACGTGGACGGACTGCAGGTCGAATTGGCCCTGGGGGAGAAAGCCGACGGAGCGCCGGGCGAAACCGGGGTTGGCGACGACGTCTACACCGTCGATGCAAATCGTGCCTGAAGTGGGCCGCAACAGGCCGAGCACCTGGCGCACGAGCGTCGTCTTGCCGGCGCCGTTGGGGCCGAGGAGGCCATACACCTCGCCCGGAGCGAGGGAGAGGGAGATACCGTCGTTCGCGAGCGTGCCGTTGCGGTACTGCTTACGGAGATCTCGGATGTCGAGGACGGCCCTGGAAACGGAAGCCGAAAAGACGCTTTCCTGCATGATTTGAAGACTCCTGACTGTGAATAGTAATGTAGATATGATAAAAATCAAGTCCGCCATCAATTTTCATATCAGCAGCCAAAAAGCCGAGCATGATGTGGCGCGGACGCCGAATCCTCGATCTCCTAACCGCCGGCGTACAATTCCCGAGATGGGCGCCGACGAGGGATCCGTGCTTTTCCTGGTCAACTACGAAAGCGGCACAGAGCAAACGCGATGAGTGCCCCAGCTTTCGCGCTCGCAGCCGTAGCTGCCGTTGGCTGGTTGACGTTTCTCGTCGGCTTTGCGTGGATCGCCTTCAGTGCGCCGAAGCGGCGCCTTACGGCGGCGGAAGCGGCCGCATTCGTGCAACGCCATGGCGAAGGCGAGGCGGGCCGGCTGTCGTTTCAGCGAAGCTGGTTCCGGGGCCGGGCGTGGGGGTTCTCGTGGTCCGACGAGATGAGCTTCAGGGAGCTTCGCGCGGGGATCCGGGACGGTCGCTGGCGCCACTCTGTGCGGCACCAGCAGTTCCTGCTCGCGACTTCGGGGTTCGTGACTGGCTTTTCAGGGGTGGTCTTGCTCATCGGTTGGGCGGTTGGGCCAATAGGGCTGCTTGTGGCCGGCTTGCTGGTGGCCTTCGTTGCGGCCCAAATCACCCGAGGTTTCGTGCGCGCCTGAACGCGGCTCAGCGGGTGGCGTCCGCCCCGGCAGCGCGAAGCAGGTTGCGGTTCAATTCTGCCTCGCCGGCGTGTTCTGCGGCGTGACTATCGCCCCGAGGCTGTTCGCACCATCGGCATGAGGACGCCATGCGCACTCGCCGGCGTCGAGCCCATTGGTGGTTGCGATGACGCGGTCCACCGAACGGCCGATGGCACGGAAAATACATCGCGACTTCGTCCTGCACGCACCTATTCTGCGGGAAGCTCGTGCCGGTTTCGAGGAGTGGGGCCGTCGGGGCGGGCGGGAAGCTCTGCCGCCCAGCGCCAGCTCGATCGCTGCGCAAGACGGCCTCGTCCCCTCAGGCTGGTGGGTGCGCCAGGATTTCCCGTGCTACGGCCGCGTTCAGCGGACCATCCAATCGCTCCAACGCGGCGGCCACGCGAGCCTGGTCTGCCGGGCGATTCTGGCTCAGCTTGGCCTTGGCTTCGATGCGGGCGATCTCGATTTCGAACGCGACCACACCCCGGATCATCGCCGCCAACCAGCCTTCTTCGAGCCCCGTCGTGTCCCACGGCTGCTCGAAGCCCGATTCGAACAGGGCGACCTGATCTTCGAGGAGCGCCCGCACGGCCCCGGGCGCTTCGATGACGCGCGGCGTGCCATAGGCGTGCACGGCGCTGTAGTTCCAGGTCGGGACGGCCTGGTCCGCGCCATACCACGCGGGAGAGATGTAGGCATGAGGACCCTGGAAGATGACCAGTACCCCGGTCGCGCCCGCGAAGGATTGCCATTGCGGGTTGGCTCGCGCCATGTGCCCGCGGAGGGTGCCGTGTGGCCCGCGGGACGAATCCAGAATCAGTGGCAGATGGCTCGCCGTTGGCCCGCCCTCGCCGGAGCTGATGAGCGTGGCAAACGGGTGGTCGCGCATCAGTGCCTGGGCGGCAGAATCGGTCTCAGCGAAATGCTTCGGTGTGTACACGAGGGCCTCCCGGCCGGGGGTGTCGCCAGCCTACCTCGCCCGGTGGTCATCCGATGGAGCCACGTCCGGGGAGTCGTAGCGTACCACCCGGGGTATCAGTCCCCCGTCAGCGGGTTCTCGCCGATGATGAAGTCTGAGACGGGGGTGCCACCGCCAAGGTGCTCCACAATCACCCGCTGCAGTGCTTCATCGCGCATCCCGCCATACCACGTGCCTTCCGGGTAGACGACCGCAGTTGGCCCCTGGTTGCAGATGCGCAGGCAGCCAACCTTTGTGCGGTAGATGCGGCCCGCTTCGCCGGAGCCGTTGAGCCGGGCCACGCCGCTTTTCAACTGTCCCCAGGACTTCAAGCCGTCCTCCGTCGTGCAGCAGTCAGGCCCAACGCAGAGAAAGATGTGCTTTTCATAGGTGCCAACGCCACGAATGCGCGCCTCTTCACGTGCTCGATCCAATCCGTCATCCATGGTTTCGAGTGTACGCGCCTCGTCGCCTGCCGGTCGATCGCCTTCGGGGGCACGAGTTCGGACCCGCGACGTATAATCCGGCACCATGCCCATCCCGCCCTATTCGCCAGGCGCATCCGAGCGCTTCGAGACCGGCATCGTGGTAGTTGGCAGCGGGATAGCGGGCCTCTCGGCGGCAGTAAGTGCGCGGCAGGCGGGGGCGGACGTCATCCTGGTGGAAAAGGCGCCGCTCGCCGGACGGGGTGGAAACACACGCTTTGCCGACGCCCAGATGCGTTTCCCCCACGAGTCGGATGAGTTCGGCCCGCGCGACTACAGCGTGGACGCCATGTATAGCGACCTGATGCGCATCTCCCGCGGCCGGGCGAACGAGGTACTCATCCGCACCCTCTGCGAAAACGCGCGCGGGACGGCGGAATGGCTGACGGGCCTCGGCCTCGAATGGGAGGCTGGCTACCCGCACACCGCGGGCTACCGCCGCAGCCCGAAGTCTGGCGGCGCGGGGCTGGTGGACCTCCTGTTTCGCCGTTTCGAAGGGCTCGGCGGCGCCGTCAGCTACGAAACTGGCGCACTGGACCTCATCGTCGATGAGCAGCGCGTGGTTCGCGGTGTGCGGTGTGCAGGCCCGGGAGGGCTGATCGATATCGAAGGGAAGGGCGGCGTCATCCTCGCCTGCGGGGGCTTCGAGGCGAATGTCCAGATGCGGGTCCAGCACCTCGGCCGATTCGCCGATTCGCTCATCCTGCGCGGCAGCCGCTACAACACCGGAGAGGGGCTGATGATGGCGATCGCGGCAGGCGCCCAGGCCGCGGGCCAGTGGGGCGACTACCATTCGGCCGTGCTCGATGCGCGTTCGCCCCGCATCGAATGCGGCGTCACGGCGCTCTACAACTACCAGATGGGGATCTTCATCGATGCCTCCGGCCACCGCTTCCTGGACGAAGGCGAGGACTTTCGCGACCACACGTATGTGAAATTCAGCAAGTTCATCGTCGAGCAGGCGGGCGGCGAAGCGTGGTGCGTGTTCGACCAGCAGGCCTACCAGCGCGAAGAGTTTGCTCGCGCCTGGCGCCCCGTGGGGCCGCCGCTTCAGGCCGAAACATGGAAGGAGCTCGCGGGGCAGATGGACGTGCCCGCCGAAGAACTGCTCGAAACAGTCGGGACGTTCAATGCAGCGGTGCAGCCCGGCGACTATGACCTCGACCGGCTCGATGGAAAACGCGCCGCCGGGATCACGCCACCAAAGAGCAACTGGGCGCTCCCGCTCGACCATCCCCCCTATATCGCTATCCCGGTGACGGGCGGCATCACCTTCACGTTCGGTGGCCTGAAGTGCGACACCGTGGCCCGCGTCATCGATACACGGGGCAAGGTGATGGAGGGTCTCTATGCGGCAGGCGAAACCATGGGCGAGATCTTCTACTACAACTACCCAGGGGCCAGCTCGGTCATCCGCGGTGCCGTGTTTGGCCGCATCGCGGCAGCGGATGCGGCGGCACGTGCGGCCCGGTGATCCTGCACGTTCGACCATAGCCGTGGCCATCCTGGACCCGCCCTCCCACGGTCACGATCGGGCCGGCGCCGGGTGAGCGGCCGGGCGTCCGCACCAATTCGGCTATGCTTTCCAAATGAGTGCCCCCCTCGTCGCGGTGTCGGCGGCGGTCTCGCCGGCAGACGGCAGCCGCCCCGAGCGCGTGTCGCTTAATTCCGCATACCTGCGGGCAATCGCAGATGCCGGCGGGCTTCCCCTGGTGCTTGCGCCGAGCGTGAGACCGGCGACGATCATTGGCCTGCTCAGCCGCTGCAGCGGTCTGATGCTCACCGGCGGAGGCGATCTCTTCCCTGGCCTCTATGGCGAGGATCCGCACCCGAAGACGGCCGGTGTCTCAGTGGAGCGCGACCGCATGGAAGTGGAGGCGCTGGGATGGGCGCTGGAACGGAAGCGCCCGATCCTCGCCATCTGCCGGGGCATGCAGGTGCTCAACGTCGCGCTCGGCGGCTCGCTCTACCAGGACCTCCCGGAGCAACACCCGTCGGAGGTCAATCACGCCCAGACGGCCGGTGGGGCGCACGGGCGCGCCGCGGCGACACACGCCGTCCGCATTGCCCCCGGCTCGGGCCTCGCAGCTCTGCTCGGGGGATGCGACCTCATGACGAATAGCATGCACCACCAGGCACTCAAAGTGCTGGGGGCGGGCGTCACCGCCGTTGGGCACGCAGCGGACGGGGTCGTCGAAGCGATCGAGATGGCGGGCGAACGATGGGTGTTCGGCGTGCAGTGGCATCCCGAGGAGATGGCCGCCCGCGAAGAGCATGCGCGTCGGCTGTTCGGGGCGTTCGTGGAGGCGTGCCGCGACGAGTAGCTGGCCCGCGCTCTCGGCCGAAACTCTTAGCCGAGCTTCTTGATCTCCTCGATCAGCGCCGGGACGACCTTCTTGTAGTCATCGACGATAGCGAACTTGCTCACCTTGACCATGTTTGCGTCGCCATCCTTGTTAATCGCGACAATGTTCTTCGAGCCCGACATCCCGGCCATGTGCTGGCTGGCGCCGCTGATCGCGACCGCGATATAGAGGGTCGGGGAGACGGTCTTGCCGGTGAGGCCAACCTGCTGGGAGGGAGGATACCAGCCAAGGTCGCAGGCTGCGCGGGAGGCGCCGGTCGCCCCCTTGAGGAGGTGCGCCAACTCTTCGAGCATCTTGAATGCGGAGGGGTCGCCGAGGCCGCGGCCACCGCTGACGACGACCGGCGCATCTTCGAGCTTTACGCCCTCGCTCGATGCCTTCTCTGTGCTGAGGACCTTCACGCGGCTGTCGCCAGCAGCGTCGAGCGCGGTCACCGCACCATTTCGGCTGGCGTCGGCGGGCAGCGCATCGAACGTCTTCGCCTTCACGGTAGCAACCTGGAGAGGCGCCTTCCAGGTCACTTCGGCGCGCGCGTTGCCGCCATAGCACGAGCGCGTGGCGCGCAGCCGGCCGCCGGCAATGGTGAGGTCGACACAGTCCATGGCGATAGCCGTCCCGAGCTTGAAAGCGACGGCGGGGCCAAGGTCGCGGCCGAGGCTCGTCTGTCCGAGCAGGACAATATCGGCGCCGGATTGCTGGATAGCCGACTCCACAGCCGGCAGGTAGGCGTCTGCAGTGCCGCTCGCCAGCGCGGCGTTGGTGGCCGCAAGAGCGGTATCGGCGCCGTGCGCGATCAGCTCCTTTGCCAGCGCTTCGGGCCCGGCCACGAAGGCGGCGACGTTGCCGGCGCCTTCGGCGGCAAGCTTCCGGGCGGCGCCCAGGAGCTCCAGCGAAATTGGCGCGAGCGCGCCATCGGCAGTTTCAGCGATAACCAGGATTCCGGACATTTCCTACTCCAGTTGAGCTCCAACTCCAGGACTGCAGGTCGATCACCGGGGCCAGTCTGAGCTGGCGTTGTGACCGTCCGAGGCTTCCGGGGCGAAGCGGCTTAGACGAGCTTGGCGGCGCGCAGTTTCTGCGCGAGATTGCGGGCTTTTTCTTCGGGCGAGTCGCCTTCGATGATCTCGACGTTGCTTTCCACTTTCGGCACATAGAGCGCTTCCAGCGGCAGCCAGCGGTTGGCCGCGCCGAGCTCATCGGCACTGAGGCCGAGGTCGGCAGCGCTCCAAACCTGCACGGTCTTCTTGGCGGCGAGCATGATCTGGCGGAGTTGCGGGTATCGCGGTTCGCCGAATTCGTTCGAGAACGACACGATCGCGGGCATCTGCGTCTCGACAGTCTGGAAACCATCGTCGAGGACGCGCTCGACCTTGATCGTCTGTCCATCGGCCTGGATGGCCTTGGCGACGGTGATGGCCGGGACGCCGAGGATCTGCGCCACGCCGCCGGGCACGACGCCCATATCCCAGTCAGCGGCCTGGCGGCCCATGAGGACGAGGTCGAATTCCCCCACCTTCTGGATGGCTTTCGCGAGGGCGACAGCGATCTGGAAGTTATCCATCCCTTCGAAGGCCGGGTCGTTGAGCAGGACGCCTTCGTCGGCGCCCATGGCGAGCGCATGCTTGATGGCATCGCGGGCACTATCCGGTCCAAGCGAAATGACGGTGATCTTGCCCCCGCCGGCCGCGTCCTTGAGGCGCAACGCGGCTTCCGTCGCCTGGGGGTCGTAGGGGTTTACGACGGGTGCGATACCCTGGGCAGGGATCACCTTCTTCGCTGCTTCGTCCACTTTGAAAGAGGAACTGGGCGTTTCGGGGTCCGGGATTTGCTTGACACAAACGATGATGTTCACGCGCTGCGATGGCCTCCTGGGCGTTGCGACCTGCTACTGGGCGCTCACGCGAGTGGCATGAGCCCGGCCGGACCGGCCGGCGAAGCGGGAAAGGCGTAGGGGTTGCCGGGCGCTCCTCCGGTAAACCCGGTGGAGTGTACCACGCTTCATCAGATTGTGAAATCTCGCACGCAAGGCCGTCGCCCGTTCACCACGAGACGTTTGGAGCGGGCACCTGTCAGCCCCGGCCAGACGCCTCGTCCCCTGGGCGCGTCCCGGCTTAGACTGTGGGGGCAGATTCGCACCGGAGCCGCCCAGTGGATTTCGAACTCTCGGAAGAGCATCGTCTCATCAAGGACACCGCGCGTCGCATCGCCCGGGACGTCGTCGCGCCGCGCGCTAAAGAGCTCGATGAGGCCGGGGAATATCCGCATGACTACTTCGAGGCGTTCAAACAGTCGGGACTGCTGGGGATGGCCATCCCTGAATCGATGGGTGGCACGGGCAATGGCATTTTGCCGCTCTGCCTCGCGATCGAAGAGGTCGCGAAATACGAATGCGGCGCGGGCCTCATGCTCGTGCTCACCGGCCTTCCGAACCGTCCTATCGTGTTCGGCGGGACGAAGGAGCAGCAGCAGCGCTGGTTGCCGGACGCGGCCAACGGCGTGACGAAGGGCGCCTTCTGCCTGACTGAGCCAGACCACGGCTCCGACGCTGCCAACCTCGAAACCCGCGCGGTGCGTGATGGCGACGACTACATCCTCAATGGCAACAAGGTCTATATCTCCGGCGGGACGGTCGCCGACTGGCTGACCGTCTTCGCGCGCACGGGCGGGCCAGGGGCGAAGGGCATCAGTGCGTTTGTCGTCGATGCCCATGCGCCGGGAGTGCGCATCGACCGCACCGACGACAAGATGGGGGTGCGCTCAGTGCCGACCGCGCACTTCAGCTTCAGCGACGTCCGCGTCCCGGCTGCGCAGCTCCTCGGCGGGGTTGAAGGCCAGGGCTTCAACACAGCGATGCTCACGCTGAACTCGATGCGCCCGACCGTCGGAGCGCGCGGGGTCGGCCTCGCCGAAGGGGCCGCGAGCTACGCGCTCGAATGGGCGCGCGAGCGCAAAGCGTTCGGCAGCGCGGTCATCGACTTCGAAGCGATCCAGTTCATGTTTGCGGATATGGCCATCCAGATCGAAGCGGCACGCAACCTCGTCTACAAGGCAGCGTGGCTTGTGGACCAGGGAAAGTACACGCGCGAGTATGCCCACAACCTCTCGATCGCGAAGGCATATGCGACGGAGATGGCAAACAAGGTGGCCTTCGACGCCCTCCAGGTGCTGGGGGCGCAGGGCTACATGAAGGACCACCCACTTGAGCGTCACTATCGCGACGCGCGCCAGCTCATGATTGTCGAAGGCAGCTCGCAGGTGCAGCGCGTCGTCATCAGCCGCAGCATGATCGACCGCACTTTGGTGTATGGATAGAGGCAACAGGGCTTCAGCCCTTCCACGTGCCCTGAGCGCCCTTTGCGCCTTCGAACAACGGCCGCAGGTTCGCTCGCACAGCGCTGCGATCCAGGCGCGCGGCCCCGAGAAACGCGGCCAGCCGGTCCATCTCGGCGGCGAATGCCCCGCGGAACGCCTCGTCCTTCGCGGTCGCTTCGTCTTCGAACCACAGACCGTTGACGACGAGGGTGCTCGTCAACCGTTCGAGCTTCAGATCAATGCGGCCGACGAGTGCGTCGTCGAAGAGGATGGGCAGCGTGTAGCGGCCGTGCTGGACTTTCTCAGCAGGGAGGTAGATCTCCCACATGTACTCGAAGCGGAAGAGCGTTTTCGCGCGGCCCCGGGCGCTGACGGGGTCCAGCGGCGACAGCAGCGAGACCGATCGACCGGGCGCAACAGCAGCCCAATCCGGCGGGACTTCGCCGCGTTCTATCGCTTCGAGCAGCGGGAGGTCCTCGCTCAGGACGAACTGGATGCCCCTCGCGCCTTCGACCTCGATTGGTGCAAGCTCGCCCGCGTCCACGAGGTTCTGTTCGATGGCAAGCTGTTCGGTGCGAGAGATGGGCCGTCCAACGAGGCGGCTCAGCGGCATGCCGATTCGTCCAGCGCGTCCGATCCCCGCGAACGCCACACTCTTTCGCGCGAGGAAGGCCTCGGCTTCGGGCTCCGGCGCTTCGGCCAGCAGATGCGCTGGCGCGACTGCCTCGGCCGGGGCGTAGACACGCTGGAAGCGCTCGCGGTGATGCGTCATCGCTTCGCCGGTGCGCCAAAGGTAGTAGAGCGCGAGGGAAGTCGCCTTGCTGCCGCGGTAGTGGTCGATGGCAGGTCCACCGGCGGCTGCGAAGTCGGCATTGGAGACGGTGCCGCGGTCCCTGAGTACAGCGCGCATTTCTTCGATGACGGGACCGTGGTCTTCGGCGATCTGGCGGACGCCGCCGTGTTCGCGTTCGCGGCGCATGACGACGCGCCAGAAGGGAAGTTCGTCCATCGGCCGGACCGCCAGCCAGCCGCCCCATTCAAAGAATCCGCGCTCCTCGTAGGTCAGCGCGTGGAACTGATCAGGATCGTAGTCTGCGACGCGGCTGTGCAGGACAAGGTCGTGGCTGCGGGCGAGGATGGCGAGTGGATCGAGTTGGAGGTACTCGCCGGCGCGCATGGCGGCGCGGGCGCCTGCTTTGCCCAGCCACCGCCGGCCGGGCCAAAGGCCCTGCTTGCCGAGGACGAAGCGCCGGGCGGTGCGGGCAGAAATGCGAATCACGTCCGACATACTTTCAACACACTAACGCACCTGTCAGCCGGGCGAGATGATGACATCGCGGACTGAACCGCGGAATTTGCTCACGGGATCGGCGAGCAGGTGGCGAAGGCCGCACCCGCGCCGCGCCCGGCTCCCAGTGGCCCTCCCGAAGCGGCCCAGCCGACGCCACTGCCACCTGCTGCGGGGGGCGGCGCGGATGGAGGTCCTGGCACCCAGCTCCCAATCCTGGGGCTGGGACTGCTTGGCCTCTCCGCTGCAAGTTGGGGCGCGCTCAGGCGACGGGCGCGGCGGGCATAGGTTGTAACATCACCAGAGCAGTGTGTGAACCAGTTCACACGTCGCGGATCGGCAGCCCGTGCAGCCGGTTGATACCAACACACGCCTGAGGCATTCTGGGACTGCGCCGCCCCCAATCGAGGAGTCGATGATGACCAGAATGCCTCTTGCTGTGCTGATACTGATGCTGGCGGTGGGCCTTGTCGCGGCCTGCAAAAGTACTACCCCTTCAGCAACGCCAACTGCCGCGCCCTCAGCCTCACCCTTTCCCTCCTCCTCAGCGACCGTCGTGGCTCCAACCGCCGTCGCGACGGGCACGCCCATGGCGGACGGGACCGTCGACCCCCTCGGCGCTGGCCAGCAGACGCCGTGGATCGTGAAAAGCAACCCCGACCCGCTCTCGGGGATCGTGACGGTGACGGCGTTGCGCATGGGGCTGCATCCTGAACTCGGCGGCTGGGAGCGGATCGTGTTCGAGTTCGCGGGCACGGCACTTCCGCCGGCCACGATCCAGTATGTGAGCGGGGCGACCGCCTGTGGCTCGGGCCAACCGGTAGTCGTGCCCGGCTCTGCCGTACTCGAAGTCGCCATCACGCAGGCTCAGGCGCACGACAATCATGGCAACGCCACTCTCCCGCAGCAGATGGCCGGCCCGGGCGGGACCGTCATCAACAGCGGCGCGAGCTCGTGCGACTTCGAGGGCCACGTGACCTGGGACTTTGGCCTGAACGGCAAACACAATTTCAAAGTGATGACGCTGACGAATCCCACGCGACTGGTCATCGACATCAAGCAATAGCCAGCTCTTAGGCAGCCAGCGTGTCAGACGGCCCTCGTGTTCCTGGGGCGGGCAAAAACTCGCGGCTGCTGCAGGGCCGGGCCTGCGGGGATTGGCCAATCGCGCCGATCTTAGTGGGTGGAGGATGCGAGAGGATGCGCGTTTCGACGGTCCGCTCCGGTGCGGTTGCCACACTGATGGGGGTGCTGTTGCTCGCCGCCTGTGGCGGGACGAAGGCCGCGAAGCCGCCGGCTGGTGCTTCCACGGCGCCGGTGCTGACCTCCGGTGAGGGCGCGCCCATCCCGCCAACGCCAACACCGATACCGGCCTTTCCGCCGTCCACGGAACCTGTGGTGGGGCCGCCTGCGAGCGGGGGAGCAATCGTCCTGAAGAGTGTCCGCATGGGGGACGAGCGCGGCTACGACCGCTTCGTTATCGAATTCGATGGGAAGAGCCTGCCGGCCTACTGGGTGGGCTATGGGACGACGCCCGCGGTGTGTCCGGCAGCCCCCTCCTACACGAGCGGGCCGGTCTCCGCCCCCACCGTCACCGGGGCGACCGTGTTGAACATTACGTTGAAGCCGGCGACGGGCCACGGCAGCGCTGGCAAACTCACATACCCCACGCAGATCGACCTCCCCTACCTCACGGCGATTCAGCACAGCATCCAGACCTGTGATTCGAACGGCACCGTGATCTGGGCGTTGGGGCTCCCCGCGAAACTTGGTTTTCGTGTGAGCACGGTCGGCAACCCGCCACGGCTGGTGGTGGACGTACTGCAGCCGTGACACGCGGTGCCTGCTGATCCCTCCCCGGAGAGCGGTCCTAGGCCGCGCCCGCCATGCGCGCCGTCGTGAGGCGCACGGATCCGTTCTGACGGAGGACGGCGCGGATGCTCCGCGCGAGGTCCTCGCTGACCGATGCGCGCGGGAGGTCGAACTCGCTGTCCTGGCCGGCGGTGTCGTGGATGACAAGGCGCACTTCGTCCGCTCCGGGTGAGGCCTTGAGCATGCCCGCAACGGCGCGCAGGAGCGCTTCGTCGGCGAGCATGTCGTCGGTTTCGAAGATGGTGACCACGAGCCGCGCGGTATCGCCATTGACCGGCGGCAGGACGCCCGGGCGGGAGGCTTCGGCCGTTGCACCAGCCGGAGGGGGTACGGACTGACCATTAATGCTGCCGTGGCCGTTGCTGTGAGAAGTTGCCTTCGGCGCCTGCTCCCGCGACGAGGAGACCACGCCCGCGCTGCTCTCGGGCCTTGGCCTGGGCGCGTCTGCCACTTGCCATTGCTCTGCGGCGAAGCCGACGACGGTGCCATCGGCGGAGTTATAGGCGGCGGCTTTACGCACGTTGTAGCTGATCCGGTCGCCTCGCTCCCGCACCTCGAGGGAGACGAGCAGCACCTGGCCCTCCGCCCAGAGGCCCTCTCCGGTGAGCTCGAGGGTGTCGCTCCAGACGGTCAGCTCGGCGCTGCCGGCGAGATCTTCGAAGTCGACGATGTAGAACTTGCGGCCATCACGCGTGGCGCGGGCCTGGACGCGATTCACCATGCCGGCCACCGTAACCGTCTGTCCGGCCAATTCAGGGGAAAGGTCGCCGATGGTGTGGCTCGCGATTCCGGTCAGTGCGGCAGCCGCGGCACGGAACGGGTGCTCGGAGATATAGACGCCGAGCAGTTCGCGCTCCCAGGCGAGCATGTCTTCCTTCCGCGCCGGCGCGAGTTCCAGTTCGAGCGAAGGCAGTGGCGTATCGACCTCGCTGCCGAACAGGTCAAACATCGTCGATTGGCCACTCTCCCGCAGGCTGCGTTCGCGCCGGGCGAGCGCACTCAGGCGATCGGCGTTGGCGACGAGGGTGCCCCGATCGTGGCCCATGAGGTCGAACGCGCCCGCCTTCGCCAGGTGCTCGATGGCCCGGCTGTTGGCGGCGGAGAGGTCGGCGCGCTTGCAGAAGTCCTCGATGTCGCGGTAGGGACCGTCTGTTGAGCGGACGGCGATGATGCCCTCGACAGCGGCCGACCCGACGTTCTTGATCACGCCAATGCCAAAGCGGATCGCAAGGGAGCCATCGGGGCGGCGCTCGACACTGAAGTTGTCCTGGCTCGCGTTGATGTCCGGCGGGAGCACGCTGATCCCCAGCTTCGAACATTCGGCCACTGCGGCCGCGACACGCGCGTGCGTATCGGGTGCGTTCTTCGTCATCTGCAGGACGGCCGTCATGTATTGCACGGTGTAGTTCGCTTTGAGGTAGGCGGTCTGGTAGGCGATGTTGCCGTAGCACCAGCTGTGGGCCTTGTTGAAGGCATAGCCCGCGAACGGCTCGATGAGGTCGAAGACGGCCGCGGCGTCGGCCCGTGAGTAACCCTTTGCCATGGCGCCGGCCAGGAAGCGATCGCGCTCGGCGAGCATGATCTCCGCCTTCTTCTTGCCCATGGCCTTGCGCATGATGTCGGCCTGGCCAAGGGTGTAGCCGGCGAAGCGCTGGGCGATGAGCAACACCTGGTCCTGGTAGACAATCACGCCATAGGTCTCATCCAGCACTTCGGCGAGGTCGGCGTGGGGATAGGTGATAGTGATTCGCCCATGCTTGCCATCGATGTAGCGCGGGATCTGCTGCATGGGGCCAGGTCGATACAAGGCGACGAGGGCGCAGAGGTCCGAAATGTTCGTGGGTTGGAGGTCCTGGACATACCGCCGCATGCCCGCGGACTCAAGCTGGAAGACGCCGAAGGTCTCTCCCTGGCCGAGCATCACCATCGTCCTGGCGTCGCCGTCGGGGATGCGCAGCAGGTCCACCGTTTCGCCAGTCGTGTCATGGATGAGGTCGATGGCGCGCCCGAGGATGGTGAGGTTAGAAAGGCCGAGGAAGTCCATCTTCAGGAGGCCGATTTTGGCGACCTGTTCCATGGCAAATTGCGTGGTGGGCACGCTCGTCTCGTCGCCCCGGTTGGGGCGCTGCAGGGGCACGTGCTCGATCAGCGGGTCGCGCGAAATGACCACTCCCGCAGCGTGTGTACTGGCGTGCCGCGAGACGCCTTCCAGCTGGCGGGCCGTATCCAGCAGGCGGTGGACGCGGGGGTCGGCGTCGTAGGCCTCTTTCATCTCCTGGGACTGTTCGAGCGCGTCGTTGAGCGTGATGTGGAGTGCATTGGGCACAAGCCGGGCGACGCGGTCCGTGTCGGCGTAGGTCATCCCGAGGGCGCGGCCCACATCCCGGATGGCAGCCTTCGCTCCGAGCGTCCCGAACGTGATGATCTGCGCAACGCGGTCGTTGCCATAGCGCTCGTAGGCGAAGCGGATCATTTCGTCCCGCCGGTCGTCGGCGAAGTCGAAATCGACATCTGGCATCTCTCTGCGTTCGATATTGAGGAAGCGTTCGAAGACGAGCCGGTTGGCGACGGGGTCGATGTCGGTCACACCGAGGACATAGAGGACGAGCGACGCCGCCGCGGAGCCGCGCACGCCCATGCGGATGCCTGCCTTGTGGGCGAAATCCGCAATCTCCTTGACCACGAAGATGTAGTCGGTGAAACCCGTTTGGCGGAGCACGTCGAGTTCGTAGGCGAGGCGCTCCTGGAGCTCTGCCGTCACGTCCTCGAAGCGCCGGTGAAGCCCTTCAAAGCACATCTCAGCGAGATAGTCGGCGCTGGTGCGTCCTGGCGGGATGGGTGGTTCCGGGAGCAACTGGCGGTCGAAGGTGAGTTCTAGCTCGCAGGAATCGGCCACCAGGCGGGTATTAGAGACGAACTCCGGGTTTTCGGGGAACAGCCCCAGCATCTCCGCTTCGCTTTTCACGTAGTAGCCCGTGCCGTCGAACTTGTAGCGGTCCTGCTGATCGACCGTCGCGTTCGTGCCGATGCAGAGGAGCACATCGTGGGCCGCGGCCTCTTCGGGGAGTGTGTAGTGACTGTCGTTGGTAGCCACGACCGGGATCCCAAGTTCCCGCCCGATGGCGGCGATGGTGGGGTTGAGGCGCGTGAATTTCTCGTCGCCGTGATCCTGCACTTCGAGGAAGTAGTGCCCGTCGAAGACTTCGCGATAGTATTTCGAGACCGCGATCGCCCCTTCGCGGTCGCCTTCCTGGATGCGCCGATGAAATTCGGCCGAGGGGCAACCACTGAGCACGGTGATCCCGGCCGAGTGCTGTTCCAGGAGGTCGCGGTCGATGCGTGGCTTGTAATAGTAGCCTTCGAGGTTGGCCTTGGTGACGAGCGAAATGAGGTTCTTGTAGCCGGTCATGTCGCGGGCGAGCATGACGAGGTGGTAGGGCGAAGAATCGCCGCGCTCCCGCGAAAAACGGCTGCCGGGGGCGACATAGGCTTCGACGCCGATGATCGGCTTGATGCCTCGCGCCGTCGCCTCGCGATAGAAATCGACGGCCCCGTAGAGCGCCCCGTGATCCGTCATGGCGATGGAATCCATGCCGAGTGCCTTCACCCGCTCCATCAGCGGGGCCATCTTCGTCATGCCATCGAGCAGCGAAAACTCGGTGTGAGTGTGTAGGTGGGTGAACATATCGGGAGGCTCAGTCTACACCGCGGTTGGGGCGCGGGACAGGCAGTTACGTCGCCCGCGCGGAAGCCGGTGACGTTGCTCGCGCATGAATCCCGCCAGCACCGGCGGCCGATTCCCGCACCTGCAAGCGCGCCTGCACCGCTTCGCCGCGCAGCTCACGGAGGGCGCTATCGTTCGGGATGCCGACGCGCGCGTTTTCGGTGAGCCGTTGTGGGCGGCCCAGCGAACGCAGCGCGGCGACGGCCTCGGTGAGTGTCACGCCTCAGCCTGAGCGCGAGCCGCTTTCCCGCAGCAGTCTCATGAAGGTCTCATCCCCCTGGAGCAGCTTGAGCCTGGGGTCACCGGCTGCTTCGCGGGCATAGCCCGCATCGATCTGGAGGGCGCGCTCGACGGCTCTGAGCGCGGCCTCGCGATCGCCGAGGGCGGCGGCTGCCTGGGCAGCGCCATAGTGCGCCGCCGCATCCTGGTCGTCGGCCCCGGTGGCCCTGCGAAAGTCGGCGAGGGCGGCCTCCGCGTTTCCGCTGTGGAGGTTTGCGAGCCCCCGGTTCACCATCACGGTGATGTCCGAAGGGTCGGCAGCAAGGGCGGCATTGAAGTCATGCAGGGCAGCCTGATAGTTGGTGCGGTAGAGGTGGAGCATGCCGCGGTTGTTGAGCGCATCGGCATCGTCGGGCTGGAGTGCGAGCGCCTCGTCGTAGTCTTCCAGCGCCGCATCGAAGTCTCCGGACCGCGTGCGCGCGTTGGCACGGTTGTAGTAGGCAGCGATGAGCGTCGGGTCGAGCTCTGCCGCGCGGGAATAGCGCTCGATGGCCAGCGCATACTGACCGACGTTGAAGTAGACGTTGCCCTCATCGAGATAGGACTCGGCGTTGCGCGTGGGCGGGGGTTGGATGGGCACGTGCGCCATGCCGCTGAGCGCCTCTTCGAGCGATTCCGGGAGGGCAACGGCCTCCGTCGAGTCAGGCGCTGCCGCCGGCCCGGCGGTGGGCGCCGGTGGAACAGCGGGCTCGGCCGCGGGTTCCGCTTCAAGGACAGCTTCGGCCGCCGGGTCCGGGGCTGCCGCAGCGAGCTCATCGAAAGCGCGCGTGACGACATCCTCCGGGGGCTCGCCTGGAACCTCGACGGATACGGCCTCTGCCTCGGGAATGCCGGGGGCGGCGGGCATCAATTCGGGGCTGGCTGGTCCATCTTTTGCTTCCGCGGCTGGTTCCTCGGCCTCGGGCTGGGTCGGCGGCAGAAACGTCGGCGCTGCCTCGTAGGGTGCTTCGGCGTCCGCGGCCGCTTCCGCCGCTGGCAGCGGGCTTGCGGCCCAATCTGGTGGCTCGACGGCCGCTGGTGGTGCTGGTTCGGCAAGCGCTGGCGATTCGGATGGAGGAAGGAAGGTGGGCGCCTCCTCCCGCGCGGGCTCGGAGCCATCGGCGACGCTCGTCGGGCGCGCTGATTCAGGAGTTGCCGGGGCCCGGGCGACGCTCTCCGGCATGGCTTCGCCGGTGGGCGGTGCGGGAGGCTCCCATGGCTCCACTTCGGCGGGCCGGCCCTCCCCGCCCCCGAAAAGCCGGCGGCCGATGAAGAACGCGGCAACCGCAAGCGCGATGCCGATAGCCGTCCACTTCAGAAGACGCTTCACCGCGCCGGTTCTCCTTCCCTGCGCTCCAGCAGTTGTTCGGTGACCGCAACGAGGCCGTTGTAGGCGTAGACGATGTAGTCGCGCGGGTGAAGTTCGAGCTTCTTCTTCGTCTCTTTACGGGCGGTCACCGGGTCCCAGGAGCCAGTCAGTTCAATAGAATCGTGGTCGATGCCAAATTCGAGTTCATAGAGTTCACCGTCTTCGCAGACGACCACGCACCCGCGGTCGGGGCTGCCGACCATGTCGCCTTCACACTCGATGGCATTAGTGAAGAGCGCGTTCGGGAACGGCGGAAAAGGGTCAAGTTCGGCGCAGGCTTCGATGAGGAGCTGGTGCAGCTGCATGGCCGTGCGATCGAGGATATTGTCG
>JADEYI010001123.1_pt1 | contig 23632 bp, 20 predicted proteins | sample 8542331 | NCBI WGS metagenome assembly JADEYI01 (sample SAMN16510988, study PRJNA670497) | mine drainage metagenome | isolation source: biofilm near Copperflume 1 | place: Germany: Marsberg coppermine Kilianstollen | collected 2018-02
CATCCCCATGCAGCCCCAGGCCAACTCCTCGCCGATAATCACCTCGTCTAGCATCGAGAGGCCCAGCCCACCATATTCCTCGGGGATGATGACGTTGAGCAGGCCGACCTGGTGCAGCTTTTCGATGACGGGCCAGGGCATCTCTTCCCTGGCATCGTAAAGGGCGGCGACGGGGGCGATTTGCTCCTTGGCGAAGCGTCGGGCCAGGGCCTGTAACTGTTTTTGCTCGTCGGTAAGCGTGAAATCTATAGACATAAGTTGAAGGCTGAAGGCTCGAGACTAAAGGCCAGAAAAAGAAACTTTCGGCTTTTAGCTTTGGGCTTTCGGCGCTATACCACCTCCTCGAGAAACTTTGATTTCTTGCAACAACACAGCAAAACCATCACTTTCTTTGACTAAGTATAAGTTTCTACCTCGCACTTTTCAAGACAGCTTCTTAAGCGTATCACCAGCCTGCTGTTGCAAAGGCCTGGCAGATAGCTCACAAAGGCAGTTGCGGTCTGGGCCGTACAATCCGCGCCATGAGCCTGTTGTTCAGTCCGCTAAAAATGCGCTCGCTCGAGGCCAAAAACCGCATCGTGATGTCGCCGATGTGCCAGTATTCAGCCAGGGATGGCCACGTCACCGACTGGCATTTGCTGCACTACCCGACCAGGGCCGTTGGCGGGGTGGGAACGGTGGTGGTAGAAGCTACTGCCGTAGAAAATCGTGGCGTAATCAGCCCGGACGACCTGGGTATCTGGTCGGACGAGCATATCGCGGGCCTGAGCGAACTTACCCGGCGGGTCAAGGCCAGTGGGGCCCTGGCCGGTATTCAGCTTGCCCACGCCGGGCGCAAATCGGGCACGGCCAGCCCCTGGAAAGGTGGCAAGCCGCTGCACCAGTGGACTCCGGTAGGGCCGAGCGAGATTGCTTTCGGCGAGGGCTGGGAGGTTCCGCGAGAACTCGACGCAATCGGACTCGAGCAGGTGCGTGAAGCCTTCGTGCGAGCGGCCCAGCGGGCGCTGCGGGCGGGGTTCGAGCTGCTCGAGCTGCACGCGGCCCATGGCTATTTGCTGCACTCGTTTCTCTCGCCACTGTCGAATCGGCGCAACGACCAGTACGGCGGCAGCCGCGAAAACCGGATGCGTTTCGTGCTCGAGGTCGTAGATGCCGTGCGTGAGGTCTGGCCCGCCGAGTTGCCGCTGTGGGTGCGGGTTTCGGCCTCGGACTGGGTAGAGGGGGGCTGGAGCATAGAGGACACCCTGGAGTTTGCCCGCGAGTTGCAAAGGCGTGGGATAGATTTGCTGGACTGTTCCTCGGGTGGAATCGTGCCGGGAATCCGCATCCCCCTTGGGCCGAGCTATCAGGTATCTTTTGCCGCTCAAGTCCGGCGAGAAACCCGTTTGCCCACCGGTGCGGTGGGCCTGATTACAAAACCTGAGCAGGCCGAGGAAATCTTGCAAAAGGGGGAGGCCGACGCGGTAGTGCTGGCCCGAGCCCTGCTCCGCGACCCCTACTGGCCCTACCGCGCGGCGAAAGCTTTGGGTGCGGGGAAAGTCTGGCCGCCACAGTACGAACGGGCCATGGATTAGTAGTTCCATAGTTGTGTCCTGGACGGGTTTATCTGATAATGCGATTATATCGTGCTGGACGTAAGCCGGAAACTTTCGTGGCAGTGCAAAATGGGAGATGCTAGAGCGGTTTTCAGAAAAAATAGGACAGTCCACCCACTTAGAAAAACCGTACCCAGCGCCCTTTTGCCGCCATGAGCAGCGGCAAAAATAGCGGAAACCGCGATAAGGCATGAAAGATTCCTGGAAAAAGTTTGTCCCGCAGGCTCCGACCCGTGCGGGTTCAGCCGAGTGGTTCACCGGGCAGGTCTGGATCAGCCAACTCATCGCCAGCCCGGAGCCCATGAATCTGCGGGTGGTTCGGGTGTTTTTCAGCCCCACCGCTCGCACCCACTGGCACACCCATCCACAGGGGCAGATTCTGCACGTGAAGGCTGGAATCAGCTGGTTTCAGCGCTGGGGCGAAGCAGTGTTGGAAATCAAGGCGGGCGATATCCTTTACATTCCGCCGGGTGAGAAGTACTGGCATGGCGCTTCTGCAACTCAGGCCATGACCCATCTGGCCCTCCAAGCTGCCGAGAAGGGGACGACCGCAGGATGGCTCGAGTCGGTCTCTGATGAGCAATACAAAGCAAATCCATAAATGCCCAAGGGGGTTTTCAGTCGGCTTTCAGACTGGGATGGCATAATGGGTCGAATGAAAGTGGTGGCACTGGATGTGGGCGAGGCTCGGATTGGGCTGGCGGTGGGGGAGACTGGCTCGAGATGGGCTTTTGGGCGGGGATATCTAGTGCGCAAAACCTTGCCCGATGACCTCGAGGCCCTGACCACTTTGGCTGGGCAGGAGGGGGCTGAAAAGTTCGTGGTAGGCTTGCCCCTGCGCACGGATGGCAAGCCCAGCCTTCAGGCCGAGCGGGTGCTGGGCTTGGTTGAGGCCATGCAGGGCAAAGGGCTCGAGGTGGAGTTGGTGGACGAGCGTTACACCACCAAAATCGGTCAGAGTCGGCTCCTGCAAGCTCCCAAGCGGGTACGGCAAGAGAAAGGTAAACTCGACGAAGCAGCCGCAGTGGCCCTGCTGGAGTCGTATTTGAGCGTGTGAACATGAATGACCTGAAGAAAATAGCCTCAGAACCTCGAGTCGAACGTACCACCCCCTGGATATTGCGGGGGGTGCTGGCAATGTTTGTGGTGCTGGCGGCCCTGCTGGGATATGCCTTGTTTTTGCTCGGCCCTACCGGCAAAACCGCCGAGGTGCGCATCCCGCGCGGGGCTGGGGCCAGTGCGGTGGGCAAGATCATGGAAGATGCCGGTCTGGTTCGTTCGGCCTCATTGTTCGCGCTATACCTGCGTTTTTCTAACCGCGACAAGGCTCTGAAGCCGGGCTTCTACCGGCTCGAGGGCAAAGGTCTGCGGGCCGTAGCGGTAGAACTCACCGATACGTCCAGTCCCTTGACCGTGAAAATCACCATTCCCGAAGGCTGGCGGGCCTCGCAGATTGCTCAGCGCCTGAGCGACAACAAGCTCGACGGGGCCAAGTTTTTGGAACTGGTCAACCATCCTCCGCTCGACCTGCGTCCCCCTGAGTCTAAAGGCCCCACCCTCGAGGGCTTTTTGTTCCCTGCAACCTATGAGTTTGGCCTCGATGCCACCCCCGAAGAAATCATCCAGACCATGACCCGCCGTATGGCCCAGGAGTTTAGCGACCAGGCCAAGGCAGCCCTAAAAAAGCTCAACCTGAGCATACAGGACTGGATAACCCTGGCTTCTATCGTGCAGGCCGAGGCGGGCAATTCCTCGGAGAGACCAGCCATCGCCGGGATTTTCCTCAATCGGCTGGATGCCGGAATGCCCCTGCAAGCCGACCCCACCGTGGCTTACGGCTTAGACAAGCGGCTGCCCGAGCTAGACCGGGCTGTAGGTGATTTCCAGAAGGATACCCCCTACAACAGCTATCTCCGACGCGGCTTGCCCCCTGGAGCCATTGGCAACCCCGGTGAGGACGCGCTAAACGCAGTGCTCGAGCCCAAGCGCACCAACGCCAAAGGTCAGCCCTACCTCTACTTTTTGCATGCCCAGGGGCGGCTATTTTTGAATGTGGATTTTCAGGGACACTTGCGGGATACCGCCAAGTATTACCATTAGAGCGGTTTTCCCAAAAAACCTCGAGCGGTTCCCACAAGGTGGTATTTGCCGTAAGGAGTATTACCAAAATGCAAATGGATAATCTCCAATGGCTTTTCTACCTGGAAGACAGATTCCCTCTCCCTCTGGGAGAGGGTTAGCACTAGGCCCACTAGGGCCGGGCTTGGCTAGCGCTAAGCTACCGTGCTGGCACTAGCCCCAAGGGGCGAATGAAATATTACACGTCGAGCTGGGCGTAGCGCGCGTTTTCCTCGATAAACTCACGGCGGGGCTGGACATCCTGGCCCATTAGCTCGTCGAAAATCTGCGCGGCGTAGGAGGCATCGCGCATATCCACTTTCTTCAGCACCCGCTTGGTAGGATCCATGGTGGTCTCCCAGAGCTGGTCGGCGTTCATCTCGCCCAGGCCCTTGAAGCGCTGGATTTCGTAGCTCCGCTCGCCCGCTGCAGCCGTGGCTTTCTTGAGAGCTTCTTCGTTGAAGAGATACTCCGAACTCTTGCTCTTGCCCACCCGGATGCCATAGAGCGGGGGCTGGGCTATATAGAGGTAGCCCTGCTCGATAATCGGGCGCATATAGCGGTAGAAGAAGGTCAGGAGCAGGGTGCGGATGTGCGAGCCGTCCACGTCGGCATCGGTCATGATGATGATCTTGTGGTAACGTAGGTCTTCGATATTGAAGTGGGCCTCGTCCTGGGTTCCCCCGATGCCTGCCCCGATGGCCGCCACCATTGCCCGCACCTCGGCGTTTTTGAGGGCTTTGGAAAGTCCAGCTTTCTCCACGTTCAAAATCTTGCCACGCAGTGGGAGGATGGCCTGAAACTTGCGGTCGCGTCCACCCTTAGCGCTGCCGCCTGCGCTGTCGCCCTCCACGATGAAGAGTTCGGCTTCGGCGGGGTTTTCGGATTGGCAGTCGGCAAGCTTGCCGGGCAGGTCGTCGGACTCTAAGGGGTTGGCCCGTTGCACCAAGAGGCGCGCGTTGCGGGCAGCCTCCTTCGCTTGCGCGGCTCGCTGGGCCTTGTCGTAAATGATTTTAGAGACTCGAGGGTTTTCCTCGAGGTATTCCGAAAGCTTCTCGTAGACCACTTTGGAGACGGCAGTTCCGGCCTCGGGGTTGAGGAGCTTGCCCTTGGTCTGGCCCTCGAACTGGGGCTGGGGAATCTTGATCGAGACCACGCAGGAGGCCCCCTCGAGCAGGTCGTCACCGGTTAGCTCGAGGTCTTTGTCCTTGACCAGGCCGCTCTTCTTGGCGTAGGCATTGATGGCGCGGGTGTAGGCGGTCTTGAAGCCTGAGAGGTGGGTGCCACCGTTGCCGGTGGGAATCATGTTGGCATAGGTGACTAAGCCGGTGTTATAGCTCTTGGTATGCACCAGGCCCACGTCCACCGAAACCGTGTCCACGTCGCCTTGTAGCAAGATGGGTTTTTCGTAGAGCAGTTCCTCACCCTCGGCCAGAAACTTGGCGAACGAAGCCACCCCACCCTTGTCGAAGAAAACCTCTTCCTTCTCGTGGATTTCGTCCTTGAAAACCAGCCTTAAGCCCGCCACCAGGTAGCTCACCTCGCGCAGCCGCAGCCGCAGCTTGCTGCTCTCGAAGCGCAGCCCCTCGTCAAAGATGGTGGGGTCGGGCATGAAGTGGACTTTGGTGCCCTGCTTGCCCTTGGGCGCATTGCCAACCACACTCAGGGGCTTGGTGACGTTACCTCGGCTGAACTCGATTCTATATTGCTTGCCGTCTCTGAACACGTCTACCACGGTGTATTCCGCTAGCGCATTGACCACGCTGGCCCCTACTCCGTGCAGGCCGCCCGAGACCTTGTAAGCCCCTTCCTCGAACTTGCCCCCTGCGTGCAGCACAGTATAAATCACTTCTATAGCGGGTTTACCCTCGCTGCTCATGACATCCACCGGAACCCCGCGCCCGTTATCTTCCACGGTCAGGCTGCCGTCTTTCTGCAGGGTAGTGACGATTTCGGTGGCGTAACCGGCCAAAGCTTCGTCCACCGAGTTATCCAGAATCTCTTTGAACAGGTGATGGTAGCCGTCCGACTGAGTTCCGCCGATGTACATGGCGGGGCGGTGGCGGACACCCTCGAGGCCCTTCAAGACTTTAATGTTGGATGCGTCGTATGTCGCGTTTGCGGTAAGGTCAGTGCTCACTTGAGTATTATAGCATATTACGTTTTATACATAATAAATTGGTATGTTGCTGAAAACCACGAAATCGTCGCCCTAGGCAGACTAATAAGGCAATATTTTTTACCGGTCGAGGCGATACGAAAGGGCTCAAAGTTTAGAGAGGATAAGGTTTCTCTCGTCTACAACGTATATAAAATATATAGTCTGGAAGGTGAGGCGTGTTCTAATTCCGGCAGGAGCAAATTCCAGCCTCACGTAAAATGGAACCATGAGCGCGTCAAACCTGTTCCTCGTCAAGCCCAAAACCGGCTTTTCACCGCGCATTGGCGAGCTGGTTTCGATGATGAACTACGCCCGTTTTACAACGTTGCAAGCTGTTCAAGGCCTAACTCCGCCACAGCTAGATTATCTGCTGGACGAAGACTCCAATAGCATCGGAGCCCTTCTGTATCACTTCGCAGCGGTGGAATCCTGGTATCAGACGTACACCTTCGAGGGCCGCGAGATGTCGCCAGAGGAAGAGCAACCCTGGTGGCCGGGTTTCGAGATGGGCCCATCGGCGTTACGCGAATTAGGAGGGAAACCCCTCGAGTTCTACCTCGAGCTGCTCGAGGCCGTCCGAGCCAAGACCCTCGAGGAGTTCGCCGGGCGTGACGACGACTGGCTCTACCAGGAGTTCCCTTTGTGGAACGCGACTGGAAATAACTACTTCTGCTGGTTCCACGTGCTCGAGGACGAAATCAACCACCGGGGCCAGATTCGCCTCATCCGCAAGCGCCTGCCTAAATGAAGCCAATACCCTAAAGGAGAGGGTTAGCACTAGCCGCACAGCGCGATACGGGCTCGGCCGTACCCGAGCGAGCCCGAGCTATAGCCCTAAGCTACCGTGCGAGGGTGAGGGGGACACCCCAGTGAGGGTACAACTTGCTGTTGAGGACAGTCTTTTCTTCTTCTGAAATTTGGTGTTTGACCCGGACTGGACGCACAGCCGTGGGTTCCTACAAATGCCTTACCTATCGATATGCCCCAGCACCGCCCGCACCACGCCGTCTAGGTCGAGGTGGCTGGTGTCGAGCAGCACGGCATCCCTGGCTGGAGCACTTTGCTCTTTGTCGGCCTCGTCGCGGCGCAGGATTTCCGATAGCACCGTGTCGTAAGCTGCATCGCGCTCGGGAACTCGGCGCTGGGCGCGGACTTCGGGCGAGGCAGTAAGGTAGAACTTGTGCTCGGCCTGGGGAAACACCGTGCTGCCCATGTCCCGCCCATCAATCACGAAGGGGCCGGGAATTCGCCGCAGCACGGCGTTGACATACCCCCGCACCTTGGGCTGCTGGGCGACAGCGGAGACCGCCGAGTCCACCTCGAGGCTGTGCAGGCTTTCGGTCACGTCGCGCCCGTCGAGGTAGATGTGGTTGGATTCGGGCGTGGGGCGCAGCTCGAGCCGGTATTTCCCCAGCCGCCCCTCGATTTCCTCGGTGCTGGCATTCTCCAGCAGGCACATCAGGGCCACCGCACGGTAGAGCAGGCCACTCGAGATGTAAGGCACACCCAAACGCCCCGCTACCAGCTTGGCGACGCTGGTTTTGCCCGAGGCCGAGGGGCCGTCTATGGTAATGATTTTGTTCATAAAGTTTGGGGAGCGGATTGCGGTGGCATGAAGGGAGGTGAAAAGGTCAAAAGTAAGTTCTGGCCCTTAACTTTTCACCTATCAATCCTTCCCCGAGAGCCGCTCTAAGTCTTCCCAGAAGGTCGGGAAGGAGATGCTGGCCCACTCGGCATCCTGCACGCTCACCCCGGTGGGCAGCCCACAGACCGCGAAAGCCATAGCAATTCGGTGGTCGTGGAAAGGCTCTACGGCTCCCGCTCGCACTTTGCCGCCCTGGATACGCAGCCAGTCCGGGCCGACCTCCACCGCAACCCCCAGGTTTTGCAGGTTTTTGGCGATGGCTGCCACCCGATCCGACTCCTTGACCCGCAGCTCCTCGAGGCCCGGAATATAGGTCTCTCCTGAAGCCCAGGCCGCCGCCGCCGCCAGCACTGGAACCTCGTCCACCATCAGCGGGATCAGCTTGGGGTCTACCGAAACGCCTTTGAGTACAGAGCTTCTGGCCCGAATCCAGCCCACAGGTTCGCCCTCTTGGCCCTCGGTGACTTCCCAGGTGAGGTCGCCTCCCATCTCCTTCAGGACTCTGAGTAGGCCGGTTCGGGTGGGGTTCAGGCCCACCCCCTCGAGGGTCACGTCGCTCTCGGGGGTAATCAGGGCTGCCACGATGAAGAAAGCCGCGCTCGAGATATCGCCGGGTACGGTCAAGTCCCTGGCCGCGAAAGGCTCGGCTCTGCGGGTGCGGACAAGGCGGCCCTCGACCTCAATCGGCAGGCCATAGTGCTTGAAAACCCGCTCGGTATGGTCGCGGGTGGGGGCGGGCTCGACTACTTCGGTGTCGTCGTCAGCAAAAAGCCCCGCCAGTAGCACCGAACTCTTGACCTGGGCGCTGGCCACAGGCATTTCGTAGTGGATGCCGCTCAGGCCGCCGCCACGAATGGCGAGGGGGGCCAGCTTGCCACCATCGCGCCCCTCGATGCGGGCTCCCATCTGGAGCAGGGGCTTGGTCACGCGCCCCATGGGCCGCCGTTTGAGCGAGGCATCGCCGGTCAGCACGCTAAACATGGGTTGACCCGAGAGCAAGCCGCTGACCAGGCGAATCAGGGTTCCGGCGTTGCCACAATCGAGAATGTCGGCGGGCTCGAGCAGCTTCAGGCCCACCCCTTTGATGTGAAAATGTTTGCCCTGCTCTACAATTTCCGCACCTAAGGCCCGCATCACGGCAGCCGTAGACAAAGTATCGCCTGCTTTGAGTGGGTAGCGCAGGAGGCTTTCACCCTGGGCCAGGGTTCCTAACATCAGACCTCGGTGGGTGACGGATTTGTCGCCGGGAACCCGCAAGCGACCTTGCAAGGAAAGGGTAGGGGAGAGAGTACGTTCCATTCCTTGGGGATTATATGGGTTGTGGGTTGTGGGGTGTAGAGCGGTCTTCGGGTCTACTGCACTACACCCCCCTCGAGCTCGAGGCGATTAACTGCTCGTCACTACGGCGGTGAAAGACAGCGGCGGCAGGGTGAGCTTGGCTTTCCCGGCCTGTACTGGAACCACCGGTAGGGCCTTGCTGGTCAACACTTCCGGGTGTTCAAAGCTGTTGGCAGCCTTGAGGTCGGTTCCGCTCATCTGGTGGATGGCGGTAATGCGGGCTGGAGTCCCGCTCTGCCACACAACTTCGGTCTCGAGGCTCTGGTTTTGGCTGCGGTTGACGATAAAAACCGCCCCTTTCCCGGTAGCCGGGTCGTGGCTGGCAGAAACGTCCAGCAGGGGCTGTTCGTTGTAAGAGGTGGGGTATTTGGGTGACTCAACCAAGACATCCAGCGAGTGCCCACGGGCATTGCGGCTAAAGAGCATCAGCGGGTAGAAAATGCTCTGCTTGAGCACTTGAGTTTTGGTGGTCAAAAGCGGAGCAATGATGTTGACAATCTGGGCGATGCAAGCCACCTTGAGCACGTCGGCCCGGCGCAGAAACACCGAGAGCCACTGGGCTACGACCAAAGCATCCTCGAGGTTGTAAACCTCTTCAATCAGATGTGGGGCTTCCTGCCAGTCGCCGTTCATCTCCATATTCTTGTACCAGATGTTCCACTCGTCCCAGGAAAGATATACCTCGCGCTTGGAACGCAGCTTGCTTTTGACATAGCGCAGGGTTGCGGCCAGGGTGTCGAGCTGATTCTCGAAGATGACCGCCGAAGCCAGGTAATCGCTGGCGTTGTTGTTGCGGTTGCCTACGTAGTAGTGCAGTGAAAGGTAGTCTACCTGCTCGTAAACGTGTTCCAGAACGGTGCGATCCCACTCGGGGTAGGTGGGCATGTGGTCGTTGGAAGAACCGCAGGCAATCAGCTTTACTTGAGAGTCTTGCAGGCGCATCAGTTTGGCGGCCTCGAGGGCTTTGCGCCCGTAATCGTGGGCCTCTAAGTGACCGATTTGCCAGGGGCCGTCCATCTCGTTGCCCAGACACCAATACTTCACCCCATAAGGCTCGGCGTGACCGTTTTTGGCGCGTAAATCGCTGTAGTAACTGCCGGTTGGAGCATTGCAATACTCCACCAAATCGGCGGCTTCTTGGATAGTGCCGGTGCCCAGGTTTACGGCCAGCATCGGCTCGGTGTCAATTTCACGGGCAAAATGCATGAACTCGTCGGTGCCGAAGCGGTTGGTCTCGATAGATTTCCAGGCCATTTCCCGTCGCCGGGGACGTGATTCCTTGGGGCCAACCCCATCCAGCCAGCGATACCCCGAGACAAAATTGCCCCCCGGATAGCGCATGACCGTATAGCCAATCTCGCGCAGGGCTGCCAGCACGTCTTTACGCAGCCCGTGTGCGTCGGCGTGGGGCGAACTGGGGTCGTAGATGCCCTCGTAAACACAGCGGCCCATATGTTCGGCAAAGCCCCCAAAAATTAGCGGGGAAATCTCGCTGATGACACGCTGGGTATCGAGATAGATGCGGGCGGATGGGTTATTCATAGCCTGGTCTCCTTATGGGGTTTAGGGTTGAAAACGGCTTCCGGTTCGCAAAACGCTAAACGTCGAACGTCTAACGCCAAAAACTCAAAGTCAAAAGCCTAAAAACATAGATCGCGTCCCAGACGATGTTCCTTGATAGGGCAATTAGGCTGTCCTGGTGTAGCTTTTGGGCTTCTCGTCTTCGACCTTCGACTTTTGGCATCTGCGTTTAGCCCTCCACTCTCTGCGTCTTTAGCCTCTCGAGTTGGCAACACTGCGAATCCAGACCCGCATCTCTCCGGGCTCCCGGTTGTCCCAGGTGGAGTAGGGAATGGCCCGCAGGGGGATAGGCTGCTGCTCGGGGGCTGCGCTGCGGTAAAGCCTATCCCCCCAGCTTTGGAGGTCTTCGGCCAGGGCCGAGCCTTGGATCACCAAAACCCCACCCAGCAACTCCGGCTCGAGCCGAGCCTCCAGCCGCGCATCATCTGGCAGCACGATCTGGTGTAGGGCAGCTTGGTGGTCGGTGCTCTCGAGGCAATACACCAGGGGGCCGCGCCGCAAAGCCACCTGGCCCACGTCGGCCCGCACCGCCGGATGGGCATGGAGGCGCTCGATGGGCATAGCCAGCTCGAGCCGAACCTCATCGCCCGAATGCCATTGGCGCTCGAGGCTGATGTAGCCCTGACGCACCACAAAACCAACTTCTCTGCCATTGAGCGCCAGCTTGGCGCTCTCGCACCAGCCGGGAACCCGCAGGCGCAGGGTGAAAAAAGTGGGCTGCTCGAGCTCGAGGCTCAACTGAATTACCCCGTCCCAGGGATACTGGGTTTGCTGCCGCAAGGTCAGGGACTGCCCAGCCAGCTTCAGCCGGGCTTCGCCTTGAGCATACAGATGCACCGCCAGTTCTCCTTGGCCTAGGCCGTAGACATAGCTGCCCAGCGAGGCCAACAGACGCAAAACATTGGGTGGGCAACAGGGGCAGGGATGCCAGGTCCAGCGGTGGTGGTTGCCCCGGCTCTGGAGCACGTTGTCGTAAAAATAGCGGTCTCCTGAGAGGGCCACCCCAGCCAGTACGTTGTTGTAGAGCGCATTTTCCAACTCGTCGGCGTAGTGGCCCTCACCGGTCACTTCCAACATCTGCTTGGCCCACAACACTAACCCCACGCTGGCACAGGTTTCGGCATAGGCGGTTTCGTTGGGCAGGTCGTAATCGCTGGTAAAGCCTTCATTATCGGCGGAGGGGCCAAGGCCGCCGGTCACGTAGAGCCGTTTGCTGACCAAATCCTGCCACAGCCGCTCGCAAGCGGCCAGCAACTCGGGGTCGTGGGTTTCCCCGGCCAGGTCGGCCATCGCACTATAGAGATACATGGCCCGCACGGCGTGACCTACCACCTTGTCCTGCTGCCGCACCGGAAGGTGAGCCTGGCTGTATTCGTAGTTGGTGAAGTGGTAGCGCGAGGGGTCTTCACCTCTGGCCCTGGCCTCGCTATCGAAGAAGTAGGGCTGCTTGCCGCGCTCGTCCACGAAATAACTCGCCAGCTCGAGGTACTCCCGCTTATTAGTAGCCCGGTACAGCTTGAGCAGGGCCAGTTCAATCTCCTCGTGACCGGGGTAGCCGTGCTTTTGGTTCGGGCCAGGGCCGTAAACCCTGGCCAGGAGCGCCACATAACGCTCCACCACCCCCAGCAGGCTGGGTTTGCCGGTGGCCTGGTAGTGTGCTACCGCCGCTTCGATCAAGTGGCCTGCACAGTAGAGTTCGTGCCAGTCGCGCTCGTTGGTAAAGCGCTGATCTGGAGCATGTGCCGTGAAGTAGGTGTTGAGGTAGCCGTCTTCCTGTTGGGCCTTGGCCAGGGCCTCAATCACCTGGTCTACCTGAGCCTCCAGCGCGGGGTCGGGGTGGGTCGCCAAAACATAGCTGGCAGCCTCGAGCCATTTGGCCACATCGGAGTCCCAGAACATCTGGGTAGTGCCACCCCACTGGCCCTTGGGGATCTTGAGCGGCCTGGGTTTTTGGTCGAGTGCTTCCAGGGCTCCCACGCGCTCGAGCTGGGCCAACTGGAACTCCAGCCCTCGAGTGCGGTTGACCTTCAGACGCGCTCCCCAGAATCCGTCCTCAAAGCTAACCGTGCTCAGGGGTGGCGGGCTATAGCGTCGCCGAGGCATCTGGCTTGATGGGGTCTTGTTCAAGAACAGTTCTCCTTCCGGGTTTTTCGCCGCCTATAAGAAACCTGTGGATATCGCGCATACTTTTGTCTACCAGGGACTAACCACCGGCCAACCTCCTATCCACTCGAGCCTACGAATCGCCAGCTTGGGAAAGCCAAAATCATCGCGGTCATAAAAGTGGTAGACCAGCCGAAAGGTTCCCTTGTCGTCGTAGACAAACTCTCCCCCCGGCCCGATAAACCGACCCTGGCTTTTGAGCAGCAAGCTGCCTCCTCCTTGGGTCATGGGAACCTTGTTTTGGTCGAGATAGGGGCCCGTAATCTGTTTGGCCCGCCCCACCCGGATGTTGTAGGTGCTATCCACCCCCTTGCAGCAAGCATCAAACGAAACAAACAAGTAGTAATATCCTCCGTGGTACACGATTCCCGGTGCTTCGATGGCCCCCCCACCGCGCGAGGCTAGGCGGTAGAGGGAGTTTCCGAGCAGCTTGCCGCTGGCATCCAGACGCTGCAGGCGAATCCCGTCCCAAAACGAGCCCCAAACCAACCAGGGCTGCCCTTGGGCATCGCGCACGAAGTTGGGGTCAATGGCGTTGAAAGAGTCGGCGGGGCTCGAGCGCAGTACCATCCCTTCGTCTACCCATTTGTATTTGGGGCTCTTGGGCTCGAGCGTGGTGTTGGTCGCCAGCCCGATTGCCGAGTTCTGCGAGCCGAAGGTCGAAGCGGCGTAGTAGAGATGATACTTACCGTTCCAGAAGCTGATGTCGGGAGCCCACAAGTTGGGTACGAAGCCGATGGCCTGGGTGATCCAGGCGGGTATCTGGTCAAACACCGTGCCCAGGTATTTCCAGTTTTTGCCGTCTTGGGAAGCCCGAATTTGGATGTTGCCCAAGCCCCGGTTAGGGTCGCCGGTGGAGAACACGTAGAGGGTGTTGCCAGCGCGGATTAAGCTGGGGTCGTGGGTCTCGAGGTCGCCGCTAAAAGGCAGACCCTGGTTGTTACCCTGGGCCATAGCCATCAGACCCAAAAAAAACCCCAGCCAAAAGCCCAATAGCTTCACGCCTATCCTTGTAGCCCCTGAGCCAGGGCGTAGTAAAGGTCGTTCTGGCGCAGCTCATTTTTGAAGTTGCGCAGCTCGGTCTTATGGTCTATAACCACGAGTTCGATACCCGCAATTTCGGCGAAGTCTTCCAGCATTTCGGTTGTCACTGCGTAGCTGTACCCGGTGTGGTGTGCCCCACCAGCATAAATCCAGGCCGCGATGCCAGTTTTGAAGTCGGGCTTGGGTTCCCACACGGCTCGAGCCACCGGCAGCTTGGGTAGTTGGGGGGGGTTTACCGCTTGCACCTCATGCACGATAAGCCGGAAGCGGTTGCCCATGTCCACCAGCGAAGCATTGAGGGCCGGGCCCGCGGGGGCATCGAACACCAGCCGCACCGGGTCTTCCTTGCCTCCGATGCTGAGGGGGTGAATCTCCAGCCTAGGCTTCCCCACCGCGATGCTGGGGCAGACCTCGAGCATATGTGAGCCCAACACCTGATGCTTACCTGGCTCCAGGTGATAGGTGTAGTCCTCCATAAAAGACGTGCCGCCCGGCAGGCCGTTGCCCATGACCTTCATGGCCCGCACCAGTGCAGCGGTTTTCCAATCGCCCTCCCCGCCAAAGCCATAGCCATCGGCCATCAAGCGCTGTATAGCTAGGCCGGGGAGTTGCTCGAGGCCGTGCAGGTCTTCAAAAGTATCGGTGAACCCCTTGAACCCCTCCTCCAGAAAGCTGCGCAGGCCCAGCTCGAGCCGGGCTCCGTAGCGCAAGGAGTCATGACGGTGGCCCCCCTTTCTGAGTTCCTTGCTAACGGTGTATTGCGCGTCATATTGGTCTACCAACTGGTCTATGGCTTTGTCCGAGACCGCCCTGACCCGCTCCACCAAATCCCCTACCCCGTAGCCATTCACCGAAAAACCAAAGCGCAACTCAGCCGCCACCTTATCCCCCTCGGTTACGGCTACAAAGCGCATATTGTCACCAAAACGGGCTAACCTGGCCCCTTGCAGGTCGTGCCAGGCGTGGGCTGCCCGCACCCAGGCCCCCAGACGGGCCTGGACTTCCGCATCAGACCAGTGGCCCACCACCACCTTGCGGCGAAGGTGCATCCGGGTATGCAAGAAGCCCGCCTCGCGGTCGCCGTGGGCAGCTTGGTTGAGGTTCATGAAGTCCATGTCTATGCTGCCCCAGGGCAGGTCGCGGTTGGCCTGGGTATGCAAATGACAGAAGGGTTTTTGCAAGGCCGAAAGCCCGCGAATCCACATCTTGGCAGGCGAAAAGGTGTGCATCCACAAAATCAGGCCCGCGCAGCGGGGGTCGGTATTGGCTTCTAAGGATAGTTTGTAGATTTCCTCGGGTGTGGTCAGCAGGGCTTTGAATACCACTTTGAGGGCAATCTGACCGGAAGCATCCAGGGCCTCAACAACCGTTCTGGCGTTGGTGGCAACCTGCTCGAGGGGGCCGGGGCCATAGAGGTGCTGCGAGCCACAGACCAACCAGATTTCGGGCTGGGTGAGGTTGTTCATGCTTGCTCAAGCCTCCTGGGCCACACGGCTCACTTCCTGTGAAAGTCGTTTGAGGCGCTTCATGACGTTGTTGGCTCCACGCCCGAAATAGTCGTGCAAGCTCAGGTATTCAGCGTAGAGCTGGTCGTAGGTTTTCTGATGCTCGGGGATGGGCAGATACACATTTTTGCGCACCTTGCCCATGCGCTCGGCAGCGGCCCGAATATCGGGATAGGCTCCTGCCGCCACCGCCGCGTGCATCGCGCTCCCCAGCGCGGGGCCTTGCTCGGAGTCCACCAGGCTCAGGGGTCGTCCGGTCACGTCGGCGTAAATTTGCATCAATAGGTTGTTCTTCTGAAGCCCGCCAGCAATCACCAGTTCCTCCACAGAAACCTTGTGATTATCGAAGTTTTCGATGATCAGTCGGGTTCCGTAGGCGGTGGCCTCGATCAAGGCCCGGTAGATATCCGGAGCCCTGGTACTCAGGGTCAGGCCCAGCAGCAGGCCGCTCAGTTCGGCATCTACCAGCACACTGCGGTTGCCATTCCACCAGTCCAGGGCCAGTAGGCCGTGTTCACCGGGCTTTTGCTTGGCGGCTTCGCGCTCGAGGGCTTGGTGAACGTTCACATCACGCGAAAACTCGGCGGGGACAGCGTACTTAGTAAACCAGGCGAAGATGTCTCCCACCCCGCTCTGTCCCGCCTCGTAGCCATATAGACCAGGAACGATACCCCCATCTACCACACCACACATACCGGGCACTTCGCTGAGCTGGTCACTCATGACCATGTGACAAGTCGAGGTGCCCATGATGGCGACCATCCGGCCCGGCCCCACCACCCCCGCCGCCGGAACCGTCACGTGGGCATCCACATTAGCCACCGCGACGGCAATACCCTGGGGCAAGCCCGTCCACTTTGCAGCCTCGGCGGTAAGTTCTCCGGCTTTGCCTCCTAGCGGGGCCAGTTGGGATTTGAGGCGAGTCTCGACGATATCGGAAAACCCCGCATTAAGCTGCCCCAGATACTGTGCCGAGGGGTAGTGCCCATCTTGATAGATGGCCTTGTAGCCCGCGGTGCAGGTGTTGCGGGTTTCCTGGGCACACAAGCGCCATACCACCCAGTCAGCAGCCTCGAGGATACGCTCGGCTTTGGCGTAAACCTGAGGGGCCTCCTCGAGCAGTTGCAGGCTTTTGGCAAACAGCCACTCGCTGGAAATCTTGCCCCCGTAGCGGGGTAGCCAGCGCTGGCCCTGCTGGGATGCCAAAGCATTTATGCGATCGGCCTGGGGTTGGGCCGCGTGGTGCTTCCAGAGTTTGACATAGGCATGGGGTTCGTTGGCAAACTCCGGCAGCAGGCATAGTGGGGTGCCATCGGCCAGGGTGGGCAGAATGGTACAGGCGGTGAAATCAATGCCAATACCAATCACCTCGGCAGGGTCTACCCCGCTTTTGCGCAAAGCCTCGGGCACGGCCTGTTTGAATACCAGAAGGTAGTCTTCGGGGTGCTGCAAGGCCCATTCTGGGGGCAAGACCCGCCCGCTTGGCAAAGCCTGATCCATTACCCCGTGCGGATAGGGGCATACCGCGCTGGCCAACTCAAACCCGTCGGAAATGCGCACCACCACCGCTCGCCCCGACTCGGTGCCAAAATCTACGCCTACTGTATAGCGTTCACTCATGCGTGTTCCTCCGTTTGCGAGATGGTTTGCCTCCTCGGATACTCCGGGTGCTCGAGCGAACCACCAGGCTTGGGACAATTACCTCAGCAACCGGGGCTGCGGCGGGGGTTTCTATCAAGGTGAGCAGTTGGGCCAGGCTGGTCTGTCCGAGGCTGGGGAAGTCTTGCTCGATGGTGGTAAGGGGGGGGTCAAAGTATTCCGACTCTGGAAGGTTGTCAAAACCCACCACCGAGATGTCTTGGGGGATATCCAGCCCAGCTTCTCGAATGGCCCGCAGTGCGCCCAGAGCCATCTGGTCGTTGCCTACTAGCAAGGCGCTAAAGCTCGGCCCAGCCAGCAACCTCTTGGCCGCGGCATACCCACTGCCCGCACTCCAGTCGCCATACTCCTGGGACAGCGGTTTCACACCGGCCTCCCCTAGCATGCCCAACCAACCCTGCTGCCGCAGCCGGGCATCGTGCCACTGCTGGGGGCCACATATCAGGGCAATCCGCCGATGGCCTAGCTCGAGCAGGTGTTTGGCCCCTAATCGCCCTCCCATGAGCTGATCCACGCTGCCATAGGGCAGCCCTGCCGAAGGCTCGGCATCCACCAGCACGATGGGAGAAACCGCGGTTAGCTCTTTGAGAAAGCCAATTTCCCCGCCCATTAAAGGGGCAATAATCAGAATCCCGTCTACGCGTTGGCGGCGCAATAAGTTGACCGCCCCCTCGAGTTCGTCTCGAGTCAGCGAAGGGATACTGGTGATGCTGAGGTGATAATCCCGGCTGCGGGCAGCCTGCTCGATACTGCTCAGCATTTGGGCCGGGCCAAAGTGCAAGGTGCCAAAACTCACCACCCCAATGAGGTTTGAGCGCTTGGTAACCAGGCTGCGGGCCACGCTCGAGGGCTGGTACTTGAGGCTATGAATGGCTTCGACGACCCGATTGCGGGTGATTTCCCTGACCGAGGGATGGTTGTTGATGACCCTCGAGACCGTCTGATGGGACACCCCCGCCCTACGGGCCACATCATTGATGGTTGCAGCCTTTCTGGCATCGCTGGCATCGTTCATAACAATTCTCGGCTTTGTATTTTACTTAAGCCCCGCCGTCGCCATAATGCCCTCGGTGACGCGCCGTTGGAACAGCAGATAGGCCACCACGGTAGGGAAGGCCGCCATCACCGCCGTGGCCATGGTTTTGGCATAGGCAATCCCGTAGGCCGACTGCACTTGGGTAATGCCCACCGGTATGGTCATCATGGGGATGGAGTTGGTGACGATAAAAGGCCAGAAAAAGTTGTTCCAGGCGGCGATAAAAGTCACGATAGCCAAGGCCCAAGTGATGTTCCAGTTCATAGGTAGGTAGACGCTGAACAGCACCCGAAACTCGGTAGCGCCGTCAATGCGGGCGGCATCTCCGAGGTCTCGAGGCACTTGGTCGAAAAACTGTTTGTAAATTACTACCGCTATCGGTGAGGCCAGTTGAGGCAGAACGATCCCGGCGTAGCTGTTGACCAGCCCCAGCTTGTTCATCAGCATGAACAGCGGGACGATGCTGGCCTGAAAAGGAATCATGAAGCCCGCCAGAATAATCCAGTACAGCCAGGGCTTGCCCGGAAACTCGAGCTGTGAGAGCGCGTAGGCACACAGCAGGGCCAGCACCAGCACCAAGGCCGTAATGACTAAAGAGGTAATCACACTGTTGGCATACCAGCGCAGAATCGGGCTATTGGCCAGAATGTAGGTGTAGGCACTGAAGTCTATCGGACTGGGGAGCAGCTTCGGCGGAAGCAGGGTGGTATCGGTATCGCTTTTGAGCGAGGTAACCAGCATCCAGTACACCGGAAACACCCAGACCAGGCCAAATAGCAAAGTCAGTAGGGTGGCCGATGCGGCCAGTAAACGAAAAAAAAGGGACTTATTCATGAGGTTCTCCGGCCCAAACCAGAATAGCGAGCCTGCACCAACGAGGTCAGCAGAATAACCACCAACAGCACCACCCCAATAGTCGAGGAGTAGCCGCCTTGCTGCTGCTGAAAAGCCGAACGGTATAGCAGCAAGAGCACCACCATGGTTTTGTCAAACGGTCCGCCTCCAGTCAGCAGATAGACCTGATCAAAAATCTTGAACTGAGCAATGAGCTGGAGCAACAAAACCAAACTGGTGACGGGCCATACCATGGGCCAGGTGATGTAGCGAAAAACCTGGGTACTGGTGGCCCCGTCGAGTTGGGCGGCCTCGTAGAGTTCGCGCGGCACATTTTGCAGGGCCGCCATAAACAGCAAGATGTTGAACCCTACCGTCCACCAGATGGTTACGAAAGCCACCGCAGGCATGGCAAAAACCGGGTCTTGAAACCAGGCAATCGAACTCTGGGAAAGGTAGTTGATGATGCCAAAGTTTTGATCCAAGAGCCAAATCCACAGGTTGGTGACTACGCTTACCGGGAGCACGTAAGGCAAGAAAAAAGCCGCCAGAACCAGCTTCTGTGCTCGCCGCAGACGCAAAACCAACAGAGCCATGATGAAGCCCAGAAGGGTGTTGGGCACTACCGTAAGCAAAATGAAATATAAGGTGTTCCATAAGGCGTTCCAAAAATTGGGGTCTTGCAGCAAGCGGGCATAATTGGCTAACCCTACAAACACCCCTTTACCGGCGATATCGGCGTTGGTAAAGCTAAGCTGTAAAACCCTCAAAGAGGGATAGATCAGAAAAAAGAAGTACACCAGCACGAAGCCCACAATCATCAGCAGGGCAGTCAGCCAGCGAAATAGCCCCTGTGTACGCCATCTGGGCTCACCGCTTAGGATTTTGCCAGTCGCTCGAGCCATGATCTTCCCCAGACAGGCGTGCAGGGTGACAGCGCTTTTCGGCCCTCACCCTGCGCCCCCGAAATCTACTTGGTGTTGAGGCTTTGCAGCGTTGACTTGAACTTGGCAATGGCCTGATCTACTGATACCTGGCCCAGCAAAGCTGGGGTGAAGTCGTTACCTACCGCGTCGTAGACTGGTCCGCCCACTCCGAAAATCAGTACCGTAGGCTCGTGGGTGGCATCGGCGGCGGAAGTCGCGCTGTATTCGGCGTTGGGCTCGAGCTGTTTGTAGGCTGCGCTTTCCTGTGTGGGCAAGTAGGCCGGAATATGACCACCACCAGCCCAGGTCAAGCCGCCTGTTTTTTCGACATAGGCCACAAACTTGAGCACCGCTTGTAGTTTTGCAGCACTCATGGGAGTTTTGGTGTTGTTGGGGATAGCCAGGGTATGGGAGTCAGCCCAGGTATCAGCGTTGGCATACAGCTTGGGAAAGGAAACGATCCCGTAATCAAAGGGAAGTTTGCCATTTTTCTTGAGATCCACCATGGTGGGCACTTCCCAGTTGCCGTTGAACATGAAGGCCGCGCGCCCAGAGGTAAATAGCGCTACCGAAGCCGGGTAGGTGGTGTTGCGCGAAAGCAGACCCTGCTTGCTCCAGTCCACCATGGCTTGTAGGGCAACTTTGCCCTTGGTATCGAGATCGCTCAGACTGAGCTTGCCGTCCTTGGCGAGCGAGCCGTTTTGTTGCAAAAGCAAGGAGTACCACATCCGCCAGATGGTGGCAGAGTCCTGCGCGGATGAAAACGACATGGGCAGCACGTTGGCCTTTTGCTTGATGGTCAAGAGGGTTTTGGCAAAGTCTGCGGCGTTATCAAGCCCCATCGGTTTCCCATCGCTGCCCAAGACCCCGGCCTTCTTGAGCAAATTCTTGTTGTAGTAGAGCACCGAGGTATGGGTGTCGAGGGGTATGGCGTAGAGCTGGTCATTTCCGGCTTGCTGCTTAGCAATGCTCAACTCTTCCTGCACGATGTTGGACTGGAAATCGGAGGCTGCTAAGCCCACGCTCTTCAGCTCAGCCGCTGTAATAGGCCGTAAATCTTTGTTGCTAAGTCCCCTGGGCAAAGCCGAGAGGTGGTAGGTAATCAAATCCGGCGTTTCACCGGCCACCACTGAGGTGTGAATCTTGGTGTAGAAGGGAGCTCCCCAGGTCAGGGTGGTGCGGTTGACCACGATATCTTTTTGGGATTTGTTGAAGTCATCCACGATCTGCTTCATGCGAACCCCGTCGCCTCCCCCGAAGAAATCCCAGAAGGTAACGGTGGTTTGTGCCAAGGATAGGCTCGAGAGCATCAAGCCAAACGCCAGAAGCTGTATCAATCGCATAGGTTTCTCCCTGTCTTGCGTCATCAAAAACTCGTTGCTGATTGTGGCTGGCCAGTTTTCCCCAAAATAGATTTGGACACATTTCCGAGATTTGCTTGATTTTTTCTTATCTCACCTCCATATTGAGAAAACTGAGAATTTAAGTTTCTCTCACACAACTTCCCCCTCTCGCCTAATTGTGAAAATCTGCATAAAAACTGGCGAGAGATTCTCATATGTGATCGGTCACATCAAAAAAGTGATGACAAACTGCTTTTGTGATCGCTCACATGATAGCAGTTGTAGTTAAAAAGTCAAGCGGGCTTGGTTATTTGTCCTCTACCAGCAGGTTGCTTTGGCTTGACGGATGGGATGTAGTGATGGGGCTTTGGCTTTCAACGACTTCCGCCAGAAGTCATTGCACAGGTCGTAATTTATGCCTTGCAAAACCTATGAACGCTGCTAGGTGTCTCTGCTCTCTGGCGGGAGATTTGCGTTTGTAAGATGGTATGGATGAATCTGGGGCGGGGGTGGCTGGTCGCTGCGACCGTGCTAATTTGGCTGCCGCTAGTGATGGCCGGGGGTTCGGTACTCCTGACCCACTTTGTCGCAGGGCCTGCGCTGATTGCGACCCTGGGGCTGGCCTCGGTGCTGATTTCGCTAGTCCTGCTATGGGTTGGGATAGCCCAACTGCTGCGGCGACCGGTGAAAATGACCGACCTGCTATGGCTGGTTTTGTACGGCCTGGGAGCCATTCTTTACCCTCAGATGGGGTATTGGCTGAGGTAAGGGGTCAGCTTTGGTGCTTCCACTGCTCGAAGTCCTGGGTGGTGGCTTCGGCCATAGCCTCGGCGGCCTCGAGCAGCCAGCCATTTTTGCTTTCCTGAAGGTCTTTGAGTACCGCTTTGAGGGCTTTGCCTGAGCCCAGGTGGACGTTGGCGGTTTCCTTGCCCATGGCCAGGAGCAGCTTTTCCTCGACCCAGCGGTGCTGTGAGGGGTCTATATCAATCTTCACGTTGTAGGGCGAAAGGCGGCGCACCACCCAACCTTTTCTGACCCGTATAAAGGGATCGGGGGAGCGAATAGCCCGCTCGAGCACGGTGGCATAATGCAGACCGGGGTTGGACGAGGCGACCCAGGCAGCGGCGGAAGGGGCCAGGGGCTTGGCTTCCCTGGCTAGCAGCCCCCCTTGCCACTCCACCTGTCCGACCACCCGCACCCGCCCCAGGCTTCCCAGCCCGGCTTGGCGCAGGCTGAAGCGCGGTCTGCTGCCCTCGGGTAGTGCCCGCCGCAGGGCTTTGGTGGCTTCTCGGGGGGGATGACCCCGGTAGCTGGGCAGGGCTTGCAGTTTGCCCCAAAACTCGGCAGGGGTGGAGCGGATATTCAGGGCCAACTCGCGCAGGTGGGGATGCAGTTCTTCCAGTACGAAAGCTTGCCCGCCCTCCTGCAATCCCTGATGGTAGCCCTCGAGGATGGCGGTGGCGATGGTTTTGCCAGGAAGCCTGGCCTGAGTAAGTTGGGCAAAGAGCAGCACGCTGGTGGTGAGCCGCACCAAATCCAGGGTGTAGGGCAGGGGGTAGGCTTCGTCGAAGTCGTTGATACCCCAAGCCAGTCGGCCCTCCGCGTCGCGCCAGGTACCAAAGTTTTCCAGGTGCAAGTCGCCCACCGCGAGCAGCTTGGGGGCTTTGTTGAGCTCGGGGCAAACTTGGGGCCAAAGCTCCATCCAGCGATAAAAAGTGGCCCGCAGGAAGGGAAAGGGGCTCTCGTGCATGTGGGCGTGCTTGAGCTTGAAATCGGCTTTTGTGGTGGCCACTTGCCCGATCAGCCAACGTTCAAAAGCCTGAGTAGACTGCACGATGCCTCGAGTTTTCATGGCACTTTGGATTCTCTACGGACAAGGTGGGCTCAAGATGAAGGGGTTTGCCTGGCCCGCCTGGCCAGCCCAAAGGCCAATGCCGCCGCCATAAAAGCTACTCCCAGACTCCATATCGCTCCCAGGTGCAAGAAGGGTGGGTAGGCCAGACCCGCCAGCGTTCCCCCCAGATAAAACGCGGCCACGTAGGTTCCGCTAACCCCGCTGCCCAGTCGCCCGGAAACCCCGCCACCAATAGCCTGGGCGGTGAAAATGCCCGCCATGGTGAGGATGAAGCCGAGCAGAATCGGCAGTGGGTGGTTAGGAATTTGCACCCCCAAGCCCAGCCCCACCAGCGTAAAAGCCATGCGCCAGGCGGCCGTTTCCCCCTGCCGCCGCACCAACCAGCCCGCCAGGGCACTGCCGGGAATACCCGCCAGGTAGGCAAAAAAAATCAGGCCGACCTGGGCCTGGGAAAGCCCCAGGGCCTCGAGGCGGTAGGGCAGCAAGTTGGCAATGAAAAAGTTGATAAATAGCAACAGGAAACCCACCGTATAAAGCGGCCAGGCCGAGAGAGTGTAGCGCGGGGTAGGGAGGGTCAGGGTTTCGCGTTCGCGCAGCACCATCAGGGCAATCAGGGCTACTGGCAGCGATAGCAATAGCAAAGCCAACCGTATGCCCAGCCAGTCGGCGAAAAGCCCGCCCAGCCCTCGACCCAGCCCGCCCCCCAGCACATTTCCGGCTACCCAAAACCCGGCCATCTCTGGCCCCCGGCCGGGGAAAAGCCGGGGCAAGAGGGCCAGCGAAAGGGCCGGAACGGCGGAAGGCGCCCCTCACTGCAAGCGTGGTAAGA
>JADEYI010001124.1_pt1 | contig 23628 bp, 19 predicted proteins | sample 8542331 | NCBI WGS metagenome assembly JADEYI01 (sample SAMN16510988, study PRJNA670497) | mine drainage metagenome | isolation source: biofilm near Copperflume 1 | place: Germany: Marsberg coppermine Kilianstollen | collected 2018-02
CGCCGGGGGACAGCAATGAAGAGACTCGCGGTTTGCCTGTTCGCCACGACCCTCATTATCGTTGGCTGCCGGAACAACTCGGCTGAGCAAGGGAACGCCGCGCTGGCCGCGCTCCAATCACCCAATCCTGACGAAAAATACGGATTCGCTTTCTGGAGTGACCAATTTCAGCGCAAGACCGACGTCTGGCAGCAAGCGCTCGCTTTCTGTACCGCGCCCGACCACAAGTTCCTCATAAATTGCGGACCCGTCCAGGCGGTAGCGGCGCCAAAGATCCCGTTTTCGTCGACCATGCCGCCGAATAGTCCCGGCGGATGGCCGCCACCCAAATCCGATCACTGAGCCAGTTCGCATCGCGAGGATGCAATGAACAACCTTGACAACATTGCTCAAACCTTTCAGTGGGCTGGCCAACGGTACATGGCCATCATGCAACCGTTTGCCGAAACAATCTTCTTTACCCTTGTCCTCATCGAATTAATAATTACCTGCGTTCATTTCGTCGCTGACCAGGATGAACCTACGCGTCTGCTGGCAGAGTTGACGAAGAAGTGCCTCGCTTTGGGATTCCTGTATGCAATGATCGTGAACGCCCCGATCTGGTTTGGAGCGATTATCAACGGCTTTGAACAGATCGGGGGACAAGCGGCCGGAATTCCCGATCTTAGCCCGAGCACAGTGTTCAACAATGGCCTCGCGATGTTCCAGACGATCTATCGCGGCTTCGGGAGCTTGGGATGGTTTCACCTCACGATCGCATCGCTGATTGCGCTCGTAGCCGGGCTGATCATGTTCCTATCGTTTGCTCTCATCGCCGGGCAAATGCTGCTCGCCCTTTCCGAGGCATACATCGGCGTTGGCGGTGGCGTACTGATATTGGGCTTCAGCGGTTCTCGATGGACGATCAAGTTTGCCGAGGGTTTTCTCGGTTGGATCGTCGGCGTCGGCATCAAGCTTTTTTTCCTATACCTGCTCGTCGGCGTGGGCATGACGATCATTGCCGGCTGGAACGCTGCGCTGACGGGATGGACCGTCGCTGATCCAACGCTTCCCCTCACCATCGCGGGAGGCGCGCTAATCTTCGCGCTTCTCGCCTGGACGATTCCTAACACCGCCGCATCGATCGTTGGCGGTGCGGTATCTCTAAATCTCAGTCATGCTTTCGAGGCCGGCATGGCGGGCTTTGGTCTGGGCCGAATCCTCACGCGCCAGAAGACCGCGGGAGCTGAATCAGGTTCTTCGCCGCAAGGCGGCCAGTCGCTAGGCGCAAGTCTCGAAGCCGGTGACAAAGCCGCCGCCAACAACCACGCACCGACCACGAAACTTCCATCGACCACGCCGTCTTCCAACGGAAATCGGAGGACGTCCGGTCCATCAAACCCCAATGCGACTGCCATTGCCGGCCGCGCCGCGCCCACCGCACAAATCAGCCAAAACGGAAGCCGCCCTACCCAGCAATATTGATCAGGTACACTGTTCCCCAACTGGGCAACTAAAAAAGAAAGCGAGAGCCACTGTCCTTGCCGAACGGATCGAAAGACGCATCTTCGTGCTACGCGGCCAGAAGGTCATGCTCAGGACCGATCTGGCCCTCCCATACGATGTCGAACCGCGCGCGCTGGTTCAGGCCGTCAAGCGAAACGTCGAACGCTTCCCCGCCGACTTCATCTTCCAGCTCGACGACGAGGAGTTCCGCAGCTTGAAATCACAGATTGTGACTTCAAGCTGGATGCGCTCCCCCTGCTACTCCCTGTGCTTTCATCACCGCACCAGTCATGAATGCCGTAAAGCGTTCTTTGGGATCAAATGCCAAACGGCCGATGCCGCCAGAACACTTCGCCCTCGTAATCGTATGTCATGTGGACGTGCTCATAACGCCGAATCATCATCACTCCTCGACTTCAGTGGCCAAAGGGAGCGCTGCTATTGGGTTGCCGTTTTCGTCCCATAGTTTTAGGTGTGGTCCCTCGCCGGGCGCGATGCCCAACGCGGCGCGATGCCTTCCCTTCTCATCATCGAGGAAAGGTGCGGGCTATTACTGCGGCCGATCCTAAGCGATACCTGTGATTTGCCATTCTCATCGTAAAGCTCCGCCAACGGCGTGGCTCCTTCTAAAACGCCCATGACGCTCCGCAGCCTGCCTTTCTGATCGCTGAGCAATAGCATCGAGCAGCCATCTTCTGCCGTGACCAATTGCGCCCTCGCGTTCTTTTCCTCGTCCCTGAAGGTCAGCTGCGCCGAGCCGCGTGTGGGCACTTCCACTCTCGCGACAGATTTGCCGCTGCTGCTGGCGAGCGACAACCAAGCCTCATCCGATGCCACGCCAAGCGAGGCGCGAGGCCGGCCAGCATCATCGTACAAATCAATGAAGCTTGAGCCTTCGCCAGATACGCCCACTGCGACGCGAGGTTGTCCACCGGCACCGTAAAAGCCGAGAAATGGAGAACCGTCAGCCAGAACTCCAAGCGCTCCTCGGGTCTTGCCGTCCTTATCCACCAGCATAAATCTTTCCGCTGCCACCTCCGTCACCTTATCCGGCTTTTCGATGCTTTCTCGAACCAATTCTTTCATCCGACCCGAATCGATGGTGACGTTCACGGTGGCAGCAGGAGCCGGGGGCAGATGGACGTGTATATCCTGCCGCTGTTCTTGTCGCTGCCCAGAAGCCGCTGTGGCATACGCGCCCGACTCCGCCTTCGCACTCGTCAGATGGACGCGCTGGCCCGCCCAAAGGTCGTGAATCAGGTATACTACTGCAAGCACGGCAACGCTGAGTTGATGAAGCAGTCGTGGGGTCGCCGCCAAAAGCGCTCCGCTACCTCCAACGCGCGCTACGGATGCTACCCGCCACAGCGGGTCTGCTGTAAGGATCACCGCAGCCGATCCGACCAGGAAGCTGGGCAACCAAACCCGCATCCTACGCATGGGAATCCCTCCATCCAATGCTTGCCACAAAGGGTCTGCCCCCGTTTCCAGTTGCAAGCAAGCGGCTCCCTCGCCGATTGCTTGCTATCGCCCGGCCCCAACGAGCCCGAACTTGCTGCTGGGCGGCGATCGTCCTACCTTGAGGCGAAGCGAGGGGAAAACGAGACAGTGGCAGATGACCCGCCGGTCCGCGAAGGACACATCCTCACCGGTCCGCTGTTCAGCGAGCCGATGCGGGTTGTCACCGTCAGCGCGATTGGCCCCGAGACGTGGAATGTCGGACTCGTTGGCCTCCAGACCGAGCGCTTCCGTCCGGTCACGCTCAGCCGCGCCGACCTCCAGAGCCTGAAGGTTCAGGAGCCTTCCTGCGCCTACGCCGGCGACTGCAACCTGCTTCGGCTCGGTTTGCAGGCCTACGCCCTCGGGATCGCCTACGAATTCGATCCGTATTTTGGACTCTCCATCTCGCGCGTCGATCCGCTCCCTCATCAGCTTGAGGCGGTTTACGACTACCTGCTGAAGCTCGCCCGCGTCCGTTTCCTGCTCGCGGATGACGCGGGCGCCGGCAAGACCATCATGGCCGGGCTGTTGGTCCGCGAATTGAAGCTTCGCGGCCTGGCCGATCGCGTCTTGATAATCTGCCCGGCCAACCTGACCTTCCAGTGGCAGCGCGAGCTCAAGGAAAAATTCGACGAGAAATTCATGGTGCTCAAGGGCGGCGACATCCGCGAGCAGTACGGAATCAATCAATGGCTCGAAAACCGCCAGGTGATCACCTCTCTCGACCTCGCGAAGCGCGACACCATCCTGCCCGGCCTGCAGCAGGTCCATTGGGACGTCGTGATCGTCGATGAAGCCCATCGAATGTCATGGTCGCCTCCGGCGCGGAAGACCGCGCGATACGCGCTCGGCGAATTGCTCCGCGACCATTGCGACCATCTGTTGATGCTGACCGCGACGCCGCACAAGGGCGATCCAGCCAATTTCAGCCTCTTCCTCCAGCTTCTAGACGAGGACGCCTACGCGGACGTGAAGTCGATTCGCGAGGCCATCGGCCGCGGCCGCGCTCCCTTCTATCTCCGGCGTACCAAGGAGGCGATGGTCTATTTCCCCGAACGCCAGGCCGACGGCAATTGGGTCGCCCGCAAGCTGTTCACCAAGCGCGATACTCGAACGGCCGGCTTCACAATCGACGGCGACGAAATGGCGCTCTATCGTGCCGTCACCAATTTTGTGAGAGCGCAGTCGCATCGCGCCGCCGCCAACGGCGACGACCCACGCGCTCGCGCGGTCGGCTTCCTGATGGCGCTCTATCAGCGGCGGCTCGCATCCAGCACCTACGCTGTCCGCCATTCACTCGAAACCCGCGCCCGCCGGCTGACCGAGGGCCTCAAGCGCGCGCAGGAGCTAGCCGCGACCGCGCCGCTCGACCTTCCGGATCCCGACGAAATCGGAGAAATGGAAGAAGCCGAACGCGAGCGTCTCGAGCAAATGCTTGAGGCGATTACGCTCGCACAGAATCCCGGCCAGGTACGCGAGGAAGTCGCCGAGCTTGAACGCCTCGCGAAGCAGGCTCAGGCCTTGGAAGACTCCGAGACGGAGGCCAAGCTCACGAAACTTCGGGCCGTCCTGAAGGAGCAGGGCTTCTTCGACAATCCCGCCGAGCGCCTGCTCATCTTCACTGAGTTCAAAGACACGCTCGACTATCTGGTCGAAAAACTCACGGCGTGGGGGTTTAAGGTTGGATTCATCCACGGCGGTATGCGCCCCGGTATGCGCGACGAAAAGGGAACGCGACTATACACCGAGCAGCAATTTCGCGAAGGCGCGATCCAGGTGCTGGTGGCCACCGAGGCGGCCGGCGAGGGCATCAACCTTCAGTGCTGCCACGTCCTCTTCAATTACGATATTCCGTGGAATCCCAATCGCCTTGAACAGCGGATGGGCCGAATCCACCGTTACGGCCAGACCTCTGACTGTTTGATCTTCAACTTTGTCGCCACCAATACCGTGGAAGGCCGCATCCTGGACAAGCTCCTCGAAAAACTCGATGAGATCCGCAAGGCGCTCGACAACGACGCAGTCTTCAACGTGGTTGGTGAAATACTGTCCGCCGCTCATATCGAGAGAGTGCTGCGCGAGTATTACGCCGGCAGTCTCACGGAGGACGATCTGGAAGACCGCCTGCTCCGCGACGTAAGCGAGGATCACTTCCGCGCTATCTGCGAGAATGCACTGGAGGGGCTGGCTTCCAAGCGGCTCAACCTGCAGATGCTCGTGGAACGGCGCGCCCTCGCTCAGGAGCGCCGCGTCGTACCGGAAACTATCGCCCGTTTCGTCCGCGAAACCGCGCCGTTCGTCCCGCTGGCGCTGAAGCCGCTCGCGTCGCTCCCCCACACTTTCGATCCCGCCGCGACGCCGCCGGTCCTTCATCGCTACGAAAGTGACCAGGACTGGAAGCTGCAACCGCTGGCCAACCGCTACCCCCGTTTCTCGACGGAGCGCGAGACCGCCGAGAAGCACAACCTCGAATGGGTCACTCCGGGCCATCCGCTGTTCGAGGCGCTGCGCCGCCATACCCTTGCGCATGCGCAACCTTCCCTCGCCGATGGCGCCTGCTTCTATTCCTTGGAAATAACCGCGCCCGTCCGGCTCGACTTCTACCGCGCGCGCGTGGTCGATGGACTCGGCGACATAATCCACGAGCGGATGTTCGCGGTCGAAATCGCCGAAGCCGGACCGGCGCAGCTCCGCGATCAGAACGCGCTCGGAAATCTGACCGCCGCGCCCGTGCCTCACGACCTGCCTGCCGTCGCTCAGGCACCGGAGCCGCGCGGATGGCTCAACGATCGCGCGCTGACACCCTTCCTCGAGGAAATCCGCGCCGAGCGCGTCGCGGAAATCGAGCGCATCGCGCGCCACGTCGAGCTTTCGCTGACCGCCCTGCTGGAAAAAGAGGACCAGCTCATCGGACGTTTGGCGGAAGATGTTGACCGCGGCGTCGAGGGCGCGGCCGGCAACCTCAAGCAGGCCGAGGATCGCCACGCCGCCCTGATGGCTCGCCGGGAGCGGCGCCGCCAGGAGTCGGAGCGCCAGCGGTCGCTGACGCTTCAGCGCGTCGAACGGATCGCCAGCGCCATCGTCTTGCCTCATCCCGACCGCGACCAGCCCGAAATCCGCAACCTGCATCCGGACCCCGAGACCGAAGCCATCGCGATGCGGACCGCGATCGAGTATGAAGAGGCTCAGGGGCGGACCGTCACCGATATCCACGAGAAGAATTTGGGCTATGACATTACTAGCCTCGATTCGCGCTCGGGCGAACTGCGCCTCATCGAGATCAAAGGGATCGCTGGCGCCGACGGGACTGTGGCGCTGACACCAAACGAGAAGCGCACCGCCGAGGACCGCCGCGACTGCTACTGGCTTTACGTGGTCACGCGCTGCAAGCATCCCGAAGGCCCAAAGCTGATGCGGATCGCCGACCCCGTCCAATTGCAGTGGGACGAAATCCGGAAAATCGACCACTATGCTCTGCGCGTCGCAGCGCTGGGAGACGGCACATGACAGTCCGAGACGCTGACAAAAGAGAGAGGATGAGCGCGCCTTGGACTTGGGAATGAGGACGCACAGATGAGCGACATGGATTTTCAACCGGCGAGTGGCGTCTCCGACGCGCCACTTTCGAGCACACAGATTTGGTACCTCAAGGCACTAACGCCCGTCTGGACTGGCGACGCAGAACGCAAGGGGGAACGCTTAATCCTGACCGGGCTTCTGGGATCGCTCCGCTGGTGGTTCGAGGTGCTCGTTCGCGGCTTAGGTGGAACCGCGTGCGACTCTAGCGCCACGAAGTGCCAGGATAGAAACCACTGCCCCGTCTGCGAACTCTTCGGGTGCACCGGGTGGGCGCGCAAGTTCCGGTTCCAAGTGCTGGACGCGCAGGGCAAGACCATGTCGGGCGCGATCGCGAAGGACGCCCAATTCCAATTGCGCTTCGTTCCGCTCCGTGGGATTGGCAAGGGGGAGTGGGCGCTCTTGTATCTCACGTTTTGCCTCATCGCTGACTACGGCGCTATCGGCGGTCGGACCGTTTTCAAGCCATCAGACGAAAGCTCGCGCGCCAACGCCCAACACCATCGGGACTACGGGCTCGTCAAACTCGTGGGAAAGACGCCCACGGTCGAGCACATCGACCGCAAGACACTCCAAGATTACGTCAGGCCGATCCAGTGGCAAACGGTGAAAGATGATGATTTCGCCTGGGCCTCGCTCCGGAACTTCTGGTGCGTGAAGGTGAAGTACCTAGCGTGCCAGAACGGGGATAAGAGCACTTTCAACAGGGTGATCGGCCGGAAGGAACCGAAGCAACAGGCGCAGCAATTGTCAAATAATGACGCCGTGGCCAAATGGCTGGCCGGAAAACAGCAAGAAAGCAAGAAGGTTTTCAGCTTCAAGGAGCCAGCAGACGCGCCTCGCACCTTCGGATTCGTGAAGCCCGGAACGGTCAGCTTCGACCAGATGAAGCAGCGGCTGAAACAAGCATGGCCGGACCTCAAAGATACTGACTTCCAGACAGGCGAGGCAATTCTCGAAGCCCTTTTCAAGGGCGAAACGGGGGATAGCCGATGAGGTTCGACCTTTACGCGGATCTCGCTGCCCTGAAGGCCTGCCCGGTGAACGGCTCGCTGCCGCAGGGCCTCGCGTCCGGCTTCGTGGACGGATGCACGACCGTTTTCTATGAAGCCGAGCGCAGAGGTGCAAACAAAGAAAAGAACGAAGCACGGCAATGCTATATGCAGCATGTGTCGCGGGCGATGCTGGAGCTTGAGGAATTCAAGCAACTTCAGCTCGACGCCGACGTTGAGAATCTCCCCGATCCGAGTTGGATCGCCTTCGAGATCGCCTTCACGCTCGAGACGCCCTGGTACTCCAAGGACGACCGGGCATTCCACGTGCTCGACAATCCGGTCCACAAGGACCATGTCTTTGGCGTGCCCTTCATGTCCGCCGCGAGTTGGAAGGGGTTGTTTCGCTGGGCGTGCCGCATGCACGCGGGGCTACACGGATATCTGGAGAAACATGGCGGTAAGCTCGAAGGATGGAAGGAACCACCGTGGATTCTCCACCTCTTCGGCAACGAAAGGGACGAAAACAAAGACTTCCAACGCGGCGCGTTGGCGTTCTATCCAACGTGGTTCTCAAAAATCGGCTTCGAAGTCATTAACCCACATAGCCGGAAGACGCGAGCCGGTACGCAGCCGATTTATTACGAGGTGGTTCCGGTCGGCGCCAAGGGTGCTCTTCGTCTGCTCTACGCGCCGGTGCCAGGTGCAGTCGAGCGCGACCAGATAAACCGAAGGGAGACCGTGGAGAAGCTGCTCGATGCCGTCGAGGCATTGCTGACGATCTATGGGATCTCGGCTAAGCGCACAGTCGGTTGGGGAACAGCGAAGATTGAGAGTTTGACGGCGAGGCGGCGGAATACCGAGACCGTCACCGCGACGCCGCTTGCGGATTTCAAGCAGAAAGTTAGTGCGTGGCTCAATTCTTCCGGAGGCGCAGCATGAACGGCTTTGCACCTGCCGACGCGTTGCAGCCGTATCGTCCCCTGCTGCTGGCAATGGAAGCAGTAGGGTGGCTTCACATGGTCGGTAAGGCATCTACCGCCTTCCTAGAACAACACGGCGGGCGCGCCACAAATTATGAATACCAAAATCCGAGCTTCAACTGGGACAACCTTTTGGGCTGGGCGAAAAGCAACTTCGGTGGTATCGGAGGAATTCAAGCGGGCTGGCCTCGCACGCTAGCGGAATTCAGTACCGAACACGCGAAGTCCGGGGGCACGGGCTTAATTGGCTTGCTTCAGGCCGCGCATGGGATCACTTCGGGCATCGAGAAGAACCTGCCAGCGAGCACGTCGCGCTACCTTGAGCAGGACGCCACGCATATGTGGCTGTCGTCGGCATTCGGGTATCCGCAGCGCAACCTGCTCTCCGATCCGCCCGAGCTGCTCGCTACACAGGGCTGGAACAGGCTGATTGAGGAGATCTACCGAATACTCGCAGACTTGAAGCGGCTCGGCGAGGCGAGCGCGGTCGACGTGGGCGCATGGTGGGGCTGGCGCGAATCCGCCATAGGCCCCGAAAGCCTACTGCGCAAGGCGTTCTCCTCCACGCTTGCTGAGACGCGGCTTCCCAACAACGACGTGACGCTGTGGGACCAATCCTACGTGGCCGCCGCGCTGTTCAAGAGCGCAGTGGCAGGAGCGATTCTCGAAGACCGGTTTCCCTGGGATGACAAGCAAATCAAGCAGACCACGCGCTGGCGCTTGCTCACGGTCGGTATCGGTGCCGATCACTACGAGGCCCGCAGCGTACGCATTAACGACTGGGTCGGCGCCAGGCAAACGATCGACGAGTTCTTCGGCAAGGTGCGCCGACTGATCGAAGTGGAATTAGCCGTCGGCTCGTTGCTCTATACCGACGGGACAACGTCGATCTTTTCGTTCCCCGGTGAGCGCTCCAAGGTTGGGAGTCAGGTCAAAGCGCCCGACGGCGAGCAATGGCGAAGGCGGCTCCAAGGGCAGATTGACGCGATTGCGAAAGGCCTCGCGCTAGAAACCCCGCCCTCTTGCGGCCTCAGCGATTCGACCCGCTCGCTCGTTCCCATGGTGAAGGAGATGCGAGAGACTCGCAAAGCCCTCGCTGTGCCCCTTCATCGGCCCTGGAAGATTTCTTCGGAAGCCGCCGATGGCCATGTCTGTCCGGTATGCCTCGTGCGGCAGAACGGCAACGGCAAGGACAAGCAGGCGCCGTGCAAGGTGTGCTGGCAGCGGCGGCGCGGCCGTCTCGACGCCTGGCTTGATGGCAAGCTCGGCTCAGATACCATTTGGTTAAACGAACTAGCCGACGCGAACGATCGAGTTGCGTTACTGACGTTGAGCCTGGATATCGAACCCTGGCTTGGGAGTGACGCCGTTGATTCCTTGCATACGCAGAGCATCGCGACGTGGCGTATGTTTAATCCCTTGTTGGGAAACATTGCCAATCCGATTGATCCGTCGGCCCCTTTCGAAAAATTGACTGCCTACGTCAAATCGAAGCTGCCGAGCTTCGACAAAGGCGATGCGGTCCTCAGTAGCCTGCAAGAAGGCTATAAGTTTGAGCCGGACTGGAAACCATTCTTCGACAAAATCGTTGAGGATCGATCTGACGCACCATTGTGGGACAACCTCAACGACAACCAGCGCGCGCGGTGGCTCGTCCATCAGCTCTTCTGCAAGCTCCCCTCGCCAGGGCGAGTCTACCGCTTCTGGCGCCAGGCAGAAGAGTTCTTCGACGACCTTCTGCGGAAGTTTCGCGGGATCGCGGCTCAGGATGCGAACCGCTGGCGAACGCGACGCCTAATCTTGAAGCCGCACGACGCAATCGCCGGCGTGGCTTGGCGAGATCGGGAAGTCTACGATGGCCGCTGGCGCGACGAGCCGATAAGCCTGCTGTACGACAGCACCAAAAACTCATTCATCACCGCATGCAACTTGGCGCGGCTACTGCGAGCCGACGACTCGAAAGAAAGTCTGCGCAACGTCCAACTGAGCGTCAAAGCGGAGGACGATAATAACAAGGAATGTGAGTTTAAGGTCGCCGACGTTCGTGATGACGTTGGCTCTCTCGGTGTCTACCATCCCATCGTTCCGCTTGAAATAAGCCCGCTTCGGTTTCGGGTGCTGGTTCCGCTTGAGGCCGCTTCGGCCTGCGTCGATCTGGCTGTCGAGGCGTGGGAGCGGGAGTTCGCCCGCGCCTGGGACCGGCTGCCGCTGCGCGTCGGCATAGTCGCCTTCCCGCAGAAATTGCCCTTTCAGGCCGTGATCGAAACGGCGCGCAACATTGAAGAAAGTCTTGAATCGTCCCGCTCGAAACCATGGCGCGTGGTCGAGCGAGATATCCGCGACGGCGTCGTCGCGTTGAATTTTCAACGCCCTGACGGTGGCCGCGAGCTGCGTACGATGCCGTTACGGCTGCCGGACGGACGCGCGGACGTCTTCTACCCCTACCTCGCCGTCGAGGACCGCTCAGTACGCTTCCCACACGACTTTCAGCATCCACGCGGTCAGGTCTACCGTCATGCGTCCGATCTCAGGCCGGGCGACGGTATTCACGTGAGCCTCGCCGGCATCGCCGCGCTCTTTATGGATTCGGCGATCAAACGATTCGACAAGGTGCAACCCCGTCCGCTTTCCGAATGGCGCCGGATGCGGGAAACGTGGCAACTCCTGGACCGCGTGGCTCCCTCTACAAGCGCCCTCCGAGGTGCGTGGAACACGCTTGCGGAGCGGCAGACAGCTTGGCGTAGCCCCGGCGGAGACTGGCTTGCGGGCGGCAAGCCGGCTTGGACCGACCTTGCGCGTGCCGTCCTAAAGGATGCCCTCAGCGTCGAAGGCGCCGTTCTCGATGCTCTCGTTGAGGCGGCGGCTGACGCCGTGCTCGAACGGGCCATTGAATGGCATCTGTCGGTGCTCAAAAAGAGATTGGGGGAGGTTGGCGATGGACGATAGTCACAAGAGCTACGAGCCGAAACCCCACTTGGGAATGGCGATCGACCCCATTCATGTCGGCACGGGCGGAACGGGCCTGGGCAGGGTAGACAACGCCATCGTTCGCGATCCGGTCACCCGCGTGCCGAAGATTCCAGGCTCGAGCCTCGCCGGCGTTTTCCGGACCTATGCGGCGATGGCCCAGCAAGCGGGCAATCCGAATCGGCAGGTTGATGGTAAGCCCAAACCGTACTACCCGGATTGCGCGGGGCTTGGTCAGCCGAAGGGCGACAATTCGGGCCACTGCGCTCGAAACGATTGCCGCATTTGCACCACGTTCGGGTTCGCGCGCGGAAACGCGGGTGGCTTCGCCGGGCTTGCGGCCTTCAGCGACGCACACGTGCTGCTCTTTCCGGTGGCCACGCGGGAAGGACCAGTCTGGCTCACCTGTCCGATGGCGATGCGCGCGGTGGGACAGGAACTTAACGCTGTGGCGGACGATGCGGTTTACCGCAACGGTGGATCGAACCAGCCGCTCAACCTCGGCTGGTTGCTCTTGTCCGTGAAGCCCCTGAATGGGGACCAGAGCGTCAAGCAGGCGCTGAAAGAGCGTCGAGTTCCCGCGTACATCCTCGATCACCTCGCCGTCCTTCCTGACAAGCTCTTCTCGCACGTCGTGAACAGCAACCTTGAGGTTCGCACCTCAGTCGCGATTAACCCGGAGACGGGCGCAGCCGAAGAGGGTGCGCTCTTCACCTACGAGGCCTTGCCGCGCGCAACCGTGCTGATCTGGGATGTTACCTGCAAGAACCCGGCACACTTCAAAGTCGGCAACGAGAAAGTTACCGCCGTAACGTCCCCCGATGAAGTACACAAAGTTGTCGCCACGGCTCACCCGTATTTCGAGCACCTTGGCATCGGTGGCATGGGCACGCGGGGGATGGGACGGCTACGCGTGCTGACCGAAACCGCTGCTCAGGCAGCGTCCGCGACAGGCACGGCGAAGGAGGCATCGTGATGGAGAATCTCGATTTCGCCTGCGCCAGGCTTGGTAAGGAACTCGCTGACAAAGGTGTCGAGGAGAAACTCCTCACCAACGCGCTCGCGGTGCTCGAAGAGCAGGGCGTCTATGCCACCTTCCTGTTTCTCAACACGCGCGGGGGAAAGAAGATCAGTGATGCCTGCGCGGAGTTCCTGCGCAAGACACCGAGCGCATCGCCGCTGCTTGGCAATGGCGAGGTGTTCTCCGCGCTCCAAAAGCTCGCGGAAGAAGACGAAGAAGACCTCGACCGGCTGCTTTTCGCACGCGACCTTCTGCGTCAGGCGCTCGTCTACGGGCGCTATCACGCCAAGGCGCGCGGCGGTGTCCGAGGCGAGGCGTGAGCTGGTCGCTCCATCGATGGGTCTGGCAGCTTGAGGCGCCGCTTTACGTTGGCATGCCGCCCGCCGGAACCCTCAACCGCTGCCGACTCTACGTCCCGGCGCGGGCCATCTGGGCGGCCATTACTGCGGACTTGGCACGCAACGGGAGCAACGGCTTCCCGAAGTACGCTGAGCTGGGAAAGTACCTCCGCGAACAGGCTCGCTTTACGTATCTGTTTCCGGCGGAGCACCTGGGAGATCGCTGGTTGGCGTGGTTGCCTATCTTCGAGCGCGGGAAAGGTCTCTGTTGGTACAGGGATGACCTTCTCCCAACCCAGAAACAGGGCCTGTCTGATCGAGCTTTCCGAAGCCGGCTTCTCGACGCGCGGCCCGGTACCGCCATCGACGCTACTTCCGGCACCGCCGCCGATGGGACGCTGCGGGAGACTGAGTGCATCAGCACGTTCTGGAGACCCGAGGCTGACGGGGAAGCAAAACCTGTTGGACTCATTGGCTACGTGTTTCGCCGTGCTGATGACGGAATCGTTGATGGGGTCTCGAAGATCGACGTCCTCTCCCTCGGTGGCGACACGCGATACGGCTTAGGTCGCATGCGGAGAGTTGAATGGGCTGATGCATCGGATGTCTTCGGCGCACAAGTGAGTCTCAACACGGACACGCCCCGCGTCCGAAGAAGCGCGGTTTTAGCGCATACTTTCCAGCATGAGGGTGAACCGCGGATGCTCGGCGCTTTGGAGTGTCTCGTAGGCTGGGACCTGGCCAGTAATAGTGGGCTGAAGGAACTCCATGATGAGCCGCTGTGGACGCCAGGCTCGGGAATTCACGCTGAGTCCAACGCCACGCCGGAGTGGGAGATCGCCGAGTACGGATATTGGCGATACCAGAGAAGCGCGTCGTGATTCCCAAGGAATGTAAGCGGCTGGCGGAGGTGGATTTTCCGATTGCGATCGTGAGCCGCCATTCGGCGCGCGAGAAGTCCATCCGCCACGGGCATCCGAGCACGCTGCATCTGTGGTGGGCGCGGCGGCCGCTGGCGGCGTGCCGCTCGATGCTGCTCGCCCTGCTGCTGCCCGATCCCTGAGACGAGCACTGCCCATCCGAGTTCAAGGACAAGGCGCGCGTGTTACTGCCCCAAGTCATGGGAAAAGTGGGACAGGCTTCCAGCCTGTCGGAAACTCAGGCGGGACGCCTGAGCCACGATCTGGAGCTTCGCAACGCGCTGCTCAGGTTCATCGGCGATTTTGCCAATTGGGACCTCGCCGCCAATCCCCGCTATCTGGAAGTCGGGCGAGGATTGGTCAAGGCCGCGCACGGCGATGCCTCAGGCATGATGCCTGAGCCACCTTTAGTGGTCGATCCGTTCGCAGGCGGCGGCTCGATTCCGCTGGAAGCGCTCAGGCTCGGCTGCGATGCGTTCGCGAGCGATCTCAATCCGGTTGCCTGCCTGATTCTGAAGGTGATGCTCGAAGATATTCCGGGCCACGGCCCCGAGCTTGCCGATGAGTTGCGCAAGGTTGGCGCGGAGATAAAGAAGCAAGCCGAGAAGGAGCTATCGCAGTATTACCCGCCCGATCCCGATGGCGCGACGCCAATCGCCTATCTCTGGGCGCGAACCGTGCGATGCGAATCGCCAAACTGCGGCGCAGAGATTCCGCTGATGCGGTCGTTCTGGCTCTGCAAAAAACCGAACCGCCTCCGCGCGCTGCGCTACGTGGTGGTCCGGAATAGTGGCACAGGCTTCCAGCCTGTGAATCCATGGAAGTCTCCGGATCTGGCCGCTCGCGCGCGAAATCTCCCCCACCTCGAGGCGCCTCAGGCAACCTATTTCATCACCTTCCGATGCCGGGACCGAATCTTCCTGGCAAACGATGCGGCCAGAGACGCCGCAATGTCAGCGATTCGGCATTGGGACGACCGCCGAATTGATCTCGACGCCGCGGTAGTGATGCCCGACCACGTCCACATGATGTTTCGGATTGTCGACGGCTCCGATCTCTCCTCCATTCTACACAGCATCAAGAGCTTTTCTGCAAAACAAATCGGCAAGCTTGCCGGCTCTCGTGGTTCTGTGTGGCAGGACGAGAGCTTTGATCACATCATCCGTCATGAGACCGAGTGGGAGGAGAAGCTCGAATATGTCCGTCTTAATCCGGTAACGCGAGGCTTGGTAGATTCGTCACAGGATTATCGATGGCTGTATGTGAAGAGCCACAGGCAAGATGCCTGTGCCACTGGGGAATCTGGTTCACAGTCTCAAATTGTTTTCGAGGTCTTCACGCCCAAAAACGAGAAGGAAGTTGCCGCTGGCACCGTCACCAGGGCCAAGGCGACGTGTCTCGCTTGCGAACGAGTACTCGCGCCCGATCGCGTGCGCGCCCAGCTTCGCGAGCAGCGCGGCGGCGCGGATACCATCTTCGACGCGAAGGGTAATCGCATCGGCGGCGCACGCCTACTCGCAGTCGTGACACTGAAGGACGATAAGGCGGGCCGCCAATATCGCGTCGCGACCGACCGCGATTACGAAGCGGCATGGAAGGCGCAGAAGTCGGTCGCGAAGCTCGCGAAGGAGAAGCTGCCGAACGGAATCAGCGTGATTCCGGACGAACCGCTCCCGCCACAGGGCACGCTCGGCTTTCGCGTGCAAACTCTACGGGATGACGCAGTGGGGCGACCTCTTCACCGCCCGCCAGAAACTCGCGTTAGTCATATTCGCCAGATTGGTTTCAGAACTCTCCTATCAATCAGGGATTTTGAGGTCTACCGCGCGAGTTCTTGCTGCTTCACTCAGCCGCCTCGCCGACAAGGATGCGTCCCTAGCCGTTTGGAACCGAATCGGCGAAAAAATTGAGCACGTATTCGGGCGGCAAGCGCTGCCAATCGTCTGGGATTTTGCCGAGGTTGCGATCTTTTCAGATTCGACCGGAAACCTTCAGAGCGGTATCGACCTCGTGCACGAAGTTGCCGCACATTGGGCCTCTGCCCAGCCCAGGACAGGTCAGGCACAACCCTCTGATGCATGCGAGTTCTCTCTGCCAGACGATTCGTCCGCGGTCTGGTTTACCGATCCTCCCTATTACGACGCGGTGCCATACGCCGACCTCTCGGACTTCTTCTACGTCTGGCTCAAACGCGCACTTCCCGACGATCCGTTGCTCCGCGAGCCCGTCACAGCGAAAGAGCGAGAGATCGTTCAGGACGAGACCAAGCGTTTCGATGGTCGCGCGAAGGACCGCGAGTTTTTCGAGCGACGGATGGCGGTCGCATTCGCCGAAGGTCGGCGCGTATTGAAAGATGACGGCATCGGCTCGGTCGTCTTCGCACATAAGACCACGGAAGGCTGGGAAGCGCTGCTTTCTGGCATGATTAAAGGCGGATGGACAATCACTGGCTCCTGGCCCATTTCAACCGAACGACCGGGCCGCCTTCGCGCCCAGGAGTCGGCAGCGCTTGCGACGAGCGTCCATCTGATCTGCCGACCGCGCCCAGAAGACGCCGAAATCGGTGATTGGGCCGGCGTTCTCCGCGAACTACCCGACCGGATCGGCGATTGGATGGAGCGTCTGAGCGCAGAAGGCGTGCGCGGCGCCGATCTCGTCTTCGCCTGCATCGGCCCCGCAATGGAAGTCTATAGCCGCTACTCCAAAGTCGAAGACGCCGAGGGCCGTGAAATTCCGCTCGGCGGCGATCCGGAAGCATCCGAACCTCACAAGCGCGGATTTCTCGCCTACGTATGGGAAATCGTCGGCCGGACTGCTCTCGGGCAGGTTCTCGGCACGGCCGAAGCGTGCGCCCGCAACGGTGCCGCCGGAGCGCTCGAAGAAGACGCCCGGCTGACCGCGCTCTTTCTGTGGACCCTCCAATCCACAAGTGGCACAGGCTTCCAGCCTGTGAGTGAAGAGGACGACGAAGAAGACACCGGCAGGAATGCCGGTGCCACCAAGAAGGGCCTGAGCCTCATCTACGATGTGGTCCGCCGCTTTTCCCAGCCGCTCGGAATCCATCTGGAAAACTGGAACGACCGGATCATCTCGACGGAAAAGGGCATCGTCCGCCTGCTCCCAATCACCGAGCGCGCCGAGCATCTGCTTGGCGAGGACGGCGCGACCGGCGTCGCGGATGTTATCGAGCGCACCCGCGGCGGCCCGATCCAGTATTCCCTGCTCGGTAGTGGCACAGGCTTTCAGCCTGTGAGAGCAAAAGTCAGAAACACCGGCAGGAATGCCGGTGCCACTAATGCCAAATCATCTGACGAAGCGCCGACGATGCAGCCCGGCACGACCACGCTCGATCGCGTGCATATCGCGATGCTGCTTCAATCGGCCGGCAAGTCGAACGCGCTACGCACGATGCTCAAAGCCGAGACCGATCGCGCCCCCGACTTTCTCCGCCTCGCCAACGCCCTCTCCGCCCTCTATCCCAAGGACAGCGAGGAAAAGCGCCTCCTCGATGCTATGCTTCTGGCAATGCCGAAGTGAGCGAGATGGCTCGTCCGACGAGTGGCGATGTGGCGAACTTCGATGTCGCGAAAATTTGCATGAACGGGCATGTGGCTAACGCCTACACAAAACTAAGGCCCGACTCTGGAGGAGCGTTCTGCGGGGCGTGTGGAGAAAAGACGATCACGGCTTGCCCTAACTGCGACGAGTCCATCCGCGGTCCATACATTGGACCACCGACATTCGTTTCGGATTATGAGCGGCCAGATTCGCTCTCGATTTTCGAATCGCCGGAATCGCATCCTCCAGCAATAGACCATAGCTTTAACCCACCGCTCTTCTGCATAAATTGCGGTTCTCCCTATCCTTGGACCCAGCGAAAGCTACAAGAAGCGAGAGAGTTGATTAGGCAAGCGGAGGCGTTAACTGCTGACGAGAAGCTCGCACTCGAAGCGGACGTGAATGACCTCACTCGCGATGCGCCTCGCACTCTGACGGCGGCGATACGCATCAGAGCCGTCTTGGCAAGGGTTCCCGGCGTAGTAGGCTCCGCACTTCGGGACATCATAGTCGAAGTGGCAAGCGAAGCGGCGAAGAAGATCATCCTCGGACCTTGACGGTCGCTCGTCACTTATGTCACTTGCGGCGTTTATGGCGTTTGATTATGATGAATCCGTCAGTGAAGGAGATCGACCCAATGATCCAAACCGCACGGACTCCTCTCTCCCGGAAGCCACTAGTTCCGACGCCGGAGGAAACGGAGCAGTCCAGACAAATCCTGGAGGCAGCCTGCGGCAGGCGCGTAACGGAGCTGGCTCTACGGATCAAAGATCAGTCCGGCACCTCTAGAACCGTAGCCCTGCCCGCCCGTCTGGGCCATTTCGTTTTGGAGGCGCTTAGCGAGGTCGCCAACGGGAATGCCGTCCGCCTGCTCCAAATCTGCCGAGAGCTGACCACCCATGAGGCTGCGGAACTCCTCAATGTCTCGAGGACCTTTCTCGTCGGGCTACTTGAGAAGGGTGTCATGCCGTTTCGTCTGGTTGGGAGCCATCGCAGAATCGCCTTGACGGACCTTCTGGCCTACAAGGAGAAGACCGATGTTCAGCGCAAAGAGGCGCTGGATGCGATTGCCGCCGAAGCCCAAGAGCTAAAGCTCTACGAATAGTCCGTGGCGAATTTCACGTCCGTTCTGGATGCGTGCGGATTCCAACCGATGGTAGAATGAGCCGGAGTTTCGCTGTGAGGAAGAACCGATGACTACCCCGCGCACAAAACACTCTCCACGACACGCGCTGCAGAAAGAATCGGCTACGCCGAAGTCTCGCTCCGGTGGGCGGGATCGCTTCGCCGGTGCCGACCCGAAGCTTGCCGCGTTTATCCGAAAGCACTGGCCCGCCAAGGGGCGCGCCCAGCGCATCGTGCGCGCCGAAAAGGCCTGGAAGGAAGCGGTAGAGATCGCTTCGACCTTCAAAAACATCGATGACGAAACGTGGAAGTGGATCGCGCAGTCCAAGGAGCTTGAGGACATATAAGTGCCGGTTGTCCCGTTGGCCGGGCTACCGGCCGGAACGCTCGTCCTCATTGACGCCAATATCTTTGTCTACGCGTTTCGCGAGCTCTCTACCGAGTGTGAAAGATTCCTGGAACGCTGCCGGGCGCAGCAAGTTTTCGGGGCGACCACGCTCGAAGTAGTGAACGACGTTTGCCATCGGCTGATGCTGGCCGAGGCGCTTGACGAAGGCCTCATCGGCCGGCCGGCCGCGGCCGCGCTGGCCGGAAAACGCGATGCGATCAGGCGTTTGCACCGATACTGGCCCCTAACAATCCAGATCTTTGAAATGAATATCGCGGTATTGGCATTGCAAGAAGCTCGCGTGCGCCGCGCCCACACCGTACGGACCTCTTATGGCCTGCTTACTACAGATTCACTCTTAGTCGCGGCAGCCGAGGAGAACAGTATCGAAAATCTCGTCACGCTCGATTCCGACTTTGACCGAATTCCAGGATTGACGGTATACAAACCCACGGACCTCTCATGAGTATGGAGCCTTGGTACAAAATCGTTCAGCCGCGCCCCGAGGTGAGCGCCGGCCGCTCTTTCAATCCCGATGAATTCGCGATCGCTCTCGAACAGGTCGTCGCGGGAACCGCACCGGAAGACTACAAAGACGCGGGCAAATTCTTTGCCCGCACCTGTTTCACCCGAGCGCTTCGCGACCATACCGGAATGGTCCTTCGGCGCCTTAGCGGCGAGACCGCCAATTCGGCGCCGGTCCTAACGCTCATCACCCAATTCGGCGGCGGCAAAACACATACGCTCGCGACCCTCTACCATCTCATTCGCAACGCCAAGACCGCATCGGCGGACGCCGGTGTGGCGAATTTGATCGCCAACGCAGGACTCTCCCGACTTCCTACCGCCAAAGTAGCCGTCTTCGTTGGCAACGCATGGGACCCGACTGACGGACGTGAGACCCCGTGGACCGACTTGGCGCGCCAGCTTGCCGGAGACACCGGAGTCGCCGCTCTCGGCAGTGCGGCCAAGACCTCGCCGCCCGGAACCGAGGCGATTGCGCGCATCGTCGAGAGCGCGGGTGGGTCGGTCCTGATTCTGTTCGACGAGGTGCTCAATTATCTGAATCGCTACCGCGACAAGGCGCCCGGCTTCCTCTCGTTTATTCAGAATCTCACCGTGGCCATGACCGGAACGACACGGAGCGCCGCCGTCATCAGCTTACCCCGCAGCCAGGTGGAGATGAGCGAGTGGGACGAGGAGTGGCAGGACAAGATCACCAAGGTGGTTCGCCGCGTCGCCAAGGACCTAATCGCGAACGACGAAGCTGAGATCAGCGAGGTTATCCGCCGCCGGCTGTTCGATGATTTGGGCAAGGAGTCGGTCCGCAAAACGGTCGCCAAGACTTATGCGGATTGGTGCTTTGAACGGCGTGCGCAGCTTCCGCCGGAGTGGACCGCCGTTGACAGTGCGGCCACAGAAGCAAAGGCGCGCGAATTTCTGCGGACGCGGTTCGAAGCCTGCTACCCGTTCCATCCTGCCACGCTCTCGGTCTTTCAGCGGAAGTGGCAAGCCCTGCGGCAGTTCCAGCAAACGCGCGGGACGCTCGCCATGTTCGCGCAGTGGATCTCGTGGGCATTCAAGCAAGGCTACACGCAGGCGCGTCGCGAGCCGCTGCTAACGCTCGGCTCCGCACCGCTAGAAGTCGCCGAATTCCGCGCGGTCATACTTGGACAACTCGGAGAGCCGCGCCTCAATGCCGCTATCGACAGCGATATCGCGGGCGCGCACAGCCGGGCGCAGGCGCTCGATGCCGACACCAAGGGCGCTCTGAAGGATATCCATCGCCGGGTCGGAGCGGCGATCCTGTTCGAGTCTTCCGGCGGTCAGGGCGATAAAGCCGCGCATCAACCCGAGCTGCGTTTCGCGCTGGGGGAACCGGAGCTTGATACGGCGTCAATCGATAACGCAGCGGCCGCTTTGGAAGTGAAAGGATTCTACACGCGGAAAGTCGGCTCGGACGGCTACAGGTTTGGATTCAAACCAACGCTCAAGAAAGTTGTCAGCGATCGGCGCGCATCGCTGGATGAAGACGAGGTCAAGAAGGAAGGCAGGAGGGTCGTAAAGGTTCAATTCGAGAAGGACGCGGCGGTTCCGGTGCAATGCTTTCCGGAGGATGCGGCGGCGATCGAGGACTCGCCACGCCTCACGTTGGTCGTGCTTGATCCGGACGAGCAATGGACCGACGACGGTGCGATTCGCACGACTCTCGCCGAATGGACGAAGACGCGGGGCAAGTCTCCGCGCCTCTATCCCGCCTCGATCATCTGGTGCGTGCGCAAGCCCGGCCGCGAGTTCCGGGACAAAATCGAGCAATGGCTTGCCTGGAAAACCGTCGAAAGCGAAGTCAGGAACCGGACGCTCGAGGGCGACTTCGACCGCTCCGAATTGGCCGATATCGCGGGCAAGATTCGCGACGCGGAGTCTGACGCACGCGACGAGATTTGGGCCGCTTACCGTTACGTCGCGCTCGCCGACGGCACAGAATCCAGCGGCTTGCGAGTTATCGATCTGGGCGCGGGACATTCGAGCGGAGCCAGGAGCCTGTGCGGAAGAATCCTCGCTGCGCTGACATCGAACGCACTCCTCAACGAATCGCCCGGCGCCAGCTATCTCGATCGCAAATGGCCGCAGGCGTTCAAGGAATCCGGCGCATGGCCGCTCAGGAGCTTGCGACAGGCCTTCCTCGACGGCGCCCTGGACCGGCTGCTCAATCCGGATGAATACCTCCGTCGGCGTATTCCCGAATTTGTCGCGCGCGGCGACTTCGGACTCGCCTCCGGCGGCGATCCCGCAACCGGCTTCACGCGCGTCTGGTTCGCCGAGCCGTTGCCGGCCGACGAGGTTGCGTTCGAGCCTGACGTTTACCTCCTAACCAAGTCCAGGGCTAAAACGCTCAAGGCAAAACTTCAGACGAGTGACGCTACTGCCGCTCCTGAAGAATCACCGGACGGCACACGTGCTTTAGTCAAGGGTACGCCGGCTGAACCGGAGCCACCCGAAACCGCTTCTGGAGCCGAGACAAAGCGCCGCGTTCAGATCAGCGGAAGGATTCCCCCCGAAGTTTGGAATCGAATCGGCACCAAGCTCGTCCCGAAGTTGCGCTCCGGCATCAATCTGGAAATCGGCGTTCAGTTCACCGTCGATCTCGACGCCAAGGACGCCGCGCACTTCCTGCAGGAACTGAAGCAGGCGCTCGCGGACTTGAATCTCACGGATGCGTTACCGATCGTGATCCACTGATCGCTCCCGAATCTCGTTCCGCAGATACCACAGCCACCACGTGCCTCGTGATTAAACGCATAGCGCTCAAATCGTGGACCTGACGCGCCTTCACTCTTGGCGGCCGGCACCGGCGCTCTCCAGCACCAAACAAGGATCGAATTTCCCAGTAGCGGCCTCGTGACGATATCCCAATTGATTTGCAACGACGTGGGTTCGTCCCACCTCGTACTGAACGCAATGGTGCGTATGTCCGTGCACCCAGAGGGCTGGCGAGTAAGCCAGCATCAGCTCCTCCAGGCCCGAGACGAATGCACCAGTCAGATAATCGTCACGAAACTTCGCGTGCGTTCCACTCGTCGACGGCGCGTGGTGGGTAACCACCACAGTCGCGCCGTCCCACTTGCTCGCGAGTTGAGTCTCCAGCCACGCGCGCGCGGCTTCATGCCGTTCGAGTGCGTCCGCGGGGGTAAACCCTTCAGGACGATTGATCAGGCGATGATCATTCAGCGAACGCGCCGCGCGTTCCATCGCCTCTGGACGAAGCGCGCGCCCGAATAGCAGATAATCCGTCCACAGCGTCGCCCCAAGAAACCGCACTCCGTCCAAAAGCAGCGCGTCCCTGTCCAGCACATGCCGTGAGCCTTGCGTTAAAGCCCTCATTTGCGCGAGAACACTCAGCCGCCCTCCGTAATACTCGTGGTTCCCCGGCACATAGATCGCCGTCTTCCCAAGCCGCTCCGCTTCCGTGATCGCCCATCTCACCCCCGCTGTGCCAACGCCAATGTCGCCGGCGAGAATGATCAACTCCGCCGTTGTCTCGGGAATACGCCAGAGATAGGCCGGTCTTACCATCTCCAAGTGAAGATCCGAAAGAATCTGCAGCTTCATCTGTCAATGACAATGAGTAACCGGCGCGTCCTTGGCCTTCGCGGAGTCTCCATTACCAAGAAAGACTACGACCGCACCTGATCGGGCTTGGCTCGTTCCCTTTCACATTGATCGCAAAGCGTGTGAACCCAACTGCCATCACGTACTCGCCCCGCCTGACCGCATTGTTCACAGGTCCTGAGGGACTGACGTTCGGCTTCTTCGACCAGCTTTCCAATCTCCTCGTTCGCGTTCCATAGATAGGATCGCAGCCCGCCGTATTTCTCCTTCACCTGCTGCACCAGCGGCCACTCGTCGCTGTCGGGATCCACGCCTCGATGACGCGCGCTTGCTTCAACCGCAGCGGAAAGATCGTAGATCATCCGATGCCAACCATCTCCGCACTCAAATCCCCAAAACATTCCGCCCTTCCGATATAGCCGAGGAAACGACTCCCGCAGATTGTCTGAATTCGCCTCATTCACGACCACGGTCTCCGATGTGCACCATCATACTCCTTCCCGCCTGCCAGAGCAGGACGCGGCGCGGCGCTGCGCTGTGAAACGCCCGCTCGGGCTCCGCAAATTACGCCGCTCGCACCCATCCCGTAACCCCGCCTGACCCAGCCTGCGGCTCCGCTTCGCCGCCGCTCTGATTGGTGGCGCTCGCTCCATTGGCACGTC
>JADEYI010001125.1_pt1 | contig 23595 bp, 17 predicted proteins | sample 8542331 | NCBI WGS metagenome assembly JADEYI01 (sample SAMN16510988, study PRJNA670497) | mine drainage metagenome | isolation source: biofilm near Copperflume 1 | place: Germany: Marsberg coppermine Kilianstollen | collected 2018-02
TAAGGCGTAGGCGTCACACTCGCAGTCGGTGACGCCGTTACCGTAGGAGTCGTCGTAGGTGTCGGAGTACCCAGGTTGATACTGGTATCATCGAAAGATTGCAGCGTAATAGTCGGGCTGCTTGCGTTCGTATTGGGGAAGTAGGTAATAGTGACGGTATCACCGACCTGGGCAAGCGGCAGTTTGGGCGACAGAGTCAGGTTAGCGGTGAAGATGACGGGTTGCCCGGCCACCTGGATATAGTAGATGCTATTGGCACCCTGCTGCACAGAGGAGATGCGCGTAATCTTCTTGCCCGTCACGGTTTGCAGCGTACCTCCATTGGGTGTAACAGCTCCGCAGCTATTCTGAATGTTGTTCTGCGCCAGCCACGTTTTATAGTCGTTGAGGGCCGATGGCAGGTTGGCCTCAAACTGCACATTGCCACCGTTCAATTTGTTCGCGTCGATTATGCCCACGTCCTGGAAAATGCCGCCGCTACTGTAGATAGCTACCCATGTGGGAACGGAGCATATCTGGTACAGTTGGAAACTGTCCACAGTGTATTTCAGGATGTTGGCGCGCGTCGAAGCAAAGGTGTTTTCCACATTAGGACCAATGCCCAACCCGGCCGCCGCCGTGTAAAAGACGGCCTGATTTTTACGTGTGTCGAAAAGGAAAACCCCCGTGCTGGAGTTGTCACTCTGCACATTTGAGGTCATCGGCACGAGCCAGACTGGTTGATCGGCGTTGTTGTAAACAAGCTGCGGGCCAGTGGTTGCCGGTTGTTGCTGATTAGCGCCGGACGGGTTGAACCAGGGAGCCGCGTGATACAGACCCCACCATGTCAGATACTGGTTGACGGTATCTGATGGTATGACGCGATCAACCCAGGCAGGCACACTCTGCGGATTATACTGAACGATGTCTCCGGTATGCGCGTTCACTATCAGCACTTTACTGAGCACCTCGCCGGTGTAGCCGCGTGTGGGCTGCATAAGCGAGATAGTCCAGTAGGGACGGAAGCTATCGTCAAGCTCAAGCGTAGGGTCGGCCAGCCTGCCATTGGTATAGCCGCTCAGGTAGACATGACGCAGCAGGTCCTGGTTGAAAATGGCTCCCGGCAGGTAGGCAAGCGAGTCACTGGAACTCACACGCAACTGGGGAGACGCCTGCGGATTTTCGGCATCAACCACCACAAAACCGGGCGTCGAAGAATTGGAGAGGTTGATGAAAATGTTGTTATATGAGAGCGGCGCTACATAGTAGAGGCGATGGTTGATCGATTGCAGGGTGTAGCTGGCGGGATCGATATTGTATTGCGATCCCAGGTTCTGGCCGTTGGAGCCAAGTACCTGCTGCCCCTTGAAGTTGGCAACGGCGGCGCTGACCAGCACGATATGTTTGGGGTCAGTCGGCACCAGGGGCGTAGACGATTTTTCAACGGTGATATTGGGAATAGCAGCCAGCGCCTTAGCGTTACTGTCGAACCAGGTGGTGAAGACAACGATCAAACCTGCTACCACAATGCCTATACCTACCGCTATCACCAGGCCAAAAATGCCCGCCGCAATCGCGCCGCGTGAGACGTTGCCTGACAACTGTGTAGGACTCCGGCGTGTAGAAGTCCGGCCCTGGCTGGCGGCGGAAAGGTCTTCGAGCGTGCCCAGAGCGGGACGGGCATAAGCAAACAGGTTGCCGATGCTGCTAATCACCAGAGGCCACAGTACCCATTGCCAACCACCGAAAGGACCGGTCAGCGCAGGTTCGGAGAAGTAGACAATGGCAAGGCAGAGCAGGAAGTTGAAGATAGAGTATCCAACCAACCAGCGCAAGAATTTTTTTGCTACGAAGGGTTCGCGCCGTCCAAAGGCCAGTCGTCCGATCGTGAGTATTGCCATGACGATAATCGCGCCAATCAGCGCCAGTAACAGAACAATCATGACTGTATCTCCTCATTCTTATGGGGCTGCCACCTCGTAAAAGATGACCGTCCTGGAGTAATAGTGCTAAGGCATCCCATGTGAAGCCCGGATGCGTCCAGCAAGAAAAGGTAGTGCGTATACAATAATACCGGAATATCCTCCCCTATTGTAGTGTTCTTATACGTAATAAGCAACACCTTTATCAAATACGTTATAATAAGCCGAAGACAGCTATGTGATCGAGCGATTCAAGGAGTCATACCCTCATGCAATTGTTTGGAAGAAAATCAAGAACTCAAATAGAAAAACTGCCGGATGGACAGGATCGCCTCCCACCCGGACAATACTTGACCGCCAAGTGGCCGGTATTGAGCTATGAACGCACCCCGCAAAAATTGCCCGCCAACTGGAAATTGAAGATCAAAGGTCTGGTAGAGTATCCCTTTGAACTGACATGGGAAGAGCTACTGGCCCTGCCGCGCACCACCATTACCAGCGATATTCACTGCGTAACAACATGGAGCCGTTACGACAATACCTGGGAAGGCGTGCATATCCGCGAGATTTTACAGCGCGCCAAACCCCTGCCAGGGGCAAAGTTCGTCATGGTGCATTCCTGGACCGACTACACTACCAATCTGCCACTGGTTGACCTGGACGACGACGACGTGATTATCGCCATTAAACACGACGGAAAAGAACTGGAAGCCGAACACGGCGGCCCCGTGCGCCTGGTCGTCCCCAGACTCTACTTCTACAAAAGCGCCAAATGGCTGGACGGCTTCGAGTTCATGGAGCAGGACCGCCCCGGCTTCTGGGAGCAGCGCGGCTACCACAACCACGCCGACCCCTGGCAAGAAGAGCGTTACTGGTAATATGAATACCTGGCACCCATCCATCCCGGCGAAACGCTCAGGGGAGTAATGACCGTCCTTGACGGTTCAACACGCAAAGAGCGTGGTGATACAACTATTGATCTCGTAACACTACGGATGCGTTATACGAATCGTGAAGGGCAAGACGTGTTAGTAGCAACAACAGGGCTTGTCAGTCGGGAATGAAGACCTGTCATGTTCATTGGGAAACCATGCAGAGAGACAATGTGTTTGAGTATTTACACATATCAATCTATTTCACAGGTACCAACCTGAAAGTTGCAGGTAGCATCTTTCTTCATCAGTACCAGGGCGTTGCCACCAGCGAGCCAGAGAAACACGAACTAAGGTACCAGCAGGAATCAGACCAATCGGGTCTGCGAAACCAACATACTTGATAAAGAGCTTCCTTACTGCTGGAAATACATCCTCCGGTTGCATAATTATTTGATAGTAAGGCTGTCCTTCTCTAAAGCTTAAACTCTGGCTCAGCGGGCACGTTGGCAACCAAAAACCTGTACTACAACTGGGAAGGCCTCTCATTCTCGAAATATACCCTGTTCTTTCTAAAAGAAGCTTTCCTTCAAACAGTTGATCCGGTTCACCACACCAGGGCTGTACTCGTTGCATAAGCATATTTCGCAGATTAGATGTTGGACCTATATATGTTTCTCGCATGACGCGAATATCTTCTACATGAGGTCGAGTAATGCCATAATGTGGTTGAAATACTAACTCCCAAACCTGCCCAACTTCAAACCTTGTATCATTTGGTTGGTTGGAACCATCTGAACGTAAAAGACGAACACCCTCATTCGTTTCGAGATTTAAACCGCCAACGCAAACTGAATATTCACCCATCCTGGTTTTTGCGACGATAAGAACCCTGGCCATATTGCTTCCCCCTTTGATTTAATTTTGTGACAGAAGTTCTTTTGCCTGTGGTTTTATATGCTCTACCCCAATGTTTAAATCCCTGGCTAGCTTTTGTGCTACTAGCGAACGATGACAGGCTTCTGGTTCACGTTCTACACAAAAAAGACCGACAACTTTTGCGTCTGGCCCTGTTCGCTTAATAAAATCATCAGAATCAAAATTGGTTAAACATTCCTGCTCATACGCCTGGATGAATGCCTGACTCAGCTCTTTACGAGTACGTTTTGCGATACCCAGTTTTTTGTCTTCCTGCTGCTGCTTTTCCCGAATATCCTGGCTGGGAGCCAACTCCTTGAGGTGTAGATACAGAATGCCTGATTCCCCCAGGCGCTTTTGAAGATATGTGCTGTTGACGAAGGCATACGTTGAGCCGCGCATACCACGACGTAACCGTATATCACAAAACGTATCTACCTTCGCGTCAAGCAAAGCCTCAAAGAAGCTTTGCTCGTCAAAGCCGTACACACCTATGGTAACAATTCTGACTTTCACTCACTTATGCGCTCTCTTTTATTGAAGTATGCTTTTTGCGCGATCTTCTAGTTTTCCGATTAAGGGCTACTTGAGAGTCCGCATCAAGAAAAGAAAGTTGTCCGCTCGCCTGTCCAATTGCAAAGAACTGGTTGACTTCATCCTGGGTTTTAGTGTTGCCTGCTTCGTCGATATGCAAGACAGCCAATCCCTGCTCCACGAGCGAACTACCAATCAGTTTTCCGCGATGGCATTCCTCTGGTTTCATTTCGCTGCACATAAGAGCGATTGGTAATTGCTTCTCCCAGGCTGTGCGCAAGCGGCCGATGCCTCTCTGGTAGAAATCTTTCTCGTGGAGAATTGTATAATCAACCTTTCCATCCTCTGTATAGCAGCTAGCATCGCCAGGTCTGCCGCCCAGTGTATCGCCCATGTACACATAGCGAATGTGCTGTTTTTGCAGATAGTGCTCTAAAGCTTCTTTTGAGAATTCAGGTTTATAACGTGAGTAGGGCTGTGAACGAAGATCAATCAAATATTTGACATCATACTTCTGTAGCAGCTTGATGAAATCTTCAATGGAGCGGTTCCCATAGCCAATGGTATAAATAGGTGTGAATGGCATGATTACCTCCACTACGAATGATTTCTGGTCAGGCATTCGCTCAAATCTGCGTGATGCTAGTATAATATTGCATAGAACATAAGTCAATAAAATATGACCTGTTACTTCTCCAGCGAACTCTTCGTATTCCGCTCCCCATCATAGCTCAGCAGTATCTTCTTGCCCTCGTACAGCGTCTCAAGATGCACCGGGCGACCCCACAGAGTATACACATATTGGAGCGTCTTCTCAGCGTAGACCATATCGAGTTCCTGGCCTTCAAAGAGGTGATTGATGTAGAGTTCGCGATTGCCCCGGTAGTCGCCATTTTCCACGACGAGATAGGGGCTGCCGAAGTTGGTCATGCTGGCAACGATGCCGTCGCGCACCTTCTCCCAATTCTTTTCGACGATGACCCACTCGTCGCCCTCTTTTTTATAGAGGTAGAGATCAAGTTCTTTAATCAGGTCTTTGGTAAGGTAGTTGCGCAGGAATGAAACGTCATTGTCCATTTCGCGCACCTCGAAGATCTTCTGGCGACCCTGGCCGGGTTTGCGACCCTGGCGTTCCTGTTCCTCTTTCGTGGGGTTATCCCAGCGCCGCTCAATGTCCTCGAAGACCTTAAAGCCTACATAATAGGGATTAAGGTGCGTTTTCGATGGCGAGAGCACGCCTGAATGCAGTGTGGCAAATTCCAGTATGTCGGAGTCAGAGATGTAACCATTGTCGCCCATCGAACGCATGATGCGCGAGTGCCATATTGAGGCCCACCCCTCATTCATGGTCTTCGTTTGCATTTGTGGCACAAAGTACAACATTTCCGTGCGTACAATATCAATGATGTCGCGCTGCCAGGGTTCCAGGTGTGGCGAGTAACGCATCAAGAAAAGCAGGATATCCTTCTCCGGCTGTTCGGGAAACCTGGGCGACTTGCCACGCTTGCGTTCGCGCGCCTCTTCGGCCTTTTTTGCCCTGGTATCGAGTCCCCACAGATCATCGTAAGGGCCTGGTACGACGTGAGCAGACTTCTCCTCATTTTTATCCTTATCCGGTTCGTCCTGGCGGATCAAGAGGTTATAATCTACATGCTCTTGAATGGAGAGGACAGCGTCCAGGAAACGCTCGACTTCGGCTTTGCCGTGATCGAACTCGTATTTGGCGATGCGCTCGGCGTGGAAGCTGACTTTATCGATCATGCGGCGCGAGGTGTGCTGGAAGTAGGCATTGTTCTTGAAAAAATCGGTATGCCCAAATACGTGCGCCGCCACGAAAGTATTCTGAAGCAGATCGTTCATTTCCATCAGAAAGGCGTAGCTGGGATTGGTGTTGACCACCATCTCGTAGATTTTGCTCAATCCGAAATCGTACTGCATTTTCTGCCGGTGGTAGGCTTTGCCGTGCGTCCAGTGGCTGAAACGTCCTGGCAGGCTGTACGAGGCAAATTCGTACATGATCGATGCAGGCACCAGTTCAAAATGGGTAGGAAACGGGTCAAGCCCGAAATTGCGAGCCTCTTCCCAGGCGTGATCAATGCCATCTCGTAATCGTTCAATATCGCTATCGGCCATGAGAAACTCCTATCTAGCGTGAGGGGACGGTATCGCGTAGCGCGAAGAACTTCCTCAGCGCGGGATAGACCTCTTTCTTGTCAGAGATGGTCACAGAATTGAATTTCTTATCGTTGATCTTGTTGTACGCAGACATCAATGTGCTGGGTGAGCGATAATGCCCCTCGCGAATTTCTCCGTAGCCAAAGATGTTGCATAGTTCCATCAGCTTCGTCACCAGTTGCACGCAGCGGTCGTTGTCCCAGGGCAGGTTATCACCATCAGAGAAGTGGAACGGGTAAATGTTCCAGTCATCCGGGTTGAAGCGCTCTTTGATGATTTGCAGGGCCAGTTCATAGGCCGATGAGACCTGCGTGCCGCCGCTTTCTCCTTTATGGAAGAACTCATCCTCGGTAACTTCTTTCGCCTCGGTATGGTGGCTGATGAAGACGATTTGCACGTTGTTGTACTTAGTTCGCAGGAAACGCACCATCCAGAAGTAGAAGCTGCGCGCGATGTACTTCTCAAATTCGCCCATCGATCCGCTGACATCCATCATGGCTATCACAACCGCGTTGGATTGATATTTAATGGTCGGCTCCCACACCTTAAACCGCAGATCATCGGACTTGATATCCTTGAATTTGGCTTCGCCTTTGGCGGCGTTGCGTTTCAGATTTTCCATAATGGTGCGCTTCTTGTCAAGATTGGTGAGCGGCCCTTTTTTGCGCACATCGGTGAAGCGCACAGCCTCGGTCTGGAGTTCCTGCTGGCGTTTCTGTTCCAGGTTGGGCAGGCCGAGATCCTCGAAGATCATCGCGGCCAGTTCGTCCATCGTGATTTCGGCTTCGTAGTAATCATACCCGGTCTCTTTGCCAGCATCGCCCTTCTTGCCCTTGCCGGGGCGCGGCTCCTGAGCAATCACATCTCCCACTTTGCTTTTGCCATTGCCCTCGCCCGCGTGTGTTTGACGGCCTGGATCGTAGCGGAAACGGTACTCATCCAGCGAGCGGATGGGCACGCGCACCATTTTCTTGCCATCTGAAAGGATGATATTCTCTTCGCTGACGATATCACCGAGGTTCTTCTTGATGGCCTCGCGAATTTTCTCTTTATGACGTTCCTGATCTACCTGCCCCTTGCGGTGCAACGACCAGTCATGTTGTGAGACAGACATGGAGAACACTCCTTAACTAGCCAGGGCAGGAGCAGAGCCGCCGCCCGTACCCTGTACGGAATACCCTACATTTACTAGCCAGGGCGGGGGCCAGCCCCGCCTTTCACTGGGAGGTTTTTTTGAAACGCGCCGATCTCGCCTGTCATTCTGAGCGTAGCGAAGAATCTCTCGCCGGGTAGCACGCAGATCCTTCGCTGCGCTCAGGATGACACCTCCCGGCTGGTCGGTTCTTTTCTGAAAAACCTCCCAGTGAAAGGCAGAGCCGCCGCCCGTACCCTGTACGGAATACCCTACATTTACCTTATCGTATAGGGTACGGGCGGCGGCTCTGCCCCTGCCCTGGTCCGGTTGCGGCTACCTGTTCAGCAAACTCCCGGTATAGCGTAGAATTTCATTGGCGCATACATGGCAGTACCCATGTTCTGCCATCAGGCGGTTCACTACCTCGTTAATCTTGCGGAGTTGCTCTTTATCGGGCGTGCGCGTCGAAGTGGTGATCTTCACCACATCGCGCAGGTCGGCGAAGAGTTTCTTCTCAATGGCCTCCTTCAAGCGTTCGTGGCTGGTGTAATCAAAGGTCATGCCTTTACGCGCCAGCGACGAGATGCGGATCAGAATCTCCTCGCGGAAGCCCTTCTTGGCGTTTTCGGTGATGCCAATCTGCTCCTCAATGGAACGCATCAACTGCTCGTCTGGCTCCATGTCCTCTTCGGTGATGGGGTCGCGCAGGCGCGTCTTATTACAGAACGCTTCGACATTGTCCAGGTAGTTATTGAGCAGCGTATGCGCCGACTCCTCGTAGGAGTAGACGAAGGCGCGCTGCACCTCTTTCCTCGCCATGTCGTCGTATTCTTTACGCGCCTCTTGAATGAAGTTGAGGTATCGCTCGCGCTCTTCGCGTGTGATGCTTGTATGCTGGTCCAGACCATCGCGCAGCGCTCTCAGGGCATCGATTGGATTGATGCAGGTGGTATTCTGCTTCACCAGCGCGCTCGAAAGGCGGTTAATCACATAGCGCGGCGAAATGCCGTCCATGCCCTCGCGCACAGCTTCATCCTGCAACTCCTTGATGTCCTTCTGCTTGAAGTCTTCGATGTCCTCGCCATCATACAGCCGCAGCTTCTTCATGATGCTCATGCCCGCCTTCTTAGAGGGTTCAAGGCGCGTCAGCACGGCAAAGATGCTGGCGATACGCAGCGTATACGGCGCGATATGCACATTTTGCAACGCGCTCTGCTTGAGCAGCTTCTCGTAAATCTTGATCTCATCCGAAGCGCGCAAGTTGTACGGCACCTTGACGAGAATAATGCGGTCTTGCAAGGCTTCCGACTTCTTGTTGCCCACAAACGATTGATACTCATGCTCGTTGGTATGGCTCACGACCACTTCATCGGCATAGATCATGCTGAAACGCCCGGTCTTGATGTTCTGTTCCTGGCTCAGTGTAAGCAGTACATACAGGAACTTCTCATCGCAGTTGTGATTGACAAGACCATTGGCAATGAAGGTACTGGAGCCGGGCACGTTGAAGTCCCAGCAGTCGGCTTCGCTCTCTTCAATAGAGACAATCTCATCGTAGCATTGCGACTGGTTGAGCAACGCGCTCAATCCGGTAGGCGGCTCAACCCACCCTTCCAGCTTTCTCAGAACTTTGGTCGCCATCTCGCGCGTGCATGTAGTAGTGCCGGTTCGCAACATGTGCAGATTGATATAATCCTCGCCTGATACCTGGTACGCGCCCTCACGCGCGCGGTAGCCAGAACCTTCGACCGCCATAGCGCGATCCATAACGACGCGCTGGAGTTCATTCGAGATGGTTGTCCAGTATGCGGCGGTATTGGGCAATACATCGGCGCGCCCTGCGCGTGGCTGTTCTGCGCGGCGTTTCTCATACGTGAACTGCTTGCGCACAGGCAAGAGACGCATCTGCGCGGCCAATCGGTCGGCATCCTCGCCGCTGGCAGTTACGCTCCAATACTCACGATAGGAAGCATCTTTCGCGGCTCGTTGCAACGTCTTCACACGCCGACTTACAACACCCAGGTTCAACAGAACAATCTGAATCTGCTTCGATAGCTCCTCTGAAGTCGTTGCCCAGGAAAGCCTGCCATGCAGATTGACCGTGCCATCACCCGCGAAGTAGCCTGCCAGGAATTCCAATACGGACTCACGCGACGACTGGAGCACAGTCCAGGGGATTTCTTTGTTATACGCTCCTGTCTTGAAACCGCTATATGCCAGGAAATCGGCCAGAGCAACGCTATTCAGTTGTACTACACCGCGATACTGGCGCGGCGTGATACCAAAGATCGATTGTGTCAGTTGTGTATAGTCCGCGCGCAACTCATCTTCTTGATTGGCAAATCGCACTGTACCATCAGGCCGAACATCACCCTCGGCTACCAGATAGCCAAGCCAGCGAGCCAACTCAGGTGTCATGCGCTCAGGAATACGAATGGTCAAAGCATGTTTTGATCGCTCTGATTGCCACTGCAAAGCGACATCCTGCCCCCACAGGTTCTGCCCCTTCTGAATCACAACCCAGTCGCCAACCTGAAGCTCATCATGCCGCTTCCAGACCTGGACACCTTCATCGTTGACAACCAGGATGCGGTGCTCAAAGCCGCCTTCGGACACATAACCACGCCGCGTTGTAACACATTTCGTTGGCTTCATACCGGCATGATACAGATGCGCCGTTGTTTCGATACCGGTGCTGGTCGCAATCTGAATAGCAACCTCCCGCGACTCGCCCTCTGGATGATCGAGGTGAGCGAAGGAGTGCAGCCGCCGAATCCCGTATTGCGTGAATATAAGCGAATTTCCGTTTGCACACTTCAACATCTCGACGAACTCCATGACGCCCCGGTTTGCAATATTCAACTCACCGTCGAACCGGTATGCGCGCGGATCGCTTTCAACCCCCACTTCACCTATAGTAGAGAGGTCGATACCTCCAACCAGTTCGCTGATGTCCTGGCTGTTGTGTTGCATGAAACCATCGGCAACGAACGAGTGCGTTCCAGGCACAAGCAGATCATAAACAGGTTCAATCCCGGCGGCGCGAATCTCGCGTACCGCCAGCCAGAGATAGTTCTGTTTGACCAGCGTAGCAAGCGAACTATGCGCCAACTCGGGCTGTTTAACTAGAACAGTGCGCGCACGATTGAAGGAAAGTTGACGATTGCCAGACATGATGCGTGCCAGGTAGCCATCGCCTCCATGTCCATTCAACAAAGTTGTGCCATGTGGCAAGTGGTCATAGTTGGTCTTGTTGCTGCGTGTCTCGCGTAGAGGCGATGTTGCTTTGTTGCGCAGGGATGGGATTTGTTCAACAAGATCAAGCGCCTGGTCGCCCCGCAAAGTGACATTATAGTACAGTTCGCCATCATCTTCATGGTTCCAGAAAGAGCCGATGACGCCCAGATTGAGCAAAGCGATATGCACCTGGCGGGCAAGTTGGCGCGACTTGGAAGTATATTTGAAGGTACTTGATCCTTGTTTGTTGCCGCGAATGGTAGCATCTCCCCAGAAGAGACCTTCCAGGAAAGCGAGCATATCCTGTTCGCTACTGCCTAGAACGGAAGCCGGAATAGATTTCGCATGGGAGCCGCGTGCGATGCCAAGCTCTCCACGCAACCATGTGCTGAGAGCCTTGTTGCTAATCGAAATGTTGAAGTTGTAGGTTTCACCTTTGCGATGAGGTATAGCTTCCAGTCCGAAAAGATCGCGTGTCAACTCGACAAAGCGGTTAATGAGGGTCTGGCTGCTATTGACGAACCAGGTCTCATAAGGGGTCACGCTGCCTTCTGCCGTCAAGAGACCCAGCCAGTAGGCCAGTTCAGGCGTCATGTTGCGCGGTTGGCGCGGCATAGGATAGAAACTCTGTGGTAGCTCCGCGCTTTGTCCAAAGATGCGACTGCCGCGCGCCAGGGCTACATAGTCGTCTGGCTTGAGATCGCCAATTTTGGTCCAGGTCAGTTCGCCACCGTGTTGTAAAGTAAGCAGCGGATGATTGGCTGTGCCACGAATGCTATAACCGAGATTGGTCTCAGCCTCATAAATGGGTTGGAAGCCACCACAATAGAACCTGGCGGCTTTTTCCGGGCCGTCAATGCCCAGAATAGTCGTTTCAAAGGGTACAAACTCATCTTCACGCGGCTTGTCAGGCAGTTGGAGGTACATGTCCTCCATTGTCTGTAACCCTTGATCGGTCAGCACAAGGGTATCACCCGTCACGCATTTCGGATCGGATGGTGTGAATGTTCCAACTCCCACTCGATATTTTTCGCTAAATGCAATACGTTTGACGGGAACATCTTCGATATGGCCCCTGAATTGCGTATCGATCATATAGCGGCAGTGGGGGCAGAGGTCGCCCTCGATGTACAGGCCAAATTCTTTTTCGACATCGGCGCGAAGATCATTGGGGATGAGGTGGAGCGGCTCCTCGTGCATGGGGCAATCTCTGATGGCATAGACCGCGCCCTGCTCCGTGCGGCTGTAGGCTTCCAGCCCGCGTTTCATCAGGTAGACAATCGTAGATTTGCCGCCGCCGACGGGACCCATCAACAGCAGAATACGTTTGCGTACTTCCAGGCGCTGCGCGGCTGAGTGGAAATACTCGACGATCTGTTGCAGTGGTTTTTCAATGCCGAAGATTTCCTCATTGAAGAAGTTGTAGTTTGGCTCACCGTTGCGGGAAGATTCAAACCCCGAGTCCATAATCATATGATAAATGCGTTCGTGCGAGAGCCGTCCCACTTCTGGTTTCTTAGTTGCGATCTCGAAGTACTGAGCGAACGTCCCCTCCCATTGTAGGTCTCGTTCACGGTCCCTGTATTCCTCTAACCGTTTCACCAGGTCCATATGTCACCCTCTCTGTTCTCTATTGTAAGGACGTTGGTACGATCACTAACTGCTGTCGGGACTCGATGTAGCGCGTCCCACTAAGGCAACCGGTACGTATCATTTGAATGATGCATTTACTACGAACAAACAGGTCTATTGATTTCAAAAGGGCTGGTTTCTCGCTCGACACTTCGAGTTGTAGAACCCAGCCCTTTCTTTACTCATGCTAAATGGAAGGTGAACCGCTCGACTTCGTCGAGGTAGAGAATCAACCATTTCGTTTTTAAGCCGTGACAGAAGATGGAAACCCTCCTGTTTTATTCTCAAATGTGGTCCCATTTTCCATTCCTGGCAGAGATGAAACCTACGAGATTCCGCCATAGAATATGGCTAGTATTCGTAGCATACAGCACAGATAAGCATGTGTCAAGTGTAAAAAAGAGCATTCGAGAGGATTTCACAACACTTTCACACATCCTTTAAGGAAGGGAATGGCGCTCGACAATCCTCAACGGTCCTGTAAAAGAGACATTCTTAACGGGGCTTCGACAAGCGGTAATGTCACTTCGATGAAATGACGAAAGTAATAGCGTCTCCATATGCAGCGCCCACCGTTTGCGCCGCATTTCCGTTACGTACCGCAATAGCAATATAGCCCGAACTATCGCCATAGATGAATGGGCGGCCATCTTCCGCGCCATCGGCAAAGAATCGCCGGCGCTCATCTATGGTCTTAGCCTGTACTGGAAAGGAAGCCCGCACCTGTGGAAGATCAAACAGGTCAGGCAGCATAGTCAGGGGGATCGAGGTGATAAGGTTGCCAAAATTGTCAACGTGGATGATGTGCGCGTCGATGGTTGAGTCATGCCATGCGGGTTGGCCGGTCGCCAGGCGTTTGAGGTTGGTCGGGTCTATGGCTGTCCCCAGGTCGCCCATAATAGCAGACCCCTCGCGCGCCAGGTGTGCTCCGACGGGCGAAAAGATATCGCGGCCATGAAAAGTCGCGCTAACATGTCGCAAGTGATAGGCTGGATTCGAGAGCAGAACGGCTGCATGAGCCTGCTGTTCAGCGAGGATATAGCTAAATAGTCCATTGTCGGGACCAACAAAGAACCATTCACCCGCGTAAAGAGCAATAGCCCCTCTCGAACTGCCGACTCCAGGGTCTACCACGCACACAAAGACCGTATTGGCAGGGAAATAGCGATAGGAGGCTCCCAGAACCCACGCGCCGGAAGCAACGCGCTGCGGTGGAATATCGTGGGTAAGATCAACGATCTGTACATCGGGCGTAATGCCAGCGATTACCCCTTTCATTACTCCGATATCTGCCTCACCGGTGCCAAAGTCTGTCATTAAAGCAACTACGGGATATGTTGAAGCGTTTACCATGTGTTGGGTGTTCCTTGCCTTTCTCAAGCATCGAGGTACCGTTTTTATGTGTTCGCGCGTTCTTACTTCCTCTGAAAATATTCTTGAGGTATCAATGTATGTTATAGTTCCAAAATGCACAGCATTTTATGGCACTGCACTTTTTGTTGGTTTCGTGCGGGTGATCCGCACCGGGTGAACTACCAAACCCGCTACCCCCTTTGCTGTGAAAGCATCGGGCTTACCTTTACGTATAATATTATAGGCCCCGTTGACATCTGCATGCAAATACCGCTTGCCTGATGCGCGATATAACCCCCGCTTGACCCGTTTTCCGCTGAACCTCGGTTCTCCCTCCCGCGAGGGATCACGCACAGGCAACGAGTCCAGATCAAGAAAGCTCGCCTTGCTGGTATAGCTCTCTTCTGTCAAAATCACCTGTATCCCAACCAGTTCGGCTTTGTAGGTGAGCATCTGAATAAAGCGCGCATGCGGGATTTGCACAAAGTTCTGATTATTGCGCGTACCCATCTCCACTTCTTGCTTCCAGCCATCATTTTTGCCGATAATGAGCGTACCAATGCCTTCTTTGACAAGCAGGTCAATGATCTGCTTGCTCGCGGTATGCAGCGCATGAGTGATGCGCTGGTTGCGCTTATTGGTCAGTTGCTCCATCTGCTTTGTTGTGCCGGTGTTGCCCAGTTTCTTCTGGAGGTGAGCTTTGCGCTTGTTGTACCACTGGTTCATCGCTTTGAGCGGACGACCGTTGACAAGGCGGGGGATGAACCCCGGTTTGTTTGAAGCTATCGCCGCTAAGTTATTGATGCCCAGGTCTACCCCTGCGCACAGGTCAGGTTGTACATCGGCTTGCTGGACTGGACGATCATAGATGACTTCAACCACATAATAGCCATGTCGTGGCACAATACGTACTTGATCGATGCTCGTTTGTTTGGTCTTCACTTCAATCGGAAGCATGGAGGGACGCAGCAGCCCACGCTTTAGTCCTTTACTGCTGATCGCCTGATAGGTATACGTGAGGAGGTTACGCCCTTTAACCTTGTCTTTGTATTTGGGCAGTTTTGGCTCTCCTAAAAACTTTGAGGGGTCATAGTGGTATCTCTTACGCGCCTCAAAGAATCCCTGCCAGCACTGGTCAAGCTGGCGTAACACCTGCTGGGCGACTTTGGCAGGCAGGGCGCGATAGGCCTCATGGGACTGCATGAGTTTGTCCATCTCGTTATAAGAGAGATAGCGACCCTCGAAAATATAGGCTTGTCTGATCTCGTAGTTAGCCGCATTGTAGAGGTTTTTAGAGGCAAAGGCCGCTTCATCGATCACGCCGTAGCGTGGATCGGTGCGATCAATCACATGCTGCTCTGTCAGGTGCATCGTCTTTGTCCTTCTATCCCACCAGCACGACGAACTTGATGTACATGGCTTGAGGAAGTGTACCTGGTATGCTCGCTTGTGAGATCAACCCTGTTCGTAAGAGAAACATTCGCGCTCGATCAGGTGTCTCGCCTGCTATTTTCTCGGCTAAGTACTGTTCATATGTCGGTTCAAGTTCAGGGCGATGAAGTGGCTGGGATTCTGCCGGCTGTCGTGATGGCCGACGACGTGATCGGTCTGATAGGTGCGGGGGCGTCCATACGCCCAGTCGTTGGTGGTGGTCGTCCACCAGTTGCCCAGCCAACTCAGCGCCATAAAGCCCGGCAGCATGACCAGCATGGAGAGTCCCACAACGATGAGCAACCGCCCGGTATCGCGGTGGCGGCGCGGCAGTACGCGCGTTTCCAGCGGATTGCGGTCCAGGCGTCGAGCGGTGGTATGGGAACGCGCTCGTCCCGGTGCGTCTATGCCATAATCCGCATCGTCACACACCGGGGGGCGCGGTGAACGTTGGGACCGCGCAACTGGCGGGGTGAAATCATCTGTGAGGTAAGGTACATCTTCGGGATGATGGTGGATCGAATGCCCGGCGCGATGGATACTGCCAGCAGGCGCGCGATACCGGGTGGAGGTGGACGATCCCCCCACCTGGCGCGTCTGGTCAAAGCGGATCACATCCCCGGTGTACAGGGGAACGCCTTTTTGTTCGTTCATTGCGCTTCCCCTCCTGGCCCATGCGCGGGAAAGAGCCGCTGCATCTGTTCGCTGAGCAACGAATGCGCTATGGCCCACACGCGCACGCGCTGCGAGAGGGTGTAGCCAATCAGCGTCTCCAGTTCCAGTTCGGGCGATGCTGACTGCTCATCGCGTTCACTCATGAGAGGCTGACCCGCCTGCTCGACTAACGCGCGTGCCGCTTCAAACCAGTGGATAGCCGCGCGGCTCAAGGCGTCGATGATGGCTTCCTGTGTCACAAACAGCGAGAACGAAGCGGGGTCAGCCGCCGCGCTCCTGGAGAGGGCGGACTGCGGCCAGATGGGGGCGGGCCAGTTCAGATTGTGGAGGGCTTCGCGCTCATCAGCTAACGCCGCAAATGCCGCGCTTGCGGCAAGCAAGGCTTGCCGGCTGGTGGCTTCTTTGCCGAAAGCGGCCCACAATTCGGTTAAGGGGCCAAGTGGCATCCAGGGCGCGGGTTGTGCGGGCGGTAGTTGCGGTGCTGCATCAGCATGTGGAGAAGCAGCAAAGAAGGTGGTCATGCTTGCGCCTCCTCATGATTCTGCTCAGGGGTGTGTTTCGTGCAGTTAAAGGGATGTGCGCCCTTTGGTGGATTCGCGGTGCAACCGGGACAGTAGCCCTTGAGACCGCACTCGGTACACTGCTTTTCCCAGGACATGCCGATCACTTCCCAGGTATGCCCGTAATACCAGCATAGGAGCGCATTCGGTTTGATGGGTTGTGCGGGTATCGTCGTTGCTCGCTTGTAACGTTGTGGGAGGCGTGTCTTGCTCTCTTCACCCCAGAGTCCTTTCATGTGCATATGTCCTTTCTTGACTTGACATCAGCGGGTCTCCTATGCGACACTGCACCTAGAGAGATCCAACTACCTGATCGGTTGTGTGTGGTTGCTCACCCATTCGGCCTCCTATGCTGCAACACGGTAGGCCTTTTACATCACCTCCTTTTATGACAGCTACTATCCGTCAGCTTGCGACATATTACGTCAATGTCTACTGTAACACATATTTGTCCGACAGTCAAGATGTGTTACTGACATCTACTAATAACTCGAACGGATTTGACAGAGAGTGAGTTCAAAGGCGGATTCAGTCTTGAGAACAGGATTCGTAGCAACAAGCCAGCAGAGCAGTGTTTCTGATTTATGAGTGGATCTCAGGTGTCAGTCAGGTATTGATACGTTATGACAATATATGTTATTATCAGTCCACTAACAATTCGAGGTAAACATGACAAGCCAAGATTACAATGAGTATCTAACTCCTGAAGAAGCTTGCGCTATTTTGGGTGTATCACGCAGAACTCTTGAACGATATGCCGATTCTGGACGTATTAGAAAATATCGGCGTGGAATTAGAAATATTTTTTTCAAGCGTTCGGAAGTTGAGAAGCTAAGATCTAACCTGACAGAAATTCGCCCCGAAGATGACGATGAATAGGCTATGGACAAATTGTTCTGGTACTAGCTAACAAAAGTGGGGTGTATGCCTGCGTAGCATTGGTCAGCTTATATTCCCGAAGATTCGGCGAGATCAACAGAGTTAATGAATGATTTTCTCGAAAAAGAGAAGAAATCAGATAGCGATTTATCATTTCCTTGACAATATTAAGGCATGATTTAATCGCTGATGACATATCTTTTTGAACGCACCTGAACCATATTCAGGAATAAAACAGCGTATCTCTGGCCTAAAATCTGCGGTGAAACAGTGTTTTATTATAAACACTCTATTTTTGAAACTTGGTCTAAGATAGTGTATACTAGCGCAAACATAAAAGTGCGTCGAAACTGTATGTATGGAGTACACTCCATTTTCTCGAAGTATACAACAGCCTGTGAGCGGGAACAACAAGGAGTCTCAGTATGAATGTAAATAGCGGCGGACCTCACATTCTTTTATTTGAGCGAGATCAACAACTTACAGGACTGCTCATAAGCGAGTTCCAACTGGCCGGCTACGAATGCCACGCCGCCCGTACAGCGGTAGAAGTATTTGATGCCATTGCGCGTTTCCCTATCCGCTTAGTCCTGGTAAACCTGGCGCAGGCCGCTGCCAGCCGGCGTGAGTTCTGGGTTGCGCTGGACGCGCAGAGGCGCGGGCGCGGCGTCCAGGTATTTACATTCCGCTGTATGAATCTGGCGGGATACGGCCCCGATGACCCGGATGAACGTTCGCGGGCCGTCCTGACAGATATGGAAGTGGATGGCATGTTGGGCGTAATGAACCTTGTCGATGCGGTTCGCGCTCGCATTCCCGGATCAATCACGGGTACAGGTTCTTTCGCGCGGCTCAATACCCAGGCGCAGTCATCCACCAACGTACAGGACGCTCCCAGAGTAGAAAGCGTAGAACGCTCCAACCGGCAAGCAACCGCCGGCACGCGCCCGGCGCAGCTGACTTCACAGCCAACGGCGGCCATGTCAGCTTTGATGAACTCCAACCCTGGCGGGCCTTCCGCTCCTGCCAGCCCCGGCCAGTCGGAACCGGGTAGTGCTCCCAGATCAGGAATACCAGCGCCAACCTTCACAGACAAGATTCGCGCTGTTATCTATCCCGGCAATCGCAGTTATTCTCCATCGCCCGAGGTCAACTGGGCGCCACATGCAGCGCCGCCGCCTACCGCGCCACCGCCACCGCTTCCGCGACCCATGAATAACCCGGATGTGACAATTCGACCGCCGGTCAATTCCTATACCAGTGACGCAAGCGGCGCAACGCTCGAAAGAGAGACCAACATACAGAGACCCGCGGAACGTGATGCTGGCGTGCCGCCAACGCCATCATTCCAGCAGAGCGCTCCTCCGGCCACGTACAGAGCCGTGAGCAGCCCCGCCGAAACGACGGGGTTGGAACAACTCTCACGCATGGTACGCGAGAACCAGCCGACCTGGCCCACAAGTCCGCCTCCATCAAAAGAACCTGCTGTAATTGCCCAACCAGCGCCAGAGCCAACCCGGGAGCGCGAGGTGCCTTACAAAGGCCCACAAACCGATCAAGTCATCCTGAAGGATGCCATGGTTGAAAACACACGCGCGCAACACGCGCCGCTTATACAGGCACAGCCAGGTGAGCCTAAGTCGATTGGTGATCTACACCTGCGGCCATCTCCCATTGAAGATTTGCCTGTCGAGCGAACCTCTCCCAGACCAGTAGCACAGGTGAACCAGGCCCAGGCGTCAGAAGTTCCGTCCATTACGTCACCCCTGTTGCCTGCCGTACATCCAACGCCAACGCCAGTTTCCAGAGTGCCAGCGCCTGCACAGGGCGAGGCTCGTGAAAAACCCGGGGGAGACGACACGGATCATCAACCGGTGACGATTGAAACAGAGCTGGATAAAGTCGTTGACCGTTTGTTAGTGGAACAACTGCCCGATTTGCCACCGGCGCAGCGCGGGCGCACACCGCCCCCCGCGACCTCGGAAGAGGTACTGTTAGACATCGTGCAAAGCCTGCCACCTATGAATGCGCTGCCGACTCCTCCATCAGCGCCCCCGCAAACACCGGTTTTGAGCGGGCGTGCCACTCGTTCCCTGGGCAATGTGCTGCTTGAAGGACATCTCGTGCCACAGCATCGCCTGGAAGTAGCGCAAAATATCCAGCGTATGCTGCGCGGCGTTGATCTCAACTACCAGTTAGGCGAAATACTCCTGATGTTTAAACTACTCACGCCCGACCAGCTCCTGGCTGCCAGCCTGGTAAGTTACGGCTTGATTTCGGCAGCGCAAATCACTGGTCTTGGGCGCGTGCGCCAGGAGCTACACCTGATGGGTCTGGAATACGACCTGGAGAGTTTGCTGGTACTATTCCGCATCCTCACCCCGGAGCAAATGCGCGAAGTACGAGCAAGCTGGTCATCATAGGCGGGAATAGCCAGGGCGGCGGCTCTGTCCCCACCCTGGTCCCGTTGCCCCCACCCTGGTTAGCGCGTATGGTTTCCGCGGGAGTTTCCAGGAGCTTCCCACAACCAGCGCAGGGCATTCAGGCGCGACGGAGGCGGCGCAACGTAGCGCGGACGTCTTACGGCTGGCGCTCTTGATGCCGCTATCGTTCCTCCATCAACAGTGCCCTGCTCAACATCGTTCAGTAAATCAAGGAAGGTGTTCACGCTCTGCGCTACCCCTTCAACCATTAAATACCCCGCGGGTTTCACAGCGTCTCCCACCAGGTACAATCCCTGCATGCGTGTGCGAGGCGTCAGGTCTTCGCCCTGCGCGATGCGATTGACGGGCCATTCCCCACGATACGCGCTCATTGTAAGGATGCGGCAGTGCGTATCAAAGCTTTCCCCGAAAAGCATATGGAGATCAGCCAGCGCCAGCGCCTTCTCCTGCTCAACATTATTGCTCTGCATCACCTGGTGGCTGATGAGCAGGTGTTTGCCGGGAGGAGCCAGTCGCGGGTCGCTATTGGTGGGCTGCACCATACCTGCAATGCGTTGCGTGTCCAGGCAATACATGATGCCTTTATGCGGAATAAGCGAGACATCACTGAGTATGTGAACCTTCAAACCAATCGCCTCGTGGATTTCTGTAGGGACGCGATTCATCGCGTCCGCTCCCTCCACGTCCTCCTTCGCGGGCAAAGGAGTGGACGCGATGAATCGCATCCCTACACTACCAGGTTGTTTCAAAACGTCGGCCTGGGTGATGCGTTGATTGTTCAACAGGGCATCGGTAGCCCGCGGCCCCAGGTCGCTTACAATCAAGGGCGCGCGAATAATCGTCTCTTCCCCGCTGACCTTGTTGCGAACGCGCACACCTGTCACGTTGGTATCGTCATGCAGGATTTGCTGCGCGTCACAGAGCAGGCGCACTTCCGCGCCCTGTTCAGTGATTGCGCGTTGCAGTTCAGCAGTAAGCGCGCCACAGCCTCCCTGCACAATACCGGGCGCGCCGAAGCGAAACATATTTTTTGTGGTGCGAATAACCTCATCTGTACTGACCTGGTGGAGGTCGAGACTGAGCGCGAAACGCGAGATACGCTCAAAGAAGGCTCGCAGTTCGGGATTGCGCTGCACATGAATGTGGCGCGCCAGCCATTGATCGAAAGGCATATCGCGTTCGCTCGCGGGCAAACGATGGAAGAACATCAGGTAGCCCACGCGCGCGAACCAGAAGAACTGGCGCGGCCCAAAGACTTTGAGTGTTCCCAGAATGCTACGCGAGCGAATTTGTTTGCCGTGGACGTGAAAGGACGCGAAGACATCCGCGTCGAAAAAATGATGTGGCACGCGCAGGCGGCGCAGCATACGAGCCAGCACACCGCTACTGCCAAAGGGAATCATGTGGACAGCGCCTGTACTGACCTGGACACCCTGGAATGTTTTAGCGGTGAATCGCCCACCGCAGTGAGGTAATCGCTCTATTACAATAACACGCATGCCACGTTGCAGCAATTGCGCGGCGCTGAGCATCCCGCCCAATCCCGCGCCGATGATGATAGCGTCGTAGTCGTTTTCGCGCATGAATGTCCCAGGATAGGTAAGACAGGGCAAGAGGCGTCGCCTCTTGCCCTGTCTTACCTATCTGTCTTCTCCGACCAGGCCACGCAGCAGGCTGGTACATTCGGCCAACGTGCTGAGTACGTTCTGGTGAATCTGGAAGACCTTGTTCAACTCGCGAGCCTTGCGAGCCAGTTTAATGACATACTCGATGTCACGCGGGTTGTTCATCACGTCCTCCATCAACTGGAGTAGCTCTGACCATGCCAGTTGTTCGCGTGTGCGCGCAACGTCAGCAATGGTTTTATCCATACGATCGGAGACGGAACGCACTCCTGCGCGAAGCTGACCAGTCGTGTGCTGGATATCGGCCTCGTGGTTGCGCATAGCCTCTTGCGTCGTATTTAACTGCTCCTGTAAAGAGGCGACCTGACCATCGAGAGCCGCCAGGGCAGCAGTCAACGGAGCCACGTCGGGCAAAGAGGGCTGCGGCAGGCTGGTCAAGCGACTGAAGGTGACTCCTGAACTGGTCTCCAACGGCCCGGAAGGTACCTGAGCTGGCGCTTGCCAGACATCATCTGGAATGCTCTTTTGGCTGGTAGCCGGCGGGCTAACGGTCTCGGCAGCGGCTGGTTCCGGAACCGGCGGGGGCGGGGGCGCAACCAAAACGGGCGCGGGCGTCACAGGCACATTATCCTGTTGCGGTGAGGTCTGCTGCACGTTACTGCCTCCATTCATAGAGCGCGTGCCATATTCATCGTCGGAAGAAGCGGTTAAGTTCGGATCATCCTGTGTGCGGAAAGTCATATCCGCCATCATTGGCGGGCTGACAGCCATCGTCGGCATACTCTCAATGTCAACGCTCGATGACGATGAGTGCGCCGTCTGGAAGACCAGTTCATGTTCTCCAATGCCGATATGATCTCCATTTTGAAGAGGGCGCATAGAGGATTCGTCCAGTTGTTGAGAGTTGACGAAAGTACCATTGGCGCTGCGCTCGTCACGAATGGAATACTGCCCGTTCTCGAAAAGAATTGTAGCATGACGGCGCGAGGTCAGCTTATCTTTCGAGAGCAGGATATCGCTGTTGGGCGCGCGGCCTATGCTCATCTCGAACTTGTCCAGCACGTAGTCATGTAAGACCTCGTTGGTATCAGCTCGCAGAATGAGATGGGCCGGCTCCTCAATCTTGTTCATCACGGCAGGGGCTGCCTGGGACGCCAGAGCCGCCGCGCCTGGCCGCATCGTGGCCGCTTCTGCCGGGTCGGCAGCGATGGTAAGCAGGTCTGGATTGCTCCAGACATTCTCTGGTGCCGCTGGCGGAACCCACTCTGTCGGCGCGGGCACTGTTGGCTCAATCATAGCGGCTGCAGCCTGCGGTGAGGGAGTTGATGTTTGCAGGCGGTTACCGCAGTTCAAACAAAAATTGTCCCCCGGCCTTGTTTCGGCGCTGCAAAAGGGGCATTTGTCCATTGTCGATGTTCCTCCCTTTGTTGGAATGTTCAACTAATATGGAATTACATGAAACTTGCGCTCATTATACCAGACTTCAACGTCAAGCGTCGAGTGGCACAGACGAGGAGCGCAGGTTTTTAGAATAATCGCTCCATGCCACCAACTGAACGACGGATCATATTCCGTCTCTATGAGTATATAAACCAGGAAATCACGAAGAGTAGCACGATGAATCCCAGGAATAATCAGCAGTGTCCGCGTATGAGCAGGGCCAGCATACTCAGAAACAGCAGTAGTACTATGGTAATCGCAATCATGACAACTCCAGTACTCAGGATGTTTTTGCCGTGGCATCACCCTGCCCGCCAATGCCCGGCGACCCCCCGCCTGTGGATCGATCTATCCCCTATGAAGCAGGAATCCAGGTCACATTTGATTGCAAGGCGTTAAACGTCTGTTGCAGGTATTCTACGCTTCTACGAGCAGACAACACAATATTGGTCGTACCTTTCGCGCCGGAGCAGAGTTGCAGAGGCACCGGCGTCGGGCTGGCAGTCGCGTTTGGTGTACCCGTAGCCGATGCCGCCGCGCCACTCTTCTGTGTAGTTGAACTATTGGACACACTGCACTGGAAGGTGGCATTCTGTGATGTCAGCGGCGCCTCCGAAATCGTGATCGACGTATGATCTGGCAGCAAATACCCGATAAGAAAACTTCCGCCAAAAGTAGGATCGTGAACCGTCGCCTGCGCGCTTACCAGACAGGTGCTGCGTGGTAGATTCACAGGCAGAAAAACGGTAAAACCCAGATCTGCTTTGGCGACCTTCCAATTAGT
>JADEYI010001126.1_pt1 | contig 23550 bp, 21 predicted proteins | sample 8542331 | NCBI WGS metagenome assembly JADEYI01 (sample SAMN16510988, study PRJNA670497) | mine drainage metagenome | isolation source: biofilm near Copperflume 1 | place: Germany: Marsberg coppermine Kilianstollen | collected 2018-02
GGATATAGGGGTCGTAGGCCAGAATGCGCATATCGAAGGCTTTGGCGAAGCGGGCTACCTGCCCGCCAATACGTCCCAGACCAACGATGCCCAGAGTCTTTTTATCCAGCTCGAGGCCCAGATATTTGCGATCCCATTTGCCCTCGCGGATTTTTTTGTCCGATTCGACAATTCCCCTGGCCGAAGCCAGCAGCAGCGCCCAGGCCAGCTCGGCAGCCGAGCGGGTGTTGGCCTCGGGCACGTTGACCACCAGGATACCCCGGCGGGAAGCCGCATCCAGGTCTACGTTGTCTACACCCACTCCGCCCCGGCCCACCACCTTGAGCCTCGAGCCCTTCTCGAGCAGCTCGGCATCTACTTGGGTGCGGCTGCGGGTGATCAAGGCATCGTAGCTGTCAATGGCTCCCAGGATGTCCGCGCGGGGCATATTGGGCTTATAGTCCAGCCGCACCTCGGGGTTTTTGACCTCTGCGAGTCGCATTTCATCAGTTACAAGTACGCGCCACATGGCATGAAATCCTATCATGCCCAAGGTCGAACGCAAAACGCTAAAAGCTGAAAGCTGAGGGCCAGCTTTGAGGTCGAAGAGGGCCAAAGGCCATAGCACCTCGAGGTTGGTGCCGAGGAAGATTGGAGGGATTTCCTCGCCCTGTGCTAGACTTACGGCAATAGAAATAGCGGTTTTAACCTTCGACGTTGGACTTCAGGCGTTCAACGACCCCCTATAGGAGAAACTATGCGCGTAGCCTTAGTCACCGACTCCACCTCCGATTTGCAAGCCAGAGCCGCCCAGATGGACGTGGAAATCGTGCCACTGTACGTCAATTTTCAGGGCAAAGTGGCCAAGGATTGGCTCGAGATTACCCCGCAAAACATCTTCGATGGGGTGAAGGCTGGGGCCAGTATGCCCAGCAGCAGCCAGCCCTCCCCCCAAGACTTCAAGGAAGCCTATGGGCGGGCCTTGCAAAAAGCCGACCACGTGCTTTCCATCCACATCTCCTCCAAGCTCTCTGGAACCGTGGGTTCGGCCCAGCTCGCTTCCCAGGAGTTTCCTGGCAAAATTACGGTGTTCGACTCGCTGGCCGCCAGCCAGGGCATCGGCATGATGGTCGAGCGAGCCCACGAGATGCTTGCTCAGGGCTCAAAGATGAGCCAAGTAATGGTCGAACTCGAGCGCATCCGGGCCGACAACATGGTGCGCTTTACCCTGCCCGGCCTGGAATACCTCAAGAAAAACGGGCGCATCGGCGGAGCCCAGGCCCTCCTGGGGGGCCTCTTGGGCATCAAGCCTATCCTGACCCTCAAGGAGGGTCGAGTGGAAGTCGCGGGCCGGGCCAGAGGTGAAAAGAAAGCCCTGGCCGAAATGGTGGAGGCCTTCAAGGTCTGGGCTGCGGGCCGCAAGAAAATACGCATTTACTACCTCTACAACGCCGACATTCATGCCGTAGATGCCTTCAAGGCCGAGGTTGGGGCCTCGGGTTTGTCAGTCGAAGAACGCAGCACCAGCGAGGTGGGTGGGGTGATTTCGACCCACACCGGCCCCGGTGTGTATGGTTTTTATGCCTACAGTTTGTGAGGGCTGCGGGTTGCAAGATGGGGGTTTGCGCACCGAAGCTGTGGGTTCAGAGCGGTATTTTTGGCAAAACTGTTTGGCTTTCCTCGGCCAAGAAAGGATAAGCTGAGGCTATGAAGTCCCTGGTTTGGTTGGGCGTTTTGTGGCTAGGGGGGCTGAGTTGGGCCAGCCCCAATGCCCAAACCCATTTGACCCTCGGGGGCATCACTCAGGCTGTTTGGTTCATCTGTGATGGCTTGCAAACCCCGGCAGTGTTCGTGGTGGGCCAGCCCGGTTCGGCCAACCGGGTTCGGATAACCCGCTTCGACAAGGGAGCCTCTGGTCGCTACAGCTATCAGACCTATACGCTGGGCCAGCCCGACCCCGGCGCAGGCCAGGTTTATTACGCGCTGTCGCTGGGGAGCCAGCAGATGGGCTCGGTTCACGCGGTCAATCCGGGGATGCTCGAGAACCCCAGTCTGGTCTATACCCCACCAATAATCTCGCTCGAGCTGTCCAAGGAGTCTATCGAGTGCCGTTGGGTGCCGGGAACTCGTTTCCTGGGCTTTAGCCCGCGCCGCAGCATCCTGATCAGCCAAAATGCCAAGGGCATCCTGACCTACCAGAGCTTCGATTTTCGCAACCAGGGCAAATCCGACATTCCTTCGCTGGAAATCCGCGGGGGGAAAAGTTCGGCGGGTAGCTTTACCTTTGAAAACCAGGGGTACACCTATAGGGTGCAAATCACCACACCGGGGCGGGCTAATCTCACCGTTCGCAAGAACGGGCAACTGCTCTTGAATGAAGTTTTCATCGCCTACACCGAGGGCAAACCCTAGAGCGGTTTTGGCAAAGAATCCTGGGAGAGCCGTGATAGGCGTTGGGTAGGTTATACTCGAGCCATCCAAATGTCACCGCGCACTGCTTTTGTTGCCGACTCCACCCTCGGGCTAAGCCCCCAGCAGGCTCTTGAGCGGGATATTCACACCGTACCGCAGCAGGTGGTGGTGGGAAAAGGCTACCGCGACTACCTCGAGATGAGCCCCGAAGCCCTGGCCCTGGCCCAAAAAGCCGGTCAGAAGGTCAGCACCAGCCAGGTCAACCCCTCCGACCTCGAGGCTCTCTATGAAAAGCTGCTGCACAGCTACGAGCGCATCGTCTCGGTGCATGTTTCTGGCAAGCTCTCAGGAACCGTGCAGACCGCCGAGCGCATCGCCCGGCAGTTTGGTGACAAAATCCGGGTGCTCGACTCTAAGAGCCTCAATGGGGGGCTTCAGTTCGTGCTGGACGAGGCCAGGGCTAGGCTGGCCGGGGGCGTGGCCTGGGAGCAGCTCGAGGCGGCCATCGTCCCCCTGCGCCAGCAGGTGCGCGGCTACGTGCTGCCCGCCACACTGGACTATCTGCGGCGGGGGGGGCGGATTTCTGGCTTGCAGCACTTCTTTGGTTCGCTGCTCAAACTTTTGCCGATTCTGGAAATCAAGGATGGGGGGGTAACACCTGTCGAGCGGGTGCGGGGTTGGAACTCGGGCCTGCGTGCCATGACCGAGCGCTTCCACCAACAGTTTCCCGCCGGAGCCAGGGTGTATCTGGCCCACGCTCACGACCTGGTAGCCCTCAAGGAACTCGAGGCCCACATGAAAAAAGAAGCGGTGGTGCTCGAGGGTATCCGTCAGGCCGGAGCCGCCGTGATGGCCCACACCGGGCCGGGGACGGTGGCGGTCTTCGCTGCTCCACTAAAGTAGGGTGGCAAAAAGGCGCGCGGGGTCGAGGGCCAAGCGCTGTGAGTTATCGCCGAAACCGCGATAAAAGCTTCAGCTTGGCCCGACCTTGTACCCTATTCCCATGCGGGCCGACATCCAGCGGGTTTCTGAAGCCAGAGTGGTGGTAGAAGGGCAGACCGTCGGGCAGATTGAACAGGGCTTGGTGGTGCTGCTGGGAGTCGGCAAGGGCGACAGCGCACAAGACGCAGCCTACCTGGCCCGCAAAATCGCCAATCTGCGTATTTTCACCGACCCTCAGGGCAAGATGAACCTGGGGCTGGGTGAGGTGGGGGGTGAGGTTTTGGTGGTCTCACAGTTTACGCTCTACGGTGATGCTCGAGGGGGCAACCGCCCCAGTTTTATCGGGGCCGCCGCGCCCGACGACGGGAAACGCCTCTACAACCAGTTTTGTGACCTGCTATTGCAACAGGGAGTTCATGTAGAAACCGGGGTGTTCCAGGCCCATATGGAGGTGCACCTGGTCAACGACGGCCCAGTGACCCTCTGGCTAGACTCTACCGAGCGAGCCGGGTATAAGTAAGCGTCAAAGCCAAAAACACAAACCCTGTCTGGGACGGGGTTTCTTGATAAGACAATTATGCTGTCCTGGTGTGGCCTTTTAGCCCCTTGTCTTTTGCTGTTGCCTTTGGCTTTCGGCCTTCGGCCTTTTTGCTCTCAGCTCTCTGCGCCTTTAGAGCGGTTTTCAGAAAGATCCACTCAGCTAGAAAAACTGTGCCGAGCTTCTTTTTGCCGCCATGAGTAGCGGCCAAAATAGCGGAAACCGTGATAGGCTTGGCGTTAAACCTTTTACATTTCACCCTGCGATACGCCAGAGGCGTTCCGGTGGGCATTTTCCTTCAATATGGATATACTCGAGCATGGCCGCCAAAAACTACCCCCTTGGCCTGCAAATCGGCAACGCAGAACTCCACAGCAGGGTCGAGCGCATCACCCAAGCCATCGCAGAGAAAGAGGCCCAGGCCGCGATTTTCTTCAACACCACCAGCATCTTTTACCTGAGCCATTTTTACTTCATCGCCACCGAGCGCCCCGCGGCCTTGGTGGTCACGCGCGAGGGGAAAACCACGCTCTTTGTGCCCCGCCTCGAGGAGGAGCATGTGGGGGTGGTGGCACACGTGGGCCGGGCGGTTTCTTACCCCGAATATCCTTCCGACATCCACCCCATGCTGCGTTTTGCCGTATTGCTCAAAGAGATGGGTCTGGAGAGGGCTCATTTCCTCAGCGATGCCCCCGGCTATGCCTCGAGTTGGGGCTACGCCGGGCCAGCCTTGGCCGAGGTGTTGCCCCAGGCCCGGTTTAGCGCCATCCCCAAGCTGGTCGAGGGCCACCGGATCATCAAAAGCCAGGCCGAGATAGCCCTCATCCGCGAGTCCTGCAAGTGGGGCAACCTGGCCCACGAGCTTTTACAGCAATACTGCGCCCCCGGCCTGAGCGAACTCGAGGTCGAGCAGCAAGCCAGCCAGGAGGCTACGCGGGCCATGTTCGACACCTACGGGCGGCTCTACCGCCCACTGGGGCCGGTGGCGGTGTATGCCGGGTTTCGCGGGCAGGTCGGGGCCAATGCGGCCCTGCCCCATGCCGTTACCATCAATGCCCGGATGCAGCCCGGAGACGTGCTCGTCACCGGAGCCTACTCGGCAATCGGAGGCTATGTCAGCGAACTCGAGCGCACCATGTTCGTGGGTGAGCCGGGAACTGAGCAGCGCCGACTCTTCGACCTGATGGTGCTATTGCAGGAGGTGGCTTTTGAGGCCATCCGGCCCGGTGTTCCTTGTAGTGCCGTAGACCAAGCGGTGCGCGCGGTCTACGAGCGGGAAAAACTCTGGCCCTACTGGCGACACCACGTCGGTCATGCTCTGGGGCTGCTGGCCCACGAGGCTCCCTTCTTCGATATTGGTGACGCGACCCTCATCGAGCCAGGCATGGTTTTCTCGGTGGAGCCGGGCCTCTACGTGCCGGGACTGGGCGGCTACCGCCACTCCGACACCGTGCTCGTCACTGAGACCGGCCTCGAGATGCTGACCTACTACCCGCGCGACCTCGAGTCCCTTATGATCCCTCTCTAGCAATGTTTAGCTACGTCCTGGGGCGCTTTCTGGCTGCACTTCCCACCCTGCTGGGGGTTGCTATCATCACCTTTTTGCTGATGCGAGCCATTCCGGGGGATGTGGTGACGCAGCTGGTGGGCCTGGAATCGAATGCCACACCTCAACAATTGGCCGAGCTGCGCCGATTGTTCGGGCTCAACCTGCCGCTACACGTACAGTTTGTCCAGTGGATAGGGGCCGTGCTGCACGGCGACCTGGGCAGCTCGCTACGCACCGGGCGGGCGGTTTCAGCAGACCTGGCCCTGCGCTTTCCGGTGACGCTCGAGCTGACCCTGCTGGGCCTATTGGTCTCGCTGGTCGTGGCGGTGCCGCTGGGCATTTTGGCGGCTATCCGCCGCAGTAGCGTCGCCGATTACCTGGCCTCGCTGTTCGCCTTGTTGGGCCTCTCGGTGCCAGGGTTTTTTCTGGCCGTGCTCCTGACCTTGTTGTTTTCCCTCACGCTGGGCTGGCTGCCTCCGGCGGGATATATTCCCTTGGCAGAAAACCCCCTGGATAACCTGCGGCACATGTTGCTACCGGCCTTTTCGCTGGGCCTGATTTTAGCTGGGGCTATCACCCGCATTCTACGCAGCTCGATGCTCGAGGTGCTGGGGCGCGACTACATCCGTACTGCACGGGCCAAAGGGCTCACCGAGCGGGTGGTTATCTACCGTCATGCCCTGCGTAATGCCCTAATTCCGGTGCTCACGGTAATCGGCTTGCAGTTTGGCAGCTTGCTGGGCGGCGCGGTAATCATCGAGCAGGTCTTTAGTCTGCCGGGTGTGGGGCGCTTTGCCCTCGAGGGCATCAACCTGCGCGACTACCCGGTGGTGCAGGGCACGGTGCTCTTTATCGCGGCAGTAGCGGTGCTGGTCAATCTGCTCATAGACCTGCTCTATCCCCTGGTAGACCCCCGGATTCGCTATGACTGAGACCGCTCGAGCCCGCCCCCCACAACTGGCCTCCAACCGCTCGGCGCTGATCGGCGGAGCAATAACCCTGCTGGTGGTGCTGGGGGCTTTGTTGGCCCCGATTATTGCCCCCTGGGATCCGCTCAAGTTCGATGCGGTTCACCGCCTCAGCGGGCCTTCTATAGCGCATTGGCTGGGCAGCGACCAGTACGGACGCGACTTGCTCTCGAGGTCGCTCTACGGCGCACGTTTCTCACTCTCGGTGGCTCTGGTGTCGGTGGGAGTGTCCCTGCTGGTGGGGGGAATTCTGGGCTTGCTGGCGGGCTACTACCGGGGTGGGTTCGACCTGGTGATCTCTCGCCTGGCCGACATCTTGATTGCCTTCCCGGCTATTTTGCTGGCTATTGCCTTTCTGGCTTTTTTGGGTAGCGGCTTTGTCAACTTGGTGCTGGCGATTGCGGTGGTGTTTGTGGGGCCCTTTATCCGGGTGTCCAGGGCCGCTGTTTTCACAGTGCGCGAAGAGCTATATGTCGAAGCGGGTCGGGCCATGGGGGCTTCCGATGGGCGCATGGTTTTTCGCACCATTTTGCCCAACGCTATCGCTCCGCTGATCGTAGAAACTACCTTGCGCTTTGCCTACGCGGTGCTCTCGGAGGCTTCGCTGTCGTTTTTGGGCCTGGGCACCCAGCCCCCCTTCCCGAGCCTGGGAATGATGGTCTCCGACGGGAGGTCTTTTCTCTCCCTCTCGCCCTGGGGGTCGCTGGTTCCGGGATTTTTTATTCTGCTGATGGTGCTCGGTTTCAACCTGCTGGGCGACGGGCTGCGCGATGCGCTCGACCCGCGTTTGCGGCAGAGGTGATGGTGTCTCCAAAGGGGGAAAAGTATGAAGAAACTCGTTGTTTGGTTGGTGGTACTCCTGGCTGCACTCGCGCTGGCCCAGAAATATGGGGGCATTTTACAGGCTGGTATGCAGACCGACCCGGTGGGGCTCGACCCCCACACCACCAATGCCACTGCCACCCGCAATATGCTCGAGAACGTCTACGACACCCTGGTCATGCTCGACAGCCACGGGCGAATCGTACCGGGGCTGGCCCAAACCTGGTCGGTTTCGCCGGACGGCCTGACCTGGACTTTTCACCTGCGCTCGGGGGTGCTTTTCCACAACGGCGACCCCCTCAAAGCCTCGGATGTAGTGTTTTCCATCAACCGCATCAAAGACCCTGCGGTCAAATCACCCAGGGCCAACGACTTTGCTATGGTCAAGGCCATCACCGCCCCCAACAACGCCACGGTGGTCTTTAGCCTCTCTCAGCCCTTCACCCCGCTCTTGGCCAAGCTAGCCAATAGCCTCAACGTGATTGTCTCGGAAAAAGTCGCCAAGGAAAACAACAACGACCTCAACAAGGTGGTCATTGGCACCGGGCCGTTCCGCTTCGTGGAGTACATCCCCCAGACCCGCCTGGTGCTGCGCCGATGGGACAACTACTGGCAAAAAGATAATAAGGGCAACAAACTACCGTATCTTGACGGCATTACCTTTACCTTCTACCCTGACCCCGCCGCCCGCACTACCGGGCTAAGAGCCGGAGCGGTGGACTGGATCGAGTACGTGCCTGCCGCGGACGTAACCACCCTCAAGGCCGATAGCAATCTGGTAGTGGTGGGTGGCCCCTCGGCCAACTTCCGGGCCCTGTACTTCAACACCACCCGCAAGCCCTACGACAACCCCAAAGTGCGCCAAGCTATCGCCTATGCCATTGACAAAAAAGCCATCGTAGACCTGGCCCTGTTTGGCACAGGTGGAATTGTCGCACGGGGAACCACGATTCCCTCGGGGGTGTATGCCTATACCAACAGTCCCTACAACACCCGCAACGTAGCCGAGGCCAAGAAACTGCTGGGTGAGGCAGGCTACCCCAACGGCTTCGACATGAACCTCTACGTCACCAGCACCTACGATTTCTTGCGCACTCCCGCCGATGTCATCCGCGACAACTTGGCTGATGTGGGCATCCGGGTCAAGATTATTGCCGAAGATTGGAACGTATACCTGCCCAAAGCCCTCAAGAGCGATTTCGACGTGACGCTCTTGGGCACCTCAGGCCAGGCCGATCCCGACGACTATTTGTTCGATACCTTCTATCCTTCCAGCAGCCTCAACCTGTCTAAATACAACAACCCCAAAGTCACCCAGCTCTTGGAGCAAGGCCGCCGCGAGGCCAGCCAGGCCGCCCGGCAAAAAACCTACACCCAAGTGCAAGAAATCGTGCTGCAAGACTCACCCATGGTTTTCTTGTTTCACTCCGCCCAGTACGAAGCTTTCAACAAAAAGGTGATGGGCTTTTTGCACTACCCCAACACCAGTTACCTGGCCCTGCGCTTTACCTGGATGCAGTAACTCCGCCTATGACCGACGAGGGCGAGGGCTTCCTCGCCCTTATTAATTTGGCAATCTTACCTGAACTTTCGTATTCTTTCGCTATGCCCTCCCTCGAGGCCACCTTTCGCCACCTGGAGATTGTCGACATCCTCAAGCGTGATGGTCAGGTGCAAGTCGCTCGGTTAGCCGACCAGTTCGGAGTTTCGGCGGTCACGGTGCGTTCGGATTTGGAATACCTCGAGGCCCAGGGGTTGCTGCGCCGCACTCGAGGGGGGGCGGTTCCGCCGGAAATCAAACGCTTCGAGTTGCCCCTTGAAGAAAGCCGCCAGGTCTCGGCCAGGGAAAAAGAGCGCATCGGCAACTATGCCGCTGGGCTCGTGCAGGACGGCGAGACAATAGTTCTGGATGTGGGTGGAACCACCACCGAACTCGCGCGGGCGCTCTCGCCCAGCCTGAAAAACGTGGTGGTCGTAACCAATGCCCTCAATATTGCTCTACTGCTCGAGCAGCATCCGGGGGTTAGCGTGATTGTCACCGGGGGAACCCTGCGGCCCTTGCAGCACTCCTTGGTCAACCCCTATGGAAGCTTGCTGTTGCAAGAAATCAATGCCGACAAAGTGTTTCTGGGCTGCAACGGGGTTCACCCCGAAAAAGGCTTTACCAACACCAACTTACAAGAAGCCGAAATCAAGCGGGCCATGTTACAGTCGGCCAGTGAGGCTATCGTGCTGGCCGACCATACCAAGCTCATGCAAGTAGCCGCGGCACGCATTGCCTCTTTGAGCAGTGCTAAACTGCTGGTAACAGACCACAAGGCTCAGGCGGGCGACCTCGAGCAAATCCGTAAGGCGGGCCTCGAGGTGGTGGCCGCATAGAACAAAACGAAAGACTTCACAACCATTGACAAGCCAGAAAAATATACAGTAGACTCACCCTACAGTCGAACTCGAGCAGCAACCCAAAGTGTTTTGCTTACGGCATTCCAGAGATGCTGACACACGCTTGGGGCTGCCCGCGAGACTGAGGCCATAGCATCTGTGGAGGTAGTCTGATGAAAGGAAAACTGTGGTTGGTTGCAGCCCTGGGTGCATTCATGCTAGTGGGGCTTACCCAGAGCAACCTTAGCGGCAAACTGATCTATAACTCGAACCAGTCTGACCCCAAGCCAAAGGCATTTGATGCCAAGATCGTCGAACTCTTCAAAAAGAAGTATCCCAACATTCAGGTGGAGTTCAATACCGTAGACCACGAAACTTTCCAGAACACCTCGATTCGCACTTATCTGGCCTCGGATAACCCACCCGACGTGCTGACTTGGTTCGCTGGAAACCGTATGCGGGCCTTCAGCAGCAAGGGGCTGGCTGCCGATATCACCAGCGTGTGGAAGGATAATGGCTGGGAAAAGGTCTATCCTAAGGGCTTCCAAAACCTCTCCAAGGATGCCAGCGGCAAGTACGTGTTTGTTCCGGTCAACTACTACTGGTGGGCGGTCTACTACCGCAAGGATATTTTCAAGAAGCTGGGCCTGAGCGAACCCAAGACCTGGACGGAGTTCCTCAGCACCTGCGACGCGCTCAACAAGGCCGGTATCACCCCTATCGTCAACGCGGCCAAGGAAACCTGGCCCCAGGGCGGCTGGTTTGACTTCCTGGATATGCGCACTAACGGCCCCGCCTTCCACAAAGACCTCACCGACGGCAAAATTCCCTACACCGACCCCAGGGTGAAGAAGGTCTTCGCCAACTGGAAGCAGCTTTTGGATCACAAGTGCTTGCTGGAAAACGCCGCTTCTTACACCTGGCAGGATGCCGCTAACTTGATGATTCAAGGCAAGGGCGCGATGATGCTGATCGGCGATTTCATCCGCGACCAGTACCCCGCCGACCGGGCGGCTGCCGAACTCGACTTCTTCCGCTTCCCCATCATTGACCCCAAATTGCCCATCGGCGAGGAAGCCCCCACTGACGGCTACTTCCTCCCCGCCAAAGCCAAAAATCTCGCCAATGCCAAGGCTTTCTTGAGCTTTATCGGCTCCAAAGAAGTGCAGGAGATGGGGGTTACGGAGCTGGGCCGTTTGGCTCCGCGCACCGACGTAAACCCCAGCGTGTATGCGGGCAAGCCCTGGATTGAGAAGGGCCTCAAGGAAATCATCGGCCCCGCCGACGACATCTTGCAGTTCTACGACCGTGACACCGTGCCCGAGATGGCCCGTATCGGCATGGACGGCTTCGTGAAGTTCCTGTCCGACCCTGGTCAGATAGACCAGATTCTGGCCGACCTCGAGTCCGCTCGCAAGCGCATCTTCAGCCAGCCACAATAAGCTTGGTGGCAAAGAGTCCCCTCGAGGTTCACGCCCTGAGGGGACTCTGGCTCAGGAAGGGAGGATAGTTTAGTGCAATCTGCCAAAACCACTCCCCGCAGCAACCGGGGCTCGAGGATGACCACCAATCTCCAGCAGTTCTTTTGGTTGCTGGTATTTTTGGGGCTGCCCCTGTTGTTGTATGGCCTCTGGGTAATCTACCCTACCATTCGCACCTTTACCCTGGCCTTTACCAACTACGACGGTCTTTCACCCGCCCGCTGGATCGGCTGGGCCAACTTTAAAGAACTCTTTCAGACTGAGGCTTTTCGCCTGGCCCTGTGGCACAACCTGATCTGGATTTTGATATTCATCACCATCCCTACCTCGGCCGGTCTAGCCCTGGCGATGGTGCTCAATCAAGGCGTGCGGTTTGACCGCTTTTTGAAAATCGCTTTTTATCTGCCTTTGGTGCTGGCTCCGGTGGTGACGGCGATGGTCTGGGGTTGGATTTATCACCCCCAGCAGGGTTTGCTCAACACCGTTCTGGTCGAGATTTTGCGGTTTGTCAAGCTGCTGGGATTCAAGGTTGACCCCGAGTCGGCGCGGCAGATTGGTTGGCTGGGCGACCCCAGGCTGGCCTTGCTTTCGGTCATCGCAGCCGCTGTCTGGCGGCAGGTTGGCTACGTGATGGTGCTGTATCTGGCGGGCCTCAAGACCCTCGACTCGGAGGTGCTCGAGGCCGCCAAGGTGGACGGAGCCGAGGGCTTCAACCTGTTTCGCTACATGATTTTTCCCATGCTAGCCCCGGTGACTACGATTGTGGTGGTCATCTCCATTGTGGATAGCTTGCGCTCTTTTGACCTGGTAAACGTGATGACCCTGGGAGGGCCGTTTAGCACTTCCGAGGTACTGGCTAATTACATGGTGCTCACCGCCTTCCACGACTATCGCCAGGGGTATGCTGCCGCAGTCGCGGTAATTCTCTTCCTCATCACCTTTGTGTTCACCCTGATTTATCTGCGTCAAGTCATGGCGCAAGAAGAGAGGCGTTCATGAGCGCCACTGCATCCGCACCTACCCCCACCCGCACCCGTAAGATTCGCCGGGGGCCCAACCCCTGGGTGCTAGGAATCGTGTGGTTTTTCGCCCTTTTGTGGCTAGTTCCTTTTGCGGGAGCCATCATCACCAGCTTCCGCACCTTCGACGACCTCAACACGCGCGGCTTCTGGAGCATCCCTCAAACACTCACCCTGCACAACTTCGTGCGGGCCTGGGGCGAGGCTGGGGTTAGCCGATACCTGCTCAATAGTTTTGAAATCACCATCCCTGCCCTGCTCATCGCGGTTATGTTCTCTTCGATGTGCGCCTATGGTCTGGTGCGTTTTCGTTTCCGCCTGGCCACGCCGATCTACGTGATGTTCGTGGCTGGGTTGATGCTGCCCTTTCAGGTGCTCTTGCTGCCGGTGTTTTTCCTCGCCAACAAGCTCCACATCTACGACACCTTGTGGGCGCTGATTTTCTTTCACTCGGCTTTCCAGTTGGGCTTTTGTGTTTTCGTACTGCGAAACTTCATGAAAACTGTGCCCTTCTCGCTTTTCGAGAGCGCCCTGATTGACGGAGCCTCGGAGTGGATGATCTTCCAACGCATCGCCTTGCCCCTGCTGCTGCCGGGCCTGGCCGCCCTGGCAACCCTCGAGTTCACCTGGATTTTCAACGACTACCTGTGGGCCATCGTGCTGCTGCAAAGTGACCGGCTAAAGCCGATTACTACCGGGCTGGCGAACCTGCGTGGGCAGTACATCAGCGACTGGCCGCTAATGGTGGCCGGGAGTTTGATTGCTACCGTGCCTACCCTAATCGTGTTCTTCGCGCTCCAGCGCTACTTCATTGACGGCCTGACGGTGGGCGCGACGAAAGGGTAAGGTTTTGCCTTCCCTTGGAAAGGCTATTATCGGTTTCTGTCCTAGACTTGATTTACAGCCAACATCAGGGGAAGTGGCGCGGTCGCGCCACCTCCTACACCCCTCCCCCTACACCCTATAACTATGCTTGGAGTCTGCTACTACCCCGAACACTGGCCCCGCGAACGCTGGGCCGAAGATGCCCGGCGAATGCGCGAGTGTGGCCTGACCTACGTGCGCATCGGCGAGTTTGCCTGGAGCCGCCTCGAGCCCGAACCTGGCCTCTTCGATTTTGAATGGCTGGACATAGCCCTAGAAACCCTGGGCAAAGAAGGGCTGAAAATCGTCCTGGGCACACCTACTCCAACCCCTCCCAAATGGCTGGTGGACAAATACCCGGACATTTTGGCCTATGACCGCGAGGGCCGGGTGCGCAACTTTGGCTCTCGCCGTCACTACACCTTTAGCAGCGAGACCTACCGGCTCGAGACCCGCCGCATGGTCACGGCTTTAGCCCAGCGCTACGGGCAAAACCCGGTGGTGGCAGGCTGGCAGACCGACAACGAATACGGCTGTCACGACACCACCCGTAGCTACGGGCCAGAGGATGCCAAAGCCTTCCGGGCCTGGCTGGAGGTCAAATATGGCCATATACAAGCACTCAACGCCGCTTGGGGCAATGTCTTCTGGAGCATGGAATACCGCCACTTCGGCGAGATAGACCTGCCCAACCTCGCCGTCACCGAGGCCAACCCCTCGGCCTGGTTGGATTTCTATCGCTTTAGCAGCGACCAGGTGGCGGCTTACAACCAATTGCAAGTAGAAATCCTGCGAGCACACTCTCCCGGACGCTTTATCGCCCATAACTTCATGGGTTTCGTCACCGATTTCGACCACTTCAAGGTGGCCCAAGACCTGGATGTCTCGAGCTGGGACAGCTATCCGCTGGGTTTCACCGATAGCCGAATGCCGGGCCTTAGCGACACCGAACGGGTGTTCTATGCCCGCAGCGGCCACCCTGATGTTTCGGCCTTTCACCACGACCTCTACCGGGGAGTGAAGGCCCGCTGGTGGGTGATGGAGCAGCAGCCGGGGCCGGTCAACTGGGCCTACCATAACCCTTCTCCAGCTCCCGGCATGGTGCGGTTGTGGACCTGGGAAGCCCTGGCCCACGGAGCCGAGGTGGTTTCTTATTTCCGCTGGCGACAGTTTCCCCAGGCCCAGGAGCAGATGCACGCCGGGCTCAACCGCCCCGACTTCAGGCCCGACGTGGGCTATTCCGAAGCCCAGCAAGTAGCCCAGGAACTGCAAAAAATCTCTCTCCCCGATACCTCTAAGGCTCGAGTAGCGCTGGTTTACGACTACGAGGCCGACTGGCTCTACAGCATCCAGCCGCAGGGCTATAGCTGGGACTACACCAGCCTGGCCCTGAACTTTTACCGAGCACTGCGCAGCCTGGGCCTGGACGTGGATTTTGTGAAGCCAGGAGGGAGTTTGGAGGGCTATGCGCTGGTTGTTGTTCCGAGCACACCCATCGTCAGGGACGCAACTTTTGAGGTCTTCAAAAGTGCGATGGGAACGACAGTCTTCGGGCCACGCACGGATTCTAAAACCGAGTCGCTAAACATCCCTGCCAACCTTCCGCCCGGCAAACTGGGCCAACTCATCCCAATTAAGGTGGCTCGAGTCGAATCCTTGCGTCCGGGCTTAAGCACCACCGTAACCTGGGAAGGTGGGCAGTATCAGACCTCGGTCTGGCGGGAATGGGTGGAATCCGATCCTCAACCTCTTGGGGGAGCGGTAGCAACCCCAACAGCCACCTTTGAGGACGGCAAGGGCGCGGTCTGGCAGAGCGAAAACCGGCACTATCTGGCCTTCTGGCCGACCCAAGAGTTTCTGACCAACTACCTGGGAAAGCTGGCCCAGGCCGCAGGAATCCAGACCCATGCCTTGCCCGAGGGGTTGCGCCTACGCCGCCGGGGCAATCTGACTTTCGCCTTTAACTACACTGCCGACCCGCGCCCGCTCAACGTGCCGGAAGGGGCCAAGTTGGTGCTGGGGAACCGAGTTGTAGAGCCCTACGGGGTTGCGGTCTGGAAGGGATAAAATCACCTGCAATGACCATCAATCTTCAGGGCCACGAGTTTAGCGTGAACGCTGCCAGGGTTGAAGAAACCTTGGGAGGCTATGTGCTGGGCGGGAAAACCGTGCAGATTGGACATTCCTTTGGCCGCACCCGCTACTTCAAGCACGGCTGGCAAAGCTGGAGCGAGGCGGCCTGGGTCTCGATGAAGGAAAACCCCCAGCCTATACAGCCCCCCGAGCGGCGGCCCCAATGCGACGATCCGGCCTATGCCCTCTCACCTGCCCACGGGGGTAGCGGCCTGGGGGCCATCGAGGGTTTCGACGGGCGGATGCTGTTTCTGGGGGCCTTGCGGCCTGGAGCGCGCATAGAAGCCGATAGGGTCAGCCTCAAGGGCCAGAGCGAACGAGAAAACGAGTGGTTTGTGGCCTATGGTGCATGGGAGAGTGTGCTGGCCCGCTATACCGAACTGCTCGCCAACACCCTGGGGGTGCGGGGCCAGAATCCGGCCTACAGGGTGTGGAGCAGTTGGTACGGGTTTTATTCCAATATCTCTGAAAACCTGATGCTTGAGGTGCTTTCTGGCTTGCAGGGCCTGCCCTTCGAGGTGTTCCAGCTTGATGACGGCTGGCAGCAGAACATGGGCGACTGGGAACCCAACCACAAGTTTCCCTCGGGGATGCAGACCATAGCCCTGCGGGCACAATCCTTGGGCCTCAGGCCGGGACTATGGCTGGCTCCGTTTATCGTTCGGCCTAGCTCGGGGCTTTTCAAGGAACATCCCAACTGGTTTTTGCGCGACGAGGCTGGGGAGCTGGTCTCGGCAGGTTCGGTCTGGGGCGGTACGTATGGCCTGGATGTCACCCTGCCTGCGGTACAGGACTGGTTGGTGGCCCTGGTGCAAAAGGTGCGCGGCTGGGGCTATCGCTACCTCAAGCTGGATTTTCTCTACGCCTCGGCGCTGCCTGCGGTGCGCCACGGTGGGGAGGCCAGGGAGGATGCCTACCGCGAGGCCCTGCGGCTGATCCGCGAGGCGGCTGGTCCGGAGGTCTACATCCTGGTCTGTGGAGCGCCCATTCTGGCCTCGCTGGGCCTAGCTGACGGGATTCGCATTGGGCCGGATGTAGCTCCCTTTTGGGACAACGAAGACCGCCGGGCACTGCTCCACGACCCCACCGGCCCCTCGGCCTACGGAGCCCTCAAAACCAGCCTGCACCGGCTGTGGCTACGCCCACTCATTCACACCGACCCCGATGTGGCCTATTTCCGCAGCCGCTACACCCTGCTAACCCCCGAGCAGCGCCAGGTGTTGCAAGACTTGGCGGTGGTATCCGGCTTCAAGGCTACCTCCGACCCTCCGGCCTGGCTGGACGGCGAGGAGCGCGAACAGCTACGGGAGTGGCTCGAGGCCAATCCGACCCTCACCCCGCTTGGCCGCTACCATTTCAAAATTGGGGGTCGCGAGATGGATTTCGAGCCTTACCTGGAGATTTGAGCCATGTATAAGCGTATATATCCCAAACAAGACGGGCGGATACTCTATCTGTATGGCCTCGAGCCGCACACCTCGCCCGCCCTGGAGGAGGGCGAAAACCTCGGCCAGCCGCAGTCCCACGCCAGATGGCATCCGCTGCGCCAGGAGTGGGTGGTCTATGCCGCAAGTCGGCAGGGGCGCACCTTTTTGCCGCCCAAGGAGTTCGACCCTCTGGCCCCCAGCCAGCCTGGGGGCTTTCCTACCGAGATTCCCTTTCAGAACTTCGAGATTGCGGTGTTCCAAAACCGCTGGCCCTCGCTTTCACCCAAGGCTGGAGAGCCCCTCGAGGGGCTTGCAGTGCCTACGCGCGATGCCCACGGCGACTGCGAGGTGGTGGTCTTCACCCCGGAATATAGCGGTAGCCTCGGGAGCTTGCCCCCAAAGCGGCGGGAATTGCTCGTCCAGGTCTGGGCCGACAGATATAAAGAACTCTACGCCCGGCCCAATATCCAGTACGTGATGCCCTTCGAGAACCGGGGCGAGGCCATCGGGGTAACGTTGCACCACCCTCACGGGCAAATCTACGCCTATCCCTGGGTTCCGCCGATTCTGCAAAAAGAGGTGGCAGCCTTCCGGGAAAAGCCGGTGCTGACAGAGCTGCTGCCCAACTTGGGGCCGTATGTGGTGCTCGAGGACGAGCATACCCTGGCCTGCATCCCACCCTACGCCCGCTACCCCTACGAGGTCTGGGTGTTCCCCAAACACTTCCACCCCGGCCCCTGGACTTTTGGCGAGGCCCAGGTCAAGAGTTTTGCGGCCATCCTGGGTCAGACCGTGCAAAAGCTAGACCGGCTGTTCGAGCGCCCGATGCCCTACATTATGGCCCTGCACGCAGCCCCCAAGGGCGAAGAGGCCCATTTCCACTTTCACGTGGAGTTTTATCCGGCCCTGCGTACCGCCGACAAGCTGAAATACCTGGCAGGTACAGAAATCGCGGCTGGGACATTTGCTATGGACGCACTGCCGGAAGAAACGGCCAAAGCCTTGCGTGAGGTCGAGCTGTGAAAATGCTAGGCTAAGCTATGAACAGCACGGCATTAAATCGCCTACGGGCTTGGATGGCAGAACAAGGCCTCGAGCACATCTTTATCCAACAACCGGAAAACTTCGCCTGGCTCACCGAGGGGGGTGAGAATACGGTGGTGGTGTTCCGCCCGGTGGGAGCAGCCCTCGAGGTCACGCCCCACACAGTACGACTCCACAGCTCGAGCATCGAAGCCGCCCGGCTGCTGGACGAGGAGGTAGGCGACCTCGAGGTCGTTCGCTACCCCTGGTATGCGCCCTTTCCCCCCAGTGGGCCAAACGACTCGACCTACAACCTCACTGCCCTGCGGCTGGTGCTAAGCCCAACAGAACAAGAGCGTTATCGTATCTTGGGCCAGGAAACCGCCCTCGCGCTGGGGGAAAGCGTACGCTCGGCCAACCCCGATTGGAGTGAATACGAGTTGGCCGCCGCGATTTCCAAAGAACTCCTGGCCAAGGGGATTCAGCCCCTGGTGCTGCTGGTAGCTGGAGAGGAGCGGGTCTTCCGCTACCGCCATCCAGTCCCCAAACAGCGCCCGCTGGGACGGCTGTTTATGGCGGTGGTTTGCGGGCGACGGCAGGGGCTGGTGGTGAGTGCCACTCGGCTGCGCAGCTTTGGACACCCCCAAGCCCAGCATCTCAACCAGCAGGTCTGCCAGATTGAGGCCGCCATGCTGAACGCAAGCCAGCCCGGAGCCACGCTGGATGAGGTGTTGGGGCAGACCCGTGCGGCCTACGCCGCAGTGGGCCGAGCCGAAGAGTTCGAGAACCACCACCAGGGGGGCATCACTGGCTATAAAAGCCGCGAGGTGTTGGCTGTGCCCGGCCAGGAAACCCGCCTCGAGCCGGGCATGGCCCTGGCCTGGAACCCTTCTCTGCCCGGCGGCAAGGTCGAGGACACTTTTTTGCTGACTGAGGCTGGCTTGGAAAACCTCACTGCCGACCCCAACTGGCCCACCCTCAAAATAGAAGGCCGTCTGCGCCCGATGGTCTATAAAGACTGAACCGCCTCAACCCGATCCGCCCCAAGGTCGGACTCTTTATTTCTGGCCGATTTAATGTTATTGTTCAATAACATTAAATGAATGCCCCCCAGACTGGCGGAAAGCGCCGCTACCAGATGACCGCCCGTGCCACGGCAGCAGCCGAGACCGAGCGGCGCATCCTGGATGCTACCGTTGATCTCTACACCACCCGCGATTACGAGGACATCACCTTCGAGGAGATCGCCCGCCGGGCTAAGGTCGCGGTGCCCACGCTCTTCCGCCGCTTTGGCAGCAAGGAAGGACTCCTCGAGGCCGCCTCCCGGCACGCCCGCCAGGCGGTGATCACCCAGCGCGATGCCGGGCTGCCGGGGGACGTGCGCAGCGCGGTGGGGAACCTGCTCGAGCACTACGAGCTCTGGGGCGATCGGGTGCTGCGCCTGCTGGCTCAAGAGCACCGCGTTCCGGCCATCCGCGCCATCACTGACCAGGGGCGTGCGGTTCACTGGAGGTGGGTCGAGCAGACCTTCGGGCCGCTATTGCCGCTCGAGGAGAGCGCTCGAGCCCGTCGCGTCTCTCAGCTCGTCGCGGTCTGTGACGTGTATGTGTGGAAGGTCTTTCGGCGCGACCTCGGCCTGAGCCGCGAGGAGACGGCCCTAGCCCTGATCGAGATCATCGAAGCCCTGTAGGAGGACGCTATGGCACGGTATCTGGCTTACACCACTCCCGCCAGGGGGCACCTCTACCCCATCCTTCCGACGCTGCTGGAACTCCACCGACGCGAGCACGAGGTGATCGTCTACACGCTCGCCACCGAGCTCGAGTGGGTGTGTGGTCTGGGCCTGGGGGCCTCCCCCGTAGACCCGGCGGTGGAGGCCCGAGCTATGGACGACTGGCGGGCAAGCTCGCCTCTGGCCGCGCTCCAGGCAGCCCTGCGCACCTTCGTAGACCGCGCCCACCACGACGGCCCCGACCTGCTCCGTGCCGTCCGCGAGCACCGCCCCGACGGGCTGCTGGTGGACATCAACGCCTGGGGGGCCATGGCTGTCGCCGAGACCGCCGGGCTGCCATGGGCAACCTGGTGTCCGTACTTCCTGCCGGTACCCTCAAGGGACGCGCCCCCCTTCGGGCTGGGTCTTCCTCCAGCAAAAGGACTGTTGGGCCGCGTCCGCGACCGCCTGCTAAGCCCGCTGATCATGGGCATGTACGACCGTGCCCTCCCCGCCCTCAACCAAGCTCGCACCACGCTCGGTGCGCCCGCGCTGAAAACCGTTGCTGAGGCCTACCTGCGTGCGCCGCTGATGCTCTACCTCACCGCCGAGCCCCTGGAGTATCCGCGCTTCGACTGGCATCCCTCGGTGCGGATGGTTGGTCCCGGTATTTGGGATGTGTCGGCACCTGCGCCAGTGTGGCTTGAGGGCTTGAAAAAACCGCTGGTGCTAGTCACCTGCTCGACCGAGTTCCAGAACGATGGCAGGCTGATCGAGGCCACCCTCGAGGGCCTAGCCGAGGAGGACGTGTTCGTGGTTGCCACCACCGCCGGGGTAGACCCGGCTGGCTTCAAGGTTCCACACAATGCTCGGGTCGAGCGCTTCGTGCCCCATGGGCCGCTCTTAGAGCGGGCCGCCTGCGTGGTCTGCCACGGCGGGATGGGGATCACGCAGAAGGCCCTCTCGGTGGGCGTGCCACTGGTAGTAGTGCCGTTTGGGCGCGACCAGACCGAAGTGGCATGCCACGTCCGGGTGGTGGGGGCAGGCGTGAGCATAAGCAAGGGTGGCCTCCGGCCTGACCGGCTGCGACAGGCGGTGCGGTCGGCAATGCAAATGAGGGTGGGAGCGGAGCGCGTCGCCGAGGCCTTCCGCAGAGCAGGCGGCGCACCGGCAGCGGCGAGCGCGGTGGAGGCCCTGGAGCGGAGTCCGTAGGCGCGCCTGGGAGACCGGCTTCCGGCGAGCTGAGCGGGCGGATAGCTTCGCGGGATTTCGATGGCTGTCGCCCCTGCTGACCCTCAAGCCGAATGGGGCGACGGCCCCGTGCGAGCCTTTAACCTTTGCCCGGTCTCCGCTATGATGTGAGGGCGATGTTCAAAGACATTTTTGCCCAAGAGCCCACCGTGAGTGTCTGCGCTCCAGGCCGCGTAAACCTGCTGGGCGAACACACCGACTATAACGGTGGTTTCGTCTTTCCAGCTCCCCTTCCTTACCAGACCTGCATTGAGGCTGCACCGCAGGAGGGCCTCGAGGTCTACGCGGAAAACTTCAAGGAAACTAAGTTCCGCGACCTGGCTGTGGGCAAAAAGGGCGACTGGCTGGACTATGTAGCAGGCTGCGTGTGGATTCTGCGCCAGCAGGGGTACGCGGTTCCTGGCCTGCGGGCATATATTCGCAGTGAGGTTCCCATGACCGGCGGCTTATCCAGTTCGGCGGCTTTGCAGGTGGCGACCATGCGGGCCCTGCGGGCTTTGTACAACTTGCCCCTGGACGACAAGCAAATCGCCCTACTGGCGCAGCAGGGCGAGGTGGAGTACGTGGGGGTGCGGGTGGGCATCATGGATCAGATGGCGAGTTCGTTGGGGAAGCCGGGCTACGCGCTGTTCCTGGATACCCTGAGCCTTGAATACAAGCTGGCCCCGCTGCCTAAGGGCTACCGGGTGGCCGTGGTGGACTCGGGGATGCCGCGCCGATTAGCCGAAGCCGGGTACAACACCCGCCGGGCCGAGTGCGAAGAAGCCTGCAAGGAACTGGGTATCAAGCTGCTGCGCGAGGTTTCAATCAACGACTTGCCCCGTATCGAGGCCCTGCCCGAACCACTCAACCGCCGCGCTCGGCACGTGGTGACTGAGAACGCTCGAGTTGTAGAGGGTGTGCAAGCTCTCGAGGCCAACGACTTCCGACGCTTCGGCGAGCTGATGGTGGCTTCCCACCGTAGCCTGCGTGAAGACTACGAGGTTTCCACCCCTGAGCTCGACCAGCTGGTCGAGCTCGAGCTGCGTCACGGGGCCATCGGCGCACGCCTGACCGGGGCCGGTTTCGGCGGCGCAACCGTCGCGCTGGTCAAGGATTCCAAGTACGAGGCATTCAAAGCGGGGGTAAAGGCCGATTATCCCAAAGCTGGGTTTTACTGAAAACCGCGTTAGTGGCATGCGGATAGTTTGGTTGCTGAAACCTTGCTTCAATACGAGCGCTGGATTACCCCCAAGCCCTGCCCCTCGAGCCAGCTCACCAGCCACGCCACCGCCGCCTTCACCCCGGCGGTGCTGAGGGGCGCACCAAAGCGGCTAATCCCTACATATAGCCCGTGGGTGCTGGCCCTGGCCTCGAGCAACAGGTCTTGCACCAGGTCTTCTTCGGCGACATGGGTCAGGAAGTAGTAGCCCTGCGAGGTTTTGCTGGCCTCGGTCAACACCGCAGTCCCACTCGCAAACCGCACGATAGCTTTTTCAAAAACGCCAATTTCAGGTAGGGTTCCGCTCATCAAGGCATGGGGCATGGAATACCTCTGGAGTACCGGCCAAGGTTCAGGGTCTTCGCCGGTTTTGCTAAAGACCGCGTGGTAGAAGTCGCGTCCCTGCTCTTTCCATTTCAGGGCGTACTTGGTGTGCAGATGCTGCTCGGGTGGAGATGGGGTTTGGGTGCTAAAAAGCTGGCTGGCCTGGGCTTCGGCCTGGGCGAACTTCCAGTAGTCGTGGTGGTCGGTGGTGAGCAGGAGTGCGCCGCCCGCCTCGAGCCGCGTCGAGAGCCGCCGAAAAAAAGAGCGCTGCAACAGCCGATTTTCCTGGTGTTTGGTCTTGGGCCAGGGGTCGGGGAAGTTGACATAAACCCGGTGCAGGCTGCGGGGGGCGACCAAGTTCCTTAGAACAAACCCGGCCTCACCGTGGTACACCCGCACGTTGGTGATACCTTCGCGGCGAAAGCGCCGGATTGCTCGGCTAACCGAACCCGCCGAAATTTCCACGCCCAAGATGTTCCAATCGGGGTGCATCTGGGCGGTCTGGGCGGTAAAGCGCCCGTCGCCGAAGCCCACTTCCAAGACCAACCGCCCCGCGTCAAAACTCGAGCCAGACAGGGGAAAATCACAAACTCCAGGACGCAACAGCACGCCCTTGAGCATACCCCAGAAAAAGGGGAACCGCTCTGTGATAGGCTTACACCAGTTTGGATTGCGGCGATAGTGGTTTTGGTAAGGGTAAAGATCTAATCTAAGGGGATGAGCATGGTAGATGTGGGCCTCGAGCAAGCCTTTGCTAAGATTCGCGCTTTTCTAGAGGGCGATTTCGAGCATCCTGGCTTGACGCTATACGACTTGCAAAACTTGGTGGGTTATTCCTCACGGCTCAAATACGATGGCCCCTTGTCCTATTCCATGCCTCCCGAGCAGGCTTTGGAGGGGGTGGGAGCGGTGCGGCTATACTACTATCCTAAAGACCCCGAAGTCTCGCTGATTGTCGAAATCGAGGACAAAAGCCGTAAGCGCCACCTGCGCCATTTCAAGTGGAATGGCATCTCCTGGACGGCCCCACGGGGCCTCAAGGCCGACCTCACGGCGACTCGAGAAGCCCTGCCTTCTATCGAGGAAGTCGGGGGTGATTTCTTCCTGGGCTATGCGGTCGAAGAAGCCCGCGAGCTGGCCGGGGCCATTCGCCGAGGCGAGGCTGCGGGAGCTAAATACATGCTCTGCACCCGTGACAACACCCGCATTTTCTATGCCCCCACCAGCTCGCCACCCACCATCCCTTGCCCGCGCTGTGGCAACACCAACCTGATTTTCAAAACCCTCACGCTGTCTACCCCAGAAGACCGCATCGAGGCGATTTTGCGCGAACAGCGGGCTTTGCGAACTTCGATTGAAGACCTGCTGCTCTATCTAAAACGCAAGCTGGGGCCATAAAGAGTTATACCGGCTTCAGGATAAAAGCTATCCGGGTATCCACCCACTAAGTTTCTCCAGGGTAAGTCTGCTACCCCGACTGAGAGAGAAGGAGAGCGACATCAGGAGATGCGCCCAGCGCATAGC
>JADEYI010001127.1_pt1 | contig 23535 bp, 19 predicted proteins | sample 8542331 | NCBI WGS metagenome assembly JADEYI01 (sample SAMN16510988, study PRJNA670497) | mine drainage metagenome | isolation source: biofilm near Copperflume 1 | place: Germany: Marsberg coppermine Kilianstollen | collected 2018-02
CTACCGGGGCGCCATGTGGCTGCGTGATCGACCCACGGATCAGTCATGAGAGCCAGAAATACGACGACGACAAGAGACACGAACCGACAGAGCGCGACAAGGAGTACTGCATGACCGACGATCTGATCCCAGCGCAGCCCGGAGAGCGCCCCGTCCCCTCCTCCGCGGAATGGCGGTCCCGTCCGGCCGCCACGCATCGGGCCGTCTGCCTCGCCGCGTTGGGGGCACTGGCAGCGACGCTGGCCGCCTGCGGGTCGACGGCTTCGGCTTCGACGTCTCCGCCCGATTGTGCACCCGGAACAGCCAGGATGACCGTGGAAGCGACGGGTCAGGCTTCAGCGTCTCCGGACACGCTCACCATCAGCATCGGGGTCGACGTCTCCGACCCCACCGCGGCGGCGGCCCTGTCCGACGCCAACGACCGGGCCAGCACGCTGACCGGCGCCTTGAGAGGGTCGGGGGTGGCCGCAGCCAACGTCCAGTCGACGAACTTCTCCATCTTCCCGAAGTTCGTCCTGAGTGGAGCCATCACCGGGTATGAGGTGTCGAACACCCTCCTGGTCACCCTGCACAACCTCTCGGACGCCGGGCAGGTCGTCGACACGGCCGGGGCCTCTGTTGGCAACGCCATACGCATCAACGGACTGGCATTCGCGGTCAGCAACACCGGGAACGTCGACGGCCAAGCCCGTGCGGCCGCCGTCACCACGGCCACCGCCCACGCCCGCGCCATGGCGACCGCGGCCCACCGGTCACTCGGAGGCATCTGCTCGATCATTGACTCCACCACCGGACCGAGTCCGGAGCTCGGCGGCACTGCATTCAATAGTGCGGCAGCCGGCGCCACTCAATCGGTGGTTCCACTGGAGCCTGGCACTCAACAGGCCCGCGCCCAGGTCACCGTGGTGTATGTGGTGGGACCGAGATCGGGGTGATGGCGGCCCCGGCATGGTGCACGGCGGCGCGCACGATGCCGTCGAACTCGATTCCCATCCGGGTGATGATCTCTCCCGCCGGGCGGTCCTCGGACCGCGCATAGCCCGTGCCGGCCCAGAGATTGACGGTGTGGGGATCGCCCTGGTGCAGTGCCGCTCGGCGCAGGGCCCGGGTTGCGTTGTTGATCTCCGGGTAGGCCGACGGAGCATCGGGGTGCGCACGCATGAACCGGTTGACCAGCCCACGGGCCCGCCGCCCGCTGAAGGCCCTCGTCATCGCAGTTCCGTCGAATCCCGAGTGGATCAAGGCGGCCTTGTGGACCGCGTGCGCACCACTCTCGGGGCTCCGGAGCAGGGCGGTGCCCACCTGGGCGGCCACGGCGCCCATGGCCACCACCGCGGCTACATGGGCGCCACTCACGAGCCCACCGGCGGCGATCAGCGGCACGTCGACAGTCCGGCGGATGGCGGGGACCAGCGTTGCGGCTCCCATGCCGCTCTCGAGGGGGACCCCATCATCGAACGTGGCCTGGTGACCCCCGGCTTCGGTCCCCTGACCGACCACCGCGTCGGCACCGGCGTCGACGGCCATGTGGGCCTCAACGGGGCTGGTGACGGTGATCACCACCCGCGAACCGGCATCTCGGAGTAGGGACACGACTTCGGGCGCCGGACATCCAAAGGTGAAGCTGACCACCGGCACCGGGTCGTCGACGAGAAGGTCGAGTTTGTCCTGCCATCCATCGTCGTCCCACGTCGGCTGGAGGTCGACGCCGAACCGGTCGGCCTCGGCCCGCAGGCCCGCCAGGTAGGCGATGACCCCGAGTTCGTCGAGCGTCGGGCCCTGCGGGACGAAGACATTGACACCGAACGGCGCCCTGGTCAGGGCACGCAACTCGCTGATCTCGTCGCCCAGGGCCTCGGCCGTCCGGTACCCGCCGGCCAGAAAGCCGAGACCTCCGGCATTGCATACGGCGGCGGCCAGTGCCGGGGTCGACGGGCCCCCGGCCATGGGGGCGCCGATGATCGGCCAACGCACCGGTAGCCCCAGAAGGTCCATGCGCTCTCCCTCGTCTCGGACCCGATCCTACGGCGGCGCGGCCGGCTGCGGACGCCTTCGACAACCCGGCCCGCACGGTGGCGGGCGTGTCCGAACGCCCAACCCTCTGCCATGCTTAGGCCGTGTTCGACGATCTCCTCCGAGAGAACAAGCGCTACGTGTCCGGCTTCGCACTGAAGGGGATACCGGCCCGGGCGGCCAAAGAGTTCGGGCTGGTCACCTGCATGGACAGCCGTATCGAACCGCTGGCCATGCTCGGGCTGGTGCCTGGCGACTCCAAGATCCTCCGCAATGCCGGAGGCCGAGTGACCTCTGATGTGCTCCGATCGCTGATCCTGGCCACCACCTTCCTGGGCGTGCGGAGAATCGCCGTCATGCACCACACTGACTGCGCCCTGGCGGACCGCAGCGATGACCAGATCCGATCGGGCTTCCCAGCCGACCAGGTCGACCGGTCGCGGTCCTGGGAGTTCTTGGCCATGCCTGATCCGGACCGATCCCTCAGGGAGGACGTCGATGCCGTCCGCAGTTGCGATCTGCTCCCTCGGGATGTGGGCGTGGAAGGGTGGCGCTACCGGGTGGAGTCCGGCGAGATCGTCCGCGTCATCGCCTCGTAGCGTGGCCTACCGGGCCGAAGGAGGAGGGCGATGATCCCCGGTACTCTGGGAGCCGTGCCGGAGATGCCCGGAATGCCAGGGATGCACGGGACGGGTCGTCTGGCGTTCAACGTCCACAACGCCATGACCCAGTGGGATTTGAGCCCGTTCCCCCTCCTGGTTCTGGTCGTGGTCATCGCCGCCGCCGTGTGGTACCTGCGGGCGGAGTCTGCGCTGTCCGCCCGCGGCCGCCAGTGGAGCGGCAAGCGGACCGTCTCCTTCGTGGCCGGCCTGGTGACCGTCGATCTGGCCTTGCAGTCGCCGGTGGCCACCTTCTCCATGGGGTACTTCCAGGCCCATGTCATCCAGCACCTCCTGTTGATGGTCGTCGCCCCGCCCTTGCTGGCCTTGGGGGCACCCATGACCCTGGCCCTGCAGACGTCGAGCCGGAGGGGCAAGGTGCGCCTCCTCCGGGTGCTCAACGCCCGTCCCTTCCAGCTGCTGACCCATCCGGTCCCGGTCTGGTTCCTGTACTACTTCTCCATGTTCGCCTTCTTCCTGACCTTCGCCCTCGGCTTCGCCATGAACCACATGTGGGTGATGGATCTGGTCAACCTGGCCTTCTTGGGGGCGTCGACCCTGTTCTGGTGGCCCATCGTCGGCCTGGACCCCATCCCGCACTGGCAGATGGGCCACGGGACGCGGATCGTGAGCCTCTTGATCGGTGTCCCCATCGAGTCGTTCCTGGCGCTTGCCCTGTTGAGCAGCGCCCGGCCGGCGGCCCCCATGTACACGGTGGGAAGCACCCACGCCGGGGCGGCCATCCTGTGGATCGGGGCGGAGCTCTTCACCTTCTTGGCGTTGATCCCGGTGTTCGTGCAGTGGGTCCGGTTCGAGGAGCGTCGCAGCGCCCGCTATGACGCACAGCTGGACGCGGAACTGGCCGCCGATCGGATCGACGCCGCACCTGTGTCCGAGCCGTGACCGCCGGCCGGCGCCCCAGGGGACGGCGAGACTAGTGAGCCGGGTTGAACACGTACGTGAACGGCGTGGCGGTGGGCCGGTCGAAGAACACCGACTTCCCGTTTACGGTGACGGCGACGACCACGGCTGACGCTCCGACCTCCACCGTCATGGCCCCGGTGGCGGGGAAGGTCAACGTCTTTCCGGCCGGTTGAATGGCGCTGACCAGGGTATTCGTCGAACTCGAACTGGTCACCTGCACCCACACGCTCCCCGTGGTGGCAATGGCCACCGTGAATTTCGGGGTGGTTACGGTGTAGTTGGAGGTCGTGCCCTGGGTCGATGTCAACTGCACGGCGGCCGCCTGGTGGGTGTGCCCGCCGGCGCCCGGGTTCGGGGCCGGGGCGGCAACCGGGGTGCCGCCGGGCTGGACGATGCGGAGGAGGTGCGATCTGGCCAGCCACTGCGCCCGCAACTGGCTGGCACCGAATCCGACCAGTGCCACGACCACCAGCGCGGCGGTCACCCACGTGATCACCTTCAGCGAAGTGGGGGCGCGCAGCCGCCTGCGGGCCTTGGCCACCGCCCGCTTGCTCTGCTTGATGTCCTGGCGGGGAACGACCGGAAAGGTGCCGGTGGGAGGACCGGTCGACACGCCGTACCCGTAGCCGCCGGCCGCCGCCGTGGATGCGTCGCCGACCTTGGGAACCTGCCCGGTCTGGGTGAAGGCCCGAAGATGGTCAGGACCGGTTGTCACCGCAGCCATCACGTTGGTCACGGGCGCCGTCCCGGCGCCGATTCGTCGTGACCCTGCTGACGCCGCCGGCGACGCCGACCAGGCGTCGATCATCCTCAAGGCCAGCGCGTCCCCATCGAGTCCGAGGAACGCCGCGTAGCGGCGGAGGGTCGAGAGGGCGAGGGCCTGATCGGGGAGACGGGTCAGGTCCCCGTGCTCCAGCGCTTCGAGCTGGGTGATGGGCCGGCTCAGGCGGTCGTGTACCGCCAAGAGGTCGAGGCCGCGCTCTTCGCGGGCGCCCCGAAGCTGCCGTCCGATCTCCTCGGCGGAGGACATCGTCTCGTCCTGCTGGTCGTCGCGCCGGCGTGTGGTTCCGCCGCGTTGCCGGATCACGTGCTGTCTCCTGACTCTCCCGTGGGCCAAGCGTAGTTGTTCACCCATTACCTTTCGGCACCGGGAGGAGCTCGGTTGAGGTGGATGGCGGGGACCGACCTGTGATCCAGCATCGTCCGGGAATGTTGCGAGCGCAACTACTGTTGTAATTGGTGATGAGCGAAGTGGACAGCGGGAAGCTGCGGAGCGAGCATGGGCGACGTGACGACCTGAAGGCAAAAGGAGGTCGGTCATGCCGGCAGTGACGGTTGAGGACGTGCTTGCGCTCCCAAAGATCGAGGCGGTGGACGGCGGAGGGAATGCGGGGCGGCCGGTGATTTCGGTGACCACGGCGCCGGCCGGCTTCGAAGGCGAGGGCTTCCCGGTTCGTCGGGCGTTCGCCGGCGTCGATCGCCGGCATCTGGACCCGTTCGTCCACATGGACCAGATGGGCGAGGTCGAGTACGCCCCGGGCGAGCCCAAGGGGACCCCGTGGCACCCCCATCGCGGCTTCGAGACCGTGACCTACATGATCGACGGGACGTTCCAGCACCAGGATTCCATCGGTGGCGGCGGCCTCATCACCAACGGCGACACCCAGTGGATGACGGCGGGAGGTGGCATTCTCCACATCGAGGCGCCCCCGGAGGAATTGGTCGTGAGTGGCGGCCTCTTCCACGGCATCCAGCTGTGGGTGAACCTGCCCAAGGTAGACAAGATGATCGCACCGCGCTACCAGGACATCGGCTCGTCCAGCGTGGTGCTGCTGTCCTCGGCCGACGGGGGGGCGCTGCTGCGGGTCATCGCCGGGGACGTGGGCGGGCATGCCGGGCCGGGCTCGACCCATTCGCCCATGGCCATGGTGCACGCCACCGTGTCGCCGGGGGCCCGAGTCGACATCCCGTGGCCGGAAGCGTTCAATGCCCTGGTCTATGTCCTCGGCGGTGCGGGCAGTGTGGGCCGGGACGGGCATGCAGTTCGCACCGGGCAGCTGGCCGTCTTCGGTGACGGGGCATCGCTCAGGATCGCCGCTGACGCCAAGCAGGAGTCGCGTACCCCCAACCTCGATGTGCTCGTCCTCGGCGGGCGTCCCATCGGTGAGCCGGTCTACGCCTACGGGCCCTTCGTGATGAACTCCAGGGAGGAAGTGGCCCAGGCCTTCGAGGACTATCAGGCCGGGAGGCTCGGCACCATCCCGCCGGACCACATCGGCTCCTAAACCGGAGGACGGTCAAGGTCCGTCGCTCGTTGGCGCCTCAGGCCCGGAAGGTCAGGGTCCCTCACCACCCTGCGGGGTGCAGGATCTGGGGTCCCAGGGCTGCAGGGGGGAGACCGCGGCGGTGGGAGGCTGGAAGGCGCCGCTTGACGAGGCGGTAGTCGTAGGCGTGGAGGTGGTGGCCGGGGTTGCCGCCGCGGTGGCGGTGGTGGCCGTTCCCACCGCCGGGGCGGGGGCGTTGATCGCGAATTGCGACCCGGTGACCACGGTCACGTCGGCCCCGTTGCTGGTGGGCCCGAGGGCGGTGACCACCGCCCCGGACAGCGAGTGGGCCACCGCCTGGGCCGCGGCCTGGGCCACCGGGGTCTTGGTGGCGTAGTACACCACCGTCTCGGACTGGGCACCCACTGACGGCGTGTCGCCGACGCCCGCGATGCGGAACCCCAGTGCCTGCAGGGCATTCGAGGTGGTGGTGGCCTGGTTGTAGGTGCCGGTGCCGTTGAGGACCGAGACCGACACGGTCGACGGGCTCGGGAGCTTGTGGCCGGTCATGGTGTCCGTGGTGGCGTCGACCCCGAGGAACTGGTCGATCACCTGCTGGTCCTCCGTGATGGACGGGAACTCGACACTTCCGTAGTCGCCGCTCTTGTAGGTATAGGAGCCGAACTGGTCGACCTGTACGGGAAGCGTGAGCTGCGGGGCCGAATTCACATTCACCGAATGGAAGTTGAGCACCAGGTCGACCATGTCGGTGCTCGAGAACTGACGATCCACACTGAGCTGGGGAGCGACCCCCCTCACCAACTGCTCGTCGGTGATCGGGTTGCCGAGGCCCTGCTTGGCCACGGCGCTGGCCAGAACCCGGAGGAACTCGTGGCTGCGGCGGATACGGGCCAGGTCGCTCAGGTTCTCCTTGGGCCAGTAGTCGGGAAGGCTGGTGGTCACGCCGGCCCCTTTGTACTGGAGGTGCCGGGCCCGCACCACCTGCAGGGCGTGGAGGCCGTCGAGGGAGACGCATCCCGGGGTCAGCTGCTTCAACCCGGAATAGGCGTCGTACACGGGCACGGGAAAGTACATCTTGACCCCGCCCAGGGCATTGACCACGTTGGCAAACGTGTCGAAGTTCAACACCACGTAGTGCTGGATGGGGATCCCGAGGTTCTCGTTGATGGAGGCGACCAGCTGGCTCGGCCCCTGGTACAGCCCGGCGTCGATCTTGTTGGCCCCGGTGGTCCGGGCGTTGGGGACGAACAGGTCGCGGGGGATCGAGAGGATGGACACCGTGTGCTTGGCCGGATCCAGGTGGAGGATCATCACCACGTCGCTGTTGACCCCGTTGACGCCCTGGGAGCACAGGCCGTAGGCGGCGTTCTGGACGCTCAGCGCGCACCGGTCGGTCGATCCCACCATCAGGATGTTCTCGGTGCCGGCGTCGGCCCCGCTGGTCGGGACGTCGGTCAGCCCCCGCACGTCGATGCGGTGGATCTCATGGTTGAGGTACCAGGCGTAGCCCGCCGTGCCTGCCACCAACAGCACGATGACCGTGCCCAGCGACCCGAGGATCCATTTCGCCTTGCGGTGCCGCCCCGGCCGCTTCTGCCTCGACCCGGCGGCCGCCTTCAGGTCGTCACCCAGCGACTGCAGCCCCGACTCGTCGAAGGTGCCGGTCGGCGTCGAGCGGGAGTGGCGCGGCGAAGTGTGGCGCGCCCGCGTGTCCCGCCCTGACCTGCGCCGGTGCCGCGGCCCGCTCGTCGGCGGGATGTCGGGGTCGCCGACCCCATCCGTCATCGGATCCGGTGCGTGTCGGCCCTCAGTTGACGGTGGCCAGGTGCGGGAGCGAGTCGAGGGATCGAGCGCACGCCCGTCTGGGCCGCTGCGAGCCATGGCCAGAGACGGTAGCAAGGGCGGCTCGTCATCTGGTGGCAGGGGCGACCGGGTGCTCGTCGGTGGGGCCGTGCGTGGGCGCGGGCTCGTAGCGGGCCGGGGGACGGTGGGCGGGGGATGGGTCAGTCCATGTGGGAGCGGTGAGCCCCACGTCGGAGGGCCGGAGCCGCAGGGTGTCATACCAGTAGCGGAAGGTCCATGTCGGCCAGTTGTTGGTCACCCGTCCCGTCGCCGCCTTGTACCAGCTCCGGCAGTTGGCCACCCAGGCAGTCCTCTGCATCAGGCGCTGGGTGCGCTCGTCGTCGCGCCGGTAGGCGTCGGCGTTGACCCCGACCAACGGTGGTGTTTCGTCGGTCGTGGCCCTGGTCTGGACGGCCATGGCCTGCAGGATGAGGTTCATCTGGCGCTCCACCATGAAGAGGATCGAGTTGTGCCCGAGGTTGGTGTTCGGGCCATAGAGGAGGTAGCAGTTGGGGAACCCGGGCACCGCAACACCCAGATAGGCGCGGGCCCCCTCCCTCCAGGTTTCGGCCAGGGACCTCCCGTCCGCACCGGTGACCGGGATGTGGGAGAGGAAGTCGGTGGTGGAGAAGCCCGTGCCGAAGATGAGGACGTCGGTGAGGTGGCGCTGACCGTCCGCCGTCACCACGGCGTCGGCCTCGACGTGGCTGATGGCCTGATCGACCACCGAGACGTTGGGGCGCATGAGGGCCGGATACCAATCGTTGGAGATGAGGATCCGCTTGCATCCGATGGGGTAGTCGGGGACCACGGACGCCTCGGGCAGGCGGTCTGAGACCACCTCCTGGCTGATGCCCGATCGGAACAGCTCCGCCAGCTTCCTGCCGGCCCAGCTGTCCTTGCGGAACCACAGCCACCGGACTTCGAGGCTGAGGTAGATCCACCACCGGTACGCCCGCTCGACCGGTGAGACGGCGTCGAACAGGCGGCGGCCCCATGCGCTGTAGGCCCGGTCCTTTTTGGGGCCGACGTAGTTGGGGCTGCGCTGGAAGATGGTGAGAGCGCCCGCCTCAGCGGCCACGGGTGGGACGAACTGGATGGCGCTGGCCCCGCTTCCGACCACGGCCACCCTCCGGCCGGACAGTTCACAGCCGTGGTCCCACCGGGCCGAGTGCCAGGAGGGACCGGCGAACGATTCCATCCCCTCGAGGGCCGGGACATGGGGGCGGTTGAGCTGGCCGCAGGCGAAGACCACGGTGTCGGACTCGAGGGTCTCGTCACCGGCGGACGACGTCACCAACAGGCGCCACCGCCTGGTGTCCCGGTCAAAGGTGGCCCTGCGGACCGTCGTGCCCAGGCGGAGATGGGGGCCGAGCCCGAAGCGCTCCACGCACTGTTCCGCATACGACAGGATCTCTGGCTGCTCGGCGAACCGGCGCGTCCAGTTCGACTTGGGGAAGAAGGAGAAGGAGTAGAGGTGGGAGGGGACGTCGCACCCGCTGCCCGGGTAGGTGTTGTCCCTCCAGGTGCCGCCGACCCCGTCGGAGCGCTCGAGGATGGTGAAGTCCCCCACGCCCGACCTGACCAGCTGCATGCCCATGGCCAGGCCGGACAGGCCGCCTCCGACGATGATGACGCTGGGGGTCGCCCGCCCTGCGTCTCGAGCGGCCCGGACCTCCCGCTCCAGCTGGTGACGCCCGATGTCCAGTGCCATGTCTCCCTCTCGCCCCTCACCGGTCAGGTGGCGGCGCCGACCGACGTTACCGGGACGGTGCCGCGCCCGTCGACGACCTGGACGGGACCTCGCAGGGCGGGGCCTTGACCGCCTGCTCGCAGATCCCCTGCTCGGGGCGCTGCCGCCTCGGAGCCGGCCCCCCTGCTCCGTCGATGCGACAATCCTCGACACACCCCATGCCGGGTGTTACGTTCCCTCTAATCGCCCGGGTCCCAGACTGCGATATCAGTGTCGGAGCCCGAGTGCAACGACGAGAATAGGGGGAGACCAGTGCCCGAGGGAATCGAACCCATCGTAATCGAGCCCGAACGCCTCGGTGTTCGCACGGACGAGGAGCTCCTGGCGGAACTCGGGTACTAACAGGAGCTCCACCGGTCGTGGTCAGGCTTCTCGAACTTCGCCATCTCCTTCTCGATCATCTCCATTCTGGCCGGCTGCTTCACCACCTTCTCGAGCGGTTGGAACGGCGGCGGCCCCGCCGCCATCGCCTGGGGCTGGCCCATCCTGGCCGCCCTGATCCTGTGCATCGGGCTCTGCCTGGCCGAGCTGGTGTCCGCCTACCCGACCTCGGGCGGCATCTACTGGTGGGCGTCGAAGCTGGGCGGGGCCAAAGCCGGGTACCACACGGGCTGGCTCAACCTCATCGGCCTGTTGGCCATCGTGGCCTCGGTGGCCTACGGCTGCGCCACCTTCCTCGACCTCACCCTGGGCTTCTTCTCGACCAGCTGGCACTCGGGCAGCCTGAACACGATCTTCCTGTTCTTCATCGGCATCCTGGTGATCGCGGCGGTGGTCAACATCTTCTCCAGCCACCTGCTGGCCATGGTCAACAACATCTCGGTGTGGTGGCACGTGCTCGGGCGGCCGCCATTGTCCTCATCCTCGTCTTCCTCCCGCACCACCACGCCAGCGCCTCGTCGGTGTTCACCTCGACGGTGAACAACACCGGCTTCTTCGGTGGCAAGACCCACGGGCTCGGGTTCCTGGTCGTGGTCCTGCCCATCGGCGCGCTGCTGACCCAGTACACGATCACCGGGTACGACGCCTCGGCGCATCTCTCCGAGGAGACGAAGAGCGCGGCGGACACCGCGGCCAAGGGCATGTGGCGGTCGATCTTCTACTCCGCCATCGGCGGGTGGATCCTCCTGCTGGCCTTCCTCTTCGCGGTCCAGGATGCGGGCAAGGTCACGGCCCCCGGCGGTGGGGTGGCCACCATCTTCGCCCAGGCGCTCACGTCGCGGTGGGGGGCCACCGTCCTGCTGATCTCCACCCTGGGTCAGTTCTTCTGCACGATGGCCTGCATGACCAGCTGCTTCCCGCATGCTGTTCGCCTTCAGTCGGGACGGGGCCGTGCCCGGTCACAAGCAGTGGTCGAGGCTCAGTTCCAAGCGCGTGCCCGTGGGCGGAGTGATCCTCACCGCGGTGATCGGAATCATCCTCACCTCGCCGGCACTGATCGCGGTCAACATCAACGGTGCCCCGGTCCCGGTGGCCTTCTTCGCCGTCGTCTCCATCGGCGTCATCGGCCTGTACTGGTGCTTCTCCATCCCCATCTGGCACCGTTGGCGCATGGGCGACTCCTTTGTCCCGGGCGGCTGGACCCTCGGGAACAAGTACAAGGTGCTCTCGGTCGTCGCCCTCCTCGATGTCGTCCTGGTCACCTTCATGGCCTTCATGCCGACCTCCAACCTGGGTGTGCCGTGGAACACCGGCTTCGCCTGGAAGTACGTGAACTACACGATCCTGGTGGTGCCGGCGGCCATGATCCTCCTGTGGATCTACTGGCACGCGTCGGTCAAGAACTGGTTCACCGGGCCGAGGACGACCGTCGACCTCACGGACGAGGAGCTGAGGGCCGGCATCTAGTGCCGGGGCGGTGACGCACAGGGAGGCGCCGTCGGGGACTCGGGACGGGCCCGTGCTCCCCGAGTCGCTGTCCGACAAGATCGACATGCTCCGCGGTCGGCCGTTCGAGGTCGTCGAGCTCGCCGGTGGGCTCACCAACCGGAACCTCAAGGTGACCACCCCCGAAGGGGCGTGCGTCGTCCGCGTCCCCAGCCCGACATCGGGCGCACTGTCCATCGACCGGGAGCACGAGTTCCGCAACTCGGTGATCGCGGCGGGGTCCGGGGTCGGTGCGCCGGTGCTCGCCTATCTCCCCGAGGAGGCCGCGCTCGTCATCGGCTACATCGAGGGGAGGACCTTGACGGACGACGACTTCTCCACCCCGGGAACCGTCGAACGGGTCGCCGCATCCTGTCGCCGACTTCACGACGGTGCGAGATTCGTCAACGACTTCGATATGTTGGACACCCAGCGCCGATACCTTCGCCTCGTCTTGGCCCGGGGCTACCGTCTCCCGGTCGGGTATCTCGACTTCGAGCCCGACGTGGAGCGGATCCGAGGCTCGCTGTCCGACTCGAGCCGACGGTGGCCTGCAACAACGACCTCTTGGCCGCCAACCTCATCGACGACGGCGGCCGGATCCGGATCATCGACTACGAGTACTCCGGGAACAACGACGCCTGCTTCGAGCTCGGGAACATCGGGAGCGAGTGCCACCTGACCGACGACCAACTGGATCACCTGGTCACCTCGTACTACGGGAGCAGACTGGCCAACAAGATCGCCCGCGCCCGCCTCCTCGCCCTGATGTCACAGTACGGGTGGACCCTGTGGGCGTCGATCCAACAGGCAACCAGCCATATCGACTTCGACTTCTGGCCATGGGGGCTGGAGAAGTACGAGCGGGCCGTCGAGACGTTCCGCGGCCCGCTCCTCGACCGCCTGCTCGAGGATGTGCAGCGGGACGACTGACGATGCGACGCCAGCTCGCCGGGTTTGACCACCATCGGAATCACCGGCTCACCGGTAGGGACAGCAAGGACCAATGGACATGAGTGCGGACAAGGATCTCCCGAGCCGGGCGCAGGTGGTCATCATCGGTGGAGGCATCGTGGGGACCAGCGTTACCTACCACCTGACCCACCTGGGATGGACCGACGTGGTCCTCGTCGAGCAGGGTCAGCTGTCGTCGGGGACCACCTGGCATGCCGCCGGCCTGGTTGGTCAACTGCGGGCCACTGAGAGCGGGACGAGGCTGGTGCAGTACTCGGCCCAGCTCTACAGCGAGCTCGAGCAGGAGACCGGCCTGGCCACCGGGTTCAAGCGCTGTGGCGGGGTGACCGTGGCCCGGACGGCGGATCGCATGGTGCAGCTCCGGAGGACGGCGGCGACCGCCGAGGTGTATGACCTCGCCTGCGAGCTCATCACGCCGGCGCGGGCCCGGGAGCTGTACCCCGTGCTCGCCACCGGGGACCTGGTCGGAGCCATCTGGCTCCCCGGTGACGGCACGGCAAACCCGGTGGACGTGACCGCGTCGCTGGCCCAAGGGGCCCGCCAGGGTGGGGCCCGCGTGCTCGAGCGCACCCGTGTCGTCGGCATCGAGGACGACGGGGGCCGGGTGACCGGGGTCGTGACCGACAAGGGACCGATCGAGGCGGAGGTGGTCGTGAACTGCGCGGGACAGTGGGCGAAGGCGGTCGGCGCCCTGGCCGGCGTCAACATCCCCCTGCACTCCGCCGAGCACTTCTACGTGGTCTCCGAGCAGATCGAGGGCATCCATCCCGACCTGCCGATCCTGCGCGACCCTGACGGCTACACCTACTTCAAGGAGGAGGTGGGCGGCCTGGTGATCGGCGGGTTCGAGCCCGAGGCGAAGCCGTGGGTCGCCCCGGACCAGCTGCCCTACCCCTTCGAGTTCCAGCTCCTCGACGAGGACTGGGAGCACTTCTCCGTCCTCATGGAGAGCGCGCTGGTTTGCATTCCCGCCCTCCACCACACCGGCATCCGAAAGTTCTACAACGGCCCGGAGAGTTTCACGCCCGACAACCAGTTCATCCTGGGGGAGTCCCCGGAGCTGCGGAACTTCTTCGTCGGGGCCCGGTTCAACTCGGTCGGCATCGCCTCTGCCGGTGGTGCCGGTCGCGCTCTGGCCGAGTGGATCGTTGAGGGCGAGCCCACCACCGACCTGACCGCAGTCGACATCCGGCGGTTCGCCGCGTTCAACGGGAACAACCAGTGGCTCCACGACCGGGTCGGCGAGATCCTCGGGCTGCACTACGAGATCCCGTGGCCGAACCGCGAACTGACGACGGCCCGCCCCTTCCGCCGCTCGCCCGTGTACCACCTGCTGGAGGCGGCCGGCGCCCTGTTCGGCTCCAAGATGGGGTGGGAACGAGCCAACGTCTTCGCCCCACCGGGCGAGGAGCCCGACCTCCGCTACACCTGGGACCAGCCGAACTGGCTGTCCTGGTCGGTCGGAGAGCAGCATCGGACCCGTATGAGGGTTGGGTGGCCGCGGCTTGCCACGACGTCCACGGGTCACCAGACTCAGCGGTGTGACCGGCGTCCCGACCGACCCGTCCCCCGGCATCACCCCGGTCGGCGTGCCACGACCGCGGCTGGCCCGGGCCCGCGCCGGCTTCCTGCAGGCGCTCCGATCGCTGCTCCGGCCCGAAGGGCTGCCGGCTGAAGCCGCAGCACAGCTCGAAGCCGCCTTCCGGGGCATCGGCCGCGAGGTCATTTCCGGTGGGAAGGGCCGTCTCGGACGGGCCCACACCCAGATCCGGGCCGCCCCGCCGCGACTGCTCGACTGGATGTCGGGCCAGGTGCTCGAGCACCCAGCCGTCCTCTATGACCTCGAGGATGTCGAGCTCCTTGCCTCCCGCCAGAGCCGGTCGATCTCCACCGCCGTCGGCGGGCTGCAGGTGGCCCTGGTGGCCGCGGCGGCGGCATCCACCCTCGAGGGAGGACCGGTGCTGGCCCTGGCCATCGACGGGGCGGTCGGCCAGGTGGCTTCGGTGGTCCACGGGTTCTGCGACTGGTACAACACGGGCTCCTACTTGGTGCGCCGGCTCAACGCCCTCGGGCTCCCGGTGGAGCGAGCGGAGGTGCGGCGGCTGACTAATGCCGCACTGATGTCCAGGGGCCGGGCCATCGACGAGCGAGCCCTGGACCGCTCCACGGAGCTGCGACTGGTCCGGAGCTGGATCGGCCGCGGACTCGTCGACGCCCTGCCCTTCGGGTCGAGCCTCGGTCGGGCATCGGTGCGGGCCGCCCGGCGCATCGACGGGTCCGACCTCGGGGCGCACCTTCGTCGACTGCGTGGCGAGCCGGGCGGTCCCTGAACCCGCGGGCGAGGACGATCACTTCGCCGATCACGGTAAAGCCTCCCTCCCGGTCGGCGGGCACGCGGCCTGAGTGCTCGCCGGTTCCCGTGGTCGGTATCAGCCGACCCGGAAGGCGGTCATCGACAGCGATCTCCCGACGTAGCCGTCGACCAGCACGTGGGCCGCGGTTCCCGATGCCGCGGCGATGCCGGCGATGGGGGCCAGGGGGAGGAAGTGATCGGGTGTGGGGGCCGCTCGCCCGTAGTCGGGGTGGTCGACCAGCGCCCCCGTCCGCTCGGGCTCCTCGGCCATGGAGGCCGTGCAGGCCTGGTCGAAGCGGACGGCCCAGTCGAAGGTGGGCTGCCCGGCCCGGGCGTCGAGGAGGCCCAGGTTGTGAACGACGTTGCCGCTCCCGAGCACCAGGATGCCCTGGGACCGGAGGGGGTCCAACCGCACCCCGAGGTCGAAGTGGTCGTCGAATCCCTCGGACCCGTTCACCGAGAGCTGGATGACCGGGATGTCGGCCCGGGGAAAGGCGTGGACGAGTACCGACCAGGTCCCGTGATCGATGCCCCAGCCGTCCGCGTCGAGGCCGATCCATCGGGGCTTGGCCGCCTCGGCGATCTCGGCGGCGATCTCCGGCGATCCGGGCGCCGGGTACCTGACCTCGTAGAGGGCCGGCGGGAACCCGTAGAAGTCATGGATGGTCCGCGGGGCCGCCATGGCTGTCAGCAGGGTCGAGCCGACGTACCAGTGGGCCGAGACCACCACGATGGCCCTCGGCGTCGGGACCGAGGCGCCGAAGTCCCGCCAGGCCTGCGTCCAGCGGTTGTCGGCCAGTGCGTTCATCGGATCGCCGTGGCCCAGGAATGCCGCCGGTATCGGGTCTGATCCCATGGCTCCCCCTTGGTCGAGGCGGGTCCCGCCCAGCGTGCCACATCCTCACCCAACCGCGATCGCAAACGGGCACCACCGGGCTGACAGGTCGGCACCCGTCCGGGAGGGGGCCGGGCATCTTGGACCAATTACAGTGACTGGCGGCGACGAGCGCCACCGATCGGGGAGCACACCGTATGAGCGAGACGTTGGCACCGGCGGCAGCTGCGCCGGCCTCGCTCTCCCGCCGGCGGGTGCTCATCGTCATTGGGGCGCTGACGCTGGGCATGTTCCTCGCCGCGTTGGATCAGACCGTGGTCGCCACCGCCCTGCCCACCATCGTCGGCGATCTGCACGGTGCCTCCCACCTGACCTGGGTGGTCACCGCCTATCTCCTGTCGTCAACCGTCTCGACCCCGTTGTGGGGAAAGCTCGGGGACCAGTTCGGGCGCAAGTTCTTCTTTCAGGCGGCCATCGTCATCTTCCTGGTGGGATCGGCGCTGTCGGGGCTGAGCCACTCGATGATCGAGTTGATCGTCTTCCGCGCCTTGCAGGGCTTGGGCGGCGGCGGACTGATCGTCGGGGCCCAGACCATCGTCGGCGACGTGGTGTCCCCCCGCGAGCGTGGCCGCTACATGGGCATCTTCATGGGGATGTTCGGGGTCACCACGGTCATCGGCCCACTGATCGGAGGCCTGTTCGTCGACTCCGTCGGATGGAGGTGGATCTTCTACATCAACATCCCCATCGGCGCGGTCGCATTGGCGGTCACCGCGGTGGCGCTGCCGGGGACGCTGAGCCGGGTCCACCGGGTCATCGACTACCTGGGCTCGGCGTTGTTGGCCCTGTCGGCCACGGCCCTGGTGCTGTTCACCAGCCTCGGCGGCACCTCCTACCCGTGGACATCGCCGTTCATCGTCGGCCTGGCGGTGAGCGGAGTCGTGCTCGCCGTCGCCTTCCTGCTCGCCGAACGGGGGGCGGCGGAACCGGTCATCCCGCTGCACCTGTTCGCCAACCCGGTATTCAGCGCCGCCAGTGCCATCGGGTTCGTCATCGGGTTCGCCATGTTCGGGGCCCTGACCTTCCTGCCCCTGTTCCTCCAGGAGGTCAAGGGCGTCAGCGCCATCCAGTCAGGCCTGCGGCTCTTCCCCATGATGGGCGGCCTGTTCCTCGCCTCGATCGGATCCGGGTTCCTGGTGAGCCGATGGGGCCGTTACAAGGTCTTCCCGGTGGTGGGAACGGCGCTCACCACCGTCGGGCTCTATCTGATGTCGACGATCGGGGTCAGCACGGGAGCGTGGACCACGGCGGCCTACATGGCCGTCTTCGGCGTGGGCCTGGGCCTGGTCATATCGGTGCTGCTGGTGGCGGTGCAGAACGCGGTCCCCTATGAGGAACTGGGCACGGCGACGTCGGGGGCCACGTTCTTCCGGATGATCGGCGGTTCCTTCGGGACCGCCGTCTTCGGCGCCATCTACGCCAATCTGATCGTCTCCAACATCGTCAAAGCGCTCCATCAGGGCAAGGCTCCCGGCTTCAGCATCAGTGGGGACAACCCGTCGATCATCCATCATCTTCCCCCTCTCCAGCAGGCCGAGGTGATCGGCGGCATCGCCCACACCATCCAGACGGTGTTCCTCATCGGCGTCCCCGTGGCGTTCGGGGCCTTCCTCCTCAGCTGGACCCTGCCGGAGCTCGAGCTGCGCAAGTCCATACGTGAGACGGAGCCGGGCGAGGGGCTCGGTCTCCCTGAGCCCCGCACCTCCCTCGGCGAGGTGCAACGGATCCTCGAGCGCGCCGCCAGCCGGGAGAACCGCAGCGAGCTCTACGAGACGCTGGCGGCGAGGGCCGACATCCACCTCGAGCCCCGCGCCGTGTGGATGCTCTACCGCCTGGCCGATCGGCCCGGATGCACGCTCGAGCAGGTGGGGGCCAGGCTGAAGGTCGAGCCCCAGCGCCTCGAGGGTGGGATCGACGCCCTGGTGGCGGCAGGCATGCTGCAGCGGAACGGCGGGGCCGACGGGCACACCCTGGTGCTCACCGGCCATGGGCACGAGGCCATCGAACGCCTGACCGCGGCCCGACGCGACTCGATGACGGAGCTGCTGGCGGGATGGGACCCCGAGGCCCACCCCGAAGTGCTCGACATGGTGCGCGACCTGGCCAAGTCACTGCTGGCCGACGACGACAAGCTGCTGGCGGAGGCCAGGGCAGCTCCGGCCCGAGCGGGGCGTTAGCGGGAGGGACCGAGGATGGCGGTCAACGAGTCGACGATGACCGATTTGGCCACGGTGGCGGTCATGGCCCGATGCCCGACGAGGTGCTGATAGGACTCGAAGGAGGTCAGCACGTCAGCCGCGGCAAGCGCACGGACCGCCAGGGCGTCGTCCATAGAGGCCAGCTCGGGGGCGAACAGCTTCCTCACCTGGGAGCGCAGGTAGGTGCGGTTCTGCATGAGTTCGGCGGCCAGTAGGGGTTGAAACGGGGACTGGAGCCTCATGACGGTGGCCGCCTGGCCCACCGCGCCGAACAGCCGGAAGCGCTGCTCCACCAGTGCGACCACCCTGGCGTCGAAGGGGTCGTCCGGCCGGGCGGCGATGGTCACCAGCGGTCGGGCCCGGGCCTCCTGACTCCCGATGGCGGCGCGTATGAGATCGTCCACGTCGTCGAAGTACCGGAAGAGGGATCGCGGCGACAGCCCGGAGCGCGCCGCGATCTCCTCGCTGCTCGGTCGCAGGTTCCCGTCGCGGTACAGGTCCAGGAGGGCGGCGACCACCGCCTCCCGGTTGCGGGCCCGGCGCAGCTGTCGGCCGTCCGTTGTGGCGGCCGTCTGATCGTCAGCCTGGTCGACAGGGGGGACAGGGCCTTCGGGATCAGCTCTCGCAGTCGGGGCCATGATGACAGGGAGGCTATCGCTCAGCCGAGCACGCCGACGTTTGCATCCAGCCGCAATGACACATGGGATCGAACGGATGCAGCCCAATCATCGTCCCGAATGCCCACGTGGGGATACTGTTCGCCGAAGGTTGAGGCAAGGGAGACGGCGTTGTTCGAACGGCTAGGGGCCGCGGTGATCGCGCACCCGTGGAGAGTGATCGTTGCCTGGGCTGTCTCCACCGTGGCGATCCTCGCCTTGTCGCCGCAGGGAGTGCGAACGCCCCCAGTCGCGACCGCCGCTACTGCTCGGACATGATCCGTTCGAACTCCACCAAGGGATTGACCGGCACGTCCTCGCTGAGGGTGACCGTGGCCGCATGGATGATGGCCGTGCAGGGGAACGGTGCGTCGTAGTCGTCACCCACCGCCGGGCCCACCTCGTAGCCACAGGTGAGCCCGGCGCCGGTGGCGCTGAAGGCGGCCACCGTGAAGGTGGGGATGCGACCCTCGGCGACAACGGTGCTGTCGACGACCAACTCCACCGATCCTCCACCTTCCTCCTGGCGTTCGAACCGGAAGGCCAGCCGATGGCGGCCGGGGTCGACCGGCTGGGCGGCGGCGACCACGTGACGCTCCTTGCCGTAGAGGTTGTGTACATATCGCAGGCACCCGGCCCGCAGATGGAAGGAGAAACCGCCGAGCACCGACCCCTGAGCCAACAGCACCCCTTCGGTCGGCTCGCCGGCCGGGATGGTGACGTCGACCTCGACGGCATGGCTGCGGTTCTTGACGTTGGCCGCCACCGACTCGGGCACCGGCGAGGCGCCGGGGTAGTAGGTGGCGCGCAAGTGGGGGGACCGCCGATCGGGTTTCGGGTGGACCAGGGTGTGCAGGACCCGGTTGTCGAGGGGGAGCACCTGGTTGCGCCGGGCCTCGTCCCACCAGCGCTCGATCATGTCCGCCAGGCGGTCGGGGTGGAGGGCGGCCAGGTCGTGGATCTCTGCCGGGTCGACGGCCACGTGATAGAGCTCCCAGCGGTCCTCGTCGAAGGGGGCGTTCCAGTTGATGCCGTCGTCGTAGAGGGGTCCGATCGGCTTGAAGGTGACCGCCTTCCACCCTTCGTGATAGAGGGCGCGGCTCCCGAACATCTCGAAGTACTGGGTGGAGCGGTGCCCGCGGGCCTCGGCCCCCTCGCGGCCCAGCAACGGGGCGAAGCTGATGCCGTCGAGGGGGGTCTGGGGCACGTACTCGATGGTGGCCGGTGCCTCGACGCCGGCCAATTCCAACACGGTGGGCAGGATGTCCACGGCGTGAGCGAACTGGCGCCTGACCCCGCCGCCCGAGTCCAGTCGGGCCGGCCAGCTCACGATGCAGGGGTCGGCCACCCCGCCCTCGTGGACCTCGCGCTTCCATCGCTTGAAGGGGGTGTTACCGGCCATGGTCCAGCCCCACGGGTAGTTGTTGTGGGCGGTCGGGCCTCCGAGCTCCTCGATGCGCCTCGACAGTTCGGCGGGCCCGGCCGGGTCGAAGTTCTGGAGGCGGTTGTCATTGATCGAGCCGGAGGCGCCACCTTCCGAGCTGGCCCCGTTGTCGGACACCAGGATCACCAGGGTTTCCTGCCGGTCGCCCGTCTGGTCGAGGAATTCGAGGACCCGGCCCAGCTGGGCGTCGGTGTAGGACAGGAAGGCGGCGAAGCACTCCATGAACCGGGCCGCCACCCGGCGCTCCTCGGCCGGTAGGTCCTCCCAGGCCGGGACCCACGGCGGGCGCGGAGACATCTCGGTGCCGGGAGCGAGCAGGCCGGTGTCGAGCTGGCGGGCGAAGATTTCCTGGCGCCACCGGTCCCAACCCTTGTCGAACTGGCCGCGGTAGCGCTCGATCCACGAACGGGGGGCGTGATGGGGGGAGTGGCAGGCGCCGGTGCAGAGGTAGAGGAAGAAGCGGCGGTCCAAGTCGACCGCCCGCAGGTCGGCCAGGTGGGCGATGGCCCGGTCGGCCAGGTCCTCGCTCAGGTGGTATCCCTCGTCGATGGACCGGGGAGGGGCGACCGAGTGGTTGTCGTGATAGAGGGCGGGGGCGAACTGATGGGTCTCCCCTCCGTGGAAGCCATACCAGCGGTCGAAGCCCCGGGCCAGCGGCCACGAGTGACGGGGGGCGGCCATGCTGGTCTCGTCGTCGGGGGTGAGGTGCCACTTGCCCACCGCGTAGGTGGCGTAGCCCCGTTGGCGGAGGATCTCGGAGAGGAAGCCGTTCTCCTTGGGGATCTCGCCGTTGTAGCCCGGGTACCCGACGGCCAGGTCGGCGACGCGTCCCAGGCCGTTGCGGTGGTGGTTGCGGCCCGTCAGCAGGCAGGCGCGGGTGGGCGAGCACAGGGCCGTGGTGTGGAAATTGGTGAAGCGCACGCCCTCCGCGGCCAGGGCGTCGATGGTCGGGGTCGAGATGTCCGACCCGTAGCAACCGAGCTGGGCGAACCCGACATCGTCGAGGACGACCAGCATCACGTTGGGCGCCCCGGCCGGTGGGACGGGGACCTCCGGCCACCACGGCGTGGATTCCCGCCAGTCGTCGCCGATGACACCTTGGAAGGGCGGAGTCTCCATTGCGACCTCCAGTCAGCGTGCGAGAGCCCGGGCCGCGCCCTCCGGCATCGGGACGAGTGGCCCACGGCCGGGCCGGCCCGCTCCCGGCCCTCGGTTCGACCGTTGCATCTCCCGCACGGGATGTGGGTCACGATATCCCAGGAGGCCCTCCGGGCCACCGTCTGTCCGGCCAACGGCGTCGGGACTCGTGCCCCGCCGGTTTCCGCCCTCCTGATGAGCGTGGCCAGGCGGGGACCGAGGCTCGAATGCGCGTCTGGGCACCTCGATCGTGGCGGTCAGGCCAGTCGAACCAGGGCTCCTTCGCCGGGGCCGAGCGTGAGTCGTCCCTCCACCGGCTCACCGTCGCGTCCGCGGTCGGTGCCGATGGCGACCGAGCCGACGAGGTCGCTGAGGGCGCAGGCCTCCTCGCCGAGGTTGAGGGCGGTGGCGAACCCATGTCCGCGCTGCCATACCCACGTGCCCGGCGGGGAGGCCACACTGCGGTAGGCACCGCTGTGCAGGTCGGGGCTCGACCGGCGGAGCACCATGAGGTCCCGGGTGAATGTGAGCACCGAGCGTGGGTCGTCACGCTGGGCGGCCACGTTGCACTCGGGCGGGGTGCCCATGGGCAACCAGGGGGCCGGCTGGCCCGAGGCACTGAACCCGCGGCCGGGACCATCGTCCCAAGGCATCGGGGAGCGCTCAGGGTCGCGGCCGGTGGCGTGAGGCCAGTAGCGGCGGCCGATGGGGTCGCGCAGGGCCTCTCGGGTCATCTCGCCGTCGGGAAGGCCGATCTCGTCGCCCTGGTAGATCACGGGCGTGCCGCACAGTGTGAGGAGGGCCAACAGGATGCAGCGGGTGACACCCGGGTGTCCCTTCGCCCATCGGGTGGCCAGCCTCGACGTGTCGAGGTTGGACCCGGTCCACACCGGCCACGCCCCCTCCGGCAGGATCCGCTCGGTCTCCTCCACCACCGCACGCAGGGCCTCGGCGGTGAATTCGGCGTGCAGCCACGGCAGGTTGAAGGCCAGGTGCAGCTCGTCGGCGCCGTTGCCGTAGAAGGGGGCGAGCATCGACAGATGGTGCACGTCGGTCTCGCCCAGGAGGACGCGGGGAGGGTCGTAGGTATCGGCCAGGATTCGCCAGCCCCGCAGGATTTCGTGCACCTCGGGCCGGTTGGCGTTGAAGGCATACCGTTGCCCCATGAGCTGTTCGATCAGCGAGTCCCTCTCCGTGGCGGGCGGGTTGTCCCGTAGCTCGACGTCCTTGACCATCATGTTGCAGACATCGATGCGGAATCCGGAGACCCCGCGGTCCCACCAGAACCTGATGATCTCTTCGAAAGCCCGGTGGACGGCCGGGTTCCACCAGTTGAGGTCGGGTTGCTCGCGGGTGAAGTTGTGCAGGTAGTACTGACCCGTTGCCTGGTCGAGGGTCCAGGCCGGCCCGCCGAACTGGGCCGTCCAATTGTTGGGCGCCGAGCCGTCCGGGCCCGGGTCGGCCCAGACATACCAGTCGCGGTGTTCCGAGGTCGGCGACGACCGGGAGTCGACGAACCACGGATGCTGCTCACTGGTGTGGTTGGGTACCAGGTCGAGCAGGACCTGGATACCCCTGCGGGCGGCCTCGGCCACCAGGGCGTCGAGCGTCTCGAGCGTGCCGTAGTCGGGGTCGACGGCGCAGTAGTCGGCCACGTCATAGCCCCAGTCGGCGTTGGGGGAGGGCGAGACAGGCGATAGCCAGAGGCCATCCACGCCGAGCCACTCGAGATGGTCGAGGCGGTCGATGAGGCCGCCGAGATCCCCGATGCCGTCTCTGTCGGAGTCGGCGAACGAACGCGGATACACCTCGTAGAGCACGCCCGATCGCCACCAAGGGTCCTTCGGAGAGGAATCCATGGGCCCGTCAGCCCGCTGCCGGTAGGTCGGTCATCGGTGCTGCGGACCGGAGACGGCTCTCGGCTTCGTCCGGCGCTCCGAGGGCGTCGAGTCCCAGCAGGGCGGCACCGAGCACCGGTGGCGCTTCGAGACGACGAAAGCGGGCCCCCGGAGCCACCATCAGGACACCGGCCTCGACCTGCGCGGAGAAGGCGCCATAGGTGCTGTCGAACAACCCGCCGCCGAGCACCACCTCCACCTTGTCGCCTTCCACTCCGAGCCGGCCGATGATGGCCGCGGCCATGGCCACCACCTCGTCGGCCAGCAGCGCCACCGCCCCCGCGGCCGGGGCGTCGCCGGCGGCGGCCGCATCCAGGCAGACGCGAGCCAGCTCGAACAGACGCCCGTAGTCGAGCGTCCCGGTGTAGACGGCGGCGAGCACAGCCTCCGGGTCGGGCAGGCCGAAGTGCGCCGGAACCAGTTCGGCCAGGGCGGTGGGCCCGCCGCGTCCGTCGCGGGAACGCAGCGCCAGGCCGAGGGCTCGGACCCCCAGCCATGACCCGCCGGGGGTGAAGTCGCCCGAGAGCTCGGCCAGAGACGGGAAACGCTCGATCGATCCGTCCGGACCCAGCCCCACGCAGTTGAGGCCCGAGCCGCACACCACCCCGACCCCCCAGCCCGACCGGGCCCCGGCCCG
>JADEYI010001128.1_pt1 | contig 23511 bp, 22 predicted proteins | sample 8542331 | NCBI WGS metagenome assembly JADEYI01 (sample SAMN16510988, study PRJNA670497) | mine drainage metagenome | isolation source: biofilm near Copperflume 1 | place: Germany: Marsberg coppermine Kilianstollen | collected 2018-02
ATGCCAGCCTATCAGGTCAAGATTGTCGATGCTTTCACGTCCCGGCGCTACGCAGGCAACCCGTGTGGGGTCGTCTCCCACGCCGAAGGCCTCTCGGACGCGCAGATGCAGGCGATCGCCCGAGAGTTGAACCTCAGTGAGACGGCATTCGTCTTCCCATCGGAGCGAGCCGACTTTCGCGTCCGCTTTTTCACACCGGCCACTGAGATCCCGCTCGCTGGCCACCCGACCATCGCGACCATGCACGCGCTCGTGGAAGAGGGTCGCATCCCCATCGGCAAGGGCCGCACACGTGTCACGCAGGAGCTAAACGTGGGCGTGCTCCCCGTCGATATTGAGCGGAACACCGCCGGGGACGTGCGCGTCTTGATGACGCAGGCGAAGCCGTCGTTCCTGCGGACGTTGGAGCGCGATGCCTGCGCGCAAGCACTCGGAATCGGAGCGTCCGAGCTGCTGGCGGGCGTACCTTTGCAGGTGGTCAGTACAGGCACACCGCAGGCGATGATCCCGGTCGTATCGCTGGCTGTGTTGCAGCACTTGAAGCCCGACCTCCGGCAACTCGCCGCGATGGAAGGCGCTGGCGGATACTTCAGCACGCACGTCTTTGCGCTTGATGCGTTCGAACCGCCCCATCGGGCGCATGCGCGTCACTTCGCGGCCAGTGCGGGCATCCCCGAAGACCCTGTGACTGGCAGTGCAACGGGTGCGATGGCCGCCTATCTCTGGAAGCACGGCCTGCTCCGGGAGGGCACTTACACGGTTGAGCAGGGACACATCATGGGACGTCCGGGGATCGTGGAAGTGGAAGTGGATGCAGAGGGAGGCGAACCAGCTTCGGTCCGGGTTGGGGGGACTGCGATAACGGTGCTGCGCGGCACCATCGAAGTCTAAGGGAATGGGGCCCGGTGGGGCGGCGCGCGTCCGCGGCCGTGCCGTCTGGTAAGCTCGAACGGTGAGCGCTGAGACTGGGTTTGAAGACGCGGAAAGGTTGCTGCGAGAGGCGGAGTTCGCCGATTGCACGTCGCTCTGGTACTCGTCCAACTACGTCTACATGGCGCAGATGAAAAGCCGTGAGGATGTGGTCTTCGCCGCCATCTACAAGCCGCTTAGCGGGGAGAGCCCACTCTGGGACTTCCCAGAGGGTGCGCTCTACAGGCACGAAGCCGCGGCCTACGAGCTTGCAAAGCTCCTCGGCTGGCCGTTTATCCCACCGACGGTGGTCCGCGATGGCCCGATGGGCATCGGTTCACTCCAGCTGTTCATCCGTCACGACCCCCAGTCGCACTTCTTCGTGCAGCGCGAACAGCCCGAACTCGTGCCACAGCTGCAACGCATGAGCGTGTTCGACCTCATCGCGAACAACGCCGACCGCAAAGGGGGCCATTGCCTGCTCGACGGAGAGGGGGTGATCTGGGGAATCGACCATGGCCTCTGCTTTCACTCACAATACAAACTCCGCAGTGTCATCTGGGACTGGGCCGGCGAGCCCGTCCGCGAAGACTGGTTAGAAGAGATCGAGCGGGCAGCGCAGGCAGTGGCCTGCAAGGCAGAAGAAGCTCGGCCGCTCACTGCGCTACTCAGCGATGCGGAAGCTGGAGCGCTGCTGCGGCGCGCGCAACTGCTCCTGCGGGACCGGATATTCCCAATGCCGGGCCCGAACCGGCACTACCCCTGGCCGCTCGTCTGATCCGGTCCTGGACCCGATGTCGACGCGGTTTGCTGCCGGGGCAAGCCAACACCGTCGGCCTTCACTTCGCGGGGGAGAAGGCGGCCGCCGCAATGCGAACAGGCGAGCACTGCATCCGGGGCATGCCCGCAGGTTTCATGGGTTAGCCGCACGGGCGGGCCTTCCGGGCCAGCCTGCCAGCGGTCGCCCCAGCCCATGAGGGCGATCAGCACCGGATAGAGGTCCAGTCCCTTCTCGGTGAGGCGATACTCGAACCGCTCCGGGCGCTCGTGGTAGCGGCGGCGTTCAAGGATGCCGTGGTCGACAAGGCGTTGCAGGCGAGCAGCGAGCACGTTGCGCGCGATGCCGAGCCGGGCCTGGAAGTCGTCGAAGCGGCGGACGCCGTTGAACGCCTCGCGCACGACGAGCATGGTCCACCACTCGCCGACGACTTCGAGGGTGCGCGCCACTGAGCAATTCATGTCGGCGAAACTGGTCCGGCGCATGCGCCCAGAATAGCAGGTTTCAAGAGAAAACCCGTGCGGCTGTGCGGGGGATTCGAACAACACCCCCGGACTCCGGTAAGCTTTGCCAGCGGCGCGCGCCCGCGAGACGCGCGAACGCCACAGCTTGAGGAGCGTTATGTCATACGATGTCCGCCAACACAGCCGCATCCTGGTCGATGGCCCCGGCCGCGCCCCCGCGCGCTCGTATTTCAAGTCTGTTGGCTTCAACTCGGACGATCTCCGGCGCCCATTCGTGATGGTGGCCCATTCCTGGATCGGAACGATGCCGTGCAACTTCAACCAGCGCGCGCTCGCTCAACAGGTGATGGCGGGGATCCGTGCTGCCGGTGGGACGCCGATGGAAGTGAACACCATCTCCATTAGTGACGGCATCTCCATGGGCACCGAAGGGATGAAGGCCTCGCTCATCAGCCGAGAAGTGATCGCCGACTCGATCGAGCTCTGCGGCGTCGGCTACTCGTTCGATGCCGCGGTGGTGATCGTGGGTTGCGACAAGACGATCCCTGGCGGGGCGATGGCGCTCGCGCGGCTCAATATCCCGAGCGTGATGCTCTACAGCGGCTCCATCGCGCCGGGCGTCCTCCACGGCAAAGACGTGACCATCCAGGACGTGTTCGAAGGCGTCGGTGCCGAAGCGGCAGGCAAGATTTCGGAAGCAGACCTCGAAGCTATCGTGGATGCCGCCTGCCCCGGTGCGGGCGCGTGTGGTGCCCAATACACGGCCAACACGATGGCCACGGTGCTGGAGTTCCTGGGCATCGCGCCCATGGGCAGCGGCACAGTGGGCGCGACCGACCCGCGCAAGGACACCGTTGGATATCGCACAGGCGAACTCGTGATGGACGTGCTGCGGCGCGGGCTCAAGCCGCGCGACGTCCTCACCCGCGCAGCGTTCGAAAACGGCATTCGCTGCGCGGCCTCCACGGGAGGCTCCACGAATGTGGTCCTGCACCTCATGGCGCTAGCGCGGGAGGCGGGCATCGCGCTCGACATCGACGACTTCGACCGGATCAGCGAAGACACACCACTGATCGGCGACCTTCGCCCGGGCGGGCGATATGTGGCGCTCGACATGGACCGCGCGGGCGGCACGAAGCTCCTCGCAAAACGCCTCCTGGAGGCAGGCAAACTTGCCGGGGACGTACTGACCGTGACCGGCAAAACGATCGCCGAAGAGGCCGCGAACGCCGAAGAGGCCCCGGGGCAGGACGTCATCCTGCCAGTGGAACGGGCGCTGAAAGCCACCGGCGGGCTCGTCATCCTGAAGGGGAACCTCGCTCCCGACGGTTGCGTCGTCAAGGTCGCCGGGCATGAGCGCCTGCTGCACCGCGGACCGGCGCGCGTGTTTGAGTGCGAAGAGGACGCGTTCGCCGCGGTCTCCGCGCGCCAGATCCATGAGGGTGACGTCGTTGTCATCCGCAACGAAGGCCCGAAAGGTGGGCCAGGGATGCGGGAGATGCTGGGTGTGACGGCGGCGCTGGTAGGCGAGGGCCTGGGCGAGTCGGTGGCGCTGCTCACGGATGGCCGCTTCAGTGGTGCCACCCGCGGACTGATGGCAGGACATGTGGCCCCGGAGGCAGCCAGCGGCGGGCCGATCGCACTGGTGCATGAAGGAGACACCATCAGCTTCGACGTGAACTCGCGGCGGTTGGACCTGGAGGTGGACGCCGCGGAGATGGAGCGTCGCCGGGCTGCCTGGAAGCCGCTACCTCCGCGCTACACCCAGGGTGTGTTCGCCAAGTACGCGCGCAGTGTTTCCAGCGCCGCTGAAGGCGCGGTCACGAATTGAGATGACGGCAACGACCATCCCCTCGCCTCACCTGCCCTTCGAACTGCAACAGGGGGAGTCGGTGCTGCTGTTCACGCGGCGCCACTGGCTCTACCTGTGGCCACGGGCAGTGCTCTATGCGCTCTTTGGCATTGTGCCGGCTGTACTGCTGCTGTGGATCGCCTCGAAGACGTCCGGGCTGAGCAGCGGATTCGGCAAAGCCAGCCTGATCGCCAGCCTGCTCTGGGTGCTCGGTTGGGGCGTGCGCGTGTATTTCACGTGGTTCGCATACCGGCACGACGTCTGGGCAGTCACCAACCAGCGTATCCTCGACGGGGTGCGCCCAAACTGGTTCAACAGCCGGCTCTCCTCGGCCGACCTCGTGGACGTCGAAGACATCGCAGTCAACAAGCACGGGCTGCTCCAAACGGTGTTCGACTTTGGCGAGGTGCGCTGCCAGACCGCGGGGGAACGTTTGAACTTCGTGCTGGAGGGGATCCCTCGGCCCGAGGCGATCCTGGGCGTCGTGGACAAGGCGAGGGATGCAGCGCGCCGGCAGGTCCCGAACGCAAGAGATTAGGAGCGGGGGTTCCCGGCCGCGGCCCCGGTGCGTAGGCTGGTAGGCATGTCATGGCCCCGATTAGCCTTGTTCGCCTGCGCCTGCGGTGTCTTCGTCCTTGCGGCGGCGTTGCCGGCGGCTGCCCGAATGCCCCAGGTGCCCGCCCCGCCCGCGCGTAGATACCAAGCCGCGGCCGCGGCCATCGCCAACGACGGCCAGTTCCCGGCGTTCACGCTCTCCAGTGCGGGGGCGTTTCAGGCCGGCGCGGTGTTGGTGACGGCCACCAACGCTACGGCGGGCAGCGCTACCCTGTTCGGGCGCACCTACCCGCTCGCGGCCACAACCTCGGGGATGGCTACCTTTGTAGCGGTGGACACATACGACCGGCCCGGCCCCACGACCCTTACCGTGACGCTCTCCGACGCCGAGGGCGTGGCTTACACCACGGCGGTGCCGTTCCTGGTCAAAGTCACGCACTGGACCGTCGACTACATCGACCTCCCACCCAGCGTGGGCGGCCTGCTCGATCCCGGGATCGCGGAAGCGGAGCAGGCAAAGCTGGCGCAGATATATAGCGGCTTCACGCCGATCCAGTGGCGCCTGCCGTGGATCGTGCCCGACCAGGGCCCGATCAGCAGCTATATGGGCGAACAACGCTCGTTTAATGGCGGCCCGGTGGGCGGCCACCACGGTGGCACCGACATCGCACTCGACGCAGGCACACCCATTCATGCCACGAATGACGGCACGGTGGTGCTCGCCGAGGCGCTTGCCGAGCGCGGCAACATGGTGATCCTCGACCACGGGGGCGGCGTGTTTTCGGGCTACGGCCACATGGAGCGCTTCGCTGTGAAGGTCGGCGACCACGTAACCCAGGGAGAGGTGATCGGCTATGTGGGGTCCACGGGACTTTCGACGGGCCCCCATCTGCACTGGGAGATGTCCGTCGACGGCGTGCTCGTTGACGGACTGCGATGGCTGGATGGAACACAAGGGTTCTGAAGGTTCAGGTGTCACCGCGCCTGCAGCGAAGAAAGTGGCGCGAGCAGACGGGTTATGCGATTCTGGGCGGGCTCGGAAGCAGACGGGGTGGGGCCTGGGCGCGTGGTATCGCTCCCGTGATGGCCGTGCAAACATCGGCGCCTGCACGATGAAAGGCCTTGGATCAACGGATGAAGCTCGCCCAGCGTCTCGCGCTTGCAACCTGCGTGCTCACGATCGTCCTGATCGGAATCGGCGCCTACGTGCGTACTACGGGGTCGGGCCTTGGCTGCCCAGACTGGCCCACCTGCCATGGCGGGGCGCTGCCACCGAATGCGCGCCATTCCCTGATTGAGTTCTCGCACCGCTTCACGGCTTCTATCGTTGGCTTGCTTGTCATCGCGACGGCAATCGCAGCCTGGAAGTTCTACCGGAACGTGCCGTTCACGTTGTGGACGGCCGTCATCGCGGTGCCGATGGTGGGCATCCAGGGACTGCTTGGGGCCCTCACCGTGAAGACGGAACTGCCACCGGCGGTCGTCGCCACCCACCTCATTTTCGCCATGATCGTTTTGACAGCGGAGCTCAGCGTGTACTTCTCGATGTACCTGCACGACCCGGCACACAGTGGGCGGCTGGCGAGTATCGCGGCAGCGCCATCGCGGGTGCCGGGGAAGATCGCTTTGGGAGCAATCGTCTGGCTTACGGGCCTCATGTGGATCGGTGCCTACATGGCCGAGAGCGGAGCGAGTACCGCCTGCACGGGCTGGCCGACATGCAACGGATCTATCCTGCCGGCGAACGATTCGCCCGAAATCGTGCACATGGTGCACCGCTACATGGCCGGGCTCTTCATCTTCCTGGTCGTGCCTTTCGTGGTAACGGCCTGGCGGCGCCGGCACGAAATCTTTTGGGCTGGCCCGGTGGCAGTGGCAGCCGGGGTGCTCTACGTCACGCAGGTGATGGTGGGCGCCTTTAACGTCTGGTACGCGTTCCCGGACTGGCTCTCGGTATCCCACACAGTGATCGCCTCCGGCGTGTGGTTTACACTCGCTACGGCTATCCTCTTCACCTTCTACGCCCCCTCGCCGGCACACGAAGCGAGCCAGTTAAAGCAGGCTGGAGTACCCGTTTGACCACGGACATTTGGCGCCTCCCACGCACGAGCCCGGCGGAGACGTTGCGCAACTACGTCGCGCTGACAAAGCCGAGCATCATCGTGCTCCTCCTGATCACGACGGTGCCGGCGATGGTGGTCGCTGAACGCGGCTGGCCACCCGGCTGGCTGGTGCTTGCGACGCTGATCGGAGGGACGCTCTCTGCCGCTGGTGCGAACACCATCAACTGCTGGTATGACCGGGACATCGATGCAGTGATGAAGCGGACCCAGGCGCGGCCGCTGGTGACGGGTGCCATCCGGCCGGCGAACGCTCTGGCCTTCGGCGTGGGTCTGGGCGCGTTCGCATTCGCTTTCTTGTGGATGACAACGACGTTCGCGGCGGCATGTCTTTCGCTGACCGCGCTCCTGTTTTACGTGTTCGTCTATACGATGTGGCTCAAGCGCCGCACGCCACAGAACATTGTCATTGGCGGGGCCGCAGGCGCCTTTCCTCCCATGGTCGGCTGGGCTGCGGTCACAGGGAATGTGTCGCTGGCAGCGTTTGTGATGTTCGCCATCATCTTCTTCTGGACCCCGCCGCATTTCTGGGCACTGGCTCTACGACTCAAGGGCGACTATGCGGAAGCGGGCGTGCCGATGCTGCCGGTGACCGCGGGACCCGAGTACACGCGTATTCAGGTGCTGCGCTATTCGGTGCTCCTCGTGCTCGTCTCGCTCCTGCTCGGGCCGGCAGCTCAGCTCGGGTGGATTTACCTGGCGACTGCCGCCATCAGTGGCATCGTGTTCGTCGCATGCGCCTTCCAGCTCTGGCGCCGCCCGGCGGAAACATCGCCCATGCGACTGTTCACCTACTCGCTCATCTACCTCGCGCTGATCTTCGTCGCGATGGGCGCCGACAGCCTGATCCTGAAGTAGAGCAACGGGGCCTCAGCCTCGCTCGGGGGGCAATTGCCGACGACGCGCGGCGCTGGGGCCGTGGCCGCTGGCAGGCCGCTTTGGTCGCGGAGTCCGATAACCCTTATGGAGCGGCAACGCCGCCGCGGGACGCCTCTTTCGCCGCCTGCCGTTCGGCCCGCTCACGCGCCAGTTGCCGGTCGATGCGTTTCGCTTCCCGGTCCTCGTGGTGCATCCATTGGACGCCGATGCAGGCGATGATGAAGAGAAACATCATGTCGCCCGCGAGCCACATGATGAGCCCAGCCGACTGCTGATCGATAAGCGCGCTCGGACCCCAGGTGCGCACGAGCGTCGCATAGTGACGGTAGAGGATGTGGTCGGTGGAGAAGATACTGACGCCGAGGAATGAACTCTGCGGCATCTGGAGGAAGACGTAGAGCATGCGCACCGGATGCGGCATCCGCCATGGGGATGGATCGACGGCGATCGCTGGCCACCAGAACATCAGCGCGGCGCCGAGGAAGATGACGTGTTCGAGGCGGTGGTCCCACGTGTTGACGAGCGCGTCTTCGAAGATTGGGGAGAAGTGGGAGCCCCACATGACCGCAGCGAAGACGCCCCAGGACAGCACCGGGAAGGTGAGCGCGCGCACGACGCGGCTATGCAGTATCGGCAGCAAGACGCCGCGCCGCAGTTCCGGCGTCGCGGCGCGCAAGGCGAGCGTGACGGGGGTCCCGAGGAGGAGGAGCGGCGCGGCCACCATCGTCAGCAGGAGGTGCTGCACCATGTGGATCGAAAAAAGGTCGGTGTCATACATCGCCGGAGGGGAGATGAGTGCGATCACGAGCACGAGGTTCCCGGAGAGGAAGAACGCGGTGCGCTTGCGCGGATAGGGCGACCTGGGATGGAGCCGATTGACGCGCTGGACGCCGGCGATATAGATCCAGGTCGTCAGCCCGAGAATGAGCAGAAAGAGCGGGTCGAACTGCCAGTTGGTGAGCATGTTCCAGAGCGTTGGCGGCGGAGCGGCGCCCGAACCACCGTGGGCCTGGGCGATAGCCGGAAGCAGCGCCAGGCCAAGGGCGGAGAAAACGACCATGAATTTCGAACGGCGTCGCACGGCACGGCCTCATCGGTTGCACCGAAGCCCTCGCCCGGCCCGGCGCGAGGGTCAGTGTCGCACAGCGGCGGCGGTGCGGCGAGCACGGCAGGGCCCGGGTGGGGCCACCCTTTACGGAGCGATGCGGCCGGCCCCACCCGGATGCGGGAGTGCGCTGGTGAGCCCTGCCAACAGCCCATCAAAGTGCGACAAGGGCAAAGGCAGCAGCCCTTCCCATTCCTTGACGGCACTCGGGACCGGGGTTATAAACCGTTTGCGACGTGGTTCACAACCGGACGCGCCGCGCCGTGATATCCGCCTGTGCCGGATGGCGACGGGTCGGGGGGGAGCTAGAGGAATGCGTTTATCCGGCATGCGTCGGTCGTTGGGCCGGACTGTGGCCCTTGTCGCAGTCGCACTCCTTGGCCTGCTCAGCATCGGCGTCGCCTCCGCGCAGTCGGGGCAGTTTGGTGGCATCACCAAAGAAGCTCACGACATGCACCGGCTCTACGTCTTCGTACTGGTGATCGCGATCATCGTCTTCGTCATTGTCGAAGGGTTGATCCTTTTCGCAGTGATTCGCTTCCGCAAGAAGAGCGACGAAATGCCTCCGCAGTTCCACGGCAGCACGCTCGTGGAGATGCTTTGGACCAGCATCCCCGTCGTGATTGTGATTTCGCTTTTCACGTACTCGTTCATCGTGTTGCGCCAGGTGGATCATCCGCCCGCGCCGAACAATCTGACGGTGAACGTGGAAGGCTTCCAGTTTCAATGGGCGTTCACCTATACGATGAACGAATTAGGTGTGCACAACAACCCGAATGCCAAGGGCACTTTCACCGTCACGGGCACGGCGGCAAAGGAGCCGACACTGGTCATCCCGGTCGGCGAGCCCGTCGAGTTCAAGCTAACGTCGCACGATGTTATCCATGCGTTCTACATCCGCGAATTCCTCTACAAGCTCGACGTCGTCCCCGGGCGCGACAACCACTTCACGGTGACCCCCACGCAAACGGGCACGTTCATCGGCCAATGTGCGGAGCTCTGCGGGCTGAACCACGCCCTGATGCGGTTCCACGTGCAGGTGGTGACGCGGGCCGACTTCGACAAATGGGTGGCAGCTCAGGCGGCCACTGCGGGGCTCACGGGAGCCTCTTCCACGGCCCCGGCCGCGACGGCCAGCCCCGCGGCACCTCAATAGGGCAGCCGCCCAAAAGCGCTCAATGACCCGGCTACGCCCGCGCCCAGCAAGGCGGAGGCCGGGGCCCAGCCGGAAACGGCCACGAGGAGGAATGAATGGCCACCATCGCTATCCCGAAGCAAACCGGCTACACGCGGCCCGCACTTTTGGACTGGCTCACGACAGTCGATCACAAGAAGCTCGGCGTCCTGTACCTGTACTCGTCGATGTTCTTTTTCGCCGTCGGGGGAGTCCTCGCCCTCCTCGTGCGCACTCAGTTGGCCGTGGCCGACAACAATTTCCTTTCGAACAGCCAGTACAACCAGATCTTCACGATGCACGCCTCGGCGATGATCTTCCTCTTCATCATCCCCATCTGGGCGGGATTCGGGAACTACATCGTCCCGCTCCAGATCGGCGCGGCGGACATGGCGTTCCCCCGCATCAACGCCATGTCCTTCTGGCTGGTGCCGCCAGCGGGGCTGATCATGTTCAGCGGCTTCCTGGTCAGTGGCGGTTCGGCCCAAGCGGGCTGGACAGCGTATAGCCCGCTCGCCCGCACGCTCGGGACCGGCATGGACCTCTGGATCATCGCCGTCATCCTCCTCGGCATCTCCTCGACGATTGGCGCGGCCAACTTCATCGTCACGATGTTCCGCATGCGTGCCCCCGGCATGACCATGTTCCGCATGCCGATTTTCTGTTGGACCGTGCTGGTGACGGCGGTGCTGCAGCTCCTCGCGACGCCCGTACTCGCCTCCGCGCTGAGTATGTTGTTCATCGACCGCAATTTTGGCGGGCACTTCTTCGACCCGAACGGCGGCGGCAACGCCATCCTCTGGCAAAACGTTTTCTGGTTCTACTCGCACCCGGCCGTCTACATCATGATCTTGCCGGGTATGGGCATCGTCTCCGAAGTGCTGCCGGTGTTCTCGCGCAAGCCGCTTTTTGGCTACAAGGCCTTCGTCTTCGCGACGATGGGCATCGGGGGGCTGGGCTTCAGTGTCTGGGCGCACCACATGTTCACGACAGGTGCCGTCCTCAAGCCGTGGTTCGGCTTCATGACGTTCATGATCGGGGTACCGACCGGAGTCAAGATTTTCAACTGGCTGGGCACGCTCTGGAAGGGCTCGATCACGTTCGAGTCGCCGATGCTCTTCTGTCTTGGGTTCATCAGCATGTTCCTGATCGGGGGCATCAACGGCACGTTCAGTGCGGCCGTTCCGATCGACTTTGCCATCCACGATACGTACTTCATCGTGGCGCATATTCACTACGTGTTGTTCGGAGGCAGCGTCTTCGCGGTCTTCGGCGGGCTCTACTACTGGTTCCCCAAGATCTGGGGGCGGCGGCTCAATGAACGGTTAGGACAGCTTCATTTTGTACTGATGTTCATCGGCTTCAACATGACGTTTTTCCCGATGCACCTGCTCGGGCTCGATGGCATGCCGCGACGCATTGCGACCTATTCGGGCGCGAATGGCTGGAACACACTCAACCTGATCGCGAGTATCGGTGCGTTCATCATCGCGGTCTCGATGTTCCCTTTCATCATCAACGTGGTTATGGCCTTCCTGCGGCCGAAGGATCAGCCCGACGACCCCTGGCAGGGCAACACCCTCGAATGGGCCACGACTTCGCCGCCACCCGTCTACAACTTCGACGACATCCCGGAGATCCACTCCGAACGGCCGCTCTGGGACCTGCGTCACGGTCGCACGGGCGAACACGCCAGCCTGCCGGTCGGCCACTAGCAGAGGGCCGGCCGGACTCGACACCAGCAAGCACGACCCAGGGGGAGATACGGTATGGCGGCACACGGGGCCATGGCCCAGCAGAACAAACAGGAACTGAGCAACGGCATGCTCGGGTTCATCCTGTTCATCGCCTCCGAGGTGATGTTTTTCGGCGGACTCTTCGCCGCTTACTTCATCGCCCGCGCGGATTCGCCGCAGTGGCCCCCGACCGAGATCCTCACGCCCCAACAGCTCGCGCGGGGGGTGGAGCTCAAGCTGGAAATTGGGCTGCCCCTCATCGCTACCTGTTTGCTGGTGCTGAGCTCATTCACGATGCAGTGGGGCGTGATCCAGATCCGCAAGGGCAACCGCACGGGACTGATCTGGGCGCTCTTCATCAGCCTCGCACTCGGCCTGACGTTCCTCACGCTGCAGATGTACGACTATTCGCAGCTGCCGTTCCGGGCGAGCGATACGGTATTTGGCACCACCTTCTACACGCTGACCGGATTCCACGGAGCCCACGTCCTCGGTGGGTGTATCTTTATGGCCGTCGTCCTCGTTCGCTCCATGGGCGGCCAATTTTCCGCGGAGCATCATGAGGCGGTTGAAGCTGCCTCGATGTACTGGCACTTTGTCGATATCGTCTGGATAGCCCTTTTCACCACCCTCTACCTCGTCGGCTAACGCCGGCCGAAGCCACCAGGAGTTCCGCATGGACGAACACAACAGCGAACACGACGAACACAGCGAAGTCCACCTGCCAGACCCGAGTATCTGGCCGCTGATCGTCGGCTTCGCAGCGCTCACCGCCGGGTTCGCTCTTGTGTTCTGGGCTCGTGACCGCAGCAACAGCTTCGCCGGCCCCGCGCTGGGGGCGGCCGTCCTCTTCATCCTCGTCACGATTGCCGGCTGGGCCTATGAAGACAGCCGCATGAAACGCAAGCAAGAGGAGCACACTTCCACGCGCGAGCGAGAAGCACGCTTCACACAGGTGCTCACGTTCGCCATCCCGGAGGGGCGGTTCCAGGAAGCGAGGGCTTCCGGAGTACTCCAGTCGGTCGATGACCGGGATAATGCTCTCCGGGATCTGGCTGGATTCCAGGATCTTCGGATCATCGCCAGCCCCGCCTCGGCCGGTCCGTCGCAGGTGCTCGTGGAGACCACCTGGTCGAACCGCGAAGGGCTCGCGACCTACGAAGAGACGCGCCAGACGCTGCTGGACATCATCGCCGCGCATCCGGATGACGTTGTACCCGGTTCCGTCCAGGTGTTCGACATGGAAGTGGTACGTGATACGAAGGACGTCGCTTTGCGCTTCAGCCTGGGTGCCGCCACGGCGGTGATCGGATCTCTGCTCGTCGGCGGTTTTATGGTGGGTGCGGGTCTCAACCTGTTCGCCAAGAACACTGCGGCAGTGGCGCCGGCAGCGTCGGCGACCGCCGCTGGCTCGCCCAACGCGCTGACCATCACCGCGACCGATGACAAGTTCGATAAGGCCACCCTCACTGCCACGGCGAACACGAAGATCACCGTGACCCTCACCAACAACGGCACCGCCAAGCACAACATCCACTTCTACGACAAGAAGGACGGCACCACGCTCGTGACCGGTGCCGGCGACCCGAACACGGCCGTGAATGGTGGCAGTTCCGGCACGCTGACGTTCACCACGCCAGGGCCCGGGACCTATTACTACCAGTGCGACTTCCACCCCACGACAATGTTCGGGACATTCACCGTGACGGCCGCCCCGGCCGCCGGGGCGACAGGCGGGGGCGCGCCCGCCGCGAGCGGCAACACCGTCATCGCCACCGACAACAAGTTCAACACCGACACCCTCACGGCGAAGGCCGGCCAGCCTTTCACGGTGACGTTCAAGAACGAGGGTGCCATCATGCATAACCTCCACTTCTACGACAAGAAGGGCGGCACGACCCTGGCACCGGGCGCCGGGAGCGACACCGCCTTTATCGCCGGTGGGAAGAGCGAAACGCTGACGTTCACCGTGCCAACCGCGGGGAAGTATTACTTCCAATGCGACCTGCACCCCGATCAGATGTTCGGGACGTTCACCGTCACCTGAGTGAGTGGTGGCTGATCGTGAAAGTAAAGGGACGCTCCTGCTGGGGCGTCCCTTTACTTTCAGGCCGGGCACCGGGCTACTCGAATGCACCATCCGCGAGCAGCTCCACGAATTCGTCCTCGCCGAGCCCCACAAGCTCGCGATAGACGTATTCGTTGTCCTCGCCCATGAGTGGGGCAGCCTTTGTGAGCTCGGCCGGCGTCTTCGAAAGCCGGAAGGCGGGGCCGTCGTAGGTGCGCTCGCCCATGACGGGGTGCTGCAACCGCCAATAATGCCCGCGATGGGCAAGTTGAGGGTCGCGGTGCATCGCTTCAGGTGACTGCACAATCCCACACGGCACCCCGAACGACTGCATCATTTCGAAGGCTTCGCGCGTGGTGAACTTGCGCACCGGCGGGGTATCGACCCCCTCTTCCACGGCGAACGCGGGGTCATCTTCGAGGCGGGTGAAGTCGTCGAACCAGTAGCCGAGGTGGCGGTCGATTTCGTGTTGCTCGTTGAGCCGCTGCCAGCGGCGGCGCATACGCTCCAGGTCGCACCACTCCGGGCGGCCGAGTGCTGCTTTTAGCGCTTCCCAGTGCTTCTCGGTCGCGCAGGCAACCACCACATACTGGCCATCCTTGCATCGATAGCAGCCGTGCGGCGCCGCCTCCGGGTCGCGGTTGCCCATTCGCATCTGCTCGTGCCCGTTGACGGTCCAATCAAGGATCGCGGTGCCGAGCCCGTGGACGGCAGCCTCCATCTGGCCGAAGTCGATGTACTGCCCGACGCCAGTCCGGCGGCGGTAGTCGAGCGCAGCGATGAGGGCGACGGCAGCGATGTGCGGGACGAGGAAGTCCGTATAGGCGATACCGGTGCCGATGGGCTCGCCGTCGGGCCAGCCGGTGAGGTGGTTGTAGCCTGTGGCGGCCTGGAGAACGTGCCCATAGCCCATATAGGGGGCCCAGGGGCCGGTCTGACCGTAGAGCGGCATAGAGATCATCACCAGGTCATCGCCGCGCGCGGCCCGCAGGTCTTCGTAGCCGAGCCCGAATCGTGCAAGCGTGCCGGGCGTGAACGACTCGGTCACCACGTCGCACTCGGCGATCAGGCGGCGCACAAGCTCAGGGCCGCGGGGATGCTTGAGGTTAACCGACATGCCGAGCTTTGAGCTGTTGAAGTTGGCATAGTACCCGGAGTTATCAAGTCCGGGCTGATCGCCGACGAACGGGCCGACCCGCCGCAGTGCCTCCGGATAGGTGCTGGACTCGATACGGATCACTTCGGCGCCGTGGTCGGCGAGATATTTCGAGACGGTGGGCCCAACACCGACCCAGGCAAAGTCTGCAACGCGAATCCCTGCGAACGGCTTCTTCAACATTTGTTCAGCCACAACCACTTCTCCTTAGATCGAAGTCGGGACGGTCACAGCACCATCCTCAGCTTCAGGCGGCGCAGTTCAGCGACATCCATGCCGAGAAGTTCGCCATAGACCTGCGCGTTGTGTTCGCCGATGTGGGGGGCACGCCCGCGCTGCGCAGCCGGCGTGCCGAGCAACTTGAACGGCACGCCCGGATAGATAAACGACTCGCCGATGTCCTCATGATGGACCCGGACCCAGTAGTCGCGGGCGGCCAGCTGGTTGCTCTCCACAATTTCGCGGGGCCCGAACACGGGGGCCCAGCCTGCCGCGCGAGCCTGGGCTCCTGCGACGAGATCTTCCTTCGGATATTTGCGGCAGAAACGGGCGAGGGCAGCCTCCACGAACGCGATCTCGTCGGGAGCGAGCGGCTGCATGCTTGTGAGTTTGCTGCGCCAGGCATCCGAATCGAGTCCACCGGCGTCGCCGGTTTCAGCCATCCAATCGATGATGGCGTTGGCCCCCAACCCGGTGAGTCCGCCCAGTGCAAGGCAGGCGACCCAGCCGTCGGAGCACTCAAAGATGTATCGAGACCCGAATTGGCCTTCCTTAACTCCGGGTTGGCTCCAGGCGCCACGCCGGGACCCTGGGCCGCTGGCATTGACGCGGCGGATGTCCCAGGTAGCCTGGGTGTTATCCATTGCGTTCGCCATCGCTTCCTGCATGGAGGCATCGACGTGTTGGCCGATGCCATCGTTCACGCCGCGCGCATAGAGGGCGATCATCGCTCCAACAGCTCCCTGGAAGTTCGCCTGCGCATAGGCCTGGGGTGCGGTCGTGCGCACGGGACCGCGCTCCGGGTCGCCATTGAGGTGCATATGCCCGCCCATCGCGGAGCCCACGATATCGGTGGCCGCGAACTGGCTATAGGGCCCCGACTGTCCAAAATTTGTGATGCTGACATGGATCAGGCCGGGGTTGAGCGCGCTGAGCGCGGCATAGTCGAGGCCCAAGTCTCGTGCGAGGCCGGGTGTCCACGTCTCCACGAGCACATCGGCAGTGGCGACGAGGCGGCGAAAGAGGTCGCGGCCAGCTTCCAGGCGCAGCTCGCAGGTGACGGCCCGCTTGCCGGCATTCATCGCCCACCACCAGAGGCTGGTTTCGGGGCCAGATTCGCCACGGTAGAAAGGGCCGTTCTGGCGGGTGGCATCGCCATCGCGAGGCTCAATCTTGATGACGTCGGCGCCGAGCTCAGCGAGAAGGCGTGCGCACAACTGCCCCTTTTCGTCGGCGACGTCGAGCACGCGGTACCCGGCAAGCGGCCCGGCGGGATGAGGGACGGGGACAGGAGATTGTTCAGGCTGCATGGGGTTGTTCTACCGGGTTAGTGAGCGGCGTTCAAACGGCTGCCTCCGGCGCGCGCGTGAAGAGTGCCGGCGCAGCCGGTTCCTCTTCGCCAAGGTCACCGTCCAGCCCGGCCTCTATCCGGTCGAGGAGCAGGCGCAGGCCCCAGCGCCGCTCGGCCGAGACAAGAGCGACGTTTCGAGGCGGTGCCCCCGCCCCCTGCACGACAGCCCGTGCTTCATCGAAATCAGCGACGAGAGTGCCGTCGTCCTGCCGCAAGAGGTCCACCTTGTTCAGGGCAAGGAGCGTCGGGCGACCGCCGACGCCCAACTCTGCCAGGGTGGCGTCCACGGACTGCGTCTGCTCCCAGGCGTTGGGGTGTGAGATGTCGATCACGTGGAGCAGCAGGTCCGCTTCGGCGAGCTCTTCGAGGGTGGCGCGGAAAGCTGCCACCAGGTCTGTCGGCAACTTCTGGATGAAGCCGACGGTGTCGGTCAGCAATACGACCTCGCCGCCGGGGAGGCGGAGCCGGCGCGTGACGGGGTCCAGCGTTGCGAAGAGGCGGTCCTCGGCGAGGACATCGGCGCCGGAGAGGGCACGCATGAGGGTGGACTTGCCAGCGTTGGTGTAGCCGACGAGCGCCACTACCGGCACCCCGTTTCGCGCCCGGCGGCGGCGGTAGAGTTCACGCTGCGTGCGGACAGAATCGAGTTCGCGCTTGATGCGGCTGATCCTGCTACGTATGAGGCGGCGGTCCGTCTCAATCTGTGTTTCGCCCGGGCCACGTGTGCCGATGGCACCCTCCATGCGCTCCAGGTGCGACCACTGGCCGGCGAGACGGGGCAGGAGGTATTGCATCTGTGCCAGCGCCACCTGCAGGCCCCCTTCCCGCGTCTGTGCGCGCGTGGCGAAGATATCGAGGATGAGTGCGGTGCGGTCGATCACCTTTACGCCCAAGGCCTTTTCCAGGTTGCGCTGTTGGGAAGGGGCAAGCTCGTCGTCAAAGATCACGACGTTGGCGTTGAGATGTTGAAGCGCCTCGACAACGTCCTGGACCTTGCCGCTGCCGATGTAGGTGGCAGCAGCCGGGTGGTCGAGCTTTTGCGTGGTCCGTCCCACGACCTCCGCTCCTGCCGTGCGTGCGAGCTCGGCAAGCTCCTGCAGCGACTCTTCGGCGGGCAGAAGCGCACCGTAGATGTCTGCAGCCACAAGGTAGGCTCGATCGGCGACGGGGGCTGTTGTATGAAGTCGTGGTGGCATAGGTGAGTTCGAATCTAAGCCCCAGCGCCGAAGTTGGAAAGCCTAACCGGTCTGCAGCGAACGCGAAGGGACTCCTTACAGTCCCTTCCACGCTTCCAGCCGCTTCAGGCCCTCTTCCATACGGTCGTCCGGGATGGTGACGCTGAGGCGGATATAGCCTTCCCCATTGAGCCCGTAGCCGCGCCCGGGCGTGACGACCACCGAGCAGTCTTCGATGAGCCTGGCGGCGTACTCCGAGCTGGTAACGCCTGCGGGCAGCTTTGCCCACACGTAGAGGGACGCCTTTGGCAGGTCCACTTCCAGGCCCATGCGGCGGAGCACTTCGACGATACGGTCGCGGCGGCGCTGATAGATGGCGTTGTGCTCGTCGATGCAGTCCTGTGGCCCATACACCGCTTCGATCGCCATGCGCTGGATTGCCTGGGGGATGCCGCTATCGATGTTCGACTTGACGCGCATCAGGGCGTCGACCATCTGCGCGTTGCCCACGACCATGCCGATGCGCCAGCCGGTCATGTTGTAGACCTTGGACCAGGAGTTGAACTCCACGGCGACGTCGCGGGCACCGGGAACCTGGAAGATGGAGACGGGCTTGTAGCCATCGTAGGCGACATCGCAGTAGGGGTTGTCATGCATGATGGCGACGTCGTATTGCTTCGCCCACGCTACTGCTTTCTCGAAGAACCCGATATCCGCGACGGCTCCTGTCGGGTTATTTGGGTAGTTCAGCCAGATGAGCTTCGCTTTGCGCGCCACCTCGGGCGGGATGGCATCGAAGTCGGGCTTCCAGCCACCTTCGCGGGTGCATGGCAGTCTGTAGCTCTCGCCCCCGGCGAACATCGTGCCCACTTCATAGACCGGGTAGCCGGGGTCGGGCACGAGGGCGATGTCTCCCGGGTCGATGAAGCAGAGGGCGATGTGGCCAATGCCCTCCTTCGAGCCGATGAGGGGGAGCGCCTCCTTTTGCGGGTCGAAGCTTACTTCGAAGCGGCGCTGGTACCAGTCGGAGATCGCCTGCCGCAATTCGGGCAGTCCTTCCGATTCCGGATAGCGGTGGTTCACCGGCTCATCCGCTGCGCGGTGGAGGGCGTCTATGATGTGTTTGGGCGTGGGAAGATCCGGGTCGCCGATGCCGAAGGTGACGATGTCGTGGCCTTCGGCGCGCCTGGCCGCGATTTTTCGGGAGATTTCTGCGAACAGATATGGTGGGAGAGCCTCAACGCGGCGAGCGAGCTGCATGTGTTTGCGTCCTGAATGCGTCTAAAGGTGGCTGCGTTGCCGGAAGCGTCGCTTTGTCCGGACGGTCGTGGCGGCGGCGCGTGGCACGATGCTGATACTACCATCAACTTCCAAGACGGCCAGTTGCACATCCGCGACGCCCGCGAAGCCGTGCTCGCGAATGGACTGGAGGACGTCTTCGAGGTCGATTCCTTCGCGCCGTAGGGTGGGGCCGATAACGACGCCATCGCTGATCAGGACCGCCGGCTGACCTTCGACCATCGAACGGAAGCGGGGCACCCGCTGGCGCACGAACTGGACTCCATAGTTCAACACGAGCAGCGTGCCGGCGGCGATGAGCCCGCCCGTGACTGACGAGTCGACGCCGACCATAGCGTTCTGGACAGCATTGGCGATGAGGAGGATGACAACGAGGTCGAAGGGTGTCATCTGGCCGATTTCACGCTTGCCGAAGAAGCGGAAACCGGCGACGAGGGCACCGTAGACGATGGCTGTGCGCAGGACCACCTGCCACCAATCGATGCCGAGGTGAAACACGGGTGGACGTTACAACGCGCTCAGCCCTCGAACCACTCCCCGTCGAAGACGCGGGCTGCCGGGCCTGTCATATGGACGGAGCCGGAGCCGTCCCATTCCAACACAAGGTCACCACCGGGCAGGGAATCGACGATACGGTCGCCGGTGAATCCGCGGAGGCGCGACGCGGCGGCGACCGCCGAGGCACTGGTGCCGGAAGCAAGCGTGATCCCCGAGCCGCGTTCCCAGACCCGATGGCGGACGTGGCTGCTATCCACCACCTGCACGACCTGGAAGTTCGTCCGGCGGGGGAAGAGTGAGTGATGCTCCACGAGCGGCCCGATGCGTTCGAGGGGGAAATCGTCAATGCCAGATTCGACGTAGTGGATCGCGTGGGGGTTCCCCATGCTCACCAGCGTGAGGCGAAGGTCCATTTCGCCGACGCGGAGGGGCAGGTCGATGATCGGCCCGGGGCCTTCGACGTTCGCGGGCAGGGCCGCCGGGTCGAATCGCGGTGCGCCCATATCGACGCGTGCCGCGGTGAGCACGCCCCCTTCGCGGAAGAGCTGGAGCGTGAGTACTCCTGCGCCCGTCTCGATGGTGACGTGTTCGGACTCGGGCGCGACCATGCCCTCCTCGACGGCGTATTTCGCCAGGCAGCGAATGCCGTTGCCACACATCTCCGCCTCCGAGCCATCGGCATTGAATATGCGCATACGCAGGTCGGCGACCGTGGATGGGAGGGCGAGGATGAGGCCGTCGCTGCCGATGCCGAAGTGGCGGTCACTCACCCGGCGGCTGACTTCGGCCCAGTCCCGTTCCGCGGCAGGGCGATGGTAGATGTAGTCGTTGCCAAGGCCGTGCATTTTGGTTACGCGCATGGTGCGATTAAACCACAGGAGAGGCGGTGGGCGCCTCAGCCTCCCGCGAGCGCGCGCAGACGGGCGACGATCGCGGGAAGTGTTTCGAGGACGTAGTCAACCTGTTCGTCCGTATTTTCGATGCCGGTGGTCAGCCGCAGGGACGCGTGGGCGAGGTCTGCATCGATATTCATGGCTGTGAGCACGTGCGACGGTTCGAGGGCGCCTGTCGTGCAGGCGCTCCCGGAGCTGGCAGCAACACCGGCCATATCGAGAGCGAGCAGGATGCTTTCACCCTCGACATTGCGGAAGCAACAGCTGAAGTTGTTGGGGAGACGGCGATCCGGGTCTTTCGGCCCCGTTACGACCGTATCGGGGATGCGCTCCGGGAGGCCATACAGGAGCCGGTCGCGAAGGCGGCGGGCATGAAGGTTCCGCGCGTCAGCCTCGTCCCAGGCGAGCTTCATGGCGGTGGCCAGGCCGGCGATGCCGGCGAGGTCTTCGGTCCCGGCGCGCCGCTCCTTCTCCTGGCTGCCTCCGAGCAGCATCGGCTGCCAGGGCGTGCGGTTGCGGATGTAGAGCAGCCCAACGCCCTTCGGGCCATAGAGCTTGTGGCCGGCGATGCTGAGGAGGTCGACACCGAGCAACGACGGCGTTATGTCGACTGCACCCGCAGCCTGCACAGCATCGGTATGGACGACGACGTTGGGGTTCTTCCCCTTTGCAATCCGCGACACCTCCGCTATCGGCTGGAGCGCGCCCACCTCGTTGTTGGCGGCCATCACGCTGACGACGGCGGTCTCGGCGGTGACAGCCCGTTCGAGCGCGGCGAGGTCGACGATGCCATCGCCGTCTACGGGCAGATACTCCGCCGTGAAACCCTCCCGTTCGAGCTGTTCGACGGTGTGGAGGACGGCGTGGTGTTCGATGGACGTCGTGATGACGTGGTTGCCTCGCCCCCGCGCGCGCTGGGCGAACGCTGCGCCGCGAATAGCTGCATTGTCGGATTCGCTGCCGCCGCTGGTGAAAACAACCTCTTTCGGGGCAGCGCCGAGCAGGTCGGCACAGAGTTTCCTAGCTGAATCGAGCGCGCGATGCGCCTCCTGGCCTTCGAGATAGATGCTCGATGCATTGCCCCAGAACTGGCGGTACATCGGCAGCATTGCCTCGATGACGCGCGGGTCGGGGGCAGTAGTAGCGGCGTGGTCGAGGTAGACGCGTTCCATGCTGCTGCTAGCGTAGCGCGTTTCGGCCGGAGCGCGGGAGTGATCTGCGAGTGTGGACGCGCTCTTCGCCAGAGGGCTATACTTTTCGTAGTGCTGCCGGGTTCTTCCGTGCTGCACCATTCTTTAGTCACCCCCGATGGAGGCGCCATGACCGTTGAATCCGAGGCTCCAGTAACGCTGGTCAACATCACCGACAAAGCCGCAGAGAAGGCCAAGGCCCTGCTCGAAGCCCGCGAACTGCCCGATGGCGCGCTACGTGTTTTCGTGGCCGGTGGCGGTTGCTCGGGGTATCAATATGGCATGGCGCTGGCGCGCTCGGCCGAGGACGACGACATCGTGCTCGAACAGCAGGGCGTGCGCATCCTGATCGACCCCGAGAGCGCGCAGTATCTCCAGGGTGCCGAGATCGATTATGTCGATGACATCATGAAGAGCGGCTTCAGTATCTTCAACCCCAACGCGACCAAGTCATGCGCGTGCGGTTCCAGCTTCCAGACCTCCGACGGCAGCGGCGCACCGCGCGCCTGCTGCTAACCGCACTGGAGCAAGTGTGAACGAAGGGACGGCCGTTTGGCCGTCCCTTCATTTGTTGTCCGGGTCCTGCACCGTTGTTTGCAGTGATCAGAGCAGGTTGCGCATCACGTCGACGTGGCTGGTGAGGAACACCATCGTTTCGCGCGTAGCTTTGCGCAGGCGCGCAAATTCCGTGTCCTGCAGCGCCATCTCGTCGAACTTCTCCAGCTCCGCAAGCGTGTCGAATTCGGCGACGATAGAGACGCCGCTGGTGCCGCCCGTGACCGCGGACCAGACGCTCGTGGTGGCATCGATGCCGCGCTGCTTCTGATAGTCGAGCGCCTGGGAGATGGACATCACGAATTCGCGATGGCGCCCGGGCTGCACCTCGCCGACAAGGGTGCGCATGTAGCGGCGCGGGGCGGTCGCATCTTCGCTCGAAATCAGGCCCTCCGAGTGATAGGAGAGGCGGTGGATGGAGACATCGGTGGCGTCGTAGATCATCTCGGTGCGGACGGCCTTGCGGACGCTGGCGAATCGCGCGTCGTTTGCAGCGAGGTCGGTGAACTTCTCGAGCTCGTCGAGGCCGTTGAAATCGCTTGCGATGAGGACGCCGTTGGTCTGGCCGGTCATGGCGCCCCAGATCGTGGTGCGGGCCCGGATACCGCGGCCTTCCTGGTGCTGGCTCGACTCGCGCATGGCCGCGAGGAACGCACTGGTGCGCCCTTGCGCGATGATGCCCGTGAGGACGCGACGGTACATGACTGCTCCAGCGCTGCCCGCCCGGCTCCCCGGCCAGTGGCAGCGTCCGCCTAGTCTAGCAGGCTGGGGCGGTGGCGGAGAATCGCCCCGGACCCGGGGCCGTATAATGCGCGTCGTGCCGCTCTACGTCGCATACTTCAAATTCAAGCCCGGGACGAACCCCTTGCAGGGCCTCGCAGCGTTCGAGCGCCGGAAGAGCTTCGAGCATCCCCACCAGGCAACGGTGCTGGGAGAGTACTGGGTGAACGCCCCAGAGGACCTCCCCCAGGTGGTGCTGGTGTGGGAGGCCGAGGACGAGGGCCCGGCCGACTACTACGAGGCCGCGTGGGGCGACATCTTCGACATCACCGTCGCACTCGCGACCCGGCCAGTCTCGGAACTGCCCGAGAACCTTCCAGAAGAGCTCCGCGCCCGCCTCTGAGCTCTAACGGCCCTGGAAGTTTGCCTCCCGCCGCTCTGCAAATGCGCTGAGGCCCTCCTTGAAGTCCTGGCTGCCGAAGAGTGGCAGGAGCTGCAGGTAGATGTGGTCGACGGCTGCCTCGAAGCTCTCCTCCATGCCCAGGCGCATCATGCGCTTGGTGGACTGGACGCTGAGGGGGGCGTTTTTCGCGATCTGGTTGGCGACCTTCATCGTCTCGGCCATCAACTGGTCGTGGGGGACGACACGATTGACGAGGCCCAACTCGAGCGAGCGTTGGGCGTCCAGGACATCACCGAGGAAGGCTACTTCGGCGGCTCGCGCCCAGCCCAGCAGGCGCGGCAGATACCAGCAGCCGCCGGATTCGGGCAGCACGCCGCGCTTGGCGAACACGGCTGCCAGCTTGCCCTGCTCT
>JADEYI010001129.1_pt1 | contig 23497 bp, 29 predicted proteins | sample 8542331 | NCBI WGS metagenome assembly JADEYI01 (sample SAMN16510988, study PRJNA670497) | mine drainage metagenome | isolation source: biofilm near Copperflume 1 | place: Germany: Marsberg coppermine Kilianstollen | collected 2018-02
AGGCGGGCGCGTGTGATGCTGATGGTCATGTGCTTCGGGCCGCTGGCGTCGGCGGTGATGAACGGCAGGTTCACCTCCGTCTGCTGCGCGCTCGACAGCTCGATCTTCGCCTTCTCGGCGGCCTCCTTGAGGCGCTGGAGCGCCATGCGGTCCTGCTTGAGGTCGATGCCCTGCTCGCGCCGGAACTCGTCGACCAGGAAGTCGATCACGCGCTGGTCGAAGTCATCGCCGCCCAGGTGCGTGTCGCCGTTCGTCGACTTCACCTGGAACGTGCCCTCGCCCAGCTCGAGGATCGAGATGTCGAAGGTGCCGCCGCCGAGGTCATAGACGGCTATCGTCTCCTCGCCCTTCTTGTCGAGCCCGTAGGCGAGCGAGGCGGCGGTGGGCTCGTTGAGGATGCGCAGCACCTCCAGGCCGGCGATCTTGCCGGCGTCCTTCGTGGCCTGGCGCTGCGAGTCGTTGAAGTAGGCGGGGACGGTGATCACCGCCTCGGTCACGGGCTCGCCGAGGTACGCCTCGGCGTCGGCCTTGAGCTTCTGGAGGATCATCGCCGAGATCTCGGCGGGCGCGTAGGAGCGGCCGCCCATCACGACCTGCGCGTCGCCGTTCGGCGCGCGCTCGATCTTGTAGCTCATGAGCTGGACGTCGCGCTGCACCTCCACGTCCTCGAACTTGCGGCCCATCAGGCGCTTGACGGAGTAGACCGTGTTCTCGGCGTTGGTGACGGCTTGGCGCTTGGCGACGGTTCCGACGAGGCGCTCGCCGTTCTTGGCGATGGCGACGACGGACGGCGTGATGCGCCCGCCCTCGCTGTTGGGGACGACGACGGGCTCGCCGCCCTCCATCACCGCGACGCAGCTATTCGTCGTGCCGAGGTCAATGCCGATTACCTTGCCCATCTCGTCTGTGCTCCTTTTGCGTGTCTCGTTTCAGGCGGCCGTCGCGTACTGGCGGTCCACGCGCTGTGCGTCGTTGTTCCTAGGTTGCGGGTTCCTGGTCCTTCGCGCCCTGATCCTGATCCGTGCCACCCAGCCCGACGACCACCATCGCCGGGCGGATGACGCGGTCGCCGAGTTTGTAGCCCTTCTGGACGACGGCGACCACCTTGCCCTCCTCGCCGGGCGCCTGGCTCACGGCCTCGTGCTGTGCCGGGTCGAAGGGCTGGCCGTCGGCATCGATCTCCTCAACGCCGGCCATCTCGACGAGCGCCTGGAACTTGCGATGGATGAGGCGGATGCCGTCCACCCAGGTCAGCCCGGCGAGGTGCGCATCGACGTTCCTGAGCGCGCGATCGAGGTCGTCAAGCAGGGGCAGCATGTTGATGACCAGGGCGGCATTGGCGAAGCGCGCGGTCTCGCTGCGCTCCTCTTCGACGCGCCGCTTGAAGTTCTGGTAGTCGGCGGCGGCGCGCTGCCAGCCCGCGTAGTTGGCCTGCGCCTTCTCGCGCTCCTCGTCGAGCTGAGCCTTCAGCGCGTCGATGTCGTCGGCCGCCGGCGCATCGGTGCCATCCTGCTCGCGTTCGGTCGTCATGCGCTATCGATCTCCTGTGCTGCGGGATGTCCTGTCGTGCATCGCGGGGCGCGTTCGGCCCGGCTCATCCCTATTCGTCGTAGTACGTGGCCAGCATCTCGCTCATCAGCCCGGCGATGAAGCGCACGGTCGAGATGGTCTCCGAATAGTGCATGCGCGTCGGGCCGACGACCGCCATCGCGCCCATGATGCCGCCGGGCAGCCCGTACGGGCTGATGACGACGCTGTAGTCGCGCATGGCGTCCTGCTCGTTCTCGGCGCCGATCCTGACGGTGATGCCCTCGGCGGGCAGTCCGGCGAAGGGGATGAGGCGCGTGAGGCTCTTCTGTTCGAGCACGTCCAGCATCGTCAGCATCTTGTCGCTCGAAGCGAACTCGGGCTTCTTGAGCACGTTGCGCACGCCTTCGAGGTAGGCCTCGTCGTAGCCGCCGCGGTCGCCGGCGTCCATGATCTCGCGCACGGCGTTGGCGACGTGCCACTCCATCTGCGTCATCTGCGCCTGCGAACGGCCGATCTCGGCGGCGGTGTGGCCGGCGAAGACGTCGTTCAGGCGGTTCGAGATCTTCGCCAGTTCGTCCTGCTCGACGGGCTCCGGGAAGATCAGCACCTGCTGCTTCACGCGCGCCTGGTGCAGCACCATGACGAGCAGCGCCGCGTTCTCCTGAATGCCCACCAGCTCGAGCCGCTTGAGCCGCGTTTCGGGCGAGCGCGGCACCGTCACGACCGCCGCGTTTTCGACGGCGCGGGCCAGCACCGCGGCGGCGAGCTGGATCCACTCATCTTCCTCGCGGCCCGCCTGGTGGAACTGGTGGCGGATGGTCTGCTTGACCTCCCCCGGGAGGTCGCTCTCGTGCATCAGCGCCTCGACGTAGTAGCGATAGCCCACGTCCGAGGGGACCCGGCCGGCCGAGGTGTGCGGGTGGCTGATGTAGCCGTCCTCCTCGAGCCGCGCCATCTCGTTGCGGATGGTGGCGGACGAGAACGGCAGGAGGTGCTTCCGCACGATCGCCTCGGAGCCGACGGGCACAGCCGAGTCGACGTACTCGCGGACGATGAGGCTCAGGAGCTGTGCGCGGCGCTCTGTCAGCATCGTTCAGTCTCCGATTAGCACTCTCATCCGGAGAGTGCTAACGGGGAAAGTCTATCAGGCGCGGGCCAGCGGCGGCAAGACGGCGGGACGGCGGGTGTCAGCGTAGGCGAGGCGCTGGAGGATGGAGGATGGAAGGTGGAAGCGGGAAGCGGGAAGCGGGAGGTTGGGGAGCGGAGCGCCGGGGCCGGCGCTGGCCGCCGAGGGCGGGGAGCGCTACAACCAGCAGCAGGAGGGTGCTGTCGATGCCGAAGCCGCCCATGGCGACGGACCGGCCACGGGCTGAGGTCGCCCTTGTCGCCCACATGGGCGCGCTCTCCGGCGCGCACCGCCCGAACAGCTTCGCGGCCGTGCGCGAATGCTTCGAGCAGGGCATCGGGCGCATCGAGATCGACGTGCACTCGCTGGCCGGCGGCGACTTCATCGTCACGCACGCGCGCAAGCTCGAGCAGGAGACGACCGGCCGCGGCCCGGTCGGCCGCGCGACGGCCGGCGACGTGCGCGCGGCGCGCTTCCTCCCAGACGGGCCGTACGGCGACGATCCCGACGACCGGCCGGCGCTGCTGAGCGAGGTCGCGGCGATGGCGCAGGGCTGCGAGACCGAGCTACAGCTCGACCTCAAGGACTGGCGCCCGATGACGGCGGAGCGCGTCGAGGCGCTCGTGCGCGCCGTCGGTCCGATCAGGGAGCGCGCGATCGTCTCCAGCGGGCAGGACTGGAACCTGCGCCGCCTGCACGCGGCGGACCCGACCCTCGCCGTCGGCTTCGACCCCGGGCTGTACCTCGACTACCTGCCGGTCGGCGAGCCGGGGTTCCTGCCGCGCACGCCGGGCGCGTACGGCTATCGCGATGACCACCCGCTGGCGCTCGGCCGCAGCGAGGAGCCGGCGGCGTATCTGCGGGAGCGCATGGACGCGCTGATGGCGCAGGCGCCGGCGGCGCGCGAGTGGTTCCTGAGCTACCGGCTCGTGTTGCAGATGCTCGATGACGGCTTGAACGCCGCCGCGTGGCTGGAAGACCGCGGCATCGACGCGAACGTCTGGACGCTCGACTACGAGGGCGAGGCGTCGATGCGCGTGCTCGAGCGGCTCGCGGCGGCCGGCGTCGTGCGGGTGACGACGAACACGCGGCCCGCATGGCTGCGCGCACTCAGCGCGCGGTAGGCGGCGGCACCGGCGGCAGCGGCGGCAGGTCGAACGCGACCGGCGCGCCCGGCCGCAGGCCCAAGCGCTGCGCGGCGCCCGCGTTCACCTCGAGCACGTAACGGACGGGCGACGGCGCCGGATAGAGGCGCAGCGCGCTGTCCGGCGCGCCCGGCTGCGGCTGCGCGTCCGCGGTCACGCCGGCGACGCGCCGGTCAGCGCCGATCCAGACGAGGTCGAGCGCGAAGCGCATGTCCTTCATCCAGAAGTTCGGCGTCATCACCTGCCCCATATCGAAGAGCATCCCGGCGTCCCGGGGCAGGGCGGCGCGGCCCGACAGCCCGCGTTCTCGCGACGCCTCGTCGGCGGCGACCTCGACGGAGAGCGCGTGTCCGGCCACGCTCAGCGTGGCCGTCGGCAGCCCGGCGGGCGACGTCGGGTGCGCGGACGGCGCGACGGCCGTCATCGACGGCGGCGGAGAGCCGGCGCCGCAGCCGGCGAGTGCGAGCGCTGCGAGCAGCGGCACGATGGTTGCGGCGGCGCGATGCTTCATGGGCTGATGGTACTGCGCGGCGCGCGTGACCTCACCTCCGGTTGTGAGAGTAGCCTCGTTGACGGGTCCGACAGTGGAAGGTGGAGGATGGAAGGTAGAGGCGGCGGAGCAGAACAGCGGCGTCGCCGCGGAGGTGACGCTGGCCGATGCCGGCTACCACTCGGGCGCGAACCTCGGCGCCTGCGCTGCGCAGGGACGGACGGTTGTGATCCCGGACCAGCAGCAGGCCTGGCTCAGCCGCCCGTATCACAAAGAGCAGTTCGCGTACGACGACAGGCGCGACACGTATACCTGTCCGGCGGGGCAGACGCTCAGCTTCTTTGGGACGAAGCGTGACCGCAACGGCGGGCAGGTGCGACGGTATCGCGCCGCCGACGGCGTCTGCGCCGCCTGCCCGGCCTTCAGCGCCTGTACCCGCGATCGGCGCAACGGATCCGTGCGAGGTACCTGCTATGCCGCGCGCGCCGTCTCTTCGGGCGCCGGCGCGTCCTCGGCCCGCGCGCGCTCCTGCTGGGGCTGCGCCGCGTCGCGGCCTGCGGGGCGTGCCGCCGGCGCCGCGATGTGCAGCGCGGTCGCGCTGACCATCTGCACGGCAGCGCCGTTGACGACGATCTGCTCGCCCTGGCCCAGCTCGTTTCCCTCCGCGTCGTACACCCGGGCGTCACGCACGACGAAGAAGCGATGCAGGTGCGTGCGCAGCGCCTGCGTGCCGTCCGCCTCCGGCTCGAACTCGACGACGCCGCGGATCTGGAACGGCGGCGCCAGGAGCAGCACGGGCGCATTGATGCGCACCGGCTTGACGGTACCGCGCGTGAAGTACGGACCCTCGAAGTTGGCAAAGATCGTCTGCTCGCGGCGGACGACGATCGGCGCGTCGAGCTGCAGGGGGCGTCCGGCGCGGTACAGCGGCCGCACGGTGGCGTCGTGCAGCTCGATCTGCTCGCCGAGCGTGCGGTTGTTGAGCTGCTCGAGGAACCGGCCCAGGTCGTGGATGCCGGCGGGCGTGCCCGCAGCGACGAACGCGCTCGTCACCGTCTCGATGCGGACTTCCGTCGCGTGTCGTGGCAGGCTTTGCATACGCCCTCCGGTGCGGGCGGCGGCGCGATGGGCGCCTGTCCGGGCGCCCGTCCGCTGCTCGCATGGCCCACTATGCGGGAGTGAGCGCCGCCTTTACATGCGGGATGCACCGCAATTTGCCCGCGCGATCTCCCGAAGGGTTCACACCGACGCCTCGCGCCGCGCACCCCCGACGCCAGGCGCAGATCCTGCGCCCCTACCTTCTGCGGCTCGGGCGCGCCTGATCGCCGCCGCGATCGGTAGGGACCCGGTGCTTTAGACCTGTCCGCCCGCGGGCTCGCCGCGCAGCATGTACGACCGGACGACATCGCGCTCCGGCGGGTCGGACGCGTCGACTCCCGCGAGCCACCAGCGCACGAAATCGACGCGCGCGATCGTCGTCCGCACCGCCGGAAGCGCGCGCAGCGCCGGCAGCCGCGCGCGCAGCGCTTCCGCGCACGACGTGTCGGCAAAAGACGCCAGGCTCACGTGCGCCAGGTACTGCGCGCCGTTGATGCCAAAGGCGTCCTGGGCCGCCGGCTCCGCCAGCGCGCGCCGCAGCTCCGCGAGCGCACCGCCGTGGTGCACTTCCAGGATCAGCGCGTCCGGGAATACGTTGACCGGTCCGACCTCGACATCCACGGGGCGCGCGCGCCGCACCACGGCGGCCGCCCGCTCGGCGATCCGCGGCACCTCCTGCCGTGGCACGTCGTCCGGACGCCGCTTCACGATCACCTGGAAGCCCACACCCCGGATGCTGCAGTGCAGCAGGTCGTCGGCCAACGGCAGCAGCCCGTCGACGCCATCGAGCGCGTCGAGCACCTCGCCGGCCAGCGCGAGGACGCCGGGGCCGGTCATCGGCGCCTGGAACGAGAGGAGTTGCGCGCGTCCCGCCGTGAAGCGCGCCCGCTGCTCGTCGATGGGCACGAGCGCCCCGCCGTCCGCGAACCAGCGCCACGCATCGCCGAACGACGTGAAGAGCGGCACTACACGATCTCGTGCGGCCGCTGCTCCGGCGGCTCGTCACGCCGCTCCACCTCTACGCGCGGGGCCGGCGCGGCGCCCGGCGGCCGCATCGCGGCTTTCTTCTGGTCGATGCGGCGGATGCGCGCGTCGACCATCGAGCGCATCGCCAGCAGCGACGCCCGCGCCGCGTTCCGCACGTGCGCGCGCGCTTCGTCGAGTTGTGATTTCATGCGATCACCCCTTCGTCCCTGTTCGTCCGCGGTCACGGCGAGAGCTCGCTCACGGACCGCCCACACCGCAGTCTCCAGCATCGCGGCCGATCACCACCAGATGATATCGTCCAGGTCCTCCTCTTCGTGCTCCGGCAGGGGGCGCGACCAGAGGTTGGTCTCCAGGTACTTCCAACCGGAGTCGGCGAAGATGAGGACGATGTTCCCGCTCTCGATGCGCTCGGCGAACTTCAGCCCCGCGTGCAGCACGGCGCCGGCGGAGATGCCGCCGAAGATGCCTTCGCGCTGCATCAGCAGGCGCGCCGCGCGGAAGGCGTGGCCGCTGCGCACGAGGATCTTGCCGTCGAGGAACCCCAGGTCGAGGATCGGCGGGATGAAGCCATCGGCGAGGCTCTTCAGCCCCTGGAGCTGATTGCCCGGGTGCGGCTCGACGGCGATCACCCTCGTCGCCGGGTTGGCCTCTTTGAGCCGCTCGCCGGTGCCCATCAGCGTGCCGCCGGTGCCCAGGCCGGCCACCAGCACGTCGACCTGCGGCACGTCTTCGATGATCTCCTGGCCGGTCCAGACGTAGTGGGCGCGGACGTTGTGCGGGTTGCGGAACTGGTCCAGCATGAAGGCGCCGGTCTCGTCGGCCATCTTGCGCGCGACGGTCATGGCGCCGGTGACGCCCGCCTCGGCCGGTACCCAGTGCACCTCTGCGCCGTAGACGGCGAGGGCGCGCGGGATCTCCGGATAGACGTTCTCGGGCATGACGATCCTGGCGTGGTAGCCCATCGCCCGGCCGATCATCGCCAGGGCGATGCCGGTGTTGCCGGTGCTGGCCTCGATGACGGTATCGCCCGGGACGATGCGCCCGTCGCGCTCGGCGTGCTGGAGCATGTGCTTGACGATGCGGTCCTTGATGGAGCCCGTGGGATTCCAGCCCTCGAGCTTGGCGAAGAGGCGCACGCCGGGCTTCGGCGCGAGCCGCCGCAGCTCGACCATCGGCGTGCGCCCGATCGTGTGCAGGACGTGGAGGTGGTGCATCGCCGTCAGTATAGGGCGGCGATGGGAGAAGAGACGGGGGAGGTCGCTCCGGCGCAGGATGGAGCGCGGTCTGCGCCCCATCCTGGCGCTGGTGCTGGATCGGCAGTGCTCGCTACGTCTCGCTATGTCACGCCGGCGCCGTGCTGGCGCAGGTCGCTGACGATGCGCGCGTACTCCTCGCTGGTGATCTCGCCGCGGGCGTAGCGGCGCGCGGCGATCTCCCCCGGCGTCTCGCCTTTCGCGCTACCAGCGCCGCCGCTTCCGGCGTCGCCGGACGGCCGGTTCGACACGGACGAGACGAGCCACACGACGAGCGCGATGACACCGCCCCAGAACAGCACCATCATGATGCCACCCCACAACATCCACCAGCCTCCGCCGTCTACTGAACCCCACATCATCCGATGCCTCCTTCTGCAATGCTTCCAAGCGCCTTGCGCAGCCGGCGGTCGACCTCGTGCGCGACCTCCGCGAGCCGCGGGTTCTGCGTGAGGTCGACGAGCGACTGCGGGTTGACGGCGCCGACGTGCGTGCCGTCCTCGCGCTCCGCGACGATCACGTTGCACGGGAGCAGCAGGCCGACGTCCGACTCCAGCTCCAGCGCGCGCGCCGCCAGGGGCGGGTTACAGGCGCCGAGGATCACGTACGGGCGCACGTCCTTGCCGAGCTTCTCCTTCAGCGTGCGCTGGACGTCGATCTCCGTCAGCACGCCGAAGCCTTCTTCCTTGAGCGCGTCCCGGACGCGCGCGACGGTGTCCTCGTAGCCGGCCGGCGTCGTCGTCTCGATGCCGTAGCGGCTGGTCTGCAGGGATGCGGTCACTGGGTCACCTCCATGTTCCGATCCTATGGTATCTCTAACCGGAAGGGCGCCAACAGGTACAAGTGGCCCCCGGTGGCGCCGCCACCCGGCGCGTCGAAGACATGCCGATATTCGCGCATTGGGCAAATGCGGGGGGGCCGCGCCAGCAGGCGTCAGGGGCGCGCGACGATGAGGCTGGCGTTGGCGCCGAGGCCGAAGGCGTTGACCATCGCCTTCGTGCCGTGGAGCCGCCGGACGTCGCCGGTCACGACCTCGAGCCCGCCGCACTGCGGGTCCTGCTGCTCGAGGTTGAGCGTCGGCGGGATCAGTCCCGACTGCAGGCAGTACAGCGCCGCGATGGCGGCGAACGCGCCTGAGGCGCCGAGCGTGTGGCCGAGGGCGCCCTTGATCGCGGTCACCCAGAGGCGGTCCTTGTTCGGGCCCCAGACGCGGGCGATCGCCTGGCCTTCGATGGCGTCGAGCGCGCCGCCGCCCGCCGTGCCGAATATGACGTCGATCTCGCCCTGCAGCGTCACGTCCCACTTCATGAGCGCCGCCTGCATGGCGCGGGCGGCGTCGACGGGGTTCGCCGCGGCGTGGGCGACCGGTGCGCGGTTGAACGTCGCGCCGTAGCCCTCGACGTAGCCCAGGATGGTGGCGCCGCGGCGCACGGCGAGGTCTTCGTCTTCGAGGACGAGCATCGCGGCGCCCTCGGCGAGTGCGAAGCCGTCGCGCGCGGCGTCGTACGGGCGGACGGCACGCGGCGGGTCATCGTTGCCGCGCGTCAGCATGCCGGCACGGCCGAAGTGCTCGAACCAGTGCGCGCTCACCGGCGCCTCGGCGCCGCCGGCGACGGCGACGGCGCAGTCCTCGCGGCGGATCCACTCCGCCGCCTCGCCAATCGCCATGAGGCCGGACGGCGCGGCGTTCTGAAGCTGGCTCACGGGTCCGCCCGCGCTCACGGTGCGCGCGACCTGCGCCGCCGGCGAGACGGCGCCGGCATCGGGCAGCTCGCAGCCGATGGCGACGCCGATCGCCGCCGTGCTCTCGGCCGTGATCGGCAGCTCGCTCTGGACGAGCGCCTGGACGGCGGCATCCGCGGCGAAGAGGGCGCGGCGGTCCATGGCGGCGGCGGCCTCCGGGTCGATGTCCTCGCGCGGGGCGTAGCCGGAGACCTCGCCGGCGATGCGGCAGGCGAGCCCGTGCGAGTCGAACGACGCGACCGGGGCGAGCGCACTGCGGCCGGCGGTCAATCCCGTCCAGAGCGCGGCGGCGTCGCGGCCGAAGGGAGAGATGGCGCCCACGCCGGTGATACAGACGCGCCTGGGGTCTGGCATGAGGGGAAGGTAACGGGTGGCCGCCGCGAGCGCGAACGGAACTGACGATGCTCCAGCACCGACCGGGCGGCGCGCCAGATCAGCGCGGACGGTGCGGCGCCTCCGTGTCAGGGGCTGGAAGAAGATAGGGGGGTGAGCGCCAGCCGGCCCCCGGTCGATGGGGGTGGCCCGAGGGCCGGCTGCAGCTCGCATGGGGGGTCAGGTCCGGGCGATGGTCGATGGGGGTGGCCCGCCGCCCGCACTGTCCACCCTGCCTAACCGCGGGTAGGGGCGAAAGGTGACGGGGCGGCCGCGGATTTTCTGGCGAGGGCCTCCGGATCTACCCGGATGGAGAGCCCGCACGGGGCTCTTCGGGGCCGCGTCAGCAGCCGGGCTGGCCGTCGTTGCCGCAGCAGTCCTGGAGAAGGCGGAGCTTGCGACAGTTGTTGGCGGCGGCCATGCGCAGCTTCGCGAGGAACGGCGCGTCGCTGCGGTCCCAGTTGGAGATGATGGCGTCGAGGCTGGGCCGCGGGCGGCTGCCGTCGTGAGGATCGTCTGGCATGGTGGGCCTCCGTCAGCAGGATACCTGGGTGTCGCCCACGGCGCGCGGCGCGGGCGCGCGTTGCCGTCTGCGACTATCGACCCTCGAAGCGCGGCGGGCGCTTCTCGAGGAAGGCGGCGACGCCCTCGGCGCGGTCAGCGGTGGTCTGGAGGATCACGGTGAGATCCGTCTCATAGCGCAGGGCCTGGTCGAGAGGCATATCCATGCCGCGCTGCATCGCCTCTTTCGCGTAGCGCACGGCGACGGCGCCGAGCCCCGCGATGCGCGCCGCGAGCCGCTCGCCGGCCGGGCGCACGGCGGCGCGAGGGACGACCTGGTTGACGAGCCCGCAGGCCAGCGCGGCCGCCGCATCCATCGGCTCGCCGAGGAGGATCATCGCGGCCGCGCTGGCGGGGCCGACGAGGCGGGGCAGGCGCTGGGTGGCGCCGCCGCGCGGCACCATGCCATCCGCGAGATCGGGCAGCGCGAAGGCGATGCCCTCGGCGGCGATGCGCACGTCGCAGGCGAGGGCGAGCTCGAGGCCGGCGCCGGTCGCGTCGCCTTCGATGCAGGCGATGACAGGCTGGCCCAGCAGCTCGAGGCAGCGGAATGGCAACGGGTCACGGCCGGCCGCGGGGTGCGCGCCCCTGGCGCCCGCGTCCCAGCCACGCGAGAAGACGTCGCCGGCGGCGGTCAGCAGCACGGCGCGCACCGCGGCGTCGTCGTGCAGTTCAGCGGCGGCGGCGTCCAACTCGTCGAGGCAGCGCGCGTCGATGGGGTTGCCGGCTGTCGGGCGGTCGAGGCGGACCTCGGCGATGCCGTCGCGGCGGTCAAGGGCGATGGTGCGGTAGCGTCTAGAGTTCATAGTTCATAGTTCATAGTTCATAGTCGATAGTCGATAGCTCCGCCGTCAGCGGCCCGTTGGCTCGAAGCGGCGGTCGGGCGCGGAGAAGACGATGTAGGCGCGGACGGGCGCACCGCCCGCGTTCTGCAGGCGGTGAGGGACGCCGCGCGGGACGACGATGAGGTCGCCCGCGCGCAGGGTGGTGCGCTGGTCGCCGAGCGTGTGCTCGACCTCGCCGTCGAGGACGTAGACGACCTCCTCGCAGTCCGGGTGGGTGTGCTCGACGTTGCCTTTGCCCGCGTCGAACACGGCGAGGCCGATGGTCTGCTCGGCGCCGGGCGGGTCGCCCTCGCGCACGGCCCAATGCACGCTGCCGAAGCCGGTGGCTTCGGCGGCGTCGCCGACGCGGCGGCGGGTCTGCTGGTCGATCGGCGGGATCTCCATGGGCGGGAGTGTACCGGCCGCGGACGGGGACTGGCGACGCGGCCGGACTCTGGAGGTGGAGGGCTCTGATCGCCTGCGGTGGTGGCGACGCGGGAGTCGCATACGTGGCGATCCGCGCGCGCAGAGGCGTCTCGCAGGGGTCGGACGACGCCGGTGCCCCGTCCGTCAGGTGTTACGCCGCAGCATGCGGCCGGCGCGGGCCGTGGTCTGGCGGCCGCGCTCGGCGGCGATCTGGCCGTTGACGACGACGTAATCGATGCCGCGCGGGTACTGGCGCGGCTCCTGGTACGTGGCGACGTCGGCGACGGTCTCGGGATCGAAGACGACGACGTCGGCGAACCAGCCCTCGCGGAGGAGGCCGCGGTCCTTGATGCGGTGCTTGGCGGCGGCGAGCGAGGTCATCTTGCGCACGGCCTCTTCGAGCGTGAGGAGGGGCTGCTCGCGCACGTACTTCTGGAGGACGGCGGGCATGGTGCCGTAGAGGCGGGGGTGCGGCTTGCCCTCGGAGGGGAGGCCGTCGGAGCCGACCATGCAGTGATCGTCGGCGACGACGCGGCGGACGTCGGCCTCGTCCATGATGAACATGATCACGCTGGGTGTGTTCTCTTCTTCCTCCAGGACCTTGCGGATCGCATCGCCGATGGGGAGGCCGAGGTCCGCGGCGATGTCGCTGATGTACTTCCCCTCGTAGCGCTCTTTGTTGTACTTGACGCTGGCGATGATGGCGGGCACGGCCTCGAACGCCTGCTCGCGGCCGATGCGGAACATCGCCGCGAGCGAGGAGCTGGAGGCGGTGTACGGGTAGACGTCGATCGTGACATCGACGCCGCGGTCGCGCGCGCGGGCGATCAGCGGCAGCGACTGCTCGGTCAGGCCGAAGACGCCGGCCGACTTGTGGTGGGAGAGCTGGACGCCGCAGCCCGCCTGCTCGCCGATGCTGATCGCCTCCTCGACGGCTTCGAGCAGGCGGTCGCTCTCGTTGCGGATGTGGCTGCCGTAGATGCCGCCGTAGCGGGCGACGACCTTCGCGAGCTCGACGAGCTCCTCGGTGCGCGCGTAGGCGCCGGGGACGTAGACGAGCCCGCTGGACATGCCGATGGCGCCGGCGCGCATGCCCTCTTCGAGCAGGCCGCACATGCGGCGCAGCTCGGCCGCGGTCGGCTCGCGCTTCTCCAGGCCCATGGCGTGGAAGCGGAGCACGCCGTGTGGCACGTAGGCGACGGCGTTGCAGGCAGGGTGCGCGGCTTCGACCGCCGCGAAGTACTCGGCGGTGGTGCTCCAGGGGAGGCCGCTGTCGCCGAGGATCGGGCCCACGCCGGTGCGGTAGTAGCTGCGGAAGGCGTCGTCCGCGGGGGCGACGCCGGCGCCGCAGTTGCCGAGCACGTCTGTGGTGACGCCCTGCATGATCTTGAAGTCGACGCGCGGGTCGCGGACGACGGCCGCATCGTCGTGGGTGTGGACGTCGATGAAGCCCGGGGCGACGACGCAGCCCTGCGCGTCGATCTCGCGCTCGCCGCGGCCCGGCACGGTGCCGACGGCGGCGATGCGGTCGCCGCTCAGCGCGAGGTCGCCGGGGCGGCCGGGGGCGCCGGTGCCATCGACGATGCGGCCGTTGCGGAAGACGAGATCGTACTCGGGCATGTGCCCCTCCGAAGCTACTCGAGGTCGATGATGACCCCTTCGCGGGCCGAGCGATAGATAGCATCGACGACCACGTGCGCGTAGAGGGCGACGTCGAAGTCGGGGTACGAGGGGCGATCCTCGCTCACGGCTTTGAGGAAGGTGTAGTCCTCGAGCAGGTAGTCCTGGCCCGCGTACGGGGCCCGCACGGTCTCGCGCAGGCGCTCGTCGGTGACGCCGGCGCTCTCGATGTACCGCTCGACCACATCCTGCGATGAGATCACGTACTCGGCCGCGGCGCCGTTGTGGTCGACGCGGATAGGCGCGTGCCAGTCGTCGTCCTGCCACGAAAGCTGGCCATCCTGGCAGACGACGAGCATGCGACGGCTGGAGCCGCGGTGCAGCAGGTTGTGCCAGATCGAGGTGTGGCTGACGACGGCGCCGGACTCGAACTCGATCGTGGCGCTGCTCAGGTCCTCGACGCCATCCTTGGCGAAGAAGTGGCGGGTGACGCCGTGCAGGCGGCGGACACGCCCGAAGTAGGAGATGAGGATATCGATGTCGTGGATGGCGTGTTCGAGCAGGGTGCCGGCGCCAACCAGGTTCACGTCGCCGCGCCAGGTGCTGCGGTAGTGGCCCTGGATGGGGAAGTACTGGTCATCGACCATCACGGCGGTCATCGGCCGGCCCATCGCGGGGTCGCGCAGCAGGTCGCGGGTGACGGTGACGACGGGGGAGAAGCGGAGGACGAGGCCGACCTGGTGCGTGACGCCGGCGGCCGTCGCGGCGTCGCGCATGACGCGCGCGTCCTCGGCGTGGAAGGCGAGCGGCTTTTCGCAGAAGAGCGCCTTGCCGGCGCCGAGCACTTCGAGCGCGAGCTGGCGGTGGTAGACGGTCGGCGTGCAGACGTAGACCGTGTTGATGTCGGGGTGGGCGATGAGTGCGTGGGGGTCGTCGGTGACGAAGGGGACGCTGGCGGCGCGGGCATAGCTCTGGCGCCGCTCGGCGTCGGGCTCGGCGAGGCCGACGAACTCGCCGTCGATGAGGCCGTCCTTGAGGCAGAAGCGGACCGACTTGCCGTGCGCGGTGCCCATGACGCCGGCGCCGATGACCCCGATCCGCGGCCGCATGCCTGCTCCGATCGCTCTGCGCGCAGCATCGGACGTGCACGCGGCGCAATTCTAGCCGACGTGCCCCGCTGGAGCACAAACATGGGGGACCGCCCGCGGGGTCGCGCCGCGCGGGCGAGCGCGCATGTCGCACGCGCCGCGCCGCAACATATGTGACGCACGGGCGCATACCAGATCGTCGAAAAAAACTGGGCCGCCCGTCACCAGTGGGCACCGGACGACGTTAAGCACGGTGGCAGCGGTCGGTTCCGGACCACCCCCATCGACCGGAGCCGCCCGCTGCTCTGTATGGCAGGCGGTGAGAGCGTGGAGGACGTGGTGTGACAACGGCGGTGGACCGCCACGCTCTCATCGCCGGCCCAGTTTGCTCACCCCGTGCATGCAGCGCGAACGCGGCCGGCCGCGGTTCGCCAGCGGGGTCGCGCTCGCCCGCCGCGCAAGCGGAGCGCTACACCATCCCCAGCAGCGAGTAGCCGCCGTCGACGAGGAGGACCTGGCCGACGATCATCGCGGCGGCCGGTGAGGCGAGAAACGCGACGGCGTCGGCGACGTCCTCGGGACGGACGTGGCGGCCGGCGGGGACCTTCGCCTCGTAGCCGCCGACGATGTCCGCATCCATCATCCGCACGCCGTCGGTGCCTTCGACGAGGCCAGCGGAGACGGCATTGACGCGGATGCCGCGCGGCGCGAGCTCGACGGCCAGGTACTTGGTGAGGGATTCGAGCGCGCCCTTCGAGACGCCGACGGGAGCGTACTTCGGCAGGTAGCGGTCGCTGCCGGGGGAGAGCATGTTGATGATGGCGCCGCCCGCCGGCATGTGCTTGACGGCCGCCTGCGCCGCGAACCAGGGGCCGAAGACGTTGACATCCATCGTATGCCGCAGGTGCTTGGGGAGGGAGTCGATGGCGGCGCGCGGCCGTTCGAGGCCGCGGGCGGCGCTGTTGACCAGCACGTCGATGCGGCCGAACTCGGCCGCGACGGCCTCCACCATCGCGTGCACGGCCTCGCGGGAGCCGACGTCGGCCTGCACGGCCATGGCGCGCACGCCGAGCGCGCGCAGCTCAGCGGCCGCCGCCTCGGCGTCCTCGCGGCTGCGCGAGTAGTTGACGGCGACGTCGGCGCCGTCGCGAGCGAGCCGCAGGGCGATCGCCCTGCCGATGCCGCGGGTGCCGCCGGTGACGAGCGCGGCCTTGCCTTCGAACGTGCGCACGGTGACCTGATCCTTCGCCACGGCGGATCCGCGGTCAGCCCCTCACTTCGAGGAACGGGGGCGGGATCGCGGGACGGCGGAGCGCCTGCCTCCACCCGTCTTCAGGGACTGACTGTAGCGGTTCCAGCCGGATTGCGCCTATGCTCCGGGCATGGGACTCGCGGGACGGGTGGCGCTGGTGACGGGCGCGACGGGCGGCGGCATGGGCCGCAGCATCGCGCTGACGCTGGCGCGCGACGGGGCGGACGTCGTGCTGAACTATCGCGCGAAGCACGAGCGCGCGGCGGCGGTCGTCGCCGCCGTCGAGTCGCTGGGGCGGCGCGCGCTGCCGCTGGCGGCCGATGTCTCGGACGCCGGCGAGGTGGACGCGATGTTTGCTGCGGCGCGCGCGCGGTTCGGGAAGGTGGACATCGTCGTCAACAGCGCGGGCGGGCCGTGGAAGCCGCAGGACATCACGGAGATCGACCCGGCGCACTTCCAGGCGGTGCTGGCGGACGAGGTCGTCGCCACGTTCCTACTGTTGCGGGCGGCGCTGCCGGAGATGCGGCGGCAGGAATGGGGGCGGTTCATCAGCATCGGCGGGTACCGTGCTGATGACTGGCGCTTCGGGCCGCCGGAGGCGCCGCTGGACTACCCGCTGGGGAAGGCGGCGCGGCACTGGCTGACGCGCACGCTCGGGCCGCGCGAGATCGCGCACGGCATCACGGTCAACGCCATCGCGCCCGGGCCGACGCCCTCCGTCTCGCTCGAAGAGGCGCTGGCGGCGCTACGCGGCGAGCCGCGCGGGCGCGCGGGCAACACGCCGCAGGACGCGGCGGAGATCGCGTCGTTCCTGTGCTCCGACGCGGCGTCGCGGGTCACGGGCGCGGTGATCCCGGTGCCGGGCGCGAGCGCGGTGTGAGCGGTCGGTTGTCAGCCGATTGGCACTGACCGCGCGCGGTCACTCCGAACACAACAGCCCGGCACTCACCGAGAGCGGATCAGCGGTCCCAGTCCGGCCGTCCACCCCCGACCGCCCATCCCCAGCGCTCGACACGGAGCCAGGCCGTGTGCGAAGCGTACTACTGGCCGCCTGCGCGGAGGACCAGGTTGCGCAGCGGTTTGCCCGCGACGAGGCGCGCGAGGTTGTCGAGGAAGATCGCCATTTGGCGCTCCATGTTGAGCGGCGAGAAGCCAGCGTTGTGCGGCGTGACGACGACGTCCGGCAGCGACCAGAGCGCGCTCGTCTCCGGCAGGGGCTCCTGCTCGAAGACGTCGAGGCAGGCGCCGGCGATCCAGCCCTCGTGAAGCGCGCGGACGAGCGCCTCCTCGCGGACGATGCGCCCACGAGCGATATTGATCAGCGTGGCCGACGGCTTCATCATGCGCAGCTCGCGCTCGCCGATCAGGCCTTCGGTCTCCTTCGTGAGCGGACAAGCGAGCACGACGAAGTCACTGCGCGCAAGCAGGTCGTCGAGGCGAGCGAGGGGCAGTTGCTCGTCGACGTAGCGCGACCTGCGTGCGGAGCGCCGCACGCCGAGCACGCGCATGCCGAAGGCCTGCGCGAGGCGGGCGACCTCGCCGCCGATCGCGCCGGTGCCGATGATGCCGGCGGTCTGGCCGGTGAGCTCGCCAACCGGAATCTGGCGCCATTCGCCGCGGCGCTGCTGCTCGCGCCACTCGCCGATGCGCTTCGTGCGGTCGAGCATCATCGCCAGCACGTACTGGGCGATGGCGGGCGCGGAGGCGCCGGACGCGTTGGTGAGCAGCGTGCCGCGGTCGATCAGCGTCTGGAACGCGGGCGAGTCGACGCCGGCGCTGAAGGTGTGGAACCAGCGCAGACCCTCGAGGCGGAAGACGGCCGGCAGCACGAGCCGCCGCAGATCCTCCTCCTGCCAGAGATCCTCGGAGAAGCAGCAGACCTCGGCCGCGGAGACGTCGCCGAACCATGCGACCATGCCATCGGCGACGGACGGCACGATCAGTTCGGCGCGCGGGTCGGCGGCGCGGATGCGGTCGCCGTAGGTCTCGGCGACACGGCGGGAGGCGAGGATGTTCACCGGGAGCAGGGTATAGCGAGAGGTCCCGTGCCGGAAGGCGGGGTCGCGGCCCAAGGGGGCGATGTTGGATGTTGCGGCGAGCGCGCAGGTGCGGGGCCGTCAACTATCGACTGCGGGGCGCAGCCGCTACACTGCGCCGCATCGCGCCGGGATGGGCGCACGCGAGGAGCTTTGCACCAGCAGGACTACAAGAGCACCACACTCGACAACGGGCTGCGCATCCTCACGGGCCTGATGCCGGGGATGCGTTCGGTCGCGGTGAGCATCTACGTCGGTGCGGGCTCGCGATACGAGTCGCCGGAGGAGTCCGGCATGTCGCACCTGCTGGAGCACCTGGTGTTCAAGGGGACGACGAAGCGCCCGACCCCGCAGCAGATCTCCGAAGCGATCGACGGCGTCGGCGGCGTCCTGAACGCGGGCACGGACCGCGAGCTGACGGTGTACTACGCCAAGGTGGCGGCGCCGCACTTCGCGCTGGCGGCGGACGTGCTGTGCGACATGCTGCGCGACCCGCTGATGGCAGAGGAAGAGCTCGAGAAGGAGCGCAAGGTCGTCATCGAGGAGCTGTCATCGATCGGGGACTCGCCGGCGCAACTGGTGGACGTGCTGCTGGACGCGACGATGTGGCCGGGCCAGCCGCTGGGGCGCGACGTCGCCGGCACCGAGGAGAGCGTGACAGGCCTGACGCACGCCGGCACGGCGGCGTACCTGCGCCGCCAGTACGTGCCCAACAACATGGTGGTCGCGGTGGCGGGCGCCGTCGAGCACGCGTTCGTCGTCGAGGAGATCGCGCGTGCGCTCGGCGACTGGGAGCGCGGCGTGCCGGCGGGGTGGTTCCCGGCGGTGAACGAGCAGGCGGCGCCCCGCGTGGCGGTGCGGTACAAGCGGACGGAGCAGGCGCACATCGAGATGGCGGTGCACGCGCTCTCGAGCCAGCACCCGGACCGCTTCGCGCTGGACCTGATCAGCGTGATCCTGGGCGAAGGCATGAGCAGCCGGCTGTTCGTCGAGCTGCGCGAGCAGCGCGCGCTCTGCTACGACGTGCACAGCTACGCGAGCCACTATCTCGACACCGGCTCCTTCGCGGTGTACGCGGGCGTCGACCCGAAGAAGAGCGTGGAGGCGACGCAGGCGCTGGTCGAAGAGCTGGCGAAGCTGCGCGCCGACGGCGTCACCGACGAGGAGCTGCACAAGGCGAAGGAGCTCTCGAAGGGGCGGCTGCTGCTGCGCATGGAGGACACGCGCAGCGTCTCCGGCTGGCTGGGCGGGCAGGAGATGCTGAGCGGCGAGGTGAAGACGCCCGACGAGATCGTCGCGCTGATCGAAGCCGTGACCGCGGAGGACGTCCGCCGTGTGGCGCGCTGCGTGTTCGACGAGAACCAGTTGTCGCTGGCGGTCGTCGGCCCGTTCAAGAGCGACAAGCGCTTCGCGCCGCTGCTGCGGCTGGGCTGACCGGGCGACCGCTACTGAAATAGCTCGCCGACGGACTGGCCCGTGTGGATGCGCGTGATCGCCTCGCCGATCAGCGGGGCAACGGTGAGCACGGTGATCTTCGGGTCGCGCTTCTCAGGCGGCAGCGGGATGGTGTCGGTGACGACCAGCTCCTCGATGTCGCTGCCGCAGATCTTCGGGACGGCGCCGCCCGAGAGGATCGGGTGGATGCACGCCGCGGTGACGCTGCGGGCGCCGCGTTCGAGCGCGATGCGCGCCGCCGCCAGGATGGTGCCGCCGGTGAGGATCTCGTCGTCGGCGATGAGCACGTGGCGGCCGTCGACTTCACCGATGAGGCTGAGGGCGGAGACGCTCTCCTCGTTCCCCATGCGCTCCTTGTCGACGATGGCGAGCGGCGTGTTGAGCTGCCGCGCGATGTTGCGCGCGCGCTTGGCGTCGCCGACGTCGGTGGCGAGCACGGTCACATCGCTGAGGTCGCGCTCCTTGAAGTAGCGGCTCAGGGTGTAGAGCGCGGTCAGCTCATCGACCGGGATGTTGAAGAAGCCCTGGATCTGGCCGGCGTGGAGGTCGACGGTGAGGACGCGGTCGGCGCCGGCGGTCTCGATCAGGTTCGCGAGGAGGCGAGCGGTGATCGGCACGCGCGGCTGATCCTTCTTGTCGCTGCGCCCATAGCCGTAGTACGGCATGACGGCGGTGATGCGGCCGGCCGATGCGCGCTTGAACGCGTCGATCATGATCAACAGCTCCATCACGCTCCGGTTGACCGGCGAGGAGATGGGCTGGATGATGAAGACGTCGCGCGAGCGGACGTTCTCGAGGATGCGGACGAAGATGTTCTCGTTCGAGAACTCGAAGACGTCGCACTGGCCGCGGGGCATCTCGAGCGAGCGGCAGATGGCGTCCGCCAGTTCCGGGTGGGCGTTCCCCGTGAAGACGGCGAGATCCGAGAACACGATCATCTCCGTAACCGTCGTGCGATGCGCGGGGACGCGCCCGGCGGCGCGATTGTCGTACCGCCTTCGCCGCCGCATGATACCACGGACGTGCCGGCGGGACAGGGCGGGACGCCCCGCGCGGCGAGCGCCAACGTGCCCGGCGTCCGACGGCTCGCGGGGAAAGCGGCGCGTCACGAGTGAGCGAGGGTCAGCGCGGTGGACGGAGACGCTACGAAGCTCGGCATCATCGTCTACTCCGACTACGTCTGCCCGTGGTGCTACATCGGGCTGGCACGCATAGAGCGCCTGCGGCGCGACCTGGGCGTCGACGTGGCGTGGCGGGCGTTCGAGCTGCACCCGGAGACGCCGCGTTCCGGCGCGCGGCTCGACGGCCGGCTCGGCGGCGAGGCGCGGGCGCGCGCCTACCGTGAGAACATCAGCCAGCTCGCGGCGGCGTCCGGGCTCGCGCTGCGGATGCCGGCCGTGATCGCCAACTCGCACCTGGCGCTCGAGGCGGCGGAGTTCGCCCGCGAGCACGGCGGCTTCGAGGCGTACCACCCGGCGCTCTTCCGCGCGTACTTCGAGGAGGGGCGCGACATCGGCGACGGCGAGACGCTGTGCGAGATCGCGCGGGAGAGCGGCGTCGACGACCAGGGCCTGCGGCAGGCGCTCGCCGACGAGCGGTACGCGGCGCGCGTCGATGGCAGCACGACGGCGGCGCGGGAGGACGAGGTCGTCAGCACGCCGACGTTCATCTTCAGCAGCGGCTTCCGTCTTGTGGGGGCACAGGACTACGCGGTGTTCGAGAGCGTCACGCGGCGGCTCAGGGCCCGTCTGTCGTAAGGCCGGGCGGCGCTACGCCGGGCAGCCCGGGTCCTCGGGGCCGGCGGCCAGCGCGTCAGGGATCCGGCGGCGCCGGGGGCCTGCCGCGCGCCCGCGACGGGCCCACCTGACCCCACCGAGCGCCGCCACGCCCTGCCTGCCTCGCCAGGCCGGTGTAACCGCCGCCGCCCGGCGGCGTTTCTCTCTGTGGACGGCAGCGGGATGCTCGGGGCCGGACAGGAAGGAGCATCGAGATGGGGACGATCATCGACCAGGTCGAGGGTGCTGAGCGGGACGGCGACGCGCCCGTGCGCTGCCCGATCTGCGGCGTGGAGAACGTCCGGATGCGCTACTGCCGGCACGTCCGCTGGACGTTCGACCAGGGCGACCCGGTCGCGTTCGCCCGCTTCGCGCTGGAGACGAGCGCCTACCGGCACCCGCGCGGCTACAGGTCCCGCGACCTCCCGGACGCATGGTGGCGGGACAACGAAGAATGGATCGTCGAGCGCGCGCTGGAGCGGCTCGTGGCGGCGGACGGCTACGTCTTCGGTGAGCTGGCCGCGCTCGACCTGCTGACGCTCGACATCTGGCGGGCGTACCAGCCCGAGCCCGAGCGGAAGCCGATCCCCCGCCAGTAATTCTCTGATCTTTCCAATTTCCCGCGATTCGACGACAATGCGGCGCAGATGCGCGCCGGGCGGCGCCCGCGGTGACGGGCACGCCGGCCCCGGCGCGCCCGTCGGTCAGGGGGTCTGCGGTACGATGCCTGAATTCGTGACGATCCGCCGCTGGGCGCTGAAGGAAGGCGCGGAGGAGCAGGAGCTCGTCGCGCACGTGCGGGACGGGATCATCCCGGCGTACAAGGAGCAGCCGGGGTGCCTGGAGCTGGAGCTGCTGCGGACATCGGAGCCGCGCTCGTATCTGGCGATCACGCACTGGGACGCGCGGTCGTCGTTCGAAGCGTGGATCGGGGCGGAGGGTCAGTCGTGGCGCGACCGTCACCACGGCACGTTCGAGCGGTGGCTGGAGTTGATGGCGTTCCAGGCGGAGTGGGACGCAGAGGAAATCGTCTCGAGCTGATGGCGACGCAGGAGGACAACTGTTCGGCTCCGGTTTCCGGAGATCTCGACGATCTTGCTGCAGAATCCGCATGTGGGATTGACAGCTTCGACATCCGGGCGTAATATGTACCTGAAATCACAAACAGCCCTGCGCGCACCGTGGGGCTGTTCTGCCGCGAGGCAGTGAGCCGAACCCCGGGGCCGCGCCCAGGGGACGGGGGAACCAGGTTCCGCTCCGGGCGGATGGGGTGAATCGTGCGGCGACCCGCAAGGCGCGCCGACACGTAGGACGACGCCTTTCGGTCCGAACCCGTCAGCTAACCCCGCAGGCGAAGGGAAGGCCGCATCCGGCATGCCGGTGGCTCCGCGCGTTATCGGCGAAGCGGCCCCGACGGGGCCCTGGAGGGGGTACTTCGATGAACAACGCTCTTCCCCGCAGTTGCCCCCGGTGCCGCGGCTCCATGATCGTCGAACGGGACTGGTACGGCGCCTACAGCACATGCCTCTGCTGCGGCTACGTCCACGAAGCGGTCTCGACGCCGCCCATCGAGCTGCTGGACGAAGAGGAAGGCCACCCGCGCCAGCGCCGCCGGCAACCTTCGCACGGAAAGCTCCGCCTCTAAGCGACCGCCTCCCATTCCACGCGCAGGCTGCACCCGTCCGCACGAACGCGCTCCGCGCGCCCGGCGCGGGCGTTTTCTTTTCTCGCCACGGGCACCTACTATGGGCGCGAAGCGCGGGCGCCGCGGAGCGCCCCGCCGGATCGAGCGGGAGGCAACGATGCTCTACGTCCGCGTGTCGCTGATGCGGCCGAAGCCCGGCTGTGAGCAGGAGGTAGCGGAGATGATGGACAGCCTCGTGACGTTCTACGCGACCCAGCCGGGCTATCTCAACGGGTACAAGCTGCGCTCCGCGGACGACGGCGGGCTGGTCGGCCGCGTGACGGTGTGGCAGAGCGGCGACCTGGCCAACACGACCGCGCAGTCGACGCACGTGCTGGCGCAGCGGGCGCTGCTGCAGGCGCTGGTCGATGAGGACTCGGACGCGGAGTGGTCGTTCGACGCGGCCGAAGCGTCGGAGGCGCTGGCGGGCCTCGTCGGCAGGGGGTAGAGGGGCGGCAGCGCGAGCGGGCCCGCGGGTACCGGCGGCGACATGCCGCCTCAGCCTGTTTACACGAGCGACGGGATGGCGTCCTGCGACTCGAGCTCGGCGAGGTCGGGCTCGGTGTTGGCCATCGTCCAGCCTACCCAGAACGCGAGCGCGCTGACAACGCCCACCGCGGTGATCACGGGGAGCGCGATCACGAGGTAGCTACGCCGCATCGCGCCGACCAGCACGATCAGCATCTGCAGCGCCGAGAACGCCATCATGAACATGCCGAGCTGGCGTGAGCGTCCCATGATCCGACCTCCGTGGCGTTACGTGGTGCTCGTCGCCTTCCGCAGGTCGGGCGGGAGCAGGTTCGGGATGCTGTCCTCGATCGGGTAGCGCTCGTCGCACTTCGCGCAGTAGAGCGTCCCGCGGACCACTTCGTCGTCCTTCTCTTCGTCGATGGTGAGGGTGAGCTCGCTCTTGCACATGGGGCAGGCGAGGATCTCCATCAGGTCCTTGCGCATGGGCTTCCTCCCGGACTGTTCGCGATACCGGTGTAGCGTACAGCTTCGGGCGGCCCTGTTGGAAGCGCGGCGCGGGCG
>JADEYI010001130.1_pt1 | contig 23479 bp, 32 predicted proteins | sample 8542331 | NCBI WGS metagenome assembly JADEYI01 (sample SAMN16510988, study PRJNA670497) | mine drainage metagenome | isolation source: biofilm near Copperflume 1 | place: Germany: Marsberg coppermine Kilianstollen | collected 2018-02
GGCATACACGCAGGGCGTCTGCAGCCACATCTGCGGGGCCTTCATTAGTCTGCAGTCTATCACTCACTCATCATATACATGCATGCACTCCCTGCACAAGAGTATGTGAAGATAAGGATTTCTGACATTGATTGTAGCACATGGGCCCCACCAAAGCAGAGTGAATAAGTCAGAAAATTCAAAGCAGAAAAGAATGAAGCAGAAACCAGCATGCTGTTGTTCTTCCTGTCACATGCTTTTGTCTCAGGCTGGAGTTTGATCTTGCATCACCAGGAAAAAATAAGGGTCTTGCTTCGGACCTGATCAAATCATCTCATCATGGCTCATAGACAGTTCTTGTATGTCCGGAGACAGAGTCTGATTCAGGGGTTTCTGGTGCTGTGCAGGATCGGCTTTGCAGCCCTCATTGGAATCGAGGCACTCAAGGGCTCAGCCCTCTTCTGAGCACTCGGCAGACTCTTCTGTGAACGCACTCAAAGACAATCTGAAGTCCAGGAACGCTGTGAAGGGGTGTTGCATTTCAGGACCTGAAAGCACCAGGCTGTAAGCTTCACGTGACAACAAGATCCCAAGAAGTGCACCTGGGGATTTCTAATGCACATTGTACCAGCATCTGTTCTGTATCATTAAGTAGATTGCAGCACTGATCCTTGTCTGACCTGATAGCTACATCAAGCCAGCTTCTAGAGCTAAGGCAGTCAGTAATAACGCATGCTGAACTGTGATGGGGGGTCCTTTTCTAGCACGCCTGATTTACTTGTTTCAGTTTATTTGCAATGACTGCTCATTTTTAGATTAATTGTCAGGCCAAGTCCTGCCGAATTTTTATGTCATTCTGGCTAGAGAAAGGGAAATGCAGGTATCATAGGCGAGTAAGCCCCAAAAGTGTGTACAGATTGTACTGTAAGCTTCTTACAAAAGCATCTTGTCCTCCTCTGGAACTTCACTGTCTGGGCACAAGTGACTTGCCCTGCTGTTTGCAATTTCAGCAAACAAACAATCTTCAGACACGGACTCTCGGTGAACCATAACCTCATACGTGGTTGCATCAAAAAGCACCTCCAGCTCAGCGCTGCCACCGGCTATATATATCTAGAAGACCTGTTATTACTAATCTATTTACTATCTAAAAAGTGCTGAGAATGTCAATGCGTTCTATCCTACATCTCACATTTTGAAACACTTCAATAGTCGACAAACGAGGGCAACGTTATGCCTGCTTGATCCAGACAAGGGCGTGTGGATCACGTGGGCTCTGTGAGGGTCGAGAGGCCAAAATTGGACCGTCAAAAGGGCCAAAATCTGGCTTTTGACCGTCATGACGTCAGGGGTGTTTGACCGTAAAATAGGGCCTGTTTTGGTGACCGTCAGTAATTACGGTGCGTGTTCGGCGTATTTTCGGTGGACCATAAACCCCGTAAATAGTAAACTCGCAACCCTAGTCAAAACCAGCATGCAGAAACAGCTGCGTTGGAGCCAAATGATCAGCAAACAAAAAGCAAGCGTAGTCGTGGCTTCTAGACTTGTTTGACTCTTGATGTTTCTACCCCGCGTAGCTGTATCAACTTTCTTGTTTTTATCATGAGGTGTTGACAGGCATGGCGGCAATGAACCTAATGCCATTCATGAATCTGATCAGTGCGTCCAAGGCGAGTATAAAGAGAAGTCTTGAAGAGTTCCTCATCATACTCTCCTTGGTTTGTCAGTTAAAACTGGCAGTACTAGTACTTGCCAGAACAGGCAATGCTCCTCACCAGGAAGAGCCTCCGCCCCTAGGCAATAATGTGGAACCATTATAATCCCCTTGCCCAGGCCAAATCAGGCGCATGCTGAGAGCAGGCAACGCCCCGATAAGACACGCTTAGACGTAGGCGGAGAATTCAGTGCGGTTGAAGGGGGCAGCATTCTTGGAGGGAACGCAGCTGAAGTCCGTGGCCACCCCATATGTCTCGTACTTTGGCTGCGCGCGCCGCGTGTAGTTGGTCGGAGACATGACCACTATGCCGTACAGATCTGTCGCCGCTCCCTGCGAAGCCAAGCACTGCTAAATCAGCCAGGGACAACAGTATGACTTCAGTGACCAACTTTTGCTACCCTGTGTCACCTGCCCAGAGCCAATTTATACCGAAAGGTAATGCAAGGACACATGAGTCTGAATGCAACAGGCAGGGCTGGAGGCATGCAATTTCTTTGGCCCTGATACACACAAAAGAGGCAAGAAGTTTGTTGCACATGATAAACACCCATGCACAGCGCACTGCAAAACCAGCAGCGTGCAATGCAAGGCCGTGTCATGGCAGTCAGGCAAAGCAATGATTGCAGCAATAAGGCGGCGTTGCCTCTCACCCGGTCAAAGTAGTTGTAGGGACGCAGCCAGAAGGACAGCTCTCTACCCGTAACGGCGGTGACTGGCGCTGACTCACTCGTGGGCACGTCATAAGCGCCCACCGTCACCCAGTTGACGATGTCTGTATTGCGCACCGACTCGCCGTTGATGTAGGACGAGAAGTTCACCGGCTGCGGCGGCACTCCTAAAATTGGCAACAGAACATGCATGTCAGGATTATTGCTTGCTCACGGAGTGCTTTCTGGTGGTCATTTGAGTGGCACCTTGTGCAGAAAGTCCCGTGTAAAAGCCCTGGGCCAAAAGGCCATGAAACAGACAGGCCCCATGGTATGCCCGTGGATTCAGATAAGATTTTCTTCAGATTTGAATGCGCCTGGGATTGGCCGGCAGTAAACTGCCTAGCTGATCTGGAGCGGAGGCTATACTGTTTGACTGATTGACTGAGAACACCTGCAGTGAGTGGTGCTCCCAGATTGCCAAGTGTCCTAACGAGCAATCCTCACTGTCATCCAATCTGCGCCCTATTCTACAAGAAAACAATGAATTATTACCAAATACTGTGGAGAGATATTAGCCAGAAGGAGTGAGTCACCCGGGTGCGCGGCTGCGTAGATGGAAGATGAAGAGCTCTCGTTGTCACGGCGCACGGTCGTGGCAATCTGGTAGCGGGACCATGAGCCGGCCTGCGCCGCCTGCCAGCTGTCGGGGTACAGCTGACTAATCGAGCTATCCACCTGCACGTCCGCAAGGGGCATGTTGAGAAGTTGCTGCTCTTGGACAAAAGGTGATGAGAACCTGTGGCACAGGCCATGTTGTACCCAGTTCATGTTGGGTCAGCCGCAAGAAGGTAAGACCACACACTGTATGGATTTTGAGTCCTCGCCAGAATGGATTACTCCTTGCATAAGACAAGCTCTTCCAAGATGATAAACGCAGCCAGGATTGCAAGGTGGATGGCAAGATTAGTTCTAGCATTCATACTCCAGTAGTAGGCATGCAAAATATGAGTCAGAACAGGATGGATCAAATATGAACGGGCGACCACACACCTGAATCTGGTACCCCTGCGGCGTGCCCCACTTGTTGACGCTGCGCTCGCTGATCACTGCTGACATCACCGGCCGGTTCGAATTCAAACTCAAACTCGCGTCCTCCTCCGTCTCCGGCAGCACGCGCCGCAGCCGCTTCTGGACCGTTACGGGCGCCGCAGTGCCGTTTACGGGCCCGTTGGCCCCGGCTACGGACCACGGCAGCGGCCGCTTCTCGATCTCGATGAAGTCCTGGCGCATGCTGTTCTCCGTCCCCTTTATGTCCAGGTCCACCTGTCAGCATTACATACGCCGTGACTAATTGATGACATGATGCATGTGAGACATATAATGCGTGCCGCCAGATTGCCGCACCAGCAGAAAGCATGTAACTGGAACAACCTCTAGACTCTGAATCTCGATACTTCACGCCAAGGACCTCAGAATCAGTAACGAGGATTGCAGGGAAACCGCTATCGAGAGAGGTACCACGGCAAACGCACTACGCAATGCTAGGGAAGGGTACGACAACAGCAAAGTGAAACATCGCTCATGCATGTGGCACAGTCCTTCATGCGTCTAGTCAATCTCAGAGACCTCAATAGTAACTTATCATATTGAGAAGGGAGCTTTCAACTTGAATTTGTCAGAGTGCTCGTGTTGAGTCAAAGAGTCCAGGTGGACCTGGCCAATACAGTCTCTTCAGGGCGGAGACAGCACCTTCCAGTTGAGGAAGTGGTCCTGAACGCTCGCGCCCATGTCAGCATAGAGCGGGTAGGAGTAGTTGCCAGTCGCCCCACTCCAGGGCGCTGCCAGCACATAGCCCGAAAGCCCCACCGACACCTGCATAACACGAATGTGGTTTAGTCTGCATCTTTCTACTCGAGCATCCAGCGTCATTGCAAAGATGCTCGTGTCCAAGAAGAGACGCCCAGACGTCCAGAAGCAGCAATCTGATGACTGGAACATGGCGAGCTCGGCACCATGTGAGATGTGCACCGAAGCATGATATATAGATAGCCTCACCACACAGCACAGCTGCCGCCACAGTACCGAGGCGTGGCCTCTGCAGTCTCTCATCACAATCTCGCAATGCCCGGGGAAGCATAGACAGATCTGAGAAAACAATCCTAATGATACTTCTGCAGATTGATTCTGACATGCACGATGGACAGACACATGGCTTCTGGCTTGGTGTGCCGGTATTCCTGGAATCAGGGCAGCAGACGTTACAGTATTTATTTCAATGTGTACTCAGTAATGATCGCACAGAGAGGAGGGAACGCGCCTTGATGGAGCCGTCCAGGTGGAACACGAAATCAGTCATGTAGTCGGTGTTGTAGACCGTAGTAATGCCCCGCACGACTAATGCGTGGTCCGCCACTCCCCCGTACTGGATGAAGCTCCCCTTGGCTGCAAACTCCTGCGCGCATGACACAGTTTTGAGAACACCGCGCTGCAGAATTTCTCGGCAGTGAAGGCTTCAATTAGCAGCTCTGGGCACTTGGAGCTGCTGGTGGGATGGCAACTGAGGCAGATGAGGCCTCCTGAGCGTGTGACTTAATACAGCTCTGTGGCAGAGCTGCCACAGAGCTAGAGAGGCATGCCCCAGGACCAAGAAATATTAGGCACACATCAAAGCAGCACACAAAGCCGGATCAGACATGCACCCGAATCCCGATGGATGGCAAAACCAGCCAAACAAAGCAACCTTTGCATGCAGCCATTCCCCGGCGCGAGACATGTAGAGAAAAACTCTTTAGATCAGGCAAGGCACCCAACAATATTCATGACCTGATGCATGGCGGTTCGTGTAGAGATCTATGGAACACATAGTAGCAGCATAGGGATTCGGCCATTCGGCAGTGAATCTTCGGTCGTATATTCGGTGTTTTGGGCCAAAATAGGCCGTTTTTGACCGTATTCCATATAAATTGAATACCGTATGACCGTATATTCGGCCGTATATACGGTCCCCAAAAAGTGTTTTCACCGAATGGTGCAATTATGAATAGAACATGCAGTGGCTCGCCTGCGTGTAGTGGCGCCAGAGTGGCCTGCCGCTGTCCTGCTCCCAAACGCAGATGCTCTGCGGGTGCAGCAACGGAGAATCCCGGTCCACAAACGCCGCCGAGTCCAGGTAGGATGCATGGAACGGGCAGTCCACCCCGTGCACTAACTCGTGGAACCCGCTGCCCAGGCCGTTGGCCGTGTCATAGGACTGCGTGACCGACTGCGCAGCAATGAACCAATCTCTCAAGTCACACACCTTCCTGGACATGTAGTGATTTACTTGAATGGCCAAATGGGTGTGCTGTAAAGATAAGGATATTGCGTCAAATGAGCAACCCAGGCTGTTGGCCATGTCATAGGACTCTCCGAGAATCCTCTCCTCTTCCAGAGTTTCAAAGGCGTGAGGGGTCTGCATCTCAAAAGGGGCCCTTTAGAACATTTGGTACGGCTGCGAATAGCAGGTGATTGGTGCCGCTTGAGGCTGAGTCATTAGAAGGCTTGGCACGAGCACACATGAAGCAAATGCCAAAACTTGGAAGTACTGGGCAGTGCAAGGATCAAACGAGGATGTTCCAAGTTGACAGGAGGTATGAGAGGCAGACAACAAATCGGCAATGTTGTTTCTCAGCAGCGTAGCGGCAGGTGTGTGTCGTGCACGTCAGGCATGGTGAGTCAGCATGACAGAGGGGTGAGTCACCTGCGACGGCGTGGCTCCTCCGTATGAGATCATGGCTTCCTGCAGTGCTATCTCATACGCAATCCTCTCACCGCCAAATCGCACGTCCCATATCCTGATCCCCCCGCTCGGCCTGATGCTCACCTGGCCACGCAATGTCAAGAAGCCCATCAGATCATTTGTGGTTAGGCTCTTCCCACTGCATGCTCAGATGCAATTGCCAGAGGCATGAACCGTGGACAGCACGCAGGACACATGACTTGGCCTTCAAGTGTGACGGAGACTTGGCTCAAGTCAGTTGAGGATTAGTGGGGGCTCTTTATCCAGGCTGCCTTGGCGTCCTGGTGCTGAGCTTCCTCTGGGGTTGAGCTTGCTGCATCGGAATTGTTATTATTATATAATTATAATTAATGATCATTATTATAATACTTATTGTTATTCCATGGTCGGCAAACCCAAAGCCAGAGGCCATAGGGCTGCATCGGAATGTGCATGCTGCATTTTTCTCTCCCAAAATTTAAAGGTGGGCTTCAATGCTGACCTGGAATGTCCATCCCATGTACGAGACGGCGTTCCTGTCGATGCTGTAACGCTTCCCCGACGGCTCGTACTGCCGCGACCCCGCCTGCGATTACATAACCCATGACTGATATCATGGGAAACCCCGGAGGCTTGGTACTGTGCAGGGCAGCCACGCTTGGATCGGCATGCATTTTCTGAGCACACACCATCTTGCATCCAACATTTCAGGAGTAAGTTGTTGGTGCCCTAAGTCCACCGCGATACACCTGCATACCTGAACATCGGAGCTCTCACTCTCGCAATGAACGAGATCACACGTTTCAACTCCAAGTACTTTTGACATCATTCAAGCAGTTCATATCCACCTAGAGTAAGAACCAAGTCCATATTCACACCTGTGGCGCGGCGTTGCCTCTCGGCTCCGGCCGCCCCGGCCCCGGCTGCCGCTTGAGGCTCGCATAGTTTATCTCCCCCGGCAGCGGCTGCCTCAACTGCACAAGCACGCGCAAAACAACCCTTCAGCTTCTGACAGATCTCATGCACCATGTACAGTGTCTCCAACTCATACAGAACACATCCTCTGCGCTGCCTGCATTGACTACTACAACTTGCTGTATTCTGACAAAGCAATGCCTGGCTGCCTGGGACAGTAATCTTTCCACATGCCCAGAATGCCTGCGCCCAAATCAGTCTGAAGTGGATCAGCTGTTGATCAGCTTATGGGATATCCAACGACAGGCAAGCATGCCAACTATGCCACAAGTGGTGTGTCCAGAGTGCTGGGAAGAGCATGCTTTCTACCTGTTGGCGATTGAGCCCGGAGGTGGTGTCAGCAAAGGCGGTGTTGAGTTCGGTGGTGTTGCCAAAGACCTGGCCGTTGTAGAAGATCTGGGTGACCGCCCACTTGGAGGGGTCGTTGCCCCTGTGGTCCACCAGAAACTCCAGCCCAATCTGCACAGCGCACACATGCGGCCTCTTATCAGCTCCCTGCCTATGTCCTGACTCAGAACTTCTCAGAATTGTTCTTGGCATTCATGTCCTCAGAATCTTGTGGGCAGTACTGCTAGTGTTAATGTGACACTGAAGCTTAAAGTACTTCAAAAGATTGCAACTGATTGGTGGCATTAACAAAACCAAGATCCTGACGCGTGGAGTCAGAAGCTTCTTCTGCTGTGCGTCATCATCATCAAGGTTGCTTTGTCTCAAAGGCAGCAGGTGCACCACCATGCATGCATGCATGCATGCGCAACATTGGACCATACAGCAATACAGAAGAGAGCAAAATGTTTCCATTGCAAGCACATGTGCTGGGTTCAACTGCTGGGGCAAGGGTGCAAATCTTCTAAAGCACTTTAAACGTCAGTATCACATTAACACTAGCAGTACCGCCTTGAGGCAGTTGCCTTCAGTGAAACACACAAACTAAGCCTGCACCTGTAATCACAATTTCCCAATGATACAGATAGCACTGGGGTCAAGGGGCAAACACAAGATCAAAAACCCCACCGGCTTGAGGTAGTAGCCGTCGGTGAAGCGCATGAACCAAATCCAGGTTTGGCGCTGATCATTAGTCAGCCCCCGGGGGGTGGTGTCCCCCCACAACAAGCATCGGGGGAACTCGCAGTTGTAGTACTTGAAACCGGCAAAGCTCTGAGTCATGAATTGCTCCAGCTGCGCAGAAGCCGCCTGAATCACCGCATCCATCCTGCAGAGATCAAACATAGTTATTTAGTTTTGGTTTCATGATTAAGAGCTACAGGTAATATACCCTGCACCATATTTAACAACCCCCAAGCATGCGCACATCACATTTGCATGCAGATGCACAGCACACGGCGTTGTTGAGCTGTCAGGTGAGGAGAAGAATTGGCAATGAGTAGCTGTGCAGGCCAGATTGTCTCTTCAAACTACAGAGAAGCAGCCAAGAAGATTGACACAGCAAAAGAGGCCAACGCACATCAAAAATAGCCAACAGCACAAGGCAGACAAGAGTATATGCTCACCTCAGCACAAGAAATGCCTTCTTACGTCGCTTGAGCAAATCCTAGCAAAAAGGCCAGTCCGAGCAGCAAGCACCATCCAAAGTTCTACCTCTAAAACACGGAATTTAGTAGGTGAGATAAGCAGAAAGGCAAGAGAGGGCAACGCACGCTGAGTATTCGGCTGAGTTGGGCGGCCGAGTGTTCCACGGCACCTCGCGCAGAATGGTGTAATTGCTTGGAGCCGGCAGCGGCCCCACTGTCATCTCCACCACTTTTGGCTGCTCGAGATATCCCAAATACACCACCACCCGCGCCTGAACAGGCACACACAGGGAATTGTCAAGTCAATCATCAAGAGGAGGAGCTGAAGGTTCCTCTTCATTCTCCCCTTATTCAGTCCCAAGGGTATTGCCAAACCAGGCCCGGGGGCAAAACATAGAAAGTTTGGAAACACTCGCAGTGCCACCTTGTCTGGTGCTGGTATGGTTATACGATTTGGCTATCATGGCTTTCACCATTTCTTATTTTCATTCTCTCCCCACCTGTGCAAATGCATCAAGTGCAAATTTGGCATCAAAGAAGCGTGCGCCATTGGGCAAATTTGAACTATTATTGCGCACATTCATACTACCAGATAGAGACACCGTCCATGAGTATTACATGAGAGCCTGCTCATAGCCCATGCTTGCGCCTCAAACTCCAGTTTAGCGCCAGCAAAAAACCAGGAGCCTTCTCAATTCAAGAGAGAAATACTTGTATTTACATGTCCACAGGGAATGAAAGTTTGGTGAGCATGCCTGTCTGGGCGGTGCGGGCACTGCGCCGGCAGAGTCAAGGAATGCCAGCGCCGGGACTTTGGGCGGCGGCTGAAGCTCCATGAGATAGATGATGTTGGAGGCTGGGGTGGCCTCGTCCGAGCGCGTGAGATTGAGGTCTGCCTGCGCGAAGAGATAATTCCGCACCTACGCACAAGCTTAAACTGTCAATTTCAATGCATCGATATAAGGAGCGCATGTGCGTTTCAAATCCACTGCTGACAGTGATGCGCCGGTGTTGTGAGAGCTTTGGATGATGCTCAGAAAGCAGCAACAAGGACTTGAGGAGCCGTGAGCCGACTGCTCGCAGGTCTGATATTGTCAGAGCAGCCGCATACACTGGCCGGGCATATGGCTGATTGATGATGGTAGGGCCACTCTCCTTGCAGCTTTCAAGCCACTACAGTCACCAACGTCTGTTCAATATACACCACGCACAGCTGGCAGGCAAGGCCTACCAAACACGAAGCAGGTACCCCGGGTGAATTTTGTAAAGCGGCAGATGTAGAGTGACTCACCGCAGCCATCTCTGGCACAGTCAGCTCCTCAAACAGATTTGGCTGGGCCGAGGAGGGAACGCGGTCGGACTCCAGCACCGCTTGCCCCTTGTCCAGGAAGCCAGGACAGGTATTGCGCTCTGCATAGAGTGTGGTGTTACGGAAGTCGCCAATGTCTCGCCGTAGGGACTTACGGTCCGAGATCACCAGCGCCAGTGATATGGCCAGCCCTGCGAGCCAAACAGTGCCAGGACACTCAGGTTCAAGAATTTTTTCTTCGGAAGGGATGGGAGGAGAGCCGTGACAGGTGGTGTCTTGGATGCTGCATGTAAAATATGCCCATTGGGATGTGATTTGTCATTTGGAGCCCTGATAAGCGGGCAGTGCAAGGCCTGGTTGATCCCCTATAGTAGGGCTTCTTGGACCAGTCTTCCATGGGCCCGGGGATGTTCTGGCAGTGTCAAATGCTGACAAATGCACGTTCTCTCACCAGACCTAAATTAACCATTTGCTTTTGGATGGGCAAAGGATTCGATGCAGGAATGTTGTTCCTATCTAAGGGTAGGGCGTCTTGGTAAAGATTCGAAAAAGAAATCTCTGGCCAAGCATACATCTGCGGCCCTGCAAGCGTCTGAAATATAAGCGTATAGATAATCGACAACATCTGGATTTACCAGGATCAAGCAAGGAGGCCCTCACCGATCAAGGCAGCAAACAGGAGGTATGCTAAACATCGCCAGACCCACAGCTGCGTTCTGGATCGCCTTAGAAGCCTTCGATCTTCCGATGGATCATGATATAAGTCTTCTGTGTGTTTAGTCCCGCCTTTATTCGTCTCATCGCCAACTTTACTATGCTCGACTTGTGCAGATGCTTGCGAGGCCTCGACACCAGATTTCGCTCTGCTAGGAGACTTTGACGTAACCAGAGCACGACATCTGTCTTTGAATCCCGGCATCTTTGCACCGGTGTGCATTGACAAATGTGCGCGGGGGCCAACTCCTTCGTGGGGGCCAACTCCTTCGTCGACGAGGGGCAGGAATCCGTGATGTCCGCACGTGCTAGAACTGCAAACGCACGTGCCACTTTCGACACAACCACAGATGCACCACCAGAGCTGGACGATTCAAATTTGACACCAATTGTACCTAGAGATGTGTTGTTCAGGCAGCGGACTCTCCGCGGCAGCAGTGCAAATCCTTACATTACGATTAACACCCAACTTTGATCAGAGTGATCCCAGGTTTCAAAGCACTGAAACCACAGTATGAAGGGACCAATACGCTGCTTAAAAATCAATCTTGTGGTATGCACAGCTTTTGTGCTGTGGAGTGTGGTCGGTGCGGATATGGAGTCGTGTCCATCGCCTCTAGCACCAACGTCCAAAAAGGTCTTGCACCGAATGCTTCGATTTAAGTCACTTCAATGTACGTTGCAAATGGGAAACCAAAATGCCTGAATGATTCCTGCTTCCTGATCAGGGCATCATCGACATCAGCGTTGGCCTATCTAGTGCGACAGTGTCCATGGACTCAGACACGGGCCTGGGAGAATTCCGGTACCTACAGAACGCAATCGACGAGGGCGACTTCTTCAACGGATCTGGTCTGAAGGATCTGTCGGCCCATGCTGGCACTCACGTGGACTCACCAGGCCACTTCATCAACGTGAGGCACATCTGAAGTCGCCTCCCTCTGCATAACTTTGTCCTTCTTCCTCCAATTGGCAGAAAACTCTTGTAGCAAAGAGTGAAGGGCAATGTTCTCTTGTGCAGGAAGCTTACCACGCCAAGAAGGGCGTGCATCAGTTGGATCTAGACATCCTCAATGGTGAGCATTGCCCTCCACGCAAGCAGCCCTCACTCTTGCTTATCACAACACCAATCAGCTCTGATCAAGTGTCCTTTCTTCCCTCCCTCCAGTGCGAGGCTGGAGAGGGTTTTTGGGCGGCTTGCAGATTTGTAGTGCCTCATGCTGTCCCGTCAGGTTATTTAACTGTCCAGTGCTTTGGTGATGAACAGGGCCAGCAGTGGTAATAGAGGTGCCAGACAACACAAACATAACAGGTGAGCATGAATCAATTGTAAAAACGTGATTTTAGGGAAGGTCATCATGCATGCGGTGGCAGCAAGCGACTAATAAGGTGTCCCTGCAGCATGGAAGATCTGTTCGAGATCTGTCTAGTAAGTCACAGACCAGTATTCTCCCATTTTTTGCCAAGCAATTGAAGACGTACCCAAAAGGGCAGTCAGACTCTTCCTCCGGATAAGAGGCAGATAAAGGGGCATGTTTTTTATTGCCATGTTTTCTATTGGCAATAAAAATATTTCACTGGGTGCAGCGGCGGCACTGGAGGCACTGGCAATCCCGCCAGGCGCAGTGCGAGTGATCTTCAAAACGCTCAACACCAAAAAGTGCGCACCCGCTTTCCGTGCCGTTTCATCATTTTTGAATCATACCATGGGACAGCACCATCAATATTGGTTTGCTGCATGGACGGGCCATGCATCCCTTTCTTTAATCGAAAGACCATAAACTTAGATCCCAAGTCCCACCATCCTCACGCCCAGGAATCGATGCTGCTGCAGCTGTTCTATGTACTGCTACAATGGCTGCATCCCTGCTGTGCAGAGCTTCAGTTCCTCATGGCTGTGGCAATTTCTTGACTAAAAAAGACACATCTGGAAAATATCACCATACGCTGATACTTGATGCTGCTTCTCAAAGAACTGTGGCAAGTCCTTGACAACATATGTGTAATTGTAAAATATCATCATGCGCTGATGACTGGCCTGCATGGGATCAGGAAGCTCATGACGCAGACGAAATTCGACCCAACCTACACGGCGGTGACTAAGAGTGGGGCTGAGTGGATTGTGGCCCACCCGCACATCAGGCTGGTGGGCATCGACTACTTATCAATCGCGCACTACGCGGATCTGATAGGGCCGCACATTGTATTGTTGTCAGAGGTGTGCCCCTCCTCTCCAATTTTTACTTGTGTTACTGCAATCTTGAAACTACAAGTCTCAGGGCACCTGCAACTACATCTGCTGGGCAAACAGAACCCTGCAGCCTGGCAAAACTGCAGCCCTTTTTGCTCCATGGTTTTTTCCTCTGGTTGCGTACCAGTGATTGCCTATCTGTGCAAAGTGAAAGTGCCAGCTCCTTTGCTCGCTGATGTCGCCACATGCATTCTTGTGCATGAACACTTTATGCACCCTTTGCTCCTGCTGTACAGGGGGTTTACACCAAGTGTAGAGGACCCTGTGCTGCACCACTCTGTAGCTGCTCTCTATCTCTTACCTCCCCTGTTGGCATGCAATACTACAGCCGGAAGCAGGAAACAAACAGCAGGTGCAGATCTAAGGTGAAGTCACAGTGGGTCTTGACAAGCCTTCATGAAGGGGGAGTGCAGATCGTAACGGGGCAGAAATTATTGTGTCGCAGGAGATCATTCCATTGGAGGGGTTGGTTCTAGAGGAGGTGGAGGCCGGTCTGTACACGCTGCACTGCCTGCCACTCAAACTGGTGGACTCGGACGGAGCGCCAACCCGCTGCATACTGATGCCCTAACAGCAGGAGTTCTGCATTGATCATGCTGAGGCCAACCATTTCGTGATGTTTAGAAGCAGCAGGAGCATTTGCTTTACTGACCAAGGCCAACCATTCGTGAAGTGTAGGAGCAACAGGAGCATTTACCTTGTTTCATGCCAAGGCCAACCTTTCACGAAGTGTAGGAGCAACAGGAGCATTTATCTTATTGGTCATGCTAAGGCTAACCATTTGTGAAGCGTAGAAGCAGCAGGAGCAAATGCTCGACCCACAAATGAGAGCGTCAGTCACATGCAGATGCCATTGTCTAAAAGCACAGCGGACGTCAGGGAGCAAACCTCCCACTCAATAGCTCCTTGGGCCGCAGATCTAGGTGCACTAACTACAACGCTTTACAGTTGCTGCTGCAGACAGCCTATGGTATTGATATTTTTCTGGCTTGCCGAGAACTCACAGAAATTCTTGCCTTCTTGGGCAGCAGCAATATCTAGTGCATTAGTTTGTGCACCTCCTCTCTATTGCACAGCAGTGTGTTCAGCAAATGCATGTGATAATTACACGGTACCTTGTTTGCACGGGAACCTACATGACTGCTTCGATATGCCAGCGTATTATCAGTCTACAAAGGATATTTAGCGTTGGTCAGCTGCAGCTCATCTTTCTAAATACCGATATTCACACTAGCCGATGCAAAAAGAGTGCCATCAGCCGGCGTAGGCTGCTGCGTAGCGCTCTTCTTGGCTGACGCGTTTCCATTTGGCAGGGCCCCGGATCATCAGGACGAGTATGGTGGCTGCTATGAAGAAGAACATACAGTAGACGAAGACGTTCAGCTGGTACAGGTACTTGATGCCCATCAGATGCAGGATCTGCGCAGAAAGCATGCACGCATTTCATGGCAACAATTTGAACTTGTGCTGCCGACACCTTGCTGTGCATAAAAGGGGCCCTGTTGTGCCGTCACCGTGTATCAAACATGGTCTCGGCCAGACTGCAGGCAGGCCACAAGCAAACAGAACCATGTGACAGAACGCCAGCAGCAGCAAAAGTGGGTGCCTTGAAATGCTAGACTGCTGGACAACTAGGAGCTCCCAGCTTACCCCTACCCCTGTGTTTTTGACGAGAATCCTCTAAACTTTGCGTTTTTGAAATTGTGGCTTGTGCAGTCATTTCCGGAAAAATAGGTCCAGATGGTAGGACATCAATGCCCATTTCACCTATTGGCAATCTAGCGCACAATGTTATCTGGCAATCTCCTTGCCTGGGCACATCTGCACAGGCAATGGCGACTGCCAGAAACATTGCACGATAGGGCTTAACACAGCCTGCCAGTTTCCTGGGCTGCAAATGCCTGCGCTTGCTGATTTGAGCCTTTTGAAGCGCCACAATCGAAGAGCAGGATCACACATCCACATGGCAACATTTCCACAACCACCACACCAAATCTCTACGCCAAATACCACCTCTGCATGCTCTTGTTACGATGCTCTTCACCACGGGTGCTGACATATGAAATCCCCTACCAGGATCACTAAATTCACACAACAATGACGAAGGTGACTCACCTGGTCGCCCCAGATCTCATGGATGGCCGTTTCATTCGCGTACAGTGCAAAAGCTTGCGCGCAGAATTGGATCGCCGCATTTGTTGCCAGCAGAACCAGCGCCACATTAAATAGCATGTCGTTCATGAGAGTGGCTCCCGCTCTCATGGGCCGAACTGTAAAGACCAGGAGGAGCAGTCCTACTTTTGTGCAGCCCTTTATGGTGATTGCTGCGCAGAGGACATCACATAATCCATCAGTCATCATATAAGTTATGATGACTAGTGACCGACGGTTGTGTCTGAGATAAGGAAGGGGTGAAGTTTTCAGGGCCACCGTAGACAGGGTCAATCACAGCCCCTTATGATGATTGCTGTGCAGGAGATGTTACATCATATTTGTCACGTTCACTAAACGTGCCATCTTTTCCGCCAGATGGCTGTGACCGCTAAGAAAATGGCTGTGCGTGAGAAAAATGGCCGGGCACAGGCTAACCCAATCACATTATCGCGCCACGGTACCGAGTGTTACAGCCATGAACGCCCAGTACCAAGCCCTGAAATTGTGATTGGATTGGTCTCTGCCGCATGACAGAGAGTTTGCGAATGCCACTATGAATGAAGCAATAGGAATCGGATAAAGGCACACCCGACCCCAATACAATACAGATTCTTTTGCAAACAATGCAGCATTGCACAGCACTGCATTGCATTCTGCACACAAATTTTCACTTCTACCATAAAAGAATTATTGGAACAGTATAATGACTGATCATGTGTCACAAAGCACCCACCTATGAGGTAGAAGCAGAAGAGCGCGAAGGCGACGGTGCCGAACAAGGGAAATGCGCCGTCCAGGGTGATGAAGAAAGAATTCAGGAAGGGGGATATTGGAGGGTACACGAACATGTAGAGCACCACATGCACCAGCCATGCAACTGATAGCACCGCCCCGATTAATCCCCCCAAGGCTCGCAGATAAAAGCCCATTACTGTGACCGCCCATGCGTAGCCAGGGTCCTCGGCCTGCATGGGGAAATTAAAAAGGGGATCAAAGGGTTGTTGGCCTCTTCTGCAATTTTTTGTCAAGTAATCTACACTTTGCAGGATGCTTCGGCCTGTAGGGGCAATAAGCAGGGGTAGTGAAGGGCTGCTAGCCCTCTATTTTGGAAGAATATCAGCAAAGTGCAGAACAAGATGGCACTGAGATTTGCATGGAGCAAACTTAGGGACGCCATGCTGTTGTCCTGTGGGTTCCCATCGGCAGGCCTCAACAAGCTCTTATTGGATTTGAATATGCACCCACTACCTATGTTAGATAACAATGTCAGATAGTTCTCATACATTGCCAGGGGCCTCAGCCTGCAGAGGCATGTGAGTAAGACTGGTGTCTTCTTAACGATTTGGCTCTATCAATTGATCAAGTTGAAAGCCCCTTTGGAAAAATTGGCAATGGATGTGGAGATTGTGTGGCAATATTCTGCACAACAAAGTTGGCTGATGTGAACCCAGCATACGTTTCCATTGAGGCCCGTCCCGAGAGACACTGAGGATTGCCTTGACTGGCTGGGCTTGCCTTAAGCAAGCCCAGCCACCGGAACAATCTCCTGTGTGCCCCAGTATCAGGCCTCAGCAGGAAGGTCCCGTCAGAGTACCAGAGACTCCAAACACGTCCTCATCATCTCTTCCGGGTGAACAGACACCATTCAATATTCGGGCAACCACCCCATAGCTCTAATCATCCATTGTAATCCTGACTTGATCCCAGTAATTCGAGACAAGACCCTTCTCCCACTCATTGATTCAGAGACATGCTCTCGACTCTCCTCCACGATGAAAGTCTGAAGGCGATCTTCCAGCCTGCCTAGCGGCATTAGAATTCCGACCTAAAGGTGGTGCCGGCTGGCGGGGGGCGGTATAAGTACTGAGCACCGTGCCCACGGTTGATTGGGTCTTGCTTGGATCTGGCGAGTCCAACAAGGGGTGGGATTCTGGCAGCCTTTACTGTAGCTTGTCTGCAGACGCACCTTGCTTCTGGCAGGGAAAGCATGTAATGAAAGGTGGTGCACACCTGGGGAAAGACCAGCTCAAGGGCTTTGGAGTCTGCCTCCAAATCGATCAGCTGCTGCTGGATGCGCCGGAAGGCACCGCGCCATTTTCGGCCACGACCGTCCGCCCTCTCCTCCTTCTTCAAGGTATCCACAACTTCCTGAAAGACGAGACAGCGCTGTGTCAGTGCTGTCAAGGACTGCATTTCACTTTTTAGATCGGCCCCAAGTTGGCTGGAAGCAATGTAATCTCACCGAGTGACACCAAGCAGTGCAGCACTCCTTGCAAACCAACTGCTGCGCGGAGCTGAAGTGCTGTGACACAGTGCTGCTGATGCATGCAACATGAAGCATTATTATTATTACACGCTTTTCCTGCCAACATGCAAGGTGCGTCCTGCAGACAAGCTGCACTTAAAGGCTCCCACAATCCTACCCCTTGTTGGACTCGCCAGATCCAAGCAAGACCCAATCAACCGTGGGCACGGTGCTCAGTACCGCCCCCCGCCAGCCGGGGCCAACATGACTTATGCTCTGTGCAACTCGACTGCACTCCACTGCTGTGGCCGACCAGAATGTTCCTTTGGAAGAGTTGGTTGATCTCTGGGTCTCAGAACAGTGCACGGGCAAAAGGCGCACTGCAACCCCAGGTATTTTGGTGCACTCGAAAGCAAAATTCTGGCCAATATTGCTGACGCCCCACGCCTACCATGGCTCATTTGTGGCCAGCAAGCCAAATTCATTGTGAACCCAGCAGCTGATTAGCAGCAGCATGCCAATCCCAGCCTCATCTGCAAGTAAGGAGGGTACTGTATCTACCTTGACAGCTTTTGCTCTGACCCCGAGCGCCTTAGCGCGTTTGATGTACTCGGAGTGGGTGATGGTTGCCTTGGGGCGACCAATGAAGTCCCTTATCAGATCCAGGGGCAGAGCTACAAATCCCACGCCAGCAAACACCATGAAAAGCAGCCAGCCTGCGCACACAGACACCGGATTCAACTGAGCTCCTTCTGCAAACTCAGTGACCCGCATTACCTAGGATGTGGCATTTGTCTCATATGCATGCGAAAAATGTGTGCAAAGAGACTTCCTTCCTCCGCAACGTTTGGTCATACAGTGAATACAGCAGTTGTTGATAACAGCGGGGAGTGAATGCAAGGGTACACAGTGTCTTGCGCGCCATGAAGTAGACCTGCATGCAGCTAGAAAGATAAACACAGCAAGGGAATGTTGTGAGACAAGGTCTCTCGGGCATGCAGGGCTGGGAGAATGTCCCACAGAGATAGACCAGTAGACAGAACTCGCAAATGCCTTTTCCAGCTGTGCTGTGATTGGCCGGTCACGTCTGTCTATCAATTAATCGTAAATCAATTGTAAATCCCACCGGAAAGGTTTGCCAAACAAGGGACGCCTGCTAATTCGGATGTGCAATTGAAATTGTTTGGGGACTCCCAGACCGCTTCACAGGGACTATGCGACATTGGCGCATCCCCTTGCTGAGCAGCCTGATAACACCTTCTTGGAAAGAGAGTGATCAGACCACTCGAACAAAGAGAATTTGTCAACCGTGCGGCATTGCCCTTGTAAGTGGTCCAGCAAAGTCGATTCCTATGCTTTGTGCAGCGGAAGCTTGTCCTTCTGCCCAGCATGGGTTGCCTGTAATGGCAATGGGACTGACACCCAAATGAAAGCCTGGGTTGACCCAAGAAAGAGATAATCATGCCAGGGGATTTGAAGAATGTGATGCCTGAATGGAGACGATAGTGCTATTTTGGGCATCTGCATTGTGATGTTGCGCAGCCAAGAGATGAATTTACGGGGCGCAGACATGCGGGCTCACAGCAATCTCCTGCCCAGTGCTTGATCACCCCAGTAGGCCCTGAGGTGGGTATTCAAGAAGAAGGATGAAAATTGTAGGAAGCACGCAGCATCATCCCACGTATACGCAGCCAACTCATGCTGTCATCCAATGAGAGGGGTGGTGATGTCATCGCACCTGCCGTCGCTGACATGGCGATGATGTAGATGGGGAAGCTGCAGCGCAGCTTCCAAATCTGCGTCCCCGCATTGCCGTTGATCGCATCACACTGCGTCGTATTACACATACTGCTCTCAATCTTAAATTTAATTTTGTAAAATTTGGGACTCCGCAAGGATGCACACTGACTTACTCCAAAAACAAACACAGAGCAAGGGGCTGTCCTTCGAGCTGTCCAAAAGAACTTTGTGCCATTCTCCGTCATTCTCTGTGTTCATATACTGGCGAACAGCCAGCTGCTGTCGACATCAAAGAGCTGGAGCGCAGCAACAAAGAATATGACTAATCATGACATGCTTTATATATTTGTGACTCACCAGGCGGCCAGAGTAGAGGGCGTTCCCGGGCCCGGTGCCGGGGACCGCGCAGGTGTCGACAAGCGTGGAGTTGGCATGCAGTGCTTGCACCGGTGACAGGCCGCTGATGAGCGGCGCGACTGGATACTCCACATAGCCCACCAGCGCTGCAGGGCAGAAGGCTCCACGCTCAGTATGCATTACTGCCTTATTATTATTATTATTATAGGTCGGCAAACCCAAAACCAGAGACCATAGGGCAAATACGCAGGGCGTCTGCAGCCACATCTGCGGGGCCTTCAGTATGCAGCCTCAGTGTGCATTATTGTATTTATGTATGCATTTTTGCATATCATGTATATTATTATAAAGCGACCATGTGGTTCATTGCTTTGGTGGAAAATCTGCCAAGAGAGGAGAGGGATGGTTGGAGAGGAATTATTGAGAGGTTGCTGCGACGCACCTAGCCCTGAGGGCTGAAAAAGCATGCGATAGTAGGAATGCTACCAATAATAAAAATAACCGAACCGCTAAACTTTGGAAGGAACAGGCGGTTCCTGTCAAGAAGGCAAGCTTTGGGTGATATTTGGAGGTGCTTAGTGATCTACTGTCTTTGGCTATGCGAAGCAGGTGCCGATCTTGCCTTCGCCTCTGCGTCTGCAGCCCTGCCAAGCTGTGCTTTCTACGCTAGAGCCGCAGCGGAAAAATGTCTGCACTGATTTGCATGCCATGAATCACCACAGTAGTCACCAACACAGCAAAGCTAAATCCTTGCTGCAGCATGGGTGCATGGGGGCAGGGATGCAGATATTGATATTGAAATTAAAAGTGGAGCGCACCATAGCAGATGCCGAGGATGAGGCCAAAGGTGACAACCGTGGCTGCCTCCCACAGCAGCGCATGCATCCAACGCTGCCCAGCCGTCCTACGCAGAAGAATTGGCAGCGCTCAACACTGTTAATGCACATTTCTTTGTCTTCAGGTATCGGCGCCGCGTCACATGTGGGCGCAGCACGCCAACAGAAAGACGAGAGGCATGAGCCCATAGGCGGGTTGCTGCAGACCCGGAAACAGTCATGGGTGCTTGCCTCAGCATGCTTTGGCGGTGGCATAAAGCACACAAGGTACATGCGTGTTAATTGAGTACAGAAGCAAGAAAAAGGCACTGCCAATCACAGCCACCATCAGACCTCCTCAGGTGGTGACAGATCCACTCTCTCTGAGCAAGCTTTGGAGCAACAGCGCACGCCACAGCAGCACAAAGTCAATGCCAACAATGGTGAAAAGGTTTGCAGGCTTAGGTTGGACGCACGATTCGCTGTCGGCTTCGTAGTAGAACATGGCGAAGGGGATGACGATGAAAGTGAGCACAGCATTCGCGATGAAGCATGCCAGCCATAGCTGCCGCGTTGGAATTGTCAGCGTGCAATAGGACACTGGCACGTCCGGGCTGCACGCCTTGCGATTCGCTGCACGCAATATATCTCAAATTCAAAATCAAGACACTCAAAGAAACACACAGATGTGCCGTGAGGACGCAGACAGGGCTGCCTCGGTGAAAAGAAGGAATCAGATTCTGGCTCCGAGGTCATTTAACATGAGACAGACTTGTAGGCGAGGGGCATGCGCGTCTGGCACAGCGTGGAATACGGTACAAATGAACAAGGGAACTGCCATGTACTCTGCTGAACAGGAAATGCCACTACTGCTTGCCAAGTCAGGAGGTGACGATTAGTCAATGCTGGTGGGGAATGCAGGCCTCTAGCTGACAACCCGCTGGCAAATGCAGCTTGTCACTGGTATCACAGTGCAGCGGACATGCCGAACAGTCTGCACAGTCTCAGGTAGAGGACCAGATGCCTGGCAAGCACTGCAAGATCTGACCCTGAACCGCTGCAGAGGAGGACTGTCTTTCAAGCTGTTGATTTCAAAAGTGGCAGGTGGGCTCACCGGCGTCCAGCGGGAAGAGGAGCACCGTCCAGATGGCGAGCGTGATGCCCACGATGACAACTATCTTTGGGAACCAGGCTTGATTCTTGTCCTCCGGATGCATGTAGTGCACCAGCAGGTACAGCGCCGTGAGTACCGCCAGAGCGGCGATCACGACCGTCACCACGATCAGGAACCAGGCGAACCCCGCCATCGAAAAATTCAGAAGGCCTGCTTCTAAATTTCGAACATTGGCAGCTTATCCCTGTGCGTGCCTCTGCAAGGATTGCTCTGAAGAACCTTTATTTCGTGCCTCCAATAAGCATGTGCGGTTTTCGGAGGCCTTTTACTATGCCGTAATAATTAACTCGAGCCTCGATGATCAAGCAGCTTGCTAGCAAGTATCAGAATGCACGAGGCGAAATTCTGCCTCTTGGTCAACATCTCCTAGATGCCGGTCGGGTGAAGCGTCTTTTTCACCTGCAGCGACGGTTGCTCGCACTGTGAACAATGCGGAGAACTTACAACAGTACTTATGTCGGTATCTAAGATGCAATAATTGCACCAGGACGTACGGAGCTAAATTTAGATTGGGAGATGGATTTTGTAGTAACAGTCATGTAATCCTAGTGGAATTTGACACATCTTCTGGAAGCTTCCAAGGTTCAAGGTCCACACGTCCTAGATCAACGTGTGCCAGAAGAGAATCGGAACTCATGCAGTCTTATTTTTTTGGATTGACAATACACACTGTAACAAGAGGCGCATAGACCTGAGCGGCAGCTCTCCAAGAAGGTGGGAGCCTTGATTGTGCACGAAAAACAGAGTAGGTCGGTTTGCTTGATTAATCAACCTATAAAACCTGTTAGTATTCGCATCGAAATTTTATTGAAACTTATCTGAAGTAAACGACGTATGAGACTGGTGCATTTTACAAGCCACAGCTACGTCTATATAAAGATCTTCTCAAGCAAAAAAGTAGGCTCGACTTTGAACTGGAATACGATTGCACTCCAATGAACCAAGCAAACATCGAACGTTTTGCACCACGTAGAGATTGCTTATCACCCTTGCGTTTAATGGTGCAGGTACAGGTGATTCAGGGACTCCCAAGCCCAGCATGCCAGGTACGTTATAATAGCGATCCTGTCAGTGTGTCACAGTAAGTTCCAATGTTGAGCACTCAATCTGTCATTGTGCCGGGTACTGTACATTGGCTATGTTTGCCTTATCTGCTGCACTTTTAGCACCCAGTGTCCAGTGTGCCCTTGTCGATGGTGGCAAGGGTTGATCCGTGGCATCCATCGCTGTTCGTCTGCATCATCCTGATCTGCTTTCATTGGGCCTAGAAGCCACGCCACACAGACGCTTGGGTCGAGTGCATTCAGTATCCGGATCATCTTGACCTGCATGCTTGCAACAGGTGTGCACGTTGATCATGAGAGGGTGAGGAATGGCGGCGGGCTGATGTGTGCCTTTGTCACCTTGACAAATGAGCTTGCAGACCCGCCGCGCAGCTGCACTGCCAAGCTGCTGACAGGTTCTGCCGCTCCAGTTGAGCTGCCGCTGTCTCCTGAGATGGTGAGAGTGCTTCGGCTGCCCAAGATTGGGGAGGGCTGTGTCGGTGGCGCCAAGACAGACATCCACGGGTGAGTGGCTGCAGCATGCGCAGAAGTCATCATGGCAAGCACAAACCCTTCTGTGCAGCATGGTCGGTGGGCAATAGTCATGCTGATAGCATTTGTAGTCCTTACAAGAGGAGTGCTCTGCGGGAGGTCCTTACCTGATGCTGGGCGCGGAATTGAGTTCACTGCACACTCCCAAGCGGTTTGTGCCACAAGGCCCCCTCCGTACCAAGGGCTGGGATTTTGATGGTGTTTGACCCGGACTTCTTGCAGGGCTGTCAAGATGGAAATGGCCATGTACGATCCGAAAGACTTGCACAGGCAGGTCGGGAAGGAAGTCAGGCACTTGGTGGTGCAGTCAAAGGAGCTGCCACACTTGTATGGGAATATGATGACATCGGATGCTTCAGGTGCGGCACCGTCCAGTAACATGGCCCTCTTGTCAAGTATCAGCTGCAGGGCTGACTTTACCAGCACTGTATTGTGTCGACAAATGTTGATACCCTTGTGTAAGGAAGGAAGGAAGGAAGATTACATCACTCCAGCCGCCTAGGGCTGATTGGATG
>JADEYI010001131.1_pt1 | contig 23479 bp, 24 predicted proteins | sample 8542331 | NCBI WGS metagenome assembly JADEYI01 (sample SAMN16510988, study PRJNA670497) | mine drainage metagenome | isolation source: biofilm near Copperflume 1 | place: Germany: Marsberg coppermine Kilianstollen | collected 2018-02
GCGCTACATCACGCTCGGGCCGGTGGCGACGTTGCTCGGCCTGGCCTTCCGGCTGTACGATCCCGAGCGCCTGCTCGGCGGCGAGGAGGACCTCGGCATCACCTGCGCGCTGGTGCCGACCAGCCACCCCGGGGTCGAGATCGGCCGCCGACACCTGCCGCTGAACGCCGTGTTCCAGAACGGGCCGAACTCGGGCAAGGACGTGTTCATGCCGCTCGAATGGATCATCGGCGGGCGCGAGTACGCGGGCAAGGGCTGGATGATGCTGATGGGTTGCCTCGCCGCAGGGCGCTCGATCTCGCTGCCGACCTCGTCGGTAGGCGGCGCAAAGGCCATGGCACGCTATACCGGCGCCTATGCCCGGGTGCGCAGCCAGTTCAAGACCCCGATCGGCAAGCTCGAGGGCGTCGAGGAGGCGCTCGGGCGGATCGCGGCCAACTGCTACCTGATGGACGCCACCCGCGTGATGACCGCGGGCGCGGTCGATGCGGGCGAGAAGCCCGTGGTGGTCTCCGCCATCGCCAAGTACCACATGACCGAGCGCGTGCGCAAGGTGATCGACGACGCGATGGACATCCACGGCGGCAAGGGCATCTGCCTCGGACCGAACAACTGGATCGGGCGCGGCTACCAGGTGGTGCCGGTCGGCATCACGGTGGAAGGCGCCAACATCCTGACGCGCAGCCTGATCATCTTCGGCCAGGGCGCGATCCGCTGCCATCCCTACGTGCTGCGCGAGATGCGCGCGGCAAAGGACATGCGCGGCGACGAGGCCTCGCGCGAATTCGACGCCGCACTGTTCGCTCACATCGGCCATACCATCGGCAACGGCGCACGCGCCTTCGCTCACGCGCTCACCGGATCGGCATTCGCGCCGGCGCCGGCGCGCGCCGCGCCCGAGACGCGGCGCTACTACAAGGACCTGTCGCGCATCTCGGCCGCGTTCGCTTTCGCCGCCGACGTCTCGATGCTCGTGCTGGGCGGGTCGCTCAAGCGCAAGGAGAAGATCTCGGCGCGCCTGGGCGACGTGCTGTCGGCGATGTACCTCGCCTCCGCCACGCTCAAGCGCTACGAGGACCAGGGCCGCATGCGGGAGGACCTGCCGCTGCTCGAGTACTCGGTGCAGGATGCGCTCTACCAGGCGCAGCAGGCGCTGGATGCGATCATCGCGAACTTTCCCAACCGCCTCGCCGCACTCAAGCTGCGCGCCGTGCTGTTCCCCCTCGGCAAGCGCTTCGCGCCTCCATCGGACCGGCTCAATCACGAGTGCGCGCAACTGCTGCTCGCGCCGGGCGCGGCGCGCGACCGTCTCACCGCCGGAATGTACCTCGCGCACTCCGCGACCGACCCGACCGGCAACCTGGAGGCCGCTCTCGCCGCGACGATCGCCTGCGAGCCGATCGAGCACAAGCTGCGCGATGCGGTCAGGCGCGGGGCAATCGCGCCGCGCGCGGGTGCCGACGCCGCCGCGCTGGCGCGCGACCACGGCGTGATCAGCGCCGAGGAATATGCCCGGTGGCAGAACAAGGAGGCGCTGCGCAAAGAGGTCATCAAAGTCGACGATTTCGAGCAGGACTTCGCGCGCGCCGCGATCGTGCAGAAGCTGGCGCAGGAGCAAGTGCCGGCGGCGAAGGCGGCCTGATCATGACCGCCAAAGCCGTTTACGTGGTCGACGGCGCGCGCACGCCGTTCCTCAAGGCCAAAAACCGCCCCGGGCCGTTCGCGGCCAGCGATCTCGCCACGCAGGCAGGGCGCGCCCTGCTGCTGCGCCAGAAGTTCGAGCCCACCGAGTTGGACGAGGTGATCCTGGGCTGCGCCGCGCCCTCGGTCGATGAGGTCAACATCGGCCGCGTCGCCGCGCTGCGCATGGGCTGCGGGCAGAAGGTCCCCGGCTGGACGGTGATGCGCAACTGCGCCTCGGGCATGCAGGCGCTCGATTCCGGCGTCAACAACATCCTCGCCGGGCGCTCGAACCTCGTGCTCGCGGGCGGCGTCGACGCGCTTTCGCGCGCGCCGCTGCTGGTGTCCGACGCAATGACGCTGTGGCTGGCAGACTGGTACCAGACGAAATCGCTCGGGCAGAAGGCCAGGCAACTGGCCAAGCTGCGTCTGAAGTACCTTGCGCCGGTGATCGGCATCATGAAGGGCCTTACCGACCCGATCGTCGGCCTGCTGATGGGGCAGACCGCGGAAAACCTGGCGCACCGCTTCGGCATCACGCGCGAGCAGATGGACGCGTACTCGGTGCGCAGCCACCAGCGCGCGGCCGCGGCACAGGACGCGGGCCAACTCACTGCCGGCGGCGGCGAGCTCGAAGCGCTGTACGACCGCGACGGCAACACCTACACGCTCGACGACGGCCTGCGGCGCGACGCGTCGATTGAAAAGCTCGGCAAGCTGAAGCCCTTCTTCGACCGCAAGTTCGGCAACGTCACACCGGGCAATAGCTCGCAGATCACCGACGGCGGCGTCTGGCTGATCCTCGCCTCCGAGGAAGCGGTGGCGCGGCACGGCCTGGCGCCGATCGGCCGCATCGTCGATTCCGAATGGGCCGGGCTCGATCCGGCCCAGATGGGGCTCGGACCGGTGCACGCAGCGACGCCGATCCTGAAGCGTAACGGCCTCGCGCTCAACGACCTCGACTTCTGGGAGATCAACGAAGCGTTCGCGGCGCAAGTGCTGGCCTGCCTCGCTGCGTGGAAAGACGAGGCCTACTGCCGCGAGCAGCTCGGCCTGGACGCGGCGCTCGGCGCGCTCGACGAGGACAAGCTGAACGTCGACGGCGGCGCGGTCGCGCTCGGCCATCCGGTCGGCGCCTCGGGTGCGCGCATCGTGCTGCACCTTCTCAAGACGCTCAAGCGCAACAACGCCAAGCGCGGCATCGCCTCGATCTGCATCGGCGGCGGGCTCGGTGGCGCGATGCTGGTGGAGGCGCTCTGATGAAGCATTTCCGCTGGGACAAGGATCGCGAGGGGCTCGCCTGGCTGACTTTCGACAGGCAGGATGCGTCGGCCAATACCTTCTCGCGCGAGGCGCTCGAGGAGCTCTCCGCGGCGCTGGACGAAATCGCCGCCGCAAAGCCATCGGGCCTGATCATCCGCTCGGCGAAAGACGGCTTCATCGCCGGCGCCGACATCGAGGAGTTCACCCGCTTCGAGAGCGCCGCGGAGGCGCTCGAGTTCACGCGCTTCGGCTGGGACCTGTTCGAGAAGCTCTCGCGGCTGCCCTTCCCGACCACGGCACTGATAAACGGCTTTTGCATGGGCGGCGGCCTCGAGCTCGCGCTGGCATGCCGCTACCGCGTGGCGCTGGACGACCCGAAGACGCGCCTCGCCTTTCCCGAAGTGATGCTCGGCATCATGCCCACCTGGCACGGCGTGCAATGGCTGCCCAGGCGCATCGGCCCGGCCGCGGCACTCGACATGATGCTCACCGGGCGTGCGGTGGACGCGCGGCGCGCCAAGCGCATGGGGCTGGTGGACCAGGCCGTGCCGCTCAGGATCCTCGACAACACCGCGCGCATGCTGACGCTCGAGGCGCCCGCACCGCGCCGATTGCCGCTGGTGCAGCGCCTGATGCTCGGGCCGCTGCGCAACTTCGTCGCGTCGCGGGCGCATAAGCAGGTCGCGCGGCGAGCCAACCCGGAGCACTACCCGGCGCCGTACGCGATTCTCGAGCTGTGGCGCAAATACGACGGCGATCCCTTCGCCGCCGCAGACGATCCCGCGTGCTCGCTCGGCACCCTGTTCGACCATCCGACGACCGGCAACCTGATCCGCGTCTTCTTCCTGCAGGAGCGGCTCAAGTCGCTCGGCAAGGCAGCCGAGTTCGCTCCGGGCCACGTGCACGTGGTCGGAGCGGGTGTGATGGGAGGCGACATCGCGGCGCTGTGCGCACTGCGCGGGATCAGCGTCACGCTGCAGGACACCTCGCCCGAGCGCATCGCGCCGGCGCTCAAGCGCGCCGCGAAACTGTTTGAGCGCCGACTGCGCGACAAGCGCCGCGTGCGCGATGCGCTGGACCGCCTTACCCCCGACGTGGCGGGGGCCGGCGTCGCGCACGCCGACGTCGTGATCGAAGCGATCTTCGAGAACCTCGAGGCGAAGCGCGAGCTGTTCGGCAAGCTCGAAGCGGAGGCCAAACCCGGCGCCATCCTCGCCTCAAACACCTCGAGCCTCAAGCTGGCCGATATTGCGAGCGCGCTCAAGGATCCCTCGCGCCTGATCGGGATCCACTTCTTCAATCCGGTGCCGCAGATGATGCTGGTCGAAGTCGTCTCGGGCGAGCGCACCGATCCCGCGCTGGCGCAGAAAGCCGCCGCGTTCGTGCGCCGCATCGACAAGCTGCCGCTGCCGGTGAAGGATTCGCCGGGTTTCCTGGTCAATCGCGTGCTCGGCCCCTACATGCAGAACGCGTTCCGCATGCTCGACGAGGCGATCAAGCCGGAGACCATCGACGCGGCAATGGAGTCCTTCGGCATGCCGATGGGCCCGATCGAGCTGGCCGATACGGTGGGGCTGGACATCTGCCTCGCCGCCGGCAAGGAGCTGGCGAAAAAGGGCGCGGGCGGCGAACCCGACGCGCCCAGAGTGCTGCTGAACAAGGTGGCCCTCGGCAAGCTCGGCAAGAAGACCGGGCAGGGCATCTACCACTACGTGGATGGGAAAACGGTAAAGCGCAAACCCGGTGAACCGAGCGAAGACATGGTCGAATCGCTCATTGAGCCGTATCTCGCGGAGGCGCAGGCAGTGTTGGCGCAGGGCATCGTCGCCGACGCCGACCTGATCGACGCGGGGCTGATCTTCGGCACTGGCTTCGCGCCGTTCCGCGGCGGCCCGCTGCACTACCTGCAAGCGAAGGATGGCGGTCGATGAAGATACCCGAGGGCAAGCTGCCTGCGCTGCGCGTGGTGCCTATGCCCGCCGACTCGAACCAGAACGGAGACATCTTCGGCGGCTGGATCATGGCGCAGGTTGACGTCGCCGGCGGCACCGTCGCCGGCCGCCTCGCGCGCGGCCGGGTCGCCACGGTTGCGGTGAACTCCTTCGTTTTCAAGCAGCCGGTGCAGATCGGCGACGTGGTTTCGTTCTACGCCGACGTAGTGCGAATAGGCAATACTTCGGTCACTGTCAACGTCGAGGTCTACGCCGAGCGGCGCCCGCACGATCCGGAGGTGGTCAAGGTCACCGAGGCGACGCTCACCTACGTCGCGATCGACGCCAAGGGACGCCCACGCCCGGTACCGAAACAGGGGTGAGCGAGCGGCTCGAACTCGCGGCGCGCGACGGCCTGCGCCTGGGCGCCACCCTGTTCCGCCCTCGGGCGTCCAACCGCCGTGCGCTGACGCTGCTCGCCGCAGCGGGCGTGCCGCAGGAGTATTACGCCAGGTTCGCCGCCTATCTGGCCGAACGCGGCTTCAGCGTGCTGACCTTCGACTACCGCGGCATCGGCCGCTCGCGGCCGGAGCGCCTGCGCGGCTTCGCAGCGCGCATGCGCGACTGGGCGCTGCTCGACGCGCCTGCCGCGCTCGATTATCTGGAGCGCGCGGCGCCGGACGCCCTGCTGATGGCGATCGGGCATAGCGTCGGCGGAGTCTCGCTCGGTCTGGTGCCCGGGGCGGGCCGCCTGCGCGCCGCGCTCACCGTCGGCTCGCAGAACGCGTACTGGCGCAACTGGCCATTGCGCGGCCGAGCCTGGATGTGGCCCGCAGTCCACCTGGTCCTGCCCGTGCTGCCGAGGCTGCTCGGTTACCTGCCTTCCAAGCAACTGGGCTTCGGCGAAGATCTGCCGGCCGGCGTGGCGATCGAATGGGCACGCTGGTGCCGCGATCCGCAGTACCTGGTCGGCGCGCTCGGTGCGCGGCAGTCGTACGCCGAGTTCACCGCTCCGCTGCGCGCCTATGCGATCGCCGACGACCGGTTTGCACCCCCGCGCGCGGCCCAGGGGCTGCTCGCGCTCTACCCCGCGGCCCGCGCCGAGTTGCGGCGCGTCGAGCCGCGCGAGCTGGGTGTGGATTCGATCGGCCACTTCGGCTTTTTCCGCGAGCGCTTCCGCGATTCCCTTTGGCGCGAAGCCGCCGATTGGCTATCGGCGCAGGACTGATCAGCGCAGTCCGGGCATGAGCGCGACCAGTCCCTCGGCCATGGTCTGGATCGCGATCGCGGTAAGCAGCAGGCCGAGCAGCCGCGTTGCGATATTGAGTCCGGTGGTCCCCATGCGCGGCGCGAGTGCGTGAGCGAAGCGCATCACCAGCCACAGCAGCGCGCATACCGCCGCGATACATCCGACCATCGCCGCAAGATGCAGCAGCGAGCGCGCCTGCGCCGCGATGATCGTTGTGCTGATCGCGCCCGGTCCCGCGAGCAGCGGCACGGCGAGCGGCACAACGCCCGAGACCTCGCCCGATTCCAGCTCCTCGGCCTCGGCGGCCGACTGGCGCACGCCGCCCACGCGCGCGTTCAGCATCGCGAGCGCCATCAGCAGCAGTACCAATCCGCCGCCGACGCGGAACGCCGGCAGGCTCGCGCCGATCAGCGTAAGCAGCGCCTCGCCGAACAGCGCCGCCCCGGCCAGTACGAGGAACACCGTCAGCGTCACGACGCGCGCCAGGCGCTCGCGCTCGAGCTCGGGGCGCTGCACGGTAAGGCTGACGAAGATCGGTATCGCGAGGAACGGGTCGAGTACCGCCGTCAGCGTGACGGCGAAGCGCAGGTACTCCCCGAGCGGCGCGAAGCCGTGCATCGGAGCCGCTACTTCTTGGCCATCGCAGCCTGGGCGGCCTTGCGGTCTTCGCTTACGCGCGCGAACGCCGGGCGCTCCCCAAGCATCTTGATATAGGGCTTGACCTGCGGCAGGTCGTCGAGGAAATCGCGCCCGAAGGCCAGCTTGCTCGCCATCGACACCAACGGCAAATGGACGTAGGCCGAACAGTCTGCGAGCGTGAATTCCTTGCCGGCGACATAAGGCTCGAACCTGGCGCGCGTGGCGAAGCCCCGAACGCCCTTGGCCAGATCGCGCTCGACTTGCTTCTTGGTCTCGTCCGACACCTTGCCGCCGAAGAACACCTCGCGGTAAAGGCGGCGCGCCACCAGCTCCATGTGCAGCTCGATGTACTGGATCAGCTCGCGCACCTGCGCCCTGGCGAGCGGGTCGCGCGGGTAGAGCGGCTTCGCGGGATGAGCGTCCTCGAGGTATTCGCAGATCACCTGCGACTCCGTGAGCAGGGCGCCGTCGACCTCGATGAACGGTACCTTGCCCAGCGGCGAGCGGGCCAGGAAAGCCTCCTCCTGCGAAGGCTTGCAGTCGGAATCCTCTTCGAACGCGACTCCCTTTTCGAGCAGCGCCAGGCGCACCTTGTTGTGGTAGTTGCTGATGTGAAAGCCGCACAGCTTGAGCATTGACACTCCCCGGATCGTTGGCGGTGGCATTATAGATGGCGTGAAGACCCGCAACCCCGGATTCATCACCGATCTCGCTCCCGAGACGTCCTACGGCGGCTATCTGCGGCTGGACCGCCTGCTCTCGGCCCAGGAGCCGCGCTCGCGCCCGGCGCACCACGACGAGATGATGTTCATCGTCCAGCACCAGACCTCGGAGCTGTGGATGAAGCTCATGATCCACGAGCTGAGTGCGGCGATCGGGTACGTGCAGGCCGACCGGCTCGATCCCTGCTTCAAGATCCTGGCGCGGGTGAAACAGATTCAGCGCCAGCTGTTCGAGCAGTGGTCGGTGCTGGAGACGCTCACCCCCTCCGAGTACGCCGAATTCCGCGATGCGCTCGGTCCCGCCTCCGGGCTGCAGTCGTTCCAGTTCCGCGCCATCGAGTACCTGCTGGGCAACAAGGATCCGGGCATGCTCGCTGTTCATCGCCACGACGACAATATCCACGCCTGGCTCAAGTCCCTGCACGAATCCCCCTCGCTGTACGACGAGTTCCTGCGCCTGCTCGCGCGCCGCGGCCTGCCGGTCCCGCGCGAATGCATCGAACGCGACTGGGCGCAGTCCCACGTGAGGCATCCGGGCGTGGTGGCCGTGTTCAAGACCATCTATCGGGACCCCAAACGCCACTGGGATGCCTACGACATGTGCGAGAAGCTGGTCGACGTGGAGGAAAACTTCCAGCTCTGGCGCTTCCGCCACGTCAAGACCGTCGAGCGCGTGATCGGATTCAAGCGCGGCACCGGAGGAACATCCGGAGTGTCCTTCCTGAGGAAGACACTCGAGGTCTCGCTGTTTCCCGAGCTGATCGATGTCCGCACCGAGATTGACTGAAGCTTGGCTCCGCGAGCACGTCTGGCCGCTGTTTTCCCGCGTGATGCAGCGGGACGGCATCTACCTGGCCAATCACTCGCTCGGGCGCCCGCCCGACCGCATGGCCGAAGACGTCGGACGGGCGCTCGATGCCTGGTACCGCGACCTGGGCGACGCGTGGGCGCCCTGGCTCGAGGCGCGCGAGCGCTGGCGTGCGCTCACCGCGCAACTGGTCGGCGCACCGCGCGCCGATTGCGTGGTACCCAAGACGAGCGCCGGCCAGGGACTGCGCGCGGTGCTAAACGCACTCGACGGCACGCCGCGCGTGCTGACCAGCGACGGCGAATTCGACTCGCTCGATTTCATCCTCAGGGTGTACCGCGACAAGAGTCGAATCGCGCTCAAGGTCGTCCCTTGGCGCGAGCTCGATCCCGTCGGCTGCGACCTGATGGTGCTGTCTTCCGTTATGTTTCGCAGCGGCGAGATCGTTGCCGAGCTCACAGCACTCGTCCGGCGCGCGCATGCCGCGGGTGCCAAGGTGCTGCTAGACGTCTACCACGGCGCGGGGGTAGTGCCCACCGACCTCGCGGCGCTGGAGGTCGACTTCGCCGTCGGCGGCTCGTACAAGTATCTGCGCGGCGGACCGGGCGCCTGCTGGCTGTACGTGCGCCCTGATCACCTCGAAGCGCTGCGCACCCTCGACACCGGGTGGTTCGCGAAGCGCGACGTGTTCGCCTACCTGCGCCCGGAGCCGCCGCGATTCGGCGCCGGCGGCGACGCATGGCTCGAATCCACGCCACTCGTGCTCGCGCCTTACCAGGCGCTGGCCGGGCTGGAGCTGACACTCGAGATCGGCGTTGAGCGCCTGCGCGCCTACTCGCTCGAGCAGAAGCGCAGGCTTGCGGCGCTGCTGCGCCAGCAAGCAGTCCGCGTGGAAGGCGAAGGCGAGTCGCACGGTGCGTTTCTCTCGCTACCGCATTCGCGCGCGGTCGAGCTGGCGGCGGAGCTGGAGGCGCACGGCTTAAGCGCCGACGCGCGCGGCGACCGGCTGCGGCTGTGCCCCGACTTCCTGAATTCGTCCGCCGAGCTGGAGCACGCCGCCGCGCTGCTCGGTAGTCTGGCGAATTGGAGCAGGCTTTCGGCCGACGCCTAGCCTAAGAGGGTCGTCTCTTCGGCGCCACCGCCTCCGCCACCGTGGTCTGCTCGCCGATCTCGAGCTTCGCGATCTGGTTGCGGTGAACCTCGTCCGGGCCGTCGGCGAAACGCAGCGTGCGCGCATGCGCGTACGCCGCGGCGAGGCCAAAGTCCTCCGCGACGCCGCCGCCGCCGTGGGCCTGCATCGCCCAGTCGATGACCTGGCAGGCCATGGTCGGCGCCAGGACCTTGATCATTGCGATTTCCTTGCGCGCCACCTTGTTGCCGACCGTATCCATCTTCCAGGCCGCGTTCAGCACCATGAAGCGCGCCGAGTCGATCATGATGCGCGCCTCGGCGATGCGCTCGCGCGTCACGCCTTGCTCCGCGACCGTGCGGCCGAAGGCGACGCGCGAGGTCGAGCGCTTGCACATCTTCTCCAGCGCGCGCTCGGCCTGGCCGATCAGGCGCATGCAGTGATGAATGCGGCCGGGCCCGAGGCGGCCCTGGGCGATTTCGAAGCCGCGCCCCTCGCCCAGCAGGATGTTGGACGCCGGCACGCGCACGTCCTTGAGTTCTATTTCCATGTGGCCGTGCGGCGCGTCATCGTAGCCGAACACCTTGAGATGGCGCACGATCCTGATTCCCGGAAGGCCGGCCGGCACCAGGACCATCGACTGCTGGCTGTGGCGCGACGGATTGTCCGGCGAGGTCTTACCCATCAGGATATAGACTTTGCAACGCGGGTCACCGGCGCCCGAGGACCACCACTTGGTGCCGTTGATGACGTAGTGGTCGCCCTCGAGCTTGATGCGGGTCTGGATGTTGGTCGCGTCGGACGATGCCACCGCGGGCTCCGTCATCAGGAATGCGGAGCGGATCTTGCCCTTGAGCAAGGGCTCGAGCCATTCGTCCTTTTGCGCCTCGGAGCCATAGCGCTCGATCGTCTCCATGTTGCCGGTGTCGGGCGCCGAGCAGTTGAATACCTCCGGCGCCCAGGTCACGCGCCCCATGATCTCGCACAGCGGCGCGTACTCCAGGTTCGACAAGCCTTCGGGCGCGCGCGGCGAGCGCGGCAGGAAAAGGTTCCAAAGGCCGGCGGCGCGCGCCTTGGGCTTTAGGGCCTCGATGATCGGCACCGGCTGCCAGCGGTCGGGCCCGTTGCAGTGGTCGTACCAGGCCTTCTCGTTCGGATAGACGTGCTCGTTCATGAAGGCGACGAGCTTCTTCTGAAGCTCCTTTACCTTGGGCGAATACTCGAAGTCCATTCTTGTCTCCTAGGCGGCTCGTTTCAGGATCTTCTCGACCTGCTGCCAGCCGAGCCCGGCCAGCAGCGGTGCCTTGCTTCCGGCCTCGACCGCGTGCGCGCTCGCCGCTGTGCCGTCGAGCACGCGTTTCGCTATGCCCTGCGTAATGCCGGCGATACGGAACAGGTTGTAGGCCATGTAGAAATCCCAGGTGGAAGGATCTATGCCCTCGCGCCCGGTTCTGTTGCAGTACATATCTATATAACGCTGCTCGCTCGGGATGCCGAGTTCGGTGATCGGCAGCCCCTCGATGCCGCGGAACTTGCCCGCCGGAATGTGCCAGCTCATGCAGTGATAGGAAAAATCCGCCAGCGGGTGGCCGAGGGTAGACAGCTCCCAGTCGAGCACCGCGAGAATGCGCGGCTCGCTCGGATGGAAGATCGTGTTGTCGAGCCGGTAGTCGCCGTGCACGATCGTCGTCTCGTCGCCGGGCGGGACGTTGCGCGGCAGCCACTCGATCAGCTTGTCCATCGCCTCGATCTTCTCGGTTTCCGAGGCCCGGTACTGCTTGCTCCAGCGTGCGATCTGCCGCTCGAGGTAGCTTCCCTCCTTACCGAAACCCTCAAGCCCGACCGAGCGGTAGTCGATGCTGTGCAGCAACGTGATCACCCGGTTCAGTTCGTCCCAGATCGCGAAGCGCTGCGCCGGATCCATGCCGGGCAGCGCCTGATCCCAAAGCACACGCCCCTCGACGCAGTCCATGATGTAGAACGCGGTGCCGATCACACCGTCGTCTTCGCACAGCGCGTAAGCCCTGGCGACCGGGAAGCCGACGCCATGCAGCGCCTTGATGACGCGGAATTCCCGCTCCACCGCGTGCGCCGAGGGCAGCAGCTTGCCCGGCGGCTTGCGCCGCAGCACGTAGTGCCTGCCGGCGGCGGAAAGCCGGTACGTCGGGTTCGACTGCCCGCCGCGGAACTGCTCGATCTCGAGGTCGCCCGAATAACCTTCAACGTTGGCGCGCATGTACTCATGCAGGCGCGCGGTGTCGAAGCGGTGGCGCTCCTCGACCGGCTTGGTGCCGACAAACTGGTCGTACATGGGGGGAATCGAAACGTGAGAGACTTGTGGACGCAAGCTTACGCCGATTTGGCGCGTCCCGTGCGCGCAGGAGGAGAAACAGATGCCAAGAGCGAAACCCGCCGCGGCGGCGAATGCCCGTGCCAAGCGCTTCTCGGTCAATCATCGCGCGGGCGCGAAGTTCGAAAAGCGCGGGCTGCGCAATTACTTCGAATACCGCGACCTCGGCATCCGCCGCGCCACCCGCGGCAAGCTGGTCGCGCACGTGATCCGGGCACGCGCGGGCAAGTCGCCGCACGGCGAGTGGCACTTGCACGACTGCGACGCGCAGTTCGTCTACGTGCTCAAGGGCTGGGTCCGCTTCGAGTACGACGGCGTCGGCGAATTGCTGATGAAGGCCGGCACTTGCTTCTACCAGCCGCCGCGCATCCGCCATCGCGAGATCGCGCACTCGAAGAACCTCGAGCTGCTCGAGGTGGTGGCGCCGGCGGACTTCAGGACTTATTCTGCGGCGCAACCTGCAGCCAGAAAGTCACAGGCCCGTCGTTGATCAGCCGCACCCGCATGTGGGCGCCGAAGCGGCCCGTCGCGACGGCGGCGGCGCGCCCGCCCGCAAGCGCGACGAAGCGCTCGAACAGGCGCTCGCTCTCGGCCGGCGCCGCGGCGCCGGAAAAGCTTGGGCGCGCGCCCTTGCGCGTGTCGGCGGCGAGCGTGAACTGGGGCACCGCCAGCAGCGCGCCGCCGGTATCGGCGAGAGAAAGATTCATCCTGCCTTCCGCGTCGGGAAAGATACGGTAGCCGAGCACGCGCTCGACCAGCCGCTCGGCCCCGAGTTCGTCGTCTCCACGCTCGACACCGACCAGGGCCAGGATCCCGGCGCCGATGGCGCCTATTGTTTCGTCGCCGACCGTCACCTTCGCCTCGCACACGCGCTGTATCAGCGCGATCACGCGATGATATCCGGGATCAGCCTGTCCTTGAGCAGCGCGATCTGGTCCTTCAGCATAAGCTTGCGCTTCTTCAGGCGACGCAGCCGCAGCTGGTCGTGGACCGCGTCCTGGGCGAGGGTGGCGATAATGTAGTCGAGGTCGCCATGCTCGACCTCGAGCGCCGTGATGCGCGCCCGGATCTGATCCTTCTCTTCGTCGGTGAGCGGGAAGTTGGCCAAACAACGCGTGCCCATGACAAATATTTACCTGCGTCGACACTCGATCTGTGACGTCTTTCACAGACATGCTGCCACGGCCGGACAATCCTATCCCTACTTGCGGGCACGGAAAAGGGGCCGCCGGCGCCGTACGCATCGCGCACGGCGCCACGTCGATCAAAACATGCGGCGCAACGATCACGACGTTACAGGCAGCATCCGCACCACCGACCCCGCGACGGTCAAAGCCGAAGTCCAGCGTCTCTACAGGGCGTTGTACGACTGCGGCCCATCAAGGACCATTGAGCGCGCCTTCGCCGACATCGGAAAGCGCTACCGCGGCGAGCATCCCGAGTACTATCCCTGCGACACTGGTTACCACGACCTGCAGCACGTGCTGGAGGTGACGCTGGCGATGGCGCGCCTGATGAACGGCTACGAGCGCAGCCGGCGCAACGGCACCCCCCGTCTGCCGCCCGAGCTGTTCATGCTCGGCGTGCTTTCCGCCCTGTTCCACGACTTCGGGTACCTGCGTCGGCGCAGCGACCGCAGGCACGACAATGGCGCAGAGTACACCCTGGTACACGTCTCGCGCGGCGCCGCCTACCTGCGCCATTACATGCGCGATCTGGGCACCGGTCGGCTGGCGGATATCGCACCCAAACTGCTTCACTTCACCGGTTACGAGCACCCGGTCGAGCGCATCCGCGTCGCCGACACGCTCATCCGGCGCGTCGGCCAGATGCTGGGCAGCGCGGACATCATCGCGCAGATGGCCGACCGCTGCTATCTCGAGAAATGCCGCGACCGCCTATACCCGGAGTTCGTGCTGGGCGGGCTCGCACGGCGCGAGCTTCCAGGCGGCTTCACGCTGGACGTGTTCCGCTCCGGCGACGATTTGGTGCGCAAGACGCCCGACTTCTACCGTAACGCGGAACGCAGACTCGAGCTGCAGCTCGCGCACGCCTACGTCTACGCCGAAAGCCACTTCGGCGGCCAGAATCTGTACCTGGAGGAAATGCTGAAGAACGTGCGCCACGCGCAGGCGTTGGCGGAGGCGCCGACTGCGGACATACTACGCCGCGCACCGCCCGCGACGCTGGTGGCGGTCGTGCAACCGCTAACCGAGATACTCGCAGTCGACTGAGACTCGGCTTTACCCCGCCGTGCTTTTGCATTAACGTTGCCGCAACAAATCCGCAATAAAGTCAGCGGAACTCCAGGGCAGCTTCCCGAGGGAGGGCGGTTTGTCGGCGGTGAGCCTGCGCAACGTTGTCAAGGCATGGGGTGCCACGCCAGCCGTCAACGATATTTCTTTTGACGCCGCAGCCGGGCGCCTGCTCGTGATTCTCGGGCCGTCGGGCTGTGGCAAATCGACGACGCTGCGCCTGATAGCGGGCTTGGAGCAGGTGTCGAGTGGACGCGTGTTAATCGGCGACGCCGACGTCACCGCCCTGTCTCCGGCCAAGCGACGCCTCGCGATGGTGTTCCAATCCTACGCGCTGTTTCCGCACCTTTCGGTGGCCGAGAACATCCTGTTTGGCTTGCGGGTACGCGGGGTCGCCGCAGCCGAACGTGCGGCCCGGCTGGCGCGCGTCGCCGCGCTGCTCGGGCTGGAACAACTGCTCGCGCGCAAGCCGGCGCAGCTTTCCGGCGGACAGCAGCAGAGGGTCGCGCTCGGACGCGCGATAATCGCCGAAACGCCACTGTGTTTGATGGACGAGCCCCTCTCCAATCTGGACGCGCAACTGCGTCACGACATGCGGCGCGAAATCCGCGCCCTGCAGCAGAGGTTGGGCATCACCATGGTGTACGTGACACACGACCAGACAGAGGCGATGAGCATGGCAGACCAGGTCATTCTCCTGCGCGAAGGCCGCGTGGAGCAGGACGGACGTCCGGCGGACCTGTACGACCGGCCGGCAAGCGTGTTTACGGCGCGCTTTATCGGCACGCCGCCGATGAACATCGTGACGTTGCCGGCGCTTACCGGCGAAGGGTTGTTGCTCGGTGTACGGCCCGAGGACGTCCGCATCGCCGGGGAGGGTCTAGCGGCAAGCGTGCAGAGCAGCGAATACCTCGGCGCCGACTGCATCGTCACCTGCCGCGCAGACGAGCAGTTCATCAATGCGCGCATCCCGGGCGGTTCCCAGCCGCAACCGGGCGCAGTAATCAAGCTGTCCTGGAGCCCTGGGGCGCAGCACTTGTTCGACGCGCAAAACGGCAGTCGCGTCGAACGCGCAACGGCGGCGACGCGATTCGTAGCCTGACTATTTCGAGGAGAGAGAAAATGCTGAAACGCCTATTTCACGTCGCGGCCGCCCTGGCGATCGCTTCGCTGTTCACCGGCCCCGCGCTGGCGCAGGAGGTACAAGTATCGTTCTACTACCCCGTAGCCGTGGGCGGCCCGATCACGAAGATCGTCGACGGCCTTGCGGCGGAATTCGAGCGAGCCAATCCAGGCATCAAGCTAAAGCCGATCTACTCAGGGACCTATCAGGAATCGACGGTGAAGGCGCTCACCGCCGTCAAGTCCGGCGAGCCACCCGTCCTGTCGGTGCTGCTATCGACCGACATGTTCACGCTGATTGACGAGAACGCCATCATCGATTGGACCTCGGTTGCCACCAGTCCCGATGACAAGGCCTGGCTGAAGAGCTTCTATCCGGCATTCATGGAGAACAGCCAGACTGGCGGCAAGACCTGGGGCATCCCGTTCCAGCGCTCGACGATAGTGCTCTACTGGAACAAGGAACTGTTCAAGCAGTCCGGCCTCGACCCCGAGCGTCCGCCCGCGACCTGGAAGGAGATGGTGCGCGAGGCGCAAAAGCTCACCAAGCGCGACGTTTCCGGCAACGTGACGCAGTGGGGCATTCAGGTGCCTTCCTCCGGATTCCCGTACTGGCTGTTCGAGGCTTTCACCACGCAGAACGACGTCGTACTCATGAACAGCGACGGCAACCGCACCTTTTTCGACAAGCCCGCCGTCATCCAGGCCCTGCAGTTCTGGGTCGACCTGTCGCGTAAATACAAGGTCATGCTCCCCGGCATCATCGAATGGGGCACCACGCCCAAGGATTTCTTCGAGCGCAAGACGGCGATGATGTGGACCACGACCGGCAACCTGACCAATGTGCGCAAGAATGCCCAGTTCGAGTTCGGTGTCGCGATGCTGCCCGCGGGCAAGCGGCGCGGCACTCCCACCGGCGGCGGTAACTTCTACCTGTTCAGGAAATCAACGCCCGAGCAGCAGGCTGCGGCGCTCAAGTTCGTCCGGTGGATCACTTCTCCCGAGCGGGCCGCTCAGTGGGGTATCGAAACCGGCTACGTCGCGACTCGTCCGGACGCGTGGCAGACAGCGGAAATGAAGAAGTACGTCGAGGGCTTTCCCGCTGCGGCAGTGGCGCGCGATCAGCTCAAGTACGCGGTGGCGGAGCTATCCACCCACGAAAACCAGCGTGTAACGAAGGTTCTGAACGACGGGCTTCAGGCTGCGCTTACCGGCGCCAAGCCGCCGGCGCAAGCGATGAAGGATGCGCAGCGCGAGGCCGACCGGCTGCTGCGGCCGTACCGCAACTGAGCTTGCAAGACAGCGGTCGCGCCGCTGATTGGGACCGCAGGGTGCAGCGCTGCAGCGTTCACATCCACGGCTGGTTGCTGCTGCTGCCGGCCGCAGTGCTGCTCGCCGCGTTTACCCATTATCCGGCGCTCGCCACGCTGTGGAACAGCTTCTACTCGACCCCCCGCGCAGGCCACGCCGCGGCCTGGGTCGGCATCGAAAACTACCGCTCGATGATGGAGGACCCGGTCTTCTGGCAGGTGTTGCGCAATAACCTGTGGTACGCGCTCGGCACCATTCCGCTCTCGATCGGGCTCGCGCTGTTGATGGCGGTCTGGGTCAATGGCAAGCTGAGGGGACGGGCATTTCTGCGCCTGGCCTACTTCACCCCGACAGTGCTGCCGATGATCGCAGTAGCCAACATCTGGCTGTTCTTTTACACGCCCGGATACGGACTGCTGGAGCGGATCTCTGTCGGCCTGCTCGGGCTGCCGTCCCACAATTGGCTCGGAAATCCGAGTACCGTGCTGGGCTGTTTGATGGTGGTCGCAATTTGGAAAGAGGCCGGATTCTTCATGATCTTTTATCTTGCCGCCCTGCAGGCGATCCCGCCCGCGCTCGGCGAGGCCGCCGCCATCGAGGGCGCCGGCCGCTGGCTGTACTTCCGGCGCGTGGCATTCCCGCTCCTCATGCCGACTACTCTGTTTGTGCTGGTAAACGCGGTCATCAACTCGTTCCGCCTGGTCGATCACATCATTGTCATGACCAAGGGCGGACCCGACAATGCGAGCGCCCTCCTGCTTTACTACATCTACGACGTTGCCTTCAAATTCTGGGATTCCGGCTACGCCTCTGCGCTGACCATAGTTCTGCTGCTGATCCTCGCGGGCACTGCGATCCTGCAATTCTCGGTCCTGGAAAGGCGCACTCACTACCAGTGACCGCGCAGCACAACCCATTGCAGGCTGCGGCGCTGGATCGGGCAGTCGAGACGGCGGGGGCGTGGCTGTTGGCGCTGCTCTGGATTCTTCCGCTTGCCTACGCGGTCTGGGCCGCGTTCCATGCGCCCCAGTACGCGACCCGCTTCGATCCGCTTAGCCCGCTGTCGCTCGAGAATTTTCGCAAAGCATGGAACGCGGCACCTTTCGCCCGCTACTTCGTCAACACCGTCATATTGGTGACGATCATTCTCGCCGCCCAGCTGGTGTTGTGCACTCTGGCCGCCTACGCATTCGCGCGCTACGCTTTCTTCGGTCGCGAAGTGATGTTCATGCTGGTCCTACTGCAGTTGATGATCATGCCGGACGTGCTCATCGTGCAGAACTACCGCACCATGGCGCAGCTCAGGCTGATCGACACCATAGTCGCCATCGGCTTGCCGTACATGGCCTCCGCCTTCGGCATCTTCCTGCTGCGACAGACCTTCAAGACCGTGCCGCGCGAGCTCGACGAAGCGGCCCGCGTGGAGGGTGCCAACGCCTTACAGGTGCTGCTGAAGGTCTACGTGCCGCTCGCGAAGCCGGTTTACGTGGCCTATGCGCTGGTTTCCATCAGCTATCACTGGAACAACTTTCTGTGGCCACTGATCGTGACCAACAGCGTCGGCTCGCGTCCGCTCACTGTGGGGTTGCAGGTGTTTTCCTCAAGCGATCAGGGGATCGACTGGTCGATCATCAGCGCGGCGACACTGATGACCAGCGCGCCGTTGCTGCTCGCATTTCTCATCTTCCAGCGCCAGTTCGTGCAGAGCTTCATGCGCGCGGGGATTCGATGAAGCTGCTGCAGTGGAATATCCAGTGGTGCCGAGGCATGGACGGCGCGGTCGACCCGGCGCGCATCGCGCGCGAGGCGCGCCGCCTGCACGACCCCGACGTGATATGCCTGCAGGAGGTGGCGGACAATTTTCCCGCACTCGCCGGCAGTCGCGGCGAGAACCAGGCCGAGCTGCTGGCGCGGGAGTTCCCGGGCTACACCGCAACCTACGCCTGGGGCGTCGACGTGCCCGACGGCGCCGGCGGCAGGCGCCGCTTCGGCAATTTGGTCCTTTCCCGCTTGCCGCTGCTCCGAACCCTTCGCCACCTGCTGCCGTGGCCGGCGACGACGGACACCCCAAGTATGCCGCGCGTCGCGCTCGAGGTCGTCGTCGCGGCGCCGTTCGGGCCGCTTCGCGTCACGACTACGCATTTGGAGTACTACTCGTCCGCGCAGCGCAGCGCCCAAGTGGAGCGACTGCGCGCGCTTCACGAGGAAGCCTGCGCGCGCGCCCGGGCCACTCCTTCCCGGGCCTATCACGATGGGCCCTTCGAGCCGCTGGCGCACGCATCGTCGGCGATCCTGTGTGGAGATTTCAACCTCCGGCCGGACGATCCGCTGCACGCGCGCCTGCAAGAGCGCGTCGCCGACGGCGCGCCGCGCCTGGTCGACGCATGGCAGCACGCGCACCCCGGCAGGCCGCATCCGCCCAGCTTCCGCCTGCACGACCCGGCGCGCGGCGAGACGCCTTACTGCTGTGATTTCGTGTTCGTGAGCGAAGACCTGGCGCCCGACGTTCGCGCGCTCGCGATCGACGCGGACACGCAGGCCTCGGATCACCAACCGGTAATGCTCGATCTCAGGCGCTGACGCGGTGCAGGATCAGCGCGCGGATCGCCTCGACGCGGGCGCGATTGACGCCGAAGTCTCGCCGTCCGAGGCGCGACGCGGAGCGCACTTGGATCACCCCGGCCTTCTCGTCGTACGCGAACTCGACGTCGTCGACGAAGCCCAGCAGCCGCGTGCGGAACTGGGCATAGAGATAGTCCGGCTCGTGCCGCACCACGGTAGCGCGCGGCATGCTCTCCACCGCCCGCCTTACCGCGGCCATCGCCTCGACCGGGGCGCCCTTGAACGGAATCGGCGCGATGTGGTGCACCGTGTCCGCCGCGTCGGCCTGCGACGAAACGCAGTTCGGCGAGCGCCGGCACGGCGCAAGCCTGCCGTCGTGCACGCCGAGGTTGGATGGACGCTTGCCGGCAAACACGGTGTCTCCCCGAGTGAGCGAGGTGTGCAGCGCGAGCCCGGTGACGGCGCCCGCAAGGAGCAGGAGTACGGCCAGGAGCGCCCGCTTCAGCATTCGATGCGCGCTTCATGGGAAATTCGGGCCGATGTTAACATCGCGCATCGCCGGTTTCGGGCTGGTTTTTCCTCTGGAGGATCGCCATGCTGCAAATCTCCGCGCAACAGCTCGCCGAGCTGCTCTCCGGCATCGCCCGCGCTCAGGCGGCCGTGGTCCTCGGGCTCGAAACGGCCACCCCGGGAACGCGCAACAACTACGTGCTGCCGGCAATCCAGAACGTGTCGCACCTGCGCGACCACCCCAACCCGACCCTGATCGACCTGCCGGTTCGAATGCTGCTTTCGTACATGGGGCGCGTCGGACCGGACATCGACGCCGTGGCGCGTGAGCTGGAGCGGCTGCTCGGCGGCGACGGCGGGGCGGCGCCGGGTGCGCCGAGCGAAGTGAAGCCGGGCGAGTCCGCCGCCGGCGCGGGCGAGTCGCTGGATTTCAGCGGTAACGGCTAGAAGTCCTCCGGCGCCGGCGGGAACGAGGGTTTCCTCTTCTCGCGGTGCGAGGCGATGCCTTCCTTCACCTCGGGACCACTGAAACCCAGAAACTCGAGTGCGAGCGAGGCGTCGAAGCTGGGCCCGGCCAGTCTCAACCAGTTGTTCAGGCTGTACTTGGTCCAGCGCAGCGCGGTCTGCGCGCCCGCCGCCAGCTTGCGCGCCACCTCGAGCGCCTTGGCCTGCAGCTCGGCCTCGTCGCAGCACAGCGACACCAGCCCGATGCGCTCGGCCTCTTCTCCGCTGATCTGCTCGCAGGTGAGCAGGTAGTACTTTGCCTTGGCCATGCCGCACAGCAGCGGCCAAACGATCGCGGCGTGGTCGCCCGCCGCCACGCCCAGCCGGGTGTGACCGTCAATGATGCGCGCGTTCTTCGCCGCGATCGACACGTCGGCGAGCAGGCCCACGACCAGCCCCGCGCCGACCGCCGGGCCGTGCATCGCGGAGACCACCATCTTCGAACAGTTGATCACGTTGTAGACCAGGTCGCGCGCCTCGCGCCAGACGCGCGCGCGCGCGGCAAAGTCGGTCGTGATCTGCTCGACCATCGCCAGGTCGCCGCCGGCGGAGAAGCCTTTGCCCGCACCGCGCAGAATGGCGACCCGCGTATCGGGGTCGCGGTCCACGTCGAGCCAGATCCGCGCCAGCTCGGCGTGCAGGCGCGCGGTCGCGGTGGAGAGCTTGCCGCCCTCCTCGCCCATCACGATTTCCAGGATTCCAGGCTCGAGGCGCCGGATTTTCAGGTCGCGGTATGTGGAGTAGTCCATGCAGCCATTCTACAATCCGCCGATGGCGACGATCCTGCGAACCCCTGACGAGCGCTTCACCTCCCTTCCGGGCTACCGCTGGGCGCCGCGCTACCTCGAGTGGCGCGGCTTGCGGGTGCACTACCTCGACGAGGGGCCGGCCGATGCGCCCGTGTTCCTGTGCCTGCACGGCGAGCCGACCTGGAGCTACCTCTACCGCCGCATGCTGCCGCCGTTCCTCGGCTGCGGCGCGCGCGTGGTCGCGCCGGATTTCATCGGCTTCGGCCGCTCCGACAAGCCGGCGGATGACTCCGCCTACGGCTTCGATTTCCACCGCGCGCTGCTGCTCGACCTGGTCGAGCGGCTGGATCTGCGCCGCATCACGCTGGTGGTTCAGGACTGGGGCGGGCTGCTCGGGCTCACCGCACCGATGGAAGCGCCGCAGCGCTACGCGCGGCTGCTGGCAATGAATACCGCGCTCGGCACCGGCGACGCGCCGCTGCCCGAAGGCTTTCTCGCCTGGCGCGCTTACGTCAACAAGAACACCGATCTTGCCTGCGGCAAGCTGCTCAAACGCAGCTGCGCGCATCTGACCGATGAAGAAGCGGCGGCCTACGATGCGCCGTATCCGGACGCGCGCCACAAGGCCGGGGTGCGCAGCTTCCCGAACCTGGTGCCGGACCGGCCGGACGCCCCCGGCGCCGCGCTCTCGCGCCGCGCGCGCGATTGGTGGAAGAGCGCCTGGCGCGGCGAGTCGTTCATGGCGGTGGGCGCGAAGGACCCCGTCCTCGGCCCGCCGGTGATGCAGGCGCTGCGCGGCGTGATCCGCGGCTGCCCCGAACCGTGGCTGCACCCCGCGGGCGGGCATTTCCTGCAGGAATGGGGCGACGAGGTCGCGCGCGCCGCGCTGGCTCATTGGGGCGGAGCGTGAGGCTTTCGGTGTCGTTCGAAGACGTCGAGTCCGCGCACGCGCGCCTGCGCGGCGTCGCCCACCGCACTCCGACGCTTACCTCGAGCAGCATCGACGCGCTCACCGGCGCGCGCGTGCGCTTCAAGTGCGAGAACCTTCAGCGCATGGGAGCGTTCAAGTTCCGCGGCGCTTACAACGCGCTGGCGCAACTGTCTGAGCAGGAGAGGCGCCGCGGCGTGATCACCTACTCTTCGGGCAACCACGCGCAGGCGGTGGCGCTCGCGGGCCGGCTGCTCGGCATCGCGGCGACCATCGTCATGCCGGCCGACGCGCCGCGCGTCAAGCTCGAGGCAACGCGCGGCTACGGCGCCGAGGTGATCACCTACGACGCGCAGACCGCGTCGCGCGAGGAGATCGCGCGCAGCCTCGGGGCCGAGCGCGGACTGACGATGGTGCCGCCGTTCGACCATCCGCACGTCATCGCCGGCCAGGGCACCGCGGCCAAGGAGCTGATCGAGGACGCGGGCCCGCTCGACGCGCTGCTGGTGCCGTGCGGCGGCGGCGGGCTGCTTTCGGGTTGCGCGGTCGCCGCGCGGCGCATGAACCCGGATTGCCGCGTGATCGGCGTCGAGCCCGCTGCGGGAGACGACGCCACGCGCTCGTTCAAGTCGAAGACGCTGCAGTCGGTGCACAACCCGGACACGATCGCCGACGGCGCGCGCACCTCGTCGCTCGGCCAGCACACCTTCCCGCTGGTGCTGCACTACGTCGACGACATGCTCACCGTGACCGACGCGGAGCTGCTCGATGCGATGTTCTTCCTCTGGCAGCGCATGAAGGTGGTGGTCGAGCCGACCGGGGCGCTCGCGGCCTGCGCCCTGCTGCGCGGCAAGCTCGACGCCGCCGGATTGCGCGTGGGCGTGATTCTTTCCGGGGGCAACGTGGATCTAGACTGGGCGGCGCGCCAGCGCCTGCGCTAAACTGCGCCGCTCATCGAGGAGCAAGGATCATCATGACATTGCCAAGCAAGATGCGCGCGGTGCAGATCGCGAAGCCCGGCGGGCCCGAAGCATTGGTGCCGACCGAGCGGCCGCTGCCGACGCCGAAGCCGAACGAGATCCTGGTCAAGGTCGCCGCGGCCGGCGTCAACCGCCCCGACATCCTTCAGCGCCAGGGGCTGTACGCCGTGCCGCCTGACGCGTCCGACCTGCCGGGGCTCGAGATCGCCGGCGAGGTCGTCGCCTGCGGCGCGAAAGCGACCCGCTGGAAAGTCGGCGACAAGGTCTGTGCGCTCGCCCATGGCGGCGGCTACGCCGAGTACTGCGTGGTGCCCGAAGTGCAGGCGTTGCCGGTGCCGAAGGGGCTGTCGGTGATCGAGGCCGCGTCGCTGCCCGAAACCTTCTTCACCGTGTGGTCGAACGTCTTCGACCGCGGCCGATTGAAGGCGGGCGAGACGCTGCTGGTGCACGGCGGCTCCTCCGGCATCGGCGTCACCGCGATCCAGATCGCCAAGGCGATGGGCAACCGGGTGCTCGCGACCGCCGGCAGCGACGACAAGTGCGCCGCCTGCGTCAAGCTCGGCGCCGACAAGGCGATCAACTACCGCAGCCAGGATTTCCTCGCCGAGGTGCAGGCAGCGACCGATGGCAAGGGCGTGAACGTGATCCTCGACATGGTGGGCGGCGATTACGTGCCGAAGGAGCTCAAGTGCCTGGCGGACGAAGGTCGGCTGGTTTTCATCGCCTTCCTGCGCGGACCCAAGACCGAGCTCGATATCAACGAGGTCATGCGGCGCCGCCTCACCCT
>JADEYI010001132.1_pt1 | contig 23448 bp, 20 predicted proteins | sample 8542331 | NCBI WGS metagenome assembly JADEYI01 (sample SAMN16510988, study PRJNA670497) | mine drainage metagenome | isolation source: biofilm near Copperflume 1 | place: Germany: Marsberg coppermine Kilianstollen | collected 2018-02
GTGTTCGGACTGCCAGTGGTGGCGCGAAAAATGGTCGAGACATGGCAGCAGCACAGCCTGAGCGGGCCAAACGCTGCCTGAGCCGTTTGTAGGTCGAAGCCGGTACTGAACCGCATCCAAAAAAATGAGGATAGATATTGGCCGATACCCACATCTCGAAATCGAGATGTGGGTTTTCTCCCTACACCAAAAGTAATGCCGGTCCAAAACCAACAAAAGCGATGACGCAGCCGAACAATTCTGAAACTTCCGACGATACCGGGGTCTCGAATGACGAAGAGGAAGACTCCTACTTCGACGGGCCATATCTGGTATTTACCGAGGCGTACCACTTGAAGCGTGGCTATTGCTGCCAGTCGGGATGCCGGCATTGCCCGTATGGGTATGCCAGACCTGAGGGCGGGAATGCCGCCGCCGGGACGCCGGAGCCGGAGTAAAAGCTGGCTTTTCGCAACAGAAAATCAACCCAGGTAAGGTAAACTGCGCGGATGCACGATGTAGCCAATCCGAACCACGTCGAGGCACATTTTCAGTCGAGCGAACTGGTGCGCGATGTCGTGATCGGCATGGCCGATGGTCTGACAGTTCCTTTTGCGCTGGCGGCTGGACTTTCCGGCGCGGTGGGTTCTTCCCACATTGTCGTGCTGGCCGGACTGGCAGAGATTGCCGCCGGATCGATTGCCATGGGACTGGGCGGATATATGGCGGCGCGCGGCGACGTCGAGCACTACGTGAGCGAGCGCGAACGGGAAGAGCGCGAGATCATCGAGCGGACACAGGACGAGGAAGAAGAGATCTACGAAATCTTCGAGGAGTATGGCGTGACGCGCCCGGAGAGCGAACCGGTGCTGAGCGCGCTGAAGCGCAACCCGACCGCGTGGGTGGACTTTATGATGCGATTTGAGCTGGGGCTGGAGAAGCCGGCCAGCTACCGTGCCCGCCAGAGTGCCGCGGTCATCGCTTTTTCCTACATTGCGGGTGGATTTATACCGTTGCTTCCCTACATGCTGCTCGATCAGGCGCATGCCGCACTACGGGCCTCCGTCATCATCACGCTGATTGCGCTTTTTATTTTTGGCGCGATCAAAGGACGGCTGACCGGGGGGGGTGCCTGGAAGTCGGCCATTCAGACGGTTTGCATCGGCGGACTGGCGGCGGGGGCGGCCTATACTTTGGCCCGATTGCTGAGCGCGCATCCCGATTTCTAGCGCTTTTGGGTTTCTGGCGCATCGAAAGAAAGGATAAGGAGCATTTGTGGCAGGCACGCAGCTCTTCTCCGTTTCCGCTGTAGACACCCCACGGGACATTCCGCAGGCCAGCCGCTTTCAGGCGGTGCGGGCCATGACGGCGGCGCTGGCCGGGCGTCTGACGGCTGAAGACCAGATGGTGCAGTCCTCTGCCGAGGCCAGCCCGGTAAAGTGGCACCTGGCGCATAGCAGCTGGTTCTTCGAGACGTTCGTCCTGCGCGAATTCGTCCCTGGATACAGGCCATTCGACCCGGAATATCTGTGGCTGTTCAACAGCTATTACAAGTCGCTGGGCGGTCACCCGGAGAAGAAGCTGCGTGCTTCGTTTTCGCGGCCCTCCCTGGAGCGAGTGCTGGCGTATCGCCGCCACGTTGAAGATGGAATTCTTGAGTTATTGCAGAAAAGCGCATCCGCCTCCGCCTTCGAGCGCATCGAAATGGGGATGCACCATGAACAGCAGCACCAGGAACTGATCGTGACCGACATCAAGCACGCCTTCTGGTCGAACCCGTTACAGCCAGCCTATGCAGAGGCCCCGGGGTCGCGCGGGAAGGCCACGGCGTCTGGGCTGGGCGCGCGCGGTACAGGGCCGCAGTGGATGGATTATTCCGGCGGGCTGGTGGAGATTGGCCACGGCGGCGAGGGCTTTGCTTTCGACAACGAGCTGGATCGGCATCGCGTATACCTTGCGCCGTTCCGGCTGGCGGCGCGCCCGGTCACGTGCGCGGAGTATCTGGCATTTATTGAGGACGGCGGATATGGCCGTCCTGAGCTGTGGCTTTCCGACGGCTGGGACGTGGTGCAGTCGCAGGGATGGCAGGCTCCGCTGTACTGGCAGGCGGAGTCGAATGCGACCTGGAGTGTGTTCACGCTGCATGGGCCAACTCCGCTGGAAAAATTGCTGGACACTCCGGTGTGCCATGTAAGCCATTACGAGGCCGACGCCTATGCCCGCTGGGCGGGCGCGCGGCTGCCTACCGAGTTTGAATGGGAACATGTTGCGGCCAGTGTTCCGATTGCGGGAAATTTTCTGGAGTCGGGTGCGTTTCATCCGCTGAAGGCGACAGAGCCGGGCGGTGAGCATGGCCCCGAGCAGTTGTTCGGCGACGTGTGGGAATGGACGCAGAGCGCCTACACGGCCTACCCTGGCTACCGGCCAGCCACGGGCGCACTGGGCGAATACAACGGAAAATTTATGAGCGGCCAGATGGTGTTGCGCGGCGGATCGACGGCGACACCGGTTTCGCATATGCGCGCGAGCTACAGGAATTTCTTTGCTCCGGCGACGCGCTGGCAATTCTGCGGCATACGGCTGGCAGCAGACGGAGCCGCCGCATGAACCACACTTCTCTGCTGGATGTGATCGGCGCACATTCCGGCGCCGGCAGTCCCAAGGAAGCGTCCGCAGTGCTGGCGGGGCTGACAGCTACGCAGAAATATCTTCCTTCGTGGCTGTTTTACGATGCCGCGGGTTCGCGCCTGTTTGAAGAGATCACCCGCCTGCCGGAGTATTACCTGACGGCGCGGGAGCACTCCATATTTTCAGAACACGCCGCAGCGATGATTGTCGCCGCAGCGGGGCTGGAAAAGCCGCGGCTTTCTGTCGTGGAACTGGGCGCGGGAAGCGCCAGCAAGACTCTGGTGCTGTTGCGTGAGCTGGTCGCGGCCCAGGGCCAGGCCGTCTATCTGCCGGTGGATGTCTCGAAGTCCGCGCTGGAGTGGGCGAGCAGAAATGTGCAGGAGGCGCTGCCGACCGTCGAAGTGCGGCCCATCTGCGCGGAGATAACCCAGGAAAAACTGCTGGACCTTCCGCAGGAGGGGCGCAGGCTGGCTCTTTACATCGGGTCGAGCGTTGGAAACTTCGATCCGGAGGAAGCGGTGGGACTGCTTCGCTGGCTTCGTTCGCAACTGCTGCCGGGCGACGCGCTGCTGCTGGGCACCGACATGGCCAAGAACACGCCGCCGCTGCTGGCCGCATACAACGACGCAGCCGGGGTGACGGCGCAGTTCAACAAAAATGTTCTGGTCCGACTGAACCGCGAACTGGGAGCAAATTTCGCGCTGGATGCTTTTGAGCATCGCGCCGTGTGGAACAAGACCGAAGGCAGGATGGAAATGCACCTGCACAGCACGCGCAGTCAGACGGTCCGCATCGACTCCCTGGACCGCAGCTTTGATTTTAAACGCGGTGAATCGATCCACACGGAGAACAGCTACAAGTTCACTCCGGAAGGGGTGGAGGACATTCTGCTGCGGAGCGGCTATACGCTGGAGCAAAGCTGGTATGACGCCGACCGCTGGTTTGGCGTGCATCTGGCGCGGGTGCTGGAAGCGGAGACGATGGTTGAGGATGAGGACGAAGAGGCCGCGGCATAGGCCAGGCGCTGCTGCGGGCCGGGCAAGCGCCTATTCTCCCGCGATCGTCATCCCCTCGATGCACAGCGTAGGACATGCGACTGCGCCGCGAAAGACTAGGTCGCTGCCAACGCTCGAAATATTGAGGAGCATCTCTTTCAGGTTTCCAGCGACGGTAATTTCCTCAACGGGATAGGTCAGTTCGCCGTTCTCAATCCACAATCCGGAAGCGCCGTGGGAATAATCCCCGGTAACGACATTGACTCCATGACCGATGAGATCGGTCACATAAAGGCCGGTCGGGATGCCGGCCAGAATCTCTTCCGGCGTCCTGGTTCCGGGCTCCAGATAAAAATTTCCCGCGCCGATGCCGGGACTGCCAGCGAGACCACGCGATGCGTTGCCCGTCGATTTCAAGCCCAGCTTGCGCGCCGTGTAGGTGTTGAGCAGATAGCTGGCCAGCACGCCGCGGTCGAGCACGGTCTTGCGCCGCGTGGGCAGGCCCTCGCCGTCGAACGCGGCGCTGCCGAAGCCGCCGGGGATGGCACCATCGTCGATGATGGTCAGATTGCCGCCAGCAACGGTTTCGCCCAGCCTGCCGGCGAGGAAAGAGGAGTTGCGATAAACTGCGTTGCCATTGACCGCGCCCAGGACAGCACCGAGGATGGACCGGGCCACCTCCGGCGCAAACACCAGAGGCACACGCTGCGTGGGCACGCGGCGCGCTCCCAGCCTGCGAACCGTGCGGCGCGCAGCTTCAAGGCCGACGGCTTCCGGGGACTCGAGCAATGCGAGCGAGCGCTGGCTGGAATACCAATAGTCGCGCTGCATGCTGCCGTCGGGCGACTGGGCGATCGGCTGCGCGCTGATGGAACAGGAAGACCCGCGCGATTCGCCGACGAAACCGCGTGAGTTGGCGAGTATTTTGCGGCCAGTGCCAGCGTCGAAGCTGCCGCCGCCGGAGTTTTGAATGCGCGCATCCGCAGCCAGGGCGGCAGCTTCCGTGCGCCGCGCGTATTCAATGCGCTCGGCCACGGGAAGCGAATAGACATCCTCATAAAAAAGATCGAGATCGCCGGAGATGACGCCGAATTCTTCGCGTTCCGGCAGCCCGGCAAAGGGATCTTCCGACGTGACCCGGACCAGCGCCATCGCGCCGGAGATCATCTGCTGAATGCCCTGCGAAGTAAGGTCGCTGGTGCTGGTGCTGGCGGTACGCAGCCCCTGAAACACGCGCAGGCCAATGGCGCGAGAGCCAGCCTCTTTCAGTTGCTCCACCTGGCCCAGACGTACCAGGGTCTCAAATTCGTCGCCTTCGGCGAAGACGACTTCGGCATCGCTGGCGCCGGCGCGGAGCGCCTTTGCAACAATGTCAGTTACAAATTGCTGAGTGATGCCGGTATCTGTAGCAGTGACTATGCTATTCACGAACTCCTCGATGATCCCCAGCTCTAATTTCCAGTTCTAATTTCCGGTTCCGCCTACAGTCATCCTGTCGAGCTTGATGGTTGGCATGCCAACGCCGACGGGAACGCTTTGCCCGGCTTTGCCGCAGGTGCCGACGCCTTCATCGAGCTTGAGGTCGTTGCCGACCATAGAGACATATTTGAGCGCCTCCGGCCCGTTGCCGATCAGGGTTGCGTCCTTGACCGGCGCGGTGATCTTTCCGTCTTCAATGAGATAGGCTTCGGACGCGGAGAAGACAAACTTGCCATTGGTGATGTCCACCTGGCCGCCGCCGAAGTTGACGGCATACAAGCCGCGATGAACGCTGCGGATGATGTCCTCCGGGGCGTCATCTCCGGCGAGCATGTAGGTGTTGGTCATGCGCGGCATGGGGATGTGCTGATAGCTTTCGCGGCGGCCATTGCCGGTGTCGGCGATGCCCATGAGGCGCGCGGAAAGTTTGTCGCTCATGTACCCCTTGAGCACTCCATTTTCAATGAGCACCGTCTCCTGCGTGGGCGAGCCTTCATCATCCACGTTGAGCGATCCGCGGCGATTGGGCATGGTCCCGTTATCGACGACCGTGACTTTTGGGCTGGCGACCATTTGGCCGATGAGGCCGGCGAAGGCCGAGGTTTTCTTGCGATTGAAGTCGGCTTCGAGGCCGTGCCCGACGGCTTCATGCAGCAGAACGCCGGGCCATCCCGGGCCGAGGACGACGGGCATTTCGCCCGCGGGCGCAGGCACGGCTCCGAGTTGCAGGACTGCCTGGCGGGCGGCTTCTACCGCGAAATATTCGGGTGTTTTGTCGGTCAGGAAAAAGTCGAGCAGCACGCGACCACCGCCGCCGGAGCTGCCGCGGGCGATGTTCTCGCCCTGCTTTGCGATGACAGAAACATTGAGGCGGGCCATTGGCTGCGTGTCGGTAGCGAAGCTGCCATCCGATGCGGCGACGAGTATGCGCCGCATCTCATCCACAAAGCTGGCCTGCACTTGCACGATGCGTGCGTCGTAGGCGCGGGCGGCGCGGTTGGCGCGCTGAATCAGTTCGAGCTTGGCGGAGGTTTCTCCATCTGCGCCAGCACCAGCGACAGGGTAAAGGCCGGCTGCTGCTGCGGGTTCGCGGAAGCCCTGCACCTGCTGCTTCGATGGGCCGCTTGCGATGAGCGCTGCGGTGCGGGCAGCGCGCAGGAGACGCTCCGGTGAAAGATCGTCGGTGTAGGCGTAGCCGGTGCGCTCGCCGGAGACGACGCGCAGGCCGCAGCCGGCGCTGATGCCGTGGCTGGCGGACTTGACCAGAGATTCATCGACCACGAGCGAGCCGGCGGTGACGTATTCAAAATAAAGATCGGCGTAGTCGCCGCCTGCCGAAAGAGCTTCACTGAGGCAGTGCTCCAAGAGCTGATCGTTCAGCCCAAGATGCTCATAGAAAAATTTGCGGGTGTCGGGCGATGCTGGCTGCATTCTGGATAGGCTCCTGATGGCCGCGGCGAGAGAATACGGCTGGATTGATTCTAATTGTTTGATTCATGCAGAGCGGCAACGATGCAGCCGCATGGGCGGAATGGAGCCTCCTGCTTCCTGCTGCGCGGCTGACCCGGGGCATGGTACGTTGGGGGCATGAACAGTGATCCGCGTTACCCGACCGGGAAATTTTCGCGCCCTTCCACTCTCACGCCACAGGAACGCATCGCCGCCGTGGAGGCAATCGCCGAGCTGCCGCAAAAGCTGCGGGCCGCCACGCGCGGGCTTTCTGAAGCGCAACTCGACACCTGCTACCGCGAAGGGGGATGGACGCTTCGCCAGACGGTGCACCACGTGGCCGACAGCCATATGCAGGCCAGCGGCCGCATCCGCATGGCGGTGACGGAGGACTGGCCGGCGGTTTCGGCTTATAAAGAAAATCTGTGGGCGGAATTAATCGACGCGCGCACTTTGCCCGTTGAAATTTCGTTACAGATGCTCGACTCCATTCATTCGCGCTGGGTCGCGGTGCTGCGCTCGCTGGAGGAAACGGACTGGTCGAAGCGGGGATACAAGCATCCGGAAAGCGGCGATCAGTCTTTGGAGCAAGTGGCCGCGTTGTATGCGTGGCATGGCCGCCACCATACCGCGCACATTACACACCTGCGCGAGCGGATGGGATGGTAGAGAAGAAAAACCCGGAGCAGCTTGCTGGCCAGATCCAGGATTTTCTACAGGCCGAGCCTGCCGCCGTGCTGGTGGAAAGCGGGCGCATCCTTTTCGATTTGCGGCTGGCGCAGGTGACGGTGGCGGCGGAACATGGCCATTGCGTTCTGCATGTGTGGTCGGAGGAGCGCAATTTAATCCGCAACGTGGTCGATGCGACCATGCGCAAGACCGGCCTGCGGCTGCATGTGCAGCGCATGGGCCAGAGCAAGCCGCAGACACTGGAACTGCATCCGCAGCAGCGCCGCCTGCCGTCGCAGCGGGACACCATCCGCACTCGCTACATGCCGCTGCTGGAGCGGGTACTGCCGCGCTATTTTCCGGACTACGAGGTGGAGGGGTTGCGCACCGCGATGGACCTGGAGCGCAGCTTCGGGCCGGCGTATGCGCGGGGAATGCTGGTGCGCGGAAGTTCCGCGTGGGCGGTGATCGGGGTGAATGGGGAGGAGTCGCAGGCGCTGGTCGATGGCGTGCTGACGCTGGGGGCCCTGTGGCTGCACCATTGCCGGGAGAAGGCGGGCGGACGACGGATTGTGGAAGGCCTGCGCGTAATAGTGCCGCGGGGGAAGTCCGCGGTCACGGCGTCGCGCATGGCGTGGATGAGCGAGCGAGCGGCGAAGTGGGAACTGTACGAGCTGGACGAAAAGAACGAAGAACTTTTTCTGCGCGACCATGAGAGCCAGGGAAACCTGGATTCGCGCCTGATCCATGCACCCAATACATCCGCGGCGCAGGAGCGCTTTCAGCCTGCAGTCGAACGGGTGCGGGCGTCGCTGCCGCCGAACGCGGCGGCGGAGATGGAGGTAGTTTTTCGCAGCGGCAGCGAAGTGGGGTTGTTGTGGAACGGGCTGGAGTTTGCGCGCATCCAGACCAGCGTGGCGGAGAACAGCTTTGCGCGCGGGGAGGAGGTTATTTTTGGCTCGGGCGCGAAGGCGGAATTGCTGACTGAGGAGACCGCGCCGCGCCTGCGCGAAATGGTCGCGCAACTGGTGCTGCGAAGAAGAGCCACCGGAGACAAACGCGATGCGCTTTACCGCCAACAGCCGGAGCGCTGGCTGGAGTCGCTGCTGCGGAGGGGGCCGGATGCGCTTGACGCCATGATCGAGCCGGAGACGATTTACGCGCAAGTGCCCGCGTTTTCCGCAGCCGACCGCGCTGTGCTGGACCTGCTGGCGGTGCGGCGGGACGGGAGGCTGGTAGTGATCGAAATCAAGGCGGATGAGGACCTGCACCTGGCGCTACAGGCGCTCGACTACTGGATTCGCGTGCGGCAACACCACCGGGCGACGGTGGATGCCGCAGGAGATGCAAAGGGGAAAAGCGACCTGGAGCGCTTTGGATATTTTCCGGGCAGGCAGCTTCGGCCCGAAGCGCCTCTGCTATACCTCGTCGCGCCGGCGCTGAGGATTCATCCGGCGAATGAAATTGTGCTGCGATACATTTCGCCGGAGGTTGACTGGACGATGATCGCGCTCGACGAGCGCTGGCGGGAGAAGGTCCGCGTGGTGTTCAGGAAGCGGCGGGAGAAGACGTGAAGCCGATCCAGGTACTGAAATTCAACCGTTCGATGTTCAGAACCCTTTGCTACGCTCCGGGGTAACCCTCCGCAGGACCCAGGAGGCAATCGCAGGACTGCCCAAGCCAGCATTCTCTGGATTTTTCACTTCGCCAGGCTGGGTTCAGAATGACAAATTATCAGGCGACCGCGATGGCTGACTCCGGGTTTTCGACCGGTGCGATGGAAAGGCGGGGTGCGAAAAATCTTTCGACCGCATCGAGCACGCCGGTGCCAGTCTTCGCTTCGTAGATCGCTTTGCGCAATGCGGCGCCGCCGGGAACGCCGTGCGTGAACCAGGAGGCAAACTGTTTCATCTTGCCGGTGGCGTCGGGAAAATCTTCCGCGAGCAGCATGGAGAAATAGGTACGGATCAGGTGGTAGCGGTCGAGTTCCGTGGGCTGGGTGTAGCGGCCATGCGCGGTGTATTCGGCGATCTGGCGGAAGATCCAGGGATTGGCCGGTGCGGCGCGGCCAATCATCACGGCGTCGCAACCGGTTTCGGAAATCAGGGCGCAGGCATCCTCCGGAGTGCGGATGTCGCCGTTGCCGATGACAGGAATCGTGACCGCCTGCTTGATGGCGGCGATCCATTCCCAACGCGCCTGGCCAGAGTAGCCCTGCTCACGGGTGCGGGCATGAAGTGCGACCGCATTCAGGCCGCTTGCCTCGGCGAGCTTCGCCAACTCCACACAGACGATGTTGTCGTCGTTCCAGCCGAGGCGAAATTTCACCGTGAACGGAATGGTGACGGCGGCTCGGACGCGCTCGAAGATGCGGGCGATCAGGGGCAGGTCGCGCAACAGGCCGCTGCCGCCATTGCAACTGACGACGCGTTTGGCCGGGCAGCCGAGGTTGAGGTCGACCGCGTCAAAGCCCGCATCTTCGACGATCCGCGCGGCCTCGGCGAGCGTCTCCGGATCGGAGCCGAAGAGCTGCGCCGCGATGGGGTGCTCATCTTCATAAAAAGTAAGGTAGCGCTTGCGTTTCGATTCGCGCATGCGCGACAGACCATCGGCGGAGGTGAACTCCGTCATGATGAGGCCGCAGCCGGACTGCTGGTTGCTGATGCTGCGGGTAACGCCGTCGGCAAGATCGGTGTGCGTGCTGTATTGCGTGAACAGGCTGGCATTGCGGATGAAACGCCGAAAAACTGTGTCCGTCACCCCCGCCATTGGAGCGAGGACTGTCGCCGGAGCAATACGAACCCCGCCAATTTGGAACGCAGCCGGGACACGCGCCGTGGGAGGCATGGCGTGAGCGAGCGGGTTGTCCCAGTGCTTTTTCATCCAATTTATTAAATTCAATCAAAAAAGGCCCCCGCAGCGGCGGAGGCCTTCAGTCGCTTACTGCGCGGGTTACCTGGTTGCTGCGGCGGTCTCGGCTTTGGCGGAGTCCGACTGGGCGTACTTGCGGCGGAAACGCTCGACGCGACCGGCGGTATCGATCATCTTCTGCTTGCCGGTGAAGAACGGATGGCAGTTGGAGCAGATTTCCATGTGGATCTCGCCCTTGTGCGTGGAGCGGGTCTCGAAAACGGAGCCGCAGGCGCACTTGACGCTGATGGTTTCGTAGTTTGGATGAATTCCTTGCTTCGGCATTGGAGTGGAACCTTTCCCTGAAAACGCTATTTTCTAGTTTATGCGAGATTCCCACAGGCTGCAATGCCAGAATCGTTCCCGATGACGTGGCCCCGGCTGCGATACTGGTTGCAGGAACGATCTACATGGCTGAAAACACAATTGCCGCCTGCCCCCACTGCGGGGGAATGGGTCTTACGCTGGTTCGCCGCGATGGGGAACAATTTGCCGCTGAATGCGTCTGTCGCGCCAGCCAGAAGGAAGATCTGCGGCTGAAGCGGGCACGCATTCCGGAACGCTACACGCATTGCTCGCTGGAAAGCTTCGACACCGGTTTTCGCGGGGCCGATTCCTCACTGGGGATGGCTTTGATGGCGACACGGCGCTTTGCCGATGGCTATCCGCTGGAGACTGGAGGCCGAGGGCTGCTGCTGACCGGCAGCATTGGGGCGGGCAAAACACACCTGGCCGTGGGGCTGCTGCGGGAGTTGATCGAGCAGCGCGGGGCCGCGGGCATCTTCTGCGATTACCGCGATCTGCTGAAGCAGATTCAGAACTCCTACAACCCGCAGGTGGCGACGACGGAGCTGGAGATTCTGCGGCCGGTGTTCGAAGCCGAAGTGCTGGTGCTGGATGAGCTGGGCGCGGTGAAGCCGACCGACTGGGTGTGGGACACAGTGGCGCATGTGCTGAACACGCGCTACAACGACAAGAAAACCACGCTGATTACGACGAACTATGCCAACCTGCCCACGGCGCTGGTGCAGAGCCAGATGTCGGTTACCGATCGAGATGTATCGCGCGCAGGAGCCCCCAGCGCAGCCGCGCGGGCCATGCGAGAGGAAACACTGGGCGACAGGATCGGGGAGCGGATGCGGTCCCGTTTGCAGGAGATGTGTATTCCGATCTCGATGCAGGGAGCGGATTTTCGCCAGACGGTGCGGCGCGCCAGCTTTTTGTAGGATGCGTCAGATTTTTTACGAGTCGTGGGGAGCGCGACAGACAAGGTTCCGCTTTGGCGAGGACCTTACGCAGTTACATGACGCAGTTACATGAATGCCGCGGTTGCCAGGAGCATGAGCGCGGCAGCCACGGTGGCGGCGCGATACATGGTATCTCCGCGTGGCTGCATTGGACGTCTGCGAACTGCCTTGTGAAGGGCCTGCATACTCGAATCCCCCCTTGCTCAGCACAGCCACGACCCCGGCGGCTGAGAACCTGCTAACAATATGACGTAAGTTCGATGCATATAGATGCGGTCATTGATGAATTATTCAACTCTTCATGAAGATGCAAGCCGCCTCATGTTGGCCCGTAGCTCTTTGCCATACTCACGTGTGACAGAAACAGACGCAAGAGAAGCGCAAAGAAGGATTCCAAATCCGGCAAAGGGCGGGTTTCTCCACTGCTCTCTCCACTTCTCTGGTGCTCCGGTGGAGATGGCACAACTTCAGGATGCCCATGATGCCGTCTGCTAAAAAATCGATCGGCTCCTGTAGCCATATCATCGGCGCGTGGACGGATCCACTTCTGAAGAAAAGCGCCCCTCCGGTTACTTTCGCGGGCCGTTCCTGCTAGCCGGCGATATGCACCGGGGATGGAGCACCCGCGTAGATTTTGCCGTGAGCAGGCAGGATTTACTCGATCGAGCGGCCTTCAACGAAGCTTCGCATTTGCTTGAAACGGCTCATCTTATCAAAAGAACCAACAACTTACAGGAGGCCATGCAGGCGGGATGGAAGCGCGCGGGTTTGGCCCGACGCTTGCTTTTATTTACGGCAGTACGGGGACTCAGCCGCATTCGCAGAGTTGATGGGGATATTAAAGATTATGAACTCAAACGCTCGGAATTCGCTTCGGATAGCAACCGCTCTTCTGGCGGCTGTTTCGACCGTTCCATTGCTGGCGCAGACGGACGGTTCTGTAAGCAATGCACAGATTCAAACAGGTACTGCGGTCAACGGTTCACAGGCAAACGGAGCCTCCACCGGAACGCAATCAATGTATGCGACCGGGCAGCCGTTGAGCACAGAGTCGCATGAAGGCTTCTGGGGACACCTGAACCCGATGGCCCGCAAGAAGTGGGTCAAGCGGCAGGTGAATCCGGTGAAAGACCGGTTGAACGAGCTGGATCAGCTGACAGCGACCAACGCGCAAAACATTAAAGATGTCGATGCACGCGCCCAGGCCGGAATTGCCAAGGCAAACGGAGAGGCGCAACTGGCCGACCAGCACGCCACGACCGCGGGCACAACAGCGAATCAGGCGCAACAACTGGCGCAGCAGGCCAGCATCCAGACGGACACAATCGGAACGGCTGTGAACAACCTGGACCAGTATCAAACGGTCAGCAAGGTTGAAATCCGCTTCCGGACCGGCCAGGCAGTGCTGGGTCAGAATTCCAAAGACGCTCTGGATCAGCTGGCCAGCCAGCTTCAGGGGCAGCGCGGATACCTGATCGATGTGCAAGGATACTCTCCGCTGCGTGGAGCATCGGGAGTGACGGCATCGCGCAGCATGGCCTCCGCAGTCACGCGTTACCTGGTCACAGCACACCAGGTGCCGCTTTATAAAGTTCACCAGATCGGATTGGGAAATGCTCCGCTGCAAATGAGCGATTCGAGCACCCGCCGACACGGCAGCATCGTGGAAGTCACACTGATGCACAACAGTTTGTCAACCTTGAGCGCGTCGAACTCCGGCGCCTCAACAACCGGCGCGGCGCAGTCCGGTACCGCGCAGTCCTCCTCGAATGGGACTGCGTCGCAGCCAATTAACAATCAATAGGGTTGACTCAAAAGCTCTCACACAAGAGAGAACCAAGGCAGATTGGCCCCTCTAGCGAGGGGCCCTTTTTTTTGCTTGCGGGGAATTTAAGACAATGCCTGGAGGATTTCCCCTGATGGCGTGGACGGCAATTTCGAACCAGCCACACCGCAGGAGCATTAGAAATACCCAAGAGCCGATTTAGAGATGCTTGAGTGCGGGGAGTTACAAATTCATGGACATCTTTTCAGCCATTGGTTGAGATACATGGAAAGAAAATGCGGGTGCCGTTCGACTCCATCCTGGCGCTGCGATGACTTCCCTCCCCACAAAAAGCGCGCATGCCCGGAACCCGGTCCGGCTCCGGGGGACACCGGTTTGCCCTTACAGGCTGTACCCGGCAGCATTCATGCGCACGCATTAGAACAACGTCGGTTCTTCAAGGCGCGACTTTTTGGTTTCTTTTTTGGATATGGGCGCTAAGGGCCTGACAACGGGCCGCTTCGACGTCGCATGATCGGCACCGAGCAGGGAGAGCAGTTCGCGCATTTCTTCGCGCAGCGCTTTGATTTTTTTCAGTTCGTTGTTTTTTGGCAGGGACGAAGATGGTTTTGCCGCGCCGGATTCCGGCATGGGGTTCGCAGAGCCGCGAACCGATCCTTTCGACGTGGCAGCGGTTCGGGAGGGCGCTTCCAGCGGCTCGACCAACGCCGGTTTCGCGTCGGGGTGCGACCCGTGCTGGCGCCGCCTCTCTGTGAGCAGACGCCGCGCTCCGGCGATCGTAAAGCCTTCGTCGTAGAGCAGGCGCTTGATTTCGAGGGCCATTTCGACGTCGCGCCGACGATAGAGCCTTTGGCCGGTGCCGCCCTTGTTGGGCTTCAACTGGGAAAATTCCGTTTCCCAGAAACGCAGCACATACGCAGGCACGGCGCAGAGCTCGGCCACATCTCCAATGCGGAAATATAGCTTGTCGGGGATGGTGACTGGGCTTGCCGAAGACTGCATCTTGCGCCGGGCGGGCTGCTGTTGTGCCATTGAACTCCCCTGTTGTTCACCAGGCAGACGCAGTGCAGACTGCATTGCGAAAATTCAATCCCTCAGCAATTGGGCTGAGTGAATGAAGACGCCAGATATTTCAATTCGCAGCGCTGGATTCCGGCTATATGTTTTGGCCAGCCGTCCAGGCACACTCGGGGTTGTATGCGTGCGTGCGCAACGATCAATCGTTGCGCTTTAGAGAAAAGTATAAGGGATTTGCGAACCGCACACGCAGCAATTTTCGCTGGGCGAGAGCTTTCGCAGACTGCATGGCGCGTTGCTGGAAGCGATCAATGCCGTGGCGCGCCTGCTCGCTGTGCAGGAGCGCTTCGCATTTCTGCCGGGGGCGCGGAGCGAGCGGACCTGGGCGCCCAGGCGGGATGGGGAGGAAACTCCGGCGTGCGCGCAGGTCCGGCGGGACGGCCCTGCATGAGATTGTTCTCCTGATGTGGCCCCAGAGGCCGGCCCGGATCGTTCTGGTAGGCGGGCTGCCGCTGCTCAAATGTAGGGCGGGGGGTGGGAGGCGGCGTGCGGGAGATGAGCGGGAAGCCGGGCACTCCACGGGCGGGCTGACTGGCGGCGGGAGCCGGCTGGCGGTTTGGTTGCGCACTCCGCTCCAGATTCTGCGAATTCAACGGAGCAATATTGTTGTGCGGCGAGGTAGGATTCGCCGTCGCCGGGCGGGGCGTGGGCGATGGACGCGCGGGAATGATGTTTCCGTGACCGCCGGGAGCGGGCCGGAGCTGGCCATGTGTGGTGAGCAGAGACGGACGGTCGACCGAAGCGGGCACGGACGTGACCGGATGCGGAACAATGGCGCCGCGAGTCGGGTTGACGAATGGATGCGGGATGATCTGCGCGTGGGCCAACTGCTGCGCGCTGGGCCGAATCACGACGCCGGGAGAAAGGGCGCGTCCGCTGGCAAACTCATTGCCGCGCACCGCGATGGTTCCAATATCGCGATTGGAATAGCGGATGCGATTGAAGTTTTCCTGATTGTGGTAATAGCTGTAGTAATTGTTGCGGTCGATAGTGACCCGATGAATGTTGGTGACATTGACCTGGGTAAAGTAACGTGGGCTACAGGGATACCACGGGTAATACGGCTCGCCCGGTCCCAGTGGAAACCATGCGGAAAGCCCCACGCCGCCGACGGAGAATCCCACTCCCCCGACAAACCCGACGAGAGCGGGCGAATATACCGGAGCCACGGCATAGGGACCGGGGACCCAGCCCCAGCGCGCGCCGACATGAGCCCAGCGGCCATAGTGAAAGGGCGCGAAGCCCCACGGATAGGTGTCCACCCAGGTCCATCCCCAGGGAGAGACCCAGACCCAGCTGCCGGTGGAGTAAGGCACCCAACCGGCAGGCACGCCGGTCGGATACCAGACTGGCCCGTAATCCGGAGCGTTGCCCCAGGTCCCATACTGATCAAGGTCGCTCGATCCAACGGTGTCCGGATTGACGTACTGGCTGGCTTGCGAGCTGGCCATCTGGCTGTCGCGCTGCTGGTCCCATGCGTCGAAGGCATCCTCACCGGGCAGAGCGAGAGGGGTTGCGACAATGGGACCCACGCCCAATAGGCGGACAGATTGGCCGCTGGCCAATGTCTGCGAAAAATCGGGGCCGCTGATCTGAACTTCTCCGGAATAGACCGAGACGACGGTGCCGCCATCGGTGGTGTAGCAGTCTACGCGGAAGTCGCCGGGCTGCACCACGGTGATGGCGCCATTGGGAGTGTCGACCTCAACCGTGCTGCCGGGCACCATTCCTGTTGTGTTCACATGCACGCTTCCCTGGGAAACGCCGAGCTGCGTGATTGTATCCGTCAGATTGGTCACGGAGAGGTCGGTAAGCTGCCATACGCGAACCGCAGCCTGCTCCATCTGAACCTCGACACGACTGTCCCGATCTGCATACAAACGGTCGCCTGTCGTCAGGGGGTAGTTATCGCCGGCCTGGGTCCACTGATCGACGCCCGACGGCTCCACGGAGACCTGCCCCTGGATCTGCGCCAGCCGGGCGACACGCGACGGCGGATCCTGGGCGGTCGTAACCTGGGTAGCCATATCCTGCGCGGCAGGGTTGTTCTGGGCATTTGCGAAGGCAGCCGCGCACAGGAAGAGAATTGTGGCTGCCCAGACGACCGCTGTCCGCATTGCGATGCGGGTCAATATGCGCTGTGAGAGTCTGGGCTGAAAGAGTGTGGGCTGAGCAAGCCTGGGATGACATTCCATAATTTCTTCCCCTCATGAAAGCGTGCGTCGAGCGGCGGGCGCTATCCCCGATTGAACACTATTTCCCAGGAGATGTTTCAACGTTCTCCACGGCGGAAGGGAGATCCGCTAATTATGCGGTCGCGGTGAACCAACGAAAAAAGGCCCTGTCGTTGCCGGCAGGGCCATTGCCTGGTGCACAAATGTACTTCATTGGGTCGTCATTGGTAAGCGGCGAACGAACCTGGGACTCCGTGTTGCCTCCGGCAGTCTCTTCTCCCAAAAGACCGTCTTGTACTACACACCCCATCGCGCATAACAATGACGTCGCACTATATATTGTGGTATTGAAGCAGATATGTCAATCATAAAATCGCACCGCACAATAAAAAAGCCAGCCCGCTCATTGTGAGGAACGAACTGCTGGGAAGAAGCGTATCTTGCAAAGGAACGGTTGAAGAATGTCCGAACAGGAGATGTACAAATGTCCGCACGCCAGAATGCCAAAGATGAGTCTCGCCCGCAAGGGAGATTGAAGAGCTTGTACGGCACGCAGCCTGTCTCGGTAATGGTCATGCTGGCTTCCGCGCTGCTTCTGGTGGGAGTTGCCGGGTGCTCGGTGCAGGACAATAAAAAAGGGGAGACAGAGAATGTGCAGCTGCGCACCCCGATTGGCGCGCTCGATGTACGCACCAACGGCGTGCATGGGCCGGATGTGGGACTGCCGGTGTATCCGGGGGCGGTTGAAAGCGGGAAACATGGCGACGACTCCGGGTCCGCCGATATCCATATGAGTTTTGGCGGATGGAGACTGAACGTGAAGGCGATCGAATACCACAGCAATGACCCAGAGGAGAAGATCGTCGCATTTTACAAGAATGCCATGGGGCAATATGGAGACGTACTTACCTGCAAGGACAAGACCGCCATTGGCCAGCCAGCAAAGACCCAGCAGGGACTGACCTGCGCCAACAACCACGAATACGACGTGAACATGAAGCTGGACACGTCCAGGAAAACCGCGAACATCAAGGCCTCCGACCTGACCGGCGATGTAAAGCTGCTGGCGGGGTCGCCGGAAAACCAACGCATTGTGGAGTTCAGCCCGCAACCGGACGGGACCAAGTTTTCAATCGTCGTCGTGGAACTGCCGCAGAAGGGCCAGACTGACTGACATCCGCGGCGTGCAGATCGGCTAACGCTGCGGGCGCTTTGTTGACGCGGCGAATTTGCCGTTAGAGGCCGCGTGATTTAGGTTCAAGAGATGGAGTTGGTCTGTCATCGCTGTAGCGCCACCATCGAGCCCGACGCATACTATTGCCAAAACTGCGGCGCTCCGCAGATTCATTTCGTTCCCCAGGACGAGACGGCGGATGCTGCGGCCAATGGAATGCCCGGTGGCAGTTCCACATTGCCCGACGGGGAGCACGCCGCGCCGATCCACACATCGATTCTATGGAAGCCGGCGATCCAGATCGCCGCCTTGGTAGCCGCGGGCGTGGGCATTCTTTCCACATTGCTGGCGGCGGGAAGCGTGCTGTGGGTAGCGATCGGGGCGGTCATCACCATTGGAATTTACCATCGGCGGCAGCCGCGCGTATTGCTGGGGCGGCGGACAGGCGCTCGCATCGGCGCGCTCGTGGGTTTGCTGACAGCGGCGGTCGCGCTGGCGGGCAATGCAGTTTTTCTGGTGGTTCAGCGCTATGGGCTGCACCAGGGAGACCAGATCGATAGCCAGCTTACGACAATCGTGAAGCAGGCCGCAGATCGCGCCGCGGCGATGGATCCGCAGGCGCCGGTGGCAACATTTACAAACTTCTGGCTGTCGGCAGAGGGCAGGATCGGGCTGATCCTGCTGACCATGGGATTTCTGGCGACGTTGATTTTACTGTTCGCCATTGCCGGGGGCGTACTGGGCGCGCAGATTTACCGTTCTCCACGGAACCGCAAGGCGGCATCGTAGCCGGTCGATCCAAAGCTATTGAAGCATATTGTTATCTTTCCCTGTCCCTGCCGCAAAACGACGTGGCGAGGATGGTGCGCCCGATGCAGAGAGCATGGATCCGTTATAAAAAGCAAACGCAGAAAAAGCAGGAGCCACGCCGGTTGCGGTGTGGCTCCTGCCTTTTCTGCGTAGTTGAACCGGCTTGGCAGTCGTGGTAATTGACACCTGCCGGGAGCCGATTTTTACATTGGCGGCATTCCGGAGCAGGCCAGCGAGATAGAGGCAGAGGCGGCCAGGGCCGTCTGGAAAGAGAAGGCAGTGGTGTTATTCCCCTGGGCAAGAAATGGCTGCAATGCAGTGGCGGCGGAGGTGGAGCCGGTGTAAACGGACTGGAGACTATCGGTCGATTCGTAACAGACATCGTCAGAAGGCAGGACGGTGACGCCGTTGAAGGTGGGCGGCGGCGGTATGGCGCGGGCCAGTGTGCGATGCTCTGCCTCAACCCCAAGGATGGCTGCGGCAACCTTGGCATACGCAGCGAGATCCGTGGCAGTCAAGGGTGTTCCGGTACCGCTCATCTGCGAAGAGGTGTACGGCGAGACGTTACCGATCATCAGGGCAAATTCCTGCACAGCCGTCATGTAGGCAGCGATGAAGGCGGTCTCCAGCGCGATAAGAATGGGAAAAAAGTTGGTGAGATTGTCAAAGGTCCCGGTGGGAAAATAGAAAGTTTGTACGGGATCGGAGGTGGACGCGGAGATGTTCAGCAGGGTGCGCAGCAGTGCGGCGTGAGAGACTTCCTCCGCCAGTGCGCCACGCAGATAGCCGACGTTGGCAATGCTGCCGCTGGCGGTGACATTGGTTGCCGTGCCACCGGAGCCAGCCAGGTTGGGGTCTTGAATAACGCCACCGATCAGCGCGTTGTAATACATGGTAATGGCAAGATCTTCCGCGATAAGCGCAGCGGTAAAGATGTTCTGCGCGGTGTCTGCGGTGCTGGACTGGGCCATGAGTTTCATGGAGCTGGAGCCGCAGCCTGACATACCGACCGCTGCCGCGCCGAGACCAGCCAGGCCGATTCCGGTGACGAACGACCGGCGATTCACGACCTTCTTATATAAGTCCGTTTTCGTAATATCTTCCATTGTGTGAACCCCTTCTGTGCTTCGATTGAGTTGCAATGCCTTTGTGAGCAGAGCGGCACCGGGCCTCTGTAGCTCCCTCCGCGATGCCCGCGTCCGATTCCGTTCGAAGAAAAACTTCTATAGCGGAAACGGATTGCAGAGTAATTCGGATTTAACGCGGCGAAAGAAATTGTGGCGCCGGATGTACGGACCTGATTCTGGCGAATTTTCTGAATGGCATCAATGAGGGGCCATCCGGAGAGCGGCCTTGTTCTTTATGCGGCTTCTACTTGTATGTCCCTTCCCTCGCCTCGTATGATCGAGCAGAGCGCATGAAAGAAAAATCCGTCCATTCCGAACCGATCCCGCATCTGGTGGAAAAATCCCGCTTGATGTCCTCCTCTGAAATTGAGCGAACGCTGGTGCGGCTGGCGCACGAGATCGTCGAGAAGAACAATGGCAGCGAGGGACTGGCCCTGGTTGGTATTCAGCGCCGCGGAGCACCCCTGGCGCAGCGTCTTGCCCGACTGCTGGGAGCAATCGAAAAGAAGACCATCGACGTGGGCACGCTGGACATTCATTTTTATCGGGATGACCTGTCGACCCGCGATGCGCGTCCGGTAGTCACGTCGGGCGCGCTGGGCTTCGACGTGAATGGGCGCGATGTGGTGCTGGTGGACGACGTGCTTTATACGGGCCGCACGGTGCGGGCGGCACTGGACGCGCTGATGGACCACGGACGCCCGAAGCGCGTGCAACTGCTGGCGCTGATCGATCGCGGACACCGCGAGTTGCCGATCGAGGCCAGTTTTGTCGGACGGACGATTCAAACGACAGAGCGCGAGATCATCGAAGTGAAGCTGGATGAAGTGGACGGCAGAGAACAGGTTCTGCTGATGGAGCGCACGAGCTGAACCGCAACCTATGCCAGCCAAGAATCGGATCCCGGTAAAACGAGCAGCGAAGAGGGCCGGACCTGTTTTGAATCCCATGCTGGTCAACTCCGTGTTTCATCGCGGCTCGGCACTTTCCGTCTCGCAATACAATTTGGCAGATATCAACGGCATTCTGGCGCGCGCGACGGAACTGGAATCCATGCCGGTACCACGGCGGTCACAGCTTTATGCAAAGCGCCGCGTGGCCCTGCTTTTTTATGAGTCGAGCACGCGGACGCGCACCTCCTTCGAGCTGGCGGCAAAATCTCTGGGAGCCGATACGGTGCTGGTGAGCGCGCTGTCGTCGAGCATTGAGAAAGGCGAGTCGTTGAAGGACACCGGCCTGACGCTGCGCGCGCTGGGTGCGGAGTGCATCATTCTGCGGCACCCAAATTCCGGCGCTCCATATTTGCTGGCACAAGCTACGGGGCTGCCGATTCTGAATGCGGGCGATGGAACCCACGAGCATCCCTCGCAGGCGCTGCTGGATCTGCGGACGATTTTGACGCGGCTGCGGGGGACGAATTTTGCAGGCGCGAAACGCGGGAAACTGTCGGGGCATACGGTGACGGATACCACGCTGCGGGGGTTGACGGTGACCATTGCCGGCGACATTCTGCATAGCCGTGTAGCGCGCTCAAATGCGCTGCTGCTGCCGAAACTGGGCGCGAAGGTGATCCTGTGCGGACCGGAGGCCCTGCTGCCGGCGGAGGCCGCCGAGATTGGCCCGGGAGTCACGATCGAACGCGATTTTGAGCGGGCACTGAAACATTCCGGCGCGGTGATGATGCTGCGGATTCAAAAGGAGCGGCTGGCGGGGCTGCATCTTGATCTGGAGGATTATGTCCGGCAGTACCAATTGAATTCCGAACGGCTGGCAAGGCACGCGTCGGTGGCGCTGATCATGCACCCCGGACCGATGATCCGTGGACTGGAGATAACCAGCGATGTGGCGGACTGCGCCAGGTCAGCAGTGACGGAGCAGGTGCATCATGGCGTGGCAATCCGCATGGCGCTGCTGGCGCGCGCGCTGGATTCGGTGCAGAGCGCGGATATATTCAAACAGAAAAAGGGCCGGAGCGGAAAACGATGAGCGCAACTCTGATTCATGGCGGACGTCTCGTCGATCCGGCGGCTGGAATCGACGAACCGCGCGATCTGTTGCTGCGCGATGGACGAGTCGCGGCGGTGGAGCTTGCAGGCACGCTGAATGCGCCGGCAAAAAAAGAAAGAGCCACAAGGGTAAATGCGGATGGCCTGATTGTCGCGCCGGGATTGATCGATCTGCACGTGCATCTGCGCGAGCCGGGACAAGCCTACAAGGAAACGATTGCCAGCGGAACGCGCGCCGCGGCGGCGGGTGGATTTACCAGCGTATGCGCCATGCCGAACACTTTGCCGGTGAATGATTCGGCGGAGATCACGCGATGGATGCTGGCGCCGGAACGCGATGCGGTAGTGCATGTTTACCCGATTGCAGCGGCGACGCGCGGCAGCATGGGCGAAACGCCAACGGACTATGCGGAGTTGAAGGCCGCGGGGGCGGTGGCGGTATCGGACGATGGCAAACCGATCTTGCGCGACGATGTAATGTATGAATGCCTGGCGGCTGCGGCGCGGGCGGGACTCCCGGTGATTCAACATGCGGAAGACACGCGACTGACACAGGGCGCGAGCATGAATTCCGGCGCGCTGGCGTTTCGCCTGGGACTGCGCGGCATGTCGGCTGAGGCTGAAAGCGGAATTGTGGAGCGCGACATTTCACTGCTGGCGAAGATTGCGGACAGCCGCGCGCATCTGCATGTGGCGCATCTATCGACTGCGGCGGCGCTGGAGGCGGTGCGGCGGGCAAAACGCGCGGGCCTGCGGGTCACCTGCGAAGTGGCGCCGCACCATTTTGGATTGACAGAGCAGGCAGTTGGAAACTATGACACGGCGGCGAAGATGAACCCGCCGCTGCGCAGCGAACAGGACAGAGAGGCGCTGATTGCCGGGCTGCTGGACGGGACTGTGGACGCGATTGCGACGGACCACGCGCCCCATGCACTGCACGAGAAGGAGCAGGAGTTCGAACGCACTCCGAATGGCATTACGGGCCTGGAAACTGCGCTGGGGCTGTCGCTGCTGGTGCTCCATCGGCAACACGCAATGCCGATTGCGAAGGTGATTGCGTTGTTGAGCAGCCGGCCCGCACAGTTGCTGCAACTAAAAGGACGCGGTTCATTGGCCGTGGGGAGCGTAGCGGACCTGGTGCTTTTCGACCCGAAGGAAGACTGGCGGTTTCATGCCCGCGAATCGAAATCAAAATCTCGAAACACGCCATTCGATGGATGGGCTTTGCCGGGCCGCATCCATCGGACGATCCACGCGGGCAACATCGTTTACGAGATATAGAAGGGCACAGTCGCAGTGCAAAGCGGCGGTGCCGGCGACCTGAATCAATCTATAATCGGTTATTTTCATATATATACGATTTGAGATTCCATTGATTCCCGGCTAAAGTCGCGTTAGTGTTCATGCGACGACTTTCCTTCTCACTGCTTGCTATTTTTCTTCTTGCCGGGCCGGTTTTCGCGCAGACTTCGTGGACAGCACGATGGCTGGCGAATGTTACGGCGACGCAAAACCGTCAGCCCCACTGGATCACTCCGCTGGTGCTAGTCACGCCCAGACTGGAACAGGAGTTCCGCGCGGACTTTGTCCGGCAGCAGCTTGCGGATGGCCAGCAAAGCTGGAATTACGACAATGGCAAGGGGTTGGAAATTATTCCGCAGTCTCACATCGAGCTGCTTTTCAATCTGCCTCCCTATCTGCAACACAGCCAGAAAAACACTCCCGATGGGCCGGGAGATGTGAGTTTTCTGATGAAGTATCGCGTGATCTCCGCGAATGAACAGAAGGGGAACTATATTCTGACGGCGTTCTTTGGCGGCAGCGTGCCGACCGGGACTTACAAGAACGGCGCGAACAGCGCTACGTTGACGCCTTCTCTGGCGGGCGGAAAAGGCTGGGGGCGATTCGACGTGGAGTCCACGCTGGGCGGCATACTGC
>JADEYI010001133.1_pt1 | contig 23444 bp, 16 predicted proteins | sample 8542331 | NCBI WGS metagenome assembly JADEYI01 (sample SAMN16510988, study PRJNA670497) | mine drainage metagenome | isolation source: biofilm near Copperflume 1 | place: Germany: Marsberg coppermine Kilianstollen | collected 2018-02
TTCCAAAGGCCAGCGGAATGCCGCCGAGCAGGGCCGCCATGGTCGTCATCATGATCGGGCGAAAGCGCAGCAGGCAAGCCTCATAAATTGCGTCTGTCGCATTTTTTCCATGTTGTCGTTCGCCTTCCAGGGCAAAGTCGACCATCATGATGCCATTTTTCTTCACAATTCCGATCAGCAGAATGATGCCGATGATTGCGACGACGCTCAGAGCCTGCCCAAAAAGAATCAGTGCCAGCAGCGCTCCCACCCCGGCGGAAGGCAGCGTGGAAAGAATCGTGATGGGATGAATGAAACTCTCATACAAGATACCCAGGACAATGTAGACCGTGACAAGTGCGCCCAATATCAGCAGGGACTCATTCGAAAGCGAGTCTTGAAATGCTGCGGCAGTTCCCTGAAAGCCCCCCTGCAAGCTGGCTGGCATGTGCATGTCTTTCTGCGTCTTGTCGATAGCCGTAATAGCGCTTCCCAGAGCTGCCGTCGGTGCCAGGTTAAACGATACGGTGACGGCCGGGAATTGGCCTTGGTGATTAATGGAGAGCGATTCGGTGCCGTTCGTAAAGTGCGAGAAGGCACTGAGCGGGACAGCGTTGCTCAATGTCGTCTGGCTTACTGTATTTGGAGAACTGGAAGTCGGGGCAACTGTCGAAGCGGCGTTCAGGGCATTCGTTGGCGGAGTCAGTATCCCCGAGGACGGCGTGTACAGCACACCGGTCGTCGTCGCGTTCGAGCCTGCCGAAGCTGACGCCGTCGAAGAATACGAGGACGCCGCGCCGGGCCCGGAGACCCCGGAAGAAGCACTCGATTGGATGTAAATCTTGTTCAGTTTGTCCGGATCACGCGCAAACTGAGGCTGCGCCTCCAGTATCACGTGATACTGATTCAATTGCGTATACATGGTGCTGATCTGGCGCTGTCCAAAGTTGTCGTACAGCGTATTGTCGATTGTCGCCGGTGCAATGCCCATCCGCGATGCTGTTACGCGATCGATCGCCAGAGAGACCGCTAGACCGCCGGTCTGCTGGTCCGTGGCTACGTCCTCCAGTTCTGGCAGTTGCTTCAGGCGCGCAACAAATCGATTCGTCCACAAATTCAATTCATCCACATCAGGGTCTTCCAGCGTGTATTGATATTGTGTCCGGCTGACCCTGTCGTCCACTGTGATGTTCTGCACCGGCTGCATGTACAGGCGTACTCCTCGTACATTTTCAAGACGCGAGTTCAACCGGCGGATTACAGCTGAAGCGTTGAGGCTGCGGTCGGAAAGCGGTTTCAGGTTGATCGAGATGCGACCACTGTTCAATGTCGTGTTCGTACCATCGGCGCCAATGAAAGATGAGAGGCTTTCGACCGCGGGGTCTTTCAAGATTTCACGGGCTAGTTCCTGTTGTTTCTCCTCCATGGCTGGAAAAGAGATTGTTTGTGCCGCCTGCGAAATTCCCTGAATAACTCCCGTGTCCTGCACCGGGAAAAACTCCTTAGGGATGATCATATAAAGCACCACGGTCAGTACTAGCGTGGCGACCGCAACCAGCAGCGTCAAGGTCTGGTATTGCAGCACAACCTTTAATGTTCGGCCATAAAAAGCGATCATTCGCTCAAAGACGCGCTCCGAAGCCTGATATAAGCGCCCTTGCTGCGCCATCGGATTATGTCGCAGGATGCGCGATGACATCATCGGCGTCAATGTTAGAGAGACGACTGCGGAAATAATAATGGTGACAGCCAGGGTGACCGCGAACTCACGAAATAAGCGCCCTACCACCCCGCCCATAAACAGGAGCGGAATCAGAACGGCGATCAGTGAAACAGTCAAAGAAAGGATCGTAAAGCCAATCTGCTGCGCGCCTTCAAGCGCTGCCTGCATCGGCGGATGGCCTTCCTCAATAAATCGAGAGATGTTCTCGATCATTACAATGGCATCATCGACAACGAATCCGGTCGAAATGGTCAGGGCCATTAAAGAAAGGTTGTCGAGGCTGTATCCAAGCGCGTACATCACCCCGAAGGTGCCCACGATGGACAGGGGCACGGCAACGCTGGGAATAATCGTGGCCGATAAGCTGCGGAGAAAAAGAAAAATTACCAGGACTACCAGCACAACCGTCAGGATCAGTTCAAATTCCACATCTGAAACCGACGCCTGAATCCCTGTGGTCAGATCGGTCAGAGTCGTAATTTCAATGCCTGCCGGCAGGTTCGCCTTCAACTGCGGCATCAGTTTCTGAATACTTCGCACGACAGTAATCGTGTTTGCGCCGGGCTGGCGCTGCACGTTCAAAATGACAGCCGGCGCCAGGTTCATCCATGCCGCCTGATCTGTATTCTCGACACCGTTCACAACTTTAGCTACATCGCTCAAAAATACCGGCGCGTTGTTTCGGTAGGCCACGACAACGTCCTTATAATCCCCGCTTGTGACCAATTGATCGTTGGCATCGATCTGATAGTCCTTGCGGGGCCCGTCGAAGTTGCCCTTTGCAGCGTTTACGCTCGCGTTCGTCAGCGCGGTTCGCAGGTCCTCCATATCAATGCCGTAGGACGAGAGCGCCGCCGGGTTTGCCTGGATTCGCACAGCTGGCTTTTGGCCGCCGCTGATGCTGACCAGACCCACCCCACTCAACTGCGAAATTTTTGGTGCCAGCCTGGTATCAACCAGATCTTCCACTTGCGGAAGCGGAATTGAATTCGATGTGATGGCCAGCGTGAGCACCGGCGCATCTGCGGGATTGGTCTTGTTATAGATGGGTGGTGCGGGCAGGTCAGATGGCAAATAGCTCTGCGCCGCGTTAATGGCAGACTGTACTTCCTCTTCCCCGATATCGATCGACAGATTCAGGTTGAACTGCAAAACAATGACGGACGTCCCGCCGGAACTGGTCGAGGTCATCTGGCTGAGACCCTGCATCTCGCCAAACTGACGCTCCAGCGGAGCGGTCACTGTAGTTGCCATTACATCCGGACTGGCACCGGGGTAGAACGTTACCACTTGAATAGTCGGATAATCGACCTGCGGCAAAGCCGAGATCGGCAGCTGAGTGTAGGCAACGATGCCGACCAGCAGAATTGCTGCCATCAACAACGAAGTTGCGACCGGCCGCAGAATAAATGGACGGGATGGATTCACGGCGCATTCGTCCGGGGCGTTGTGGTCGCGGGTGGAGTCTTGGCCACCACAACCTTGACATTGTTCTGCAGCTTTTCAAAACTGCTGTCGGCGACAACATCCCCAGGGTTGATACCTTGCACTTCTGTTATGCCGGAATCGGTCACGCCCGTTTTGACATCCCTTATGTGGGCCGTCCCGTTCTGGATCAAATACACATAGGATGTATCGCCATTCTGCTGGATGGCGTCGTTGGAAACCAGCGTCACACCCTGCAGAGTGTTAACCAGCAGCCGGGCGTTGACGAACAAATTCGGAAATAATACACCGTTCTTGTTGGCAAACGCGGCACGCAGCTTCAGCGTTCCTGTTGTTGTGTCCACCTGGTTGTCGATTGTCTCCAGCATGCCCGTGGCGAGCAGTGTCTGGTTGTCCCGATCCAGTGCTGTCACCGGCAAAGTTTTGCCGTGGCGAATCTGCGCTTCCACCGCACCGATACTGTCTTCCGCTATCGTGAACACAACTGTAATTGGCTGGAGTTGGGCGATCACCACCAACGGATTGGTGCTGTTGGCCTGCACAACGTTGCCCGGATCGACCAGACGCAACCCGACTCGCCCTGTAATCGGCGCTGTTAGATGACAAAACGAAACCTGGACCTGGTTATATGCAACGGTGCCCTGATCTACTTTTACGGTTCCCTCATATTGAAGCACCAGCTTTTCCTGATCATCCAGGACCTGCTTGGCAATCGCATCTCGCGCCCAGGCGTCCCGGTATCGTTGTTCGTCCATTTTGGCCTGCGCCAGTAGATTGGTGTCCCGTTGCAAAGCTCCCTCGGCCTCCAGCAACTGCGCGCGGTATGGTCGGTCATCGATGTCCACCAGCGGATCGCCCCGATGGACCATCTGTCCTTCTTTGTAATGCACCGCAGCCACCAGACCCGTCACCTGGCTGGTTATGGAGTTCGTGTAGACCGGCGTCACAGTGCCGATTGAATCAAGATAGACCCCAATATTGCCTCTATATGCACTGATGGCAGTAACGGTGACCGGTCCACCCAGGCCCAGTTTTCTGGTACTCGCAGCCGTCTGCGCGGATTTTTGACGCAGAACTACCCAGAAAAGCAAGCCGAATGCGGCGAGAATCAATAGCCATACTAGAACGCGCGCCGCCATTGAGCGGTGCGGACGCTCATGTGGCGGTGGCAACTGATGCCCCCGGCTCACATACGGCGCTTCTGAAGAAGTTGGATCGATTCTGTCTTCCGGCATCGCGTTAGTCTGGCACTCCCTGATTCAAGGTTTAAGACTCAGCAATAACTCGCCTGTGGCTCAGTGTAGCGAATCAATGGAAATCTTTGGCTATATTGGCCACGCAGTTGGACTTTCAGCCGCGCCGCATTTCACTGGATGAACAGAGTGTGGGTAACTGCTGCATATCTACATTCTTTCATTATGTGACGGATCTAGGGGCCATAAAGACGCACACAAAATATGCGCCTGCAAAGACTGAAGCACTGTCATCTCAACATTGCCGATGACCTGAGCCTAGGAAGCAGTCATTTATAAATAAACTGTAAGTATGGCATTCAAGAAGAAGGGGATTCGTGGAACGCATAATCTATACCGCACGTCTGCTGGAGAAGATGCTCCTTTCCGAGCCGATGCAGTGTTATCACCTGGAATTCGAGGTCGCGGACCTGGAAAATTTCTCCTTCCAGGCGGGTCAGTTTGTTTCTATGGTTGCGGATGACAGCCACGGCAAACATCAGACGCGCGCATACTCAATTGCCTCTGCACCGCGAAAAAACTATTTCGATCTCTGCCTGAACCGCGTCGAGAACGGTTTCTTCTCCAATCTGCTCTGCGACCTGGAGCCAGGCGCCACCGTCCAGTTTCACGGACCGCATGGACTGTTCGTGCTCCGTTCTCCTCTTACTGACTCCATCTTGATCGCAACAGGTACCGGTGTGGCTCCCATGCGTGGATTTGTTGAACACCTGTTTCCCTCCGAGTCCGAAGACCACAGCGAGGGAAAACATTTCTGGTTGATGTACGGCACGCGCCATGAATCAGAGATTTATTACCAGCGCTATTTCGAAAAAACTGCGGCAGAACACCAAAACTTTCACTATCTGCCCACTCTAAGCCGCCCGCACGAGGGCTGGGAAGGGCTACGCGGCTACGTGCAGACACACGTGCGAGACGCGATTCAAAATCATCCGCGCTTTCACTCCGAACATATCGGCACAGTCGGCGTCCAGGCCTATATTTGCGGATTGAATGAGATGGTTGCCGCAAACCGGGAACAGTTGGCACACATGGGCTGGGAGCGCGGCCAGATTCATTTCGAGCGTTACGATTAAGCGCATCCTGCGCCCGTTACAGATTGAACAGCTCGCGCAGCCGCTTGGTCTGACCCCGGCTCACCGGGATTTCCGTGTGCCGCCGGTCATCCATACGCAACTGATAGCTCGACTTGAACCACGGCACCACTTCCTGAATGCGGTGAATATTCACGACAAAAGACCGATGCGCACGCCAGAATATCTCCGGATCGAGCAGATCAAGCAATTCCTCCAGCGTACGGCAGTTCGACTGCCCCTCGATAGAATGCGTCACCACGCTGATGGTGCCCTCTTCGATGGAGGCAAAACAAATATCCCGCTGCTCCACTAACAACAATCTGCCACCCACCCGGATAACGATCCTTGCCATGGTCTTCGCAGGCGACTGCCGAGTTTCCAGCAATCGAACCAGCGCATCCAGGCGATCATCCATCCCTGTCGGAGCCAGTGTTGCAATCGCAGCGGCGTTCGACTCTACATCGGCACCAGATGTTATAGGTAAACCCATCATCGGCCCTGCTGCTATACCCACGGCAGCCTTTGCCAGGCGGTTTTTTATTTTTTGTACCGTCTGCCGGACGCGGACTTCATCGAACGGCTTCAGCAGATAATCCACCGCATTTACTTCAAACGCACGCACGGCATACTTGTCGAACGCGGTTGCAAATACAATATTTGGCAGCGGCGCCCTGCGGCTCTTGTCCAGCAGCTTCTTCAAAACTGCAAAACCATCCAGGCCGGGCATCTGCACATCAAGAAAGACTACATCCGGCTGATATGTTCGGATCAATTCGACTGCCTCGACGCCGTTTTTGCCCTGAGCAACAATCTGCACGTCTTCCGCCCGACGCAACAGATATTCCAGCTCCTGTCGGGCCAGTTGTTCATCATCGACTATCACTGCGCGAATCGTCATGGCTGAAACAACTTTACATGTGAGGGATATTTTAAGGCAGCGACGCGGAAGGACTTGCGGCGTTCAAACGCCATAGGCGCGAAGCCGTGCGGGCGTATTGTCCTCAGCCAGGTCATGCCCGCAGTGCGTGCAGTACAAGTCCGAGATGCGGACGCTTTCATGGCAGATGCCGCAGTTCGGCAGTACTTTGTAAGCGCACTGGGGACAGTAATTAAAATTGCTGTCTACATGCGTGCCGCAGCACGCACATTGAGAAAGCACTGGCTGCCGTAATAAAAAATAGATCACCGGACCGATGCCGCCCTGGAGCACAATGCACAACAGAATCCAAAGCCATTTGCCCATGTTGCGGCGCGGCGCATCCTGACTGATATAGCCGATCATCAACATGTAGACAGCAACCAGTGCGCCCCAGGACGTTCCGAAGTACACATGCACTGCAACCGGAGTTCGATGATGCTGATGCAGAACGAAGAAAAATAGATACTGAATGCCGATGAAGGCCACGAAAGCAAGCACAATCGACCACCGGGGAATGAGCTTCAGTTCCTCACTCACGGAAAACGTCGAAGTGGAGTCGTTACGTGCCATCTGCAATCATCGCTCTTTCTTGCGGACTATCCTTGCCGGACGCCGCCTCACAATACAAAGCCTGTTTACATTGCTGCGCTACCGTACCAGTGAATCCAGCCTCGAACCCACGCGATGGTCGATCCTCCTCGTGCCCCGCCCCACTCGCATCCGGATGCAAGCCAGAATCAATCCCACCATCGTAACCGGAAACAGCCATCCGATTACATACATGGACTGTAGATCCACTCCGGTAAAGCCTTGCCAGCCTTCTTCCAACTGCATATGAAAACCGCTCCAGATCACAGGCGTCAAAACCAGCAGCAATAATGAGAAGCCAAGAATCGTCAAGCCAATCCCATGTCGTGCGCGTCGCCGCCGCTCTTCCATTTGCAAGGCATGCTCCCGCACCAAACGCTGGGTGCGAGCCACCATAGCCCGGTCAGCCACACCTCCCACAGCCAGCAACGCAGCACCAAGCTGCTCTGACTGCTGCGCAGAATCGAATCTATCGGAAACTGGGGACCGCAGATCGTTCTTCTTCATGACCGCGCCTCCAGATTTCTTTCGAGCACTGGCTTTAACGCCGCTATACCACGATACAGCCGAGATTTCACCGTAGACAGCGGAGCGTTGCTGACCTGTGCAATCTCCTCAAGAGACATCCCTTCGTGAAAACGCAGCACCAGCACTTCTCGATAGACAGGTTGCAACCCGAGTAGCGCTCGTCCGATGCAGGCGGCCTGCTCCTGCGAGCGAAAATGGTCGAAAGGTGATGGCGTATCACCCGCAATTTCCAGCGGACTGTCCGTGCTCGGGTTCGTAGACTCATCGAGACTTAGTGGCACTCGTTTCCGCGCGTTATCCAACATCAAGTTACGGGCAATAGTGAACATCCAGGTATCGAATCGGGCGCGCCCACTGTATTGTGATCCCCGCTCCAGAACCCGCAACCAGGTTTCCTGAAATAGATCCTGAGAAAGATCTCGGCTCCCGGTCAGGAACAGTAAATAGCGGAATAGCCGATGCTGATATCGCTCGATCAGCTGCTCCATCAGATCAGAATCGTGGCGGCGCAGGCCGGCAGCGATGGCGGCGTTAGCGGATTGCGCCTGCTCAGCCTGCGTCTGAATCTGGGTCTGTGTCAGCGTAGCTGTGTGAGTATCATTCATCGTGTCACTTGTATGGACGCTGCTTTCGTGCAAAAAGACGCGCTGCGGAAAAGATTCTCTCTCAGCCGCCTGAAGGTCAACGCCATCGCTTTCACCTTTCGTGCACCCAGCGGGTTCCATTTCCCCGCACTACCTAGCCAGCGGATGAAGGATACACTGACTATTATGCAACTGTTGTATGGATTGCATCCGGTCGAAGAGGCCATCCGCTCTGGTAATCGCCGTCTGGAGACGGTTCTGATCACCAGGCAACGCATGGAGGCACGCAGCCAGAATACTCGTCTGCAAAGCATTCTGGACGCGTGCCAGGCAGCAGGCATTCCCGTTCGCGTGGAAGCAAAAGACCACCTCACCCGGATGGCTCGAACGGAATCCCACCAGGGTATCGTGGCCGTCGTGGCAGAGCGTGGCTATTTGTCTTTACAGGAGCTGACGCGGCCACTTAGCAAACGGCTTCTCGGGGAGCACATTTTCCTTTTGGCACTCGATGGAGTGGAAGACCCCCACAATCTGGGCGCATTGCTACGCACCGCCGACGGCGCCGGTGTCGATGGCGTGATCCTGCCAGAACGCCGGGCTGCTTCCGTTAGCGCTACCGTGGCCAAGACCTCCGCAGGCGCTGCCGAGCATGTTCGCATCGCGCGGGTCACCAACCTGGTGCGGGCGCTGGAAGAGCTTAAGCGAGAGAATATCTGGTGCGTCGGCCTGGATGAACGCGGCGCCCAAAGCTACGACACCTTCGACTACCGTTCTAACTGCGTCCTGGTTCTGGGCGGCGAAGGCGGCGGCCTGCATGATCTGGTGCGCCGCACCTGCGACCATCTGCTGCGCATTCCCATGGCAGGAATGGTGTCATCGTTAAACGTTTCGGTCGCGGGAGCCATCGTCATGTACGAGGCGGCCAGACAGCGCCGTGCTATCTCCGCCACACTATCTCCGGCCTTGGAGAAAGTAGTACGTCCACCGAAAGGTCTAGGCTCATGAAGTTGCCGTATTTTTTTGTTTTTCTTTTTCTGGGCAGCAGATTATTTGCCCAACAGCCATCGACACCGCATCAGTCAACATCCTCCTCTAAATCTAAATATGGTGAGACAATTTTTTCGCGCAGCGCCACGAATGAAGCAGCCCCTCAAAACCAGCAAGCGACCGCGCAGCCAACGCCTTCCTCTTCTGTCTCTCTCATCTCCGATGCCGAGCGGGCAGCGCTTATCTACAGCTCGTACAACTTCGAGATACATCTGGATCCCCCACGCCGCTCCATCTCCGTTCACGCGCTGCTGACTGCCCGGAACGACAGCACAGAACCTATTTCCCAAATAGCATTGCAGCTTTCTTCGGCACTCCACTGGTACTCGATCCATGTCGATGGAAAGCCCATGAAGCACCAGACGGAATCCATCGAAAGCGACATCGACCACACCGGCCAGTTGACTGAGGCAGTGGTTCAGTTGGCTTCCCCCCTGGCTCCCGGAGCTACCATCCATCTGGAGGTCATCTATTCCGGCACAATCCAGCAGTCCTCGGAACGTCTGCTACGCTTGGGCGCTCCGGAGAAAATTGCTGCAACTTCCGAGTGGGATCGCATCGGTACCGGCTTTACCGCACTGCGCGGATTTGGCAATGTCATCTGGTTTCCAGTTTCCACCGTGCCGGTTCTGCTGGGACAGGGCGCACAGCTGTTCGATACCGTCGGCAAATGGAAGCTGCGCCAGCAGGAAGCACAGGTGCAGATGCGTGTGTTCGTTGAATATCTACACGCAAAGCCCAATATTGCATTCCTCAACGGCAATGTGGTCAAGCCGGACATTTCTTCCCCTGAAAAGTCCGCGTCCACCCCTGCAAATTCAGTTCCCCTCGCCTCCTTGCAAAATACGGCAACTAATGACATCCCGCGTGTTGTGTCCTTTAGTCTTGCACCCATGAAATTGGGCTTTTCGCCGCTCAGTATGTTTGTGGCGGATGCCAGCCAGCAGCATTTTCCCGGACTCGACATCTACAGTCGTCACGGAAATGAACAATCCGCCACTAATTACGAAAAAGTCATCGAAGCGGCCCGCCCGCTTGTCGAGCAGTGGCTCGGATCCCAACACAGACGGCCAGTCGTGCTGGTGGACCTTCCCGAAAGCGATGATCTGCCTTTTGAAGACCACAATATTTTGCTGATACCTATTCAGGCAAACGCGACCAACGATAACGCCGGACCTGTAATGGCACACATGCTCAGCCATGCATACTTTCTCTCGTCGCGCCCGTGGCTAAGTGAAGGCGTTGCACAGTGGATGACACTGTTATGGATAGAGCAGCGAGCCGGACGCGCCACAGCGGTTCAACAGATGGAATCAACCCGTGCTGCACTGGCGCTGGCCGAAACCAGCGATCCCGGAGTCAATCCCGGCCAAAGCCTGATCAGCGCGTGGAGCGACATCTTCTATCGCGACAAGGCTGCCGACGTAATGTGGATGCTGCGCGACATCGCAGGTGATACACCGTTGGCCAAAGCCCTTCAGACCTATGAGCCAGCCAGCGACGATGAGCCCAGTTATTTTCAGCGGCTATTACAAAAGACCTCTGGAAAAGATCTAGAATGGTTTTTCGATGACTGGGTCTACCGCGACCATGGTTTGCCGGACCTGCATATTGCCAGCGCGTATCGGCGCCCGATACTAACGAAAAACAGTGCAATTAAAAATTATCTGGTCTCCATCGATGTGCAGAACGACAGCTTCTGTTCCGCAGAGGTTCCGGTCACTGTGGAATCGGCACTGACCACCCAGACCAAGCGCCTACGGGTGCCATCTCATACTCGTGCTGCCCTGCGCGTATTGCTTGATAGCGAACCTGTGCGTGTGACGGTAAACGATGGCAGTGTTCCAGAAGTACAAACTAGCCAGCATCAAAAGGCAATCACGCCTGCGCAATAGGGACGGTGATCGCTGATACTCAGCTTCACTGCGAATGAATTTTGGAAGCGATCATAGCCGCGTAACGCATGTCATCCCGACCGGAGCAATGCGGAGTGGAGGGGCCGGCGTTCCTGCTCCACTGCAATGGAGCATACGGTTCTCCGTCAATCAGGGCTGCTTGTCGAGTGCGGCGGGTTGACTTGCATTCCGTCTGTGCAGCCGGCCAGTAAGCTGCTGCGGCAGGGTCGATCCAGTAAAGCGCAATATCAGCCAGACCGTTCCCATCCAAACGGCTGTGCCGCTGGTTAGTTGCAGCAGGTCGTTTCTGAACAAGCCTGCGGGCGGCAAAAACCGGATCACAGCGTCCAGTGCAACGAATGAAGTTACGGCTGCGCCCAACGCACGCGCCAGTTCCGCGAACTCCAGCCCACTCCACGCAACCAGGCGTTTCCAGCGGAGCAAGACCGCTAATGCCAGAGTCTGAATCACGATCCCACAATCGGACGCAATGGCCAAACCTATAACTCCCAGCCGGTGAAAAAGAAACCAATACAGCGGAATGGATGTCAGCGTAATCATCGTGCTCGCTACCATTGGCGTCAGCGTGTTGCCGGATGCGTAAAACGCCCGCGAATAAATGGCCTGGGCCGCCCAGAAACAAAGAGATACTGCAAACAATGAAAAATAAACTGCCGTCCGACTGACGTCAGAGAGCGGAAACGATCCGCCCCGCAAAATTAGATCGACCGCCGGATGAGCGACACCAATCATCCACGCCGTAACAAGAAATGCAAATGCGCAGATGCGGGTGACGCTTCGATTTACCGCGGCAGACAGCTCGCGATATTTCTGCTGACCCGCCAGGGCTGCAAAGAACGGCATCGAAGCTGCCCCCGCTGCCTGCCCCAGAATCGCAATTGGCGCGGCAAATAGCGTCTTGGCATAGTTCAGCTTGGCAATATCACCACGAATCGACGAAGCGAAATAATTCAGTATCCAATTGTCCGCTGTGACAAGAGACACGCCAATTATCAGGGGGACTGACAGTTTGATCCATTCCCGCAATCCAGGGTTCGACCAATCCAACGAAAAACGAAGATGTAGCCCCAAACGATGCGTGCCTATATAGTTCAGCAAAAGTGGCCCCAGGAATGCGCCAGCCAAAGCGCCGACCGCCAGCGAAGACACACTGTAATAGTGGTGAAGAAGAATGCCTCCCAGAATAATTCCCACGCTGTATGTCAGCGAGGTGCTGGCCTGCCAGGCAAACTGTTTCCGTACCAGGAGCACCGCGCCCAGCACTCCGCCGGCAAAAAAACAAAGTTGTGCCGGCAGCAGAATGCGCGTCATGTGGGTACAGAGCGCTGCTCTTCCGGCATCGAACCCCGGGAAAAAAATGCGCGTATACACCGGCGCGAATATCTCTCCCAGAATCACGGCGGCCCCCAGAACCAGCAGCATGACGCTCAGGATTACCGACAGTGCCTCTTCGCCTTCCCGCTCTCTGCCCTCCTCCCGGTAGCGGCTCAGGATGGTGACAAACGTTATCGAGGCGGTCCCTCCAACCAGAAAATACGACAGCTTGTCCGGCAATTGAAATGCCGCGTTATAGGCGTCTACAAGAGAACCTGCTCCGAAAAGATACGCGATGACCTTCAGGCGAACCAGTCCAATCACCTTGGAAAGTGCCGCCGAAACCGTGAGCAGCAAGGTTGCAGAAAAAGCCGTATGTTCGTGGGACATGCGCAGCCATCTGGGCCTTCGCCGGCCCTTACTGCCAGCGACGGGACGGGCGCAATGATTCCTCTGTTGCATGTCTGCCGGCTTCTCAGTCATGGATTCTCTGCGTTCGATTCTATCGGCAGCACGGCGCAGCTATCGATCAGCGCCACGAAAGTAGCCATCTTTCCCGGAGAAGATGCACACGTGACCTGTGCGACAGAGACCGGCCGCAGAAACATAAGGCTTGCCTGTATTCGAAATCGGGCACTGGGCGGATACATCGGCCGAGGCGATTCTGTAGTTACTTATCAGCGGATGCTGGTTGCAGATCCGGCAGATCCCTTGCGGCGCACTTTAGTGGCGGCAGCCAGTTCCGTCACCTTTTCCACCGGACGCTTGCGATCCTCATGCGCCACCAGCAGTGCTTCCAGCTGGCGAATAAGAGCCTGACTGTTCATCGGCTTTACCAGCATTTCATCCGCACCATCATCGCGCCAGACATCCTCGCTTAGCGGAAAAGCCGTCAGAAGGGCCACAGCGGGTTGATACGGAGCCTTCTTGGCCGCGCGCGCCACTTCCAGGCCAGCCTCGTCGCTCTCCATCCGCATATCGGTAATGACCATATGGAAGACGGAGTTGCGCAGTTTGGCTTTCGCGTCTTTTGCGGACGATGCCGTTTCTATGTCGAAACCGTGGATGTCGAGCAGGGCTTTTAGAGTGAGGAGTATCGCGGGTTCATCGTCAACGAGAAGAATACGACGCTTCATGGTATTCAAATCCCTTCTGTACTGCGACCAATGTAAGCCAATCCTGTGAATTTTGTCGATATACGGTTGGAACGCTACCGGAGCATTCGGTTTTATGGATGAAGAAACACCTATGGTGACGGCTTTGGATCCAGACCTCTCGTTTAAGACCCGGATCAAGCCCACATTGCTCTACCGGTAGAGTCGCACCGTGATCTTTTACTGCTTTCCGGTGTAGGTGACGCGCCAAATAGAATTTGAGCCGTCATCCGTCACCATCAACGATCCATCCGGGGCGACTGCTACTCCCACAGGACGCCCCCACGCATTGCCATTTGGGAGCACGAAACCGGTAAGGAAGTCCTGGTATTCGCCAGTGGCGTGCCCCGTCTGGTGTAGCGGAACGCGAATTACCTCATACCCTGCGCGAACTGCCCGGTTCCAGGAACCGTGCTCGGCGGCGAAGATGTCGCCGTCATATTTCTTCGGGAACTGTTTGCCGTCGTAGAAAGTCATCTCCAGCGAGGCATTGTGCGGCTGTAGCAGCACGTCCGGAACAATCGTCTTGTTTTTCAGCTCCGGATGTTTCCCCTCATGCCGTGGATCCTGGTGGCTGCCGGTATACCACCAGGGCCATCCGTAGAAGCCTCCCGGCTGCACATGGGTGATGTAGTCCGGAACGAGATTGTCTCCCAGCGCATCACGCTCATTCACTGAACACCACAGCTGGCCTGTCTTGGGGTTGATGGCCAACCCCACTGGGTTGCGAATGCCGTATGCGTAGATGTGCATGTCCGATCCATCAGGATTGAACACCAGGATGTCGGCGCGGTCCTTTTCTGCGGGATGCGTGTCCGGGTCGTTCACGTTGGAGCCGGAGCCGACGGAGACGAACATTTTTTTGCCGTCCGGCGAAAATCGAATGTCACGGGTAATGTGCCCACCGCCGCTGCTGGGCAAGTCTGCCAGGTGCTGCGGCGGCCCGCTCGCCTGCAGGTCTCCGTTGTGGTAGGGAAAGCGCACCACAGCGTTGGTGTTGCCCACGTAGAGCCACTGCGGATTCGGCCCCAGCGGATAGAAAGCAATACCAAAAGGCTGGTTGAGACCGCTTGCGAACACACTCGTTGTCTGCGGCTTGCCGTCAGTGGTAATGCCGCGGAAGATCAGAATTTTTCCAGGATCGCTTTCAGCAACAAAGAGATCGCCGTTGGGAGCGGTGCGGATCAGCCGGGGATTGTCCAAATCGTTCGCAAATAACCCCACCTTGAAGCCAGCCGGGGCCTGCGGCCAGACATTGTCGGGACGAGGGGCGATTCGCGGACCGTTCCCCGCAGATTTTGTTGCAAATGGTGCGGGCAAGTCTTGCACGGTAATCTTGCGGATGGTTCCGGGCTTTTCATAGCGAAAGTCGGTAAACGGCGGTATTGGTGGCGGCGCGTTTAATTTGGCCGGGCCGGCCGTCTCTCCTGCACTGCTGGAGGTACTCTGGGCAGCTCTGGGACTGCCCAGAGTCTTGAGATATGTAACAATTTGCCAGCGCTGACGGACGGGCAGGCTTGCCCACGATGGCATTCCATTCGCAATATCGCCATGAGTGATGAACCAGAAAACCTCACCCGGCTTCGCGGATTGGGTTGGGCCATTGGCGAGAGCAGCAACATTGCCGTTCCCCATGGCATTCTCACCGTGGCACCCGGCACATTTCTGACTGTAAAGCTGCTGACCTGCTGCAGCGTTCCGTGAGCTTGCATAAGGATTTTTCAGAGCGGATGAGGAGGCGGGGGCATCGTGAAAACCCGTGCCTTGGGCCGCCACCATAATGGACATTGCGAAGACCGCAACAGCGGAACTGACGAGTAAGCGGGTCGTATGAAATTCGGCCGGTTTCAATGCTTCTCCCTCCTGCATCCTGTGGGTTTTGATCTCGTCGCACCGTGCCACGACTGAGATGTGAGTTGGTACCGTAGGTGAATGACGAGCGACTCACATTCTGATCTACAGATGACGTTCGAACGGACCTGGATCCGGATTTAAGGCGCTCCGGTAGCACCCCCTCCATCCATTGCACTGAGTATAGAAGTTTAGAAGATTTGGCGACCGCAAAATCGTTGCATGGCCCTGATTGTTACACTGGCGGGTGACGCGCTATCACGTTGAAAATTTTGGGTGCCGCACCAGCCAGGCAGATGGAGACGCCATCGGCGTCCGGCTTGATGCGCTGGGCGCGATTGTCGCCAAGTCCGGACATACAGCAGATTTGGTGGTAGTAAATACTTGCTCGGTGACTGCCGAGGCGGAGCGCGATGCGCGCGCCTATATTCGCCGCATCCGGCGGATAAATCCGCAAACCCGCATTGTTGTGACGGGTTGCTATGCACAGCGTGTTCCAGCGGAGGTGGCGGAGTTGCCAGGCGTTTACGCTGTGGTAGGCAACAGCCATAAGAATCAAGCAGCTACTGTAGCCCTGGGACAAGTACAGTCCGGCGATACAGCCAGCGGTTTTGTTCCGTTGGCGTCCCTTCAACAGCAGGCCGAACCTGTCCGGCCATTCCTGCTGACTGGCGATATATTTGCACATAGCGATTTCCAATTGCCATCGTTCGCCACGTGGCCTCCCGGAGATGCGCAACCGAAACTGGCGATGCATCGAACTCGGCCATCGCTTAAAATTCAGGACGGATGCGGCAATCGCTGCACATTCTGCATTATTCCCACGACACGCGGCAACAGCCGGTCGCTGTCATGGGAAAGCGCACTGGAAGCTGTGCGGCAATTCGTCCGGACCGATGGCAAGGAACTGGTGATCTCCGGCATCAATCTGGGCCGCTGGGGACGCGATCTACTGCCCCGGTTGCGCCTGGAAGATCTGCTGACCGAGGTTTTCGAGACAACAGGGCTTCCTCGGCTGCGCATCAGCTCGGTGGAACCGATGGACTGGACGGACGGACTGATTGCGCTGTTTAAACGCTGGTGCAGGGGGCCTCATCCGCGACTGGCGCGACACGCGCACCTACCGTTGCAATCTGGATCCGACCGGGTGCTACGGCGTATGCACCGGCGCTATCGCCCCTGGCATTATGCCGAGCGCGTTGCGGCGATTCATTCGGCTGCGCCCGATGCGACCATCGGCGCTGACGTAATGGTGGGCTTTCCCGGCGAAACGGATACTGAGTTTCAAGAATGCTACGATTTCATCGCAGCCCAGCCGTTTACCTATCTGCATTTGTTCCCGTTTTCCGCGCGTCCAGGCACGCCCGGGTGGGAGTTGCATCGGCAGGCTCCCGTCTCCGGACTCGCCGTGCGCGAAAGAATGGGCGCACTGCGAAACCTGATCGACGGAAAGAACCAGGCATTTCGCGCGTCGTTCGTGGGAAGAGAACTGAGCGCGGTCACACTGATTTCCCCACCCGACTCTCCCGAGCATGGCGCTACGCGACGGCCCTGCACGGCGCTGACAGATAATTTTCTTTCGGTGGCGCTCGACTCATTCCAGCCGCCGAACGCACTTGTTACTGTTCGCGTCGCCGGTGTGGCTGAAAATGGATTGGCTGGCGATATCGCGCGCCAAGATAGCCCCGCCGCGTAATATTTGGCAACCTCCATTGCTCCAGGCACATCTTCCTAAGAAAGATCGGAATGTTATACTCACGAGGCGAGGATCAGTCTCGCGTATTTGGAGGCGGCACATCGACAAGCGTTCGGCTAAACAGTTTATCCGCATCAATGATCGGATTCGCGCGCGTGAAATTCGCGTTATCGACGAAAATGGAGAGCAACTCGGCGTTCTGCCACCCTTTGAAGCCCTTAAGATTGCGCGGGAGCGTGGCTTGGATCTGGTGGAGATTTCTCCCAATGCCGTGCCGCCGGTCTGCCGCATTCAGGACTACGGCAAGTTCCTCTATGAGAAAGACAAGAGCGAACGGGCAGCGCGCAAGAAGCAAAAAGTCATCACCATCAAAGAAGTCAAGTTCTCAGTAACTGTGGATGAGCATGACTACCAGACCAAGAAAAACCAGGCCGTGCGTTTTCTGCATGAGGGCGACAAGGTAAAGGCGTCGCTGCGTTTCCGTGGCCGCCAGATGGCCCATCGTGAACTGGGCTATCAGATCATTAACCGGCTGATTCAGGATGTTGGCGAAGGCGGAATTGTGGAATTTCATCCGCGAATGGAAGGTACGACCCTGCACGCCATCATCGCCCCCGGCAAAAAAGTTGAGCCAATGAAAAAAGCTGAGCCGGCTAAAAAGACTGCCGACTCCAAAGCCGCAGTCGAGCCAGAACCCGCACCCGCGGCTCAGGCCTGATGAAAATGCGATAAATTAGCGCCGATAAAATATTGGCGAATTGAAGCCGCTCAGCATACTTCCGCTGCGCGGCTTTTGTGGTTTCAGGGTTCAGGAATTATTCTGCTGATAACTTCCGGAAAGGGTGTGCACATGTCGGGCAGGATTCGCGCGGGCGTGGTCGGATTCGGTCTGGGAGGAAAAGTCTTTCATGCGCCGTTTCTAAATGCAGTTGAAGGGCTGGAACTGGCGGCAGTCCTGCAACGCCACGGAAATGAAGCAACGCAAGTCTACCCCGGCGTGGCGCTTGTACGCACAATGGAGGATTTGCTGACGCAGCCGGAACTAACACTGGTCGTCATCACAACACCTCCTTCCACGCATTATGAGCTGGCCCGGCAGAGCCTGGAAGCGGGCAAGCACGTGGTGATCGACAAACCCTTTGTTGCCAGCAGCGAACAGGCGCGCCAGCTGATTGAGCTGGCGCGATCTCGTGGACTGGTGCTATCCGCGTTTCAGAATCGGCGTTGGGACGGCGACTTTCTGACGCTGCAAAAACTGCTTGCCGAGAACGCGCTGGGCAGAGTGGTCAGTCTGGAATCGCGCTTCGAGCGGTTCCAGCCGGGACCGCGCCCGAAGAAATGGCAGGAGGAAAACCTCCCCGGCAACGGGCTGGTGCATGATCTGGGATCTCATCTGGCCGACCAGGCGCTTGTACTGTTCGGAACACCAGAAGCGGTCAGCGCAGATATCCGCTTTGACCGCGACCTGACTGCTGTGAATGATGGCTTCGCTATCCATCTACACTATCCGCGGCTGCGGGTATCGCTCTATGCCTCCCTGCTGGCCTGCACAGCGGGGCCGCGATACGTAGCGCATGGAACACGTGGCTCCTACGTGAAATATGGTTTGGACCCTCAGGAGCCTGCATTGAAGGCCGGCAAAAAACTTGGCGGTCCGAACTGGGGCGAAGAACCGGAGGATGGCTGGGGCACATTAACCACCATGCAGAATGGCGCCGCAGTGGAACGCCGGGTACCGACTTTGCCGGGGGATTATCGCAGCTACTACGAAAATGTGCGCGATACCATCCTGGGCGAAGCCGCCCTGGCCGTGCCTGGAGAGCAAGGCTGGCGCGTCCTCCGCCTGCTGGAGCTAGCCATGGAAAGCAGCGCGCGCGGCCTGTCTCTGCCCTGCGTTTCGCTGGATGCGATGCCCTGACCGCTTAACGGAGCCGGATAACCACGATCCTACCATCGCTGTTGAAGCTGCCACCGGTAGCCGTGCGAGCGGTGCCGACCGGGTCAGAGGGAAGTACGTAGGCCGCCGCCTTGACTGTTCCAGCATCATTCAGGCTGGCAAGGATGAACTGGCGCTCCTGATCGATGTCCGGGTCGATGTGATGCGTGATTCCGCCAGTCCGCTGGTCAGTTTCAAAGCCATGATCGTGAGTTGCCGAGCCTACCCAGAGTTGCTCCCCATCGACCGTCTGCATCGTCTTCCACAGCCGCAAATGGTTCCGTGTGGCCGCGACTTCAATCGCATTCGCCCGCGCATAGGCCATATCCTGTGGTCGCCCGAAAAGATACAAAGTGCTCATCGGTACCGCCATGTAGGATTTGTGCGCTAGCGTTTCCAGCAGCCCGTGCATCAACGCATCCTGCGGATTTGCGTCGGTGGGAAACCAGCCAGCCTTGGCCAGTGCTGTCTTCACCTGTTGCTCGCTTCCCACCAAAGCAAAATTGACCATGTCCCCCAGGTTTCCCTGCTGATCGCTGACACGTCGAGGAATATTGGCGAAAATCGCCGAGGAAAGACTGGCGATAAATGTCTGAGCATCTCCTGTTGAAGCGTTCGTGAGGCCTGTTTTGGCGGGATGCAATTCGATTTTCACTTTGTAACTGCCATCCGCCGTCAGATCCGGGCTCAGATTGGCGCGCAGATACAGCTCACCATCGGACGGGACTGTCAGGGTATCGCTACCCCCAACGGAGAAAGGCAGTGCAGCGTCTCCGCTGCCGATGCGGCCAATCAATGCCCCGCTGTTGGCGCTGGTCAAAGGATAAAGGCGAAGCAGATCTTTCCAGCCGCGGGCAACCCCGCTTGGGTCAGCAGTACGGCCGTCGCTCAACGTCATGGATCCGGTCGCCTGAAATTTCACCTGATCGCCCACCAGCAGTTGAATCGCCGTTGCCTGCCAGTCGCCGCCGATCACGGTAATTTCATACTTATTCTTGCGATGGACTGCGGCCTGGGATGCCAGGGTGGGCGAATTAAGCGAAATTGGCTGTACAGGGCCCACCGAAGGCGACAAGGAGGTTGATCCAACTGTTTGCCCCATGCACCAAAGCGGGGAACCGCAAAAAAGCACGAAAGAGACAAAACCAGCACTGAGAAGGCGACTTGGGCATTTTTGGGCAGTCGTGGCACTGAATTTCATTGTCAGAATCGATTCCTTCCCCGCCCTGTATCCACCACGCCTCGCTCCAACAGGATACGCGGGCAGAACTGGCTTCTGCATTCTGGGTCTCCAGTTAGACTTCAGTAACTCGAATTACCGGCAAAATAGGTGACAAATTAAACACATTATGATTATCCGATTGAAAAAATGGCAAGGAACCGGCAAACTCGTTGTAGCCGCCAGCATCTACATGTTTCAGTAAACGCAAAAGCGAGCGAAACCATGATTGTCTCGTGTAGCAGAAGTATTCATTACGTTTTCAATACCAGTTGTCCGGCGACAACGTATCAGCTCTAAATGGCCCGATTCAGGCCATGCAACAAACAATGTGTTAGGCCTTTTCCCTGAAGGAGTGGACCCGAATATGTATCCCAAATGGCGTGTTTTTTGCGGAATCCTCACTTTAACTGCCTCCCTGGCAACCCTGGGATGTGGATCCACCAGTACCACAAATGTGCGCGCCGTTAACGCATCTCTTGGATTTGCGCCGTTCACCTTTCAGGTGGGCGAGATCGGCATCGCTTCTTCGTTGCCTTATGGAACCGAAGGTGTGCAACCCAAGGGGCAATATGCAACCACCGACTCCTCAGGGAATTACCGTATCGTTGCGGCTGGAACAAATCAGGGCGTGAGCACCTACGCGACTCTGGGTACAACGCTTGCTTCCGTAAAGCAGACGCTTCTTAAAAACAGCTACTACACCATCGTCAGCATCGGGAATTCGCCAAGCATGGGCCTGGCCGTACTGACCGATAATGATAGTGCACCCCCCAGCGGCCAGTACAAGCTGCGTGGAGTCAACTACTCTGGCTATGCGGCTGTCGATGTCTACATCACCGCAGTCGGAGCCAGCCCTTCCGGCAGCCCAGTAATTGGCAATCTGCCCTTTAATGCGCCACAATACGTGCCAGCTTCGCCGGGAACTCTAGAGTTGCAGATTACCCCGCATGGCTCCAGCCAGGTGCTGGCGAAGGCCCCATTCTCTCCCGCTGCGGGACAAATCTATTCTGTGTTTTTCATGAATCCAGCACCTAATGGCAGTTCGAACATCCTGCTGGTAGTCAACGATCCGATTTCAACTTCGACGACAATGACTTCTGGAAGTTAAGCGAGCGAAACTCGTACACCCAATAAAAAGCCTTCGCGTTCGCGAAGGCTTTTTATTGGGTGTACGGCACAGAACCTTTAAGTTCCTTCCGACCATCCTGCCAGATATTCTTCCTGCTCCGGGGTCAGACGATCGATCTTGCAGCCCATGGATTCAAGTTTCAGCTTGGCCACGCGGCGATCCAGTTCCTGCGGTACCGGGTATACCTTCGGCTTCAACGTCGAATGGTTCTGCACCAGATATTCAGCGGCCTGGGCCTGATTGGCAAAACTCATATCCATCACAGATGCGGGATGTCCTTCGGCAGCGGCCAGGTTGATGAGGCGCCCTTCGCCGAGGAGAAAAATCCGGCGGCCGTCTTTCATTGAGTACTCATCCACAAATTCACGCGTCTGACGCTGGGAAGATGAAAGGCGCTGCAATGCTGGAATGTCGATTTCGACATTGAAGTGGCCGGAATTGGCGACGATCGCACCATTCTTCATCTGCTCAAAATGCTCCTGCCGCAGCACGCTCTTATTGCCGGTGACGGTGACAAAAATATCGCCGACCTTCGCGGCCTCAGCCATGCTCATGACGCGATAGCCATCCATGCTGGCTTCAATTGCACGTAGCGGATCGATTTCTGTCACGATGACATCCGCGCCCATGCCGCGTGCGCGCGACGCCAAGCCGCGTCCGCACCAGCCATATCCAGCCACAACAAAACGTGTACCCGCCAGCAGCACATTAGTGCAGCGAATAATGCCATCGAGAGTCGATTGGCCGGTGCCGTACCGGTTATCGAACATGTGCTTGGTCAGGGCGTCATTTACCGCAACCACGGGGTAGCGCAGCACGCCTTCTTTCGCCATGGCGTGCAGGCGGATGACACCCGTTGTCGTTTCCTCGGTTCCGGCCAGAACGCCTTCGAGCGCGTCCTTGCGCTTGGTATGGAGCAGCGATACCAGATCGCATCCATCGTCCATCGTCAGGTGTGGCTTATGGTCAATGGCCGCCATGATGTGCGAATAGTAGCTCTCGTTGTCCTCGCCTTTGATCGCATAAGTCGAAATTCCATAGTCGCGGGTCAGGGAGGCGGCAACATCATCCTGGGTGGACAAGGGATTCGAAGCGCACAGGACAATGTCGGCCCCGCCGTCGCGCAGCGTGATCATCAGGTTTGCGGTCTCGCTGGTCACATGCAGACAGGCGGCGACACGCATACCTTTCAGTGGCTGATTCTTGATGAACTCCTTGCGGATCGTCTGCAACACGGGCATGGACTGGTTCGCCCATTCAATGCGGCGTTTGCCAAGGTCGGCGAGTTCGAGATTTTTCACGTCGGATGGAACAGGTGTGGTGGTGGCCATGAAACCCATTTCTTGTTGAATTTGTGTTCTCTCGAGAAATCTGAGGAAAGCGGGACACACGACAAAGCAACCGCAGCGCCTGTCCCGGCTTCAAGGGTACCATTTTTGCTCCGCCGGATGAAACGTGATTCCGCGCTCCAGACCAGCGGCCTCATTGATCCTGCATGATTACAAGAGAATCCGGTCGCGCAGTCCCCCATACACCAGGTTTCGCACCAATTCGTTCCGGTAAAAATCATGCGGGAAGCCCATCTCGATCTGGCTGGCGCCGTTCAGGCGCTCTACCTGCTGGGCGGTTAAGGACAGGGTCAGGCTGGCCAGGTTGTCCTGAAATTGCGCCAGTTTGCGTGCGCCGATAATTGGAATCACAGGAATCTCCCGATAGCGCAGCCAGGCCAGCGCCACCTGCGCGGCAGAGCGGCCGGTTTCGCCGGCGACCGCGTCGAGCGCGGCCACGATCCGCTCCACCCGTTCCCCACGCATTTGAAATGACTGCATCATCTCCGACGAATAACGCCCATTCTTCGCGGGACCGGAGCGGTATTTCCCGGTCAGCACCCCGCCGGCCAGCGGCGACCATGCCAGCAGTCCTAGTCCAAAAGCCTTGGCCGCGGGAATGAGTTCGCGCTCCACAGTGCGTTCGATCAGCGAGTATTCGATCTGCGTGGCGATAAACGGGGTCCATCCCCGAAGGGCCGCGATCGTATTGGCCTGCGCCACCCACCAGGCCGGCGCGTCCGATATTCCTGCAT
>JADEYI010001134.1_pt1 | contig 23425 bp, 16 predicted proteins | sample 8542331 | NCBI WGS metagenome assembly JADEYI01 (sample SAMN16510988, study PRJNA670497) | mine drainage metagenome | isolation source: biofilm near Copperflume 1 | place: Germany: Marsberg coppermine Kilianstollen | collected 2018-02
AAGAGTACTACAAACAGTATGAAAAAGATGATGCGAGCATAGAGCATTTCTGGCAGGGCAACGCTGGAAACGTTTTCAGGGTAGTTGAGCAGTCGGTTTTAGAGGAAATACCTGCAAGAGATACAAAGGCTCCTATCGTCGTTTTTGATAAGAACCGTACCTCCGTTGTATTACCCGTAAATGCGACGGCACTCGATTTCGCTTACGCGCTGGATAGTGAAATGGGTAACAGTGCAGTTGAAGCGATTGTGAATAATCGTAAAGCTCCCCTCTACCGGTCACTACAGGCTGGCGACATTGTAGAAATCAGGACATCAAGACAAACTCAAGCAGATTATTACTGGCTGGATGATGGATATGTTCGCACTCCGAAAGCCAAACGCATTATCAAGGAAGCGATTAGCAGGAAGAATCTTGAGCGGCGTGGTTACGAGTTAATACGAGATACACTTCATCGCTATCATTTTGCGCTCCCCTTAACCGAGTTTGATGAACAGTTGGGTCAGCTATTGAAGCGTTTTCAACTTGGTGCGCGCCAGGAATTTCTGGAGCGACTCGAAAAAGAGGATGAGACAGAATATACTCCCGTTTGGGCGGCTCAAGAAATCATGAAACAGGTAGGAGAGGAAAATACGCGCAGTGTTGCTCAAGGGACAGTGGTATGGGTACCTGTTATTGATACATCGCTCATGCAGAACATAAAAGGAACATACCGGCAGCGTGTATGTGGACTGTGCCATCCTGCGTATCCAGGAGATACATCTATTGTAGGACGCCTGCGCAAAGGTGGCCGGGAACTGGTGGTTCACAGGGAAACCTGTTCGCATTTGATAGACCGCAATCCTGGCCAACGCCCAAAGCCGATTCCTATGACCTGGCAAATGCAATCGCCATTTCGCGTTGCTTTTTTTGTGAAAGTGCAAGATCGGGATGGGTTAGTGCTTGAACTGGTACGGCTGCTTCGCAGGCATACCTGTTATTTGCGCAGTATCCAGGCTGAAGCATCCAGTCCCAGGGCCGACGTTGGATTTATATTCTTCACTATCGAAGTCTATTCAGACCGGGAAGTACTCGATATCTGGAAAGCTATTGAGAAAATCGATAATTTTAACGAGGTGCAGATTGATAGAGCCGCCACACCTGGACCGATTGCCGATCGCTTAGAAAAGTTACACGAGCATGGCATACCTCGCATGTCGAAAACGATTATAGAATTTGACTGGGAAGAACAGGTAAGTATGCTGCCAACGCGCGCTCCAATACTGATCAATCCGTTCGATATCTCACGTCCCGCCGGTGGCAATATGTTCTTTGGGCGCAGTGAAGAAATAAAAATCATGCAGCGCGAATTGTGTGATGCAGTGGAAGGACGCGCTCTGGTTCTTTATGGACCGCGTCGCTCGGGCAAATCCTCACTCTGTAAGCAATTGGTTGAACGATATATGTACGCGCCCTCCTGGGGCATCTTATATTCATTACAAAATGCGCGCAAACAGACCGAAGCAACGATTCTTATGCAACTTGCCGAGAGAGTTGGAGAAGTTTTTCAAGAAAACTTCAAGAAGCCTACTCCTTCCTGGCATGACTACCAGGACAGTGATCCACAGGTACGTTTCAAACGTTTTCTACGCAGATGTATCGAGCAATTTCCTGACTCACGGTTGATCCTGGTACTGGACGAGTTTGGGGGAGCTGTTGATTCGGTTGAAAAGCATATCTTAGGTTTCCGCTTCTTCACGTTTTGGAAAGAATTACACGCCAGTATTCCACAATTGAGCTTGCTCTTTGCCTTGCCAACCAGTTCGCATCAAACGCTGAGCGCCAAACCATTAGCTCACACTTTTAGTTTTGCTCAACCGATGGAGATGAACTTTCTAGACTCGGAGAGCGCTCGGCGCTTACTCTCCGATCCGCTGCGCGACCTGAATGTTGCTATCCATCCGAACACTATGGCGCGCGCTGTTACATTGACAGGGAGCAATCCTTACTATTTAACTCTCATAGGCCAACAATTGATTTATCATTTGAACCGTGATGTACAGAAGCAGGTAATCGGTGATAATGATTTGAACCAGATCATTGAGAAGATCATCGCTGATAGAGCGCCGCAAAACTTTGATTTTCTCAGGTCTGAGTTGGTATATGATAGCGAAATGCTACTCCTTGAAAAAATGATCGACCTGCTGGAAGGTTCGGTACTAAAGGAGGCGCAACTCAAGAAAATTGCCTTCCAGGCAAATATGTCTGCTCATGTCGCCAGACGTTACCTGGATCGACTTTGTGTGGGTTTGATACTTCATCAAAGCGGACCGCTATCCAATCCTATCTATTCCTTCAAGATTGAACTGGTGCGTCGCTGGCTTACTCATAACCGTTCTTTCTTTGCTGTATAAAGTTAATTTACTAAGGAAGATTTCTATGTCTGAAACACCTTTTGAACGAAACTGGAAAACACTTCGTAATCCGTTTCAGGGTCGGCCAGAAACGGGAGAAATGATTACAAGTCGTGTGTCGGGTAGAAAAGCAGATATTGAAGAGATCATTAGCGAGGGACAGAGCGCCATCATCCTGGCAGGCGCTCCTCATATTGGTAAGACATCGCTTATTCGCTACCTCTTACGTCCAGCGACGGCAAAATGGTCCTGGAGAAACGAACTGGTAGATTTGCGCACTTATATTGAACTGGATGAAATATGTTTTACACAGATAGACCTGTCACAACTAGAAGGTGTCACTAATGTCGATAATTTGCTACTGCCTTTTATAGGGCAGTGTATTGCAGCTTTGCAATCTGCCTGGCCGTGTGTAACTGGCACATTTAGCGGCCTGAAAGGATTGCGTGACCTTTTGCGGCATATGACACGCGAATACCCGAATGCACATTACTTTGTCGTTCTTGACAGCATCGAACGGCTTCAGGGACCAGATATGCCCGTATTAAAAGAAGCTACCAAAGCCACGACTCCGCAGGAGCGTGGCCTGGCGCTGCTGGACGATATAGGCGCTTTTCGCGTGCTGGTTGATTTGCTGGACGAGTTCTCGCACTTCGGCGTTATTCTCTCTATCGAGAGCTTGCCATTGCCCAGGATCAGCAACCAGTTCACGCACATCTCGGCGGACCTGGCGCGTTTTCGTACTATGACGCTACAAGCATTCACTCAAGAAGACACAATGCGATTCCTTGCCCAAGACGCGGAGAGCTTTGAATTTGAAGAAGAGTGGGCGCGCCGGTTCAATGAGGCAGGCGGCAATATGTTGTTTTCACAAGATATGCAGCAATGGCTATACGAGAAAGCAGGTACGCATCCCTATCTTCTACAGCAATTTTGTTTTCATACATTCCATTTCATGAGGCAATATGCGCTAAGGCGAGGCTTCTGGAGTGATCTGCAAACAGCGGAGCGAGAGCAATTAATCGAGTACGTCAACGAACGCTTGAGTACCTTTCTGGATAGTGCATGGAAACGTGTCAAGACATCACTAGAAGTGAGCAGTAAAGAAACCAGAGAGAAGTTCTACGATTTTATTATTAAGAACAAAGGCAAGAGCGCCAGTGAAGAAATTGCAGGCGCAATCTGGAATCAACTTGGCTTAGAGTTGCGCTATATTCTCTACAGCGAAGGTATTGTTCGCTATGACCTGTTACAGCCCATTTATTATCCCGGCTCTGTAATGCTAAATTATTTTGCTCAAAAAGTGCAGGAGCAAGATATAGTGACAATATCCACCATGTTGCCTCAAATTCAGGCACCGGTAAGCCAGGCTGATGAACTCATCATCACTCTGCCAGGTAAACAACCTCAAACACTGGAATTGTCATCACTGGAATATACCTTGATGAAAACGCTCCTATACAACCCTGGCAAATGCAGCGAGGAAGCATTGATGAGGTCCGCCTGGGGGAAAATCACAAGCAAGCAAACTCTCACCCAACGTATATTCCATCTGCGCAAGAAATTAAATGATGTCTGCGATGGAGAAGATATCATTGTGAATATTTACGGCGGATTTTATTCGCTCAATCACCCTGAGTGGTTTAGTTTGCTGTAACTGACTCAAGAGGCTTCGTAATCTTTTTGCCTACATGAGGTGGTAAATACTTCGTCAGTTCTTGAGAATGCGCCATTACGACTTGAAGATATTTTTCTCCAAGAGTTGGAAGTCCATCATACATTATACTCATATAGGCGCATACCATGGCCTTTTCGGTCATATAGTACTCAAGCAATGGCCATACAGTTTCATTTTCCCCGGCCGCTTTAAGGTACTTCTGGAGGAAATGTCTGGCAAGTTGTTGTCCAGATAGCTTTTCGTTGCGGTCCTCTGCAGCGTTCTTCAATCGCATTTCGAGATCAATGGCTAGCATCGCTACATCGCTGAGCGTATCAATATTACAAAACTGAGGGTTAAAATCGATACAATCGAGCGCTGTCAGGCGTTTTTGTGCTTGAGATTCGTTATCAGATGGGCAAATCCAGAGATTCGTCGCTTTAAGATCGCCATGACAATGTTTGATATGACCTTCCCGATGGCGCTTCTTAAAGTATTGCTGGTGCGCTTTACTGAACTGTCTTAATAATATCGAGGCCGATTTGGCCCACATCATGTCGGCCTTACTAAAAGCAGAATGAGCCATTATTTGAGGATTGTCCATTCTTTCATCCAGGGCTTTGTGAAATTGCTCAATGTTAAAATCGAGTTTATCAGCTATACGCTCTGGTGTCCCAAATATCGTCAAAGAGCGTTGCAGCTTTTTATGCATCCCGGCAACTTGATGTGCCAAAAATTCCATGCCTGATACATTAGCGAGTTTCCCTGGCTGTAACTGATGATCCAGCCGCCACTCTTCGTCTAGCCGTTTCATAACAAGCGCATATGGCCTGTTGGGTGCCAGACTTGCAAGAGCTGGATTCGTAATTAATGGGCCGCATTTAATCCTATCAGGCCTATCAAGTAAAACTGGTACAATACCATTGTAAACGTCTCCTGAAAATTGCCTGTTGAATGCCAGTCCTTCGAGAAGAAATCTTGTTTGTTTTGATAAATCGCTCGTATTGTAAAGTTCATTATGGCATTCCAGCCACGTTTTCAAACAAATGTTTCGCATGATACGATGACTGTTATTAAAAACCACTCTGGTCGCTGAAGATTTTATAGTTACATCCACATGAAATACAAAATCTCTTTGTAAGTAATTAGCATAGAGTACTTGCATATTTTTTCTCCAATGAGACAAATATACATAAAACCGTACAATGACATGATATAAGGTAGGATAATACGGAGTTGGAACTAAGATAACACAAGACAGAAGAAAAACAGCAAATTAGCTCATCTTAGTACCAATGTACTAAGATGAGAGTGCATCTTGCTCATTTCGAATGTGCCAGCATTGGCACTGATTGAAATGCGGGAGGCAAATTCTTTTCCCAATCCCTTAGGTACCCATCACACACATCCAGGTATTGTTGACCTAACCACAGATTCTTATCGTATAAGATGCTTACTAATGCTCCTACGAAAGCTTTCTCGATGAGATAATAGTTCAGGACAAATTTTGATCCTTTATCCTCTTGCTTAGTTAGACGTAAATATCCTTCGATCATTGAATTAGCAAGTCCTGATGAGTTTGTGCGAGCATGAATATCGGCAACTAGCATAGCAAAATCGCTTAGTGTGTCGATATTACAGAATTCGGGATTGAAATCAACAGCATCCAGGACGCGCACTCCACTCCAAATTTCTGAACGTTCCGAGTTCTGATGACATGGAGTAGGCATAATCCAGATATTGCGAGCTTTCAAATCTCCATGGCAACGCTTTATCTGCTGCTTTTTTATGCGCTGCGCAAAATATTGTTGAAATTCCCTGTATCTATTATCCGTCAAGACAGGTAAAAGCGCCGATCTCAATAATTCGCATTTGGCAAGAAGTCGCCGATATTTAGAAGAACTTAAGATGGACTTATCTGAGACATCAGGCTTTTCAACTGAAACAAGGTTATTGGTTAGTTTTACTTTTAATTGTTCTAAACTGCCCCAATAATTATTTTTATCGGGATCGACCAACTGAAAAGCTAAACTGGCATGAATATGAACAAGGAATTGGGTCATTATGTTTGCGTAATATTGTCGTGAAGTATCGTCCCCATTTTTCAGTAGCGCATCCAGGCGAGATGGCATTGGCAATTTCCGCATAACCAGAACATACTCAACATCTTTTTCAAGTGTGTCCCGATCAGGGTCTAGAAACTTACCAAGTACGATATACGATGGTTGATCTTGCCCCAGGTCACTATTGTATAATCGTGCCAGGCCAATGTGGATACCTCGTGTAAAAAGTCTGTTCCAGCGCCATCCTTCAATTAAACAGGCATGGCGCTCAGGAAGTTCTTGTAAAGAGTAGCGATGATCTTTGTAAGGTTGGAGTAGTTTGAATACAAATTTGTTATTGAATAATAGTCGAGCATTTTCGGAACGTTTTTCATCGTGTATAGTATAGATGAGAGGCTTTTCGATGATATCCTGATCTTGCTGTGGAATATTTTCGCACGAGAGTATGGCTACTTGCTCACTACTGGTAATTTTCGTTGGAGTAGATACCACAGCATAATTCCCCTATACATCATTTAGCAAAATGCCAATTAAGCGCAGAGATAGAGCATGATCGAGTAAACAAGCGAAAATGGATTGGAAAACCAAGAATAATAAGGAAAACTTGCCTTTTGCTTGTAAAACGACTTGACTGTTGAATAGTAACTTTACATGCAAAAAGTGTTCAGTTTTACAAAAAACCCTAGACTTCACGTTCGCTTATATATAGTATAAACGTGAAAGCAAAATTCTCTTACTATGAATAGGACGTAGCATCCTGGCACATACTCTTCTTACGTATGCCACAGAAACGACACGCCCGGTCCCGGCGTGAATGTCCAGTATGAGATGCGGTCCCAGCCGCCGTTGGCGTACCAGTTCATGTTGCTGGTATAGACGCTGCCGTCCGGGTTGACGCGCTCTACTACGCCCACGTGGCCATAGCCGCCTGCGCCCTGCACGCCAGGTTGCAAGACAATGATGGATGGCATATGGGGAGTACTGGAAACTATCCATCCGGGAGCGGACAATGCTCCATCCTTCCATTGATAGGCGTTGCCTATCCAGTTAACCCAGTAACCTGTTAGTTGACGGTAGCGCAGATCGACCCAGTATGTGCATTGCCCAAAAGAGAAACGGCTGGGTGCGACGCCAGAGCCAGTATAGAGGGATCCGCCATTATTAACGCCCGACATATCATATCCGTCCTGACGCACAAAAGCAGTCGCTGTGGCTGCCTGGGCGATCAGGTTTGCATTTGAGTTCGGGTTGGTATTCGTATAAAATTTATTGTCACTGGCGGACGGGTTGAAACCAAAATGGTTGCCGGTTGCAAGGGGGAGGACGATAAAGCCAGTCAGCAAAGTCATCACTACGAGTACACCCAGGGCTAAACTGCTGGTAACCCAGGCACGACCTATGGGAGGGCGCATAGTACCGCGTGACTTTTTGCCAGTGGCGGGAATAACGATCGGTTGCCTTAAAGACGTTGTAGGGGTGACCGGTGTTGAAGTACCGGTTTGTACGCCGGGTAGGAGGCGGGTAACTGCTGGTGACGCATTGAACGCCAGTTGTTGTGTAATGCCACCAGAACTATTCATGCCCGGAAGCTGCTGAGTAGGGTTTTCTGAAGCATCTGAAGAGTATATATCGGGTGCCGGTGTGGTCGGCCCAGATACTCTAGTAGATGCCGATTGTGGCATTCTCTGTGGGAACATGGGATTGCTTTCAGGAAAAGACCGTTGTTCCGCAGGAGAAAGCTGGTTGACCAACCCAGGAAGTTGTAATCCCGAAGCGCTATTCTGACTAGTATCCAATGACGACATACGAGCGACCCCAATCCATCAGGCTTGCGTCAGGCAAAATGTATCCGTATTACCTGACATTGACCATGCTTTATTACTGAGTCTATCCATTCAACTCTGTTCAGTCAACCCCGCGTGAATGCTCGTAGGAAGATGGTACTTATAACCGGTGTGCCTCTTCACCACGAACATCACCCAACCAGGTCTGTCATCCTGAGCGCGGCGAAGGATCTGACTGACTGCTACTCAACGACCATTTTCAGCAGTCCGGGGTTGCCTATCTGTTCCTCTTTGAACATGTTGCGCACAATGACAGCCCAATGCTGCGCTCCTGCCTGTTTCCTACCTGGGAGGCTGGTTACACCGACAGCAGCCAGTGGTACGCGCAGCGTGCGCTGCTCGCTAAAGTCCAGGCTGAAACGTTTGACCTGCCCTCCTCCGGCGATGCGAGCCAGGGCGTCGGGTAAGCAAATGTGCGCCACCATGCCCGCTTCATAGCGCGGGACATGTATCACAAGTTCAAGCGCATCGCCCACTTTGAAATGCTGCTGCGGACGCCCGGCGCGTTCCAGGCGCACTTCAACGGGTAGCACGCTTTTCAGGCTGCTCCAGTCTTCAATTACTTCTGAAGTGACCTGCGCCGCAACCACTCCTTCAATACAACGGATCGATTCGACTTTTTCGCTGTAGACCAACGCTTCAGCCAGCTTCATGCGCTGCCCGTTGATCTCCACGAGGCCGCCATCAGCAGTAGCCACCACTCCCGACCCGCGCAGGGCCAGCAGCAGCGAGAGACACGCAGCTGTATCGACTGTGCTGTAGAGACGCCCTTCTTCATTCAACTGGCCGGTCAGATAATTGGTGGCTGCGATAGCCCTGGGCAAATCAGCAGGATGTCCGGCTGCCAGTAATGTAGCGGCGGCATAGGCGGTCTCCTGGCGCTGCGCTACCGCCTGCCCGTAGAGATTGTAGTGCGGCGCGCGTTCTCCCACCGCGACATACACTTGCCCATCCTTTTCTTTCAGCTTTTCGCGCGCATAGGTGGCGGCTTTCTCACGTTCTCGCTGCGAGTCGCTGCGTGTAACAACCTGGTAGGCATCGTGGCAATCGTTGATGCTTCCCGGCAAGATATCAATCTTATAGTACGCGGCCCCTTTTTTTGCCAGCGAGTGGATATCGCGCAGGATATCAAGCACAGCCTGCTGCTTGATGCCCGAACGTTCGGCGGCAGGCAGGTTCAGTAGATGTTTGATGCCGCCTGGCGCGTAATGCGTATCGACTTTGCCCGCCTGCCCCTCTTCTGGCGGGTACATGCAGAAACCTCCGTTTGAAAGCGCCATGCTGCGCAGGCGTTTGTGCCAGACCAGAATGGCCGCTTCATAATCTCGCGCAACCTCCACCTGTTGCAGATTGGTAATATAGCCAACGAACATGGCTAACAGCATGGAAGAGGTTTGTTCGATACAACCGAAAGGATATTTGACCGCGCCGGTCACAAAAACCTGAAATGGTCGCTCCAATCCAGGCATCGGCTTGATCTCCAACGCGCGCACCTCGCTAAGACTGGCCGACTCACCGGGTGTGAGCAGGCGCAGGCGACGCGCAATATGACGCAGTTTGCCCGGCTCGGTGATATAGCGTTCGCTGACATCGATACCCCCCTTGCGGGCATCCCGCACCGTCGCAGTAATTGCGCCAGGACGCACAGGGAAGCGCACAACTGAGCCGGATGGAATGGGCAAACCGGGCGTCACTGCACTACCATCCTCGTGGAACAGGTCTAGTATCTCGTTATCGTGGCGCACTTCAACCATCGCGCCGCCCGATGCCGCCCCAACATACAAACTGCCCGTGACCGGATCGCCGGGGAAGGCAAAGGGCGACACCGCCAACTCACCATACACCGGCTGCACAGCGTTGACCTCCGTCACCACTCTTTGCCAGTCCAGCGTCTCCGGTTCAAGCGCAAAGGCCTCGATAGTGTAGCGCGTGATACTATCGCCAGGTTTGACCTCGACTTCTTTTTCACCCTGCACCATCACAATCTCGTTGAAGATCACTTCCGGGAAGGAGAGGCGAATTTTTGTGGGAGCCGGGCTTGTTTTTGACAGCTTTGTCGCCATTTCGCCGGTAGGCCCGGACGGACGGGCTAAGCTTGCCGAAGCAGGCACAATCTCCCGGTCCATTGGAGCTATACTGGTAGTCGCCATGAATTGGGGAGCGACAGGAGGCATCGCCATCGCGTTCATCATCATGCGCGGGAACCGCGGCCCGAAGTTTTGTTGAAAGTCTGATAGTTTGCGCTCAACCTGGCCTGTTTTTGACTGCTCGCGCCAATGGGTAAGATGCTTTTTGATACGCGCCGCCAGTTCTACCTGCGGATCGCTCCCGGCGATCAAACGCGCATCCTTCACAATCAATTGCACCGGCACGGGTCTATCGGCTCTGGCCGTCTTGAGCTTCACGGTGATACGCTCGCCCGGCCTGGTCTCTCCTGGGGCCTCGCATTGCAATTGCAGTTCGCCGGGGCGCAGGATGGTACACCAGCCTTCCCAGGCCTGACCATCGATGAACGCGCCCAGTAACAGCACGCCATAGGGCGCGGGTACCGCCAACCGCAGCGGCTCCCCGGCTGGCAGATTTTCAAAAACCAGTTCTTTGCTGCTCGCGTGAGCGGCATCTACCACCACCACCTTGAGCATTTCGACCGGCACGCGCGGCGTTATTTCGGCCTCGTTGCCTACTACGCGCTGCGCTACAAATGGTTCGTTGTTGCTTCCCCCGCGTGTAATATACATGCCACGCCACTGGTTCGCCTGTGGCAGTGGCAGCAGGCTGACCTGGCGTATCTCGCCCAATTCGCTGATGACCAGCGTTTCGCGCTGCTCCCGTTCCGAACCTTTCAGCGCCACGCTGGCACTGCGCTCCCCTGCAAAAATGTTCAGCGTATAAGGTCCCGCGCCCGTCAGGGTGACTACCCCCCTGCCCTGTCCCTGGCGGTTGCATTGCAGCGTCTCACGTTTGCCAACGCGCTTTCCGCGCTCCTGCAATTCTACTTCAATCTTCCCACTGTAGGGCTGACCAAAGGCGCTGATCGCCAGCATGTAGCGTAAAGCCTGTCCGCTCAAGCTCTGTTCGACAAGCTCGGCGTTCAGGGGAGAGAGGCGATATTCCGCCACCTCGAAACGGCAATCAGTCGCTTCCACACCTTGCAGGGTCGCCGAGTATTCTCCTTCTGGCAAGCCTTGCAGCGACCACAGGCATAGTCCATAATCATCGAGCGCAAGCGTGTAATCCGCGTAGGCGTTTCCACTCAAGCGCACCTGTAAAGTGAGTGTGGCATTCGCTTGCAGCGGCGCGGCAATCAGCAGCCGTACCGTATCACGATTGACGCGATACAACGCCTTATCGCTGGTAAGTGAAACTAACTGTACGGCGGGAAGCGCTTTAGGGGAGAGAGTGGCGCCTGGCAGCGCGAGTTCGTCTTTACCACGAAACAGGATAGTTGATTTGATCGAACTGGCCGCTATGCCTGATAAGGCGAGCAATTGCTCCATCCCCGATCGATGCAGCCAGTTCGCTTTGAGAAACACGAACCAGTTGCCAGGCAGAACGCTATCGCCCAACTTCTCAACGAGCGAAAAATCAGAAATATGCACAGTTGGATCATAATCGAGCGGCACATTTTGTTGTATCATATGCAAAGCCTTTCATGTGGTAAGATTGGCGCTACAATCATAAGAGACCAATTGCATCGTAGCGAATGCCTGCGTTACCTTACAATATAATAAACAGTTGCGCAAGCCATACTTTTATAGAAGGACGAGAAACATACATGCAACCAGTACGCCGTATTATTTTCTTTTTCGTGATGTGCCTGCTGCTCGCGGCCTGTTCGCAAGGCGGAAGCAACGCCGGGGTTACGCCCATCGGTAGTTCCTCAGCGCCTGTCGTGGATAATTCACCACTGCTCTGCCCCGCGCAGTTAGCAGTCCGTATCAACTGCCAGTCACCGCGTTCGATGCGCATCGCCTATGGTGTTGAGTCGTTGATGCAGCGCGGTTTTACAGGCAAAGGGCAGACGGTAGTCGATATCGTCTCTTTTGGCAGCCCGACCTTGCAGGCAGACATGGATGTTTTTGACCGGAATTTTAATTTGCCGCCCATTACGATTAAGGTGCTTGCCCCTTTCGGCGCCATTCCTTTCGATCCCGCTAACAATGATATGAACGGCTGGGCAGCAGAAACGGAACTGGATGTGCAGGTAATTCACGCCATCGCTCCCGATGCCAATATCGTGGTGCTGACCAGCCCGGTATCAGAAACCGAGGGCACAATCGGCCTGCCGGAGTTCTTGAAGCTGGAGCAATACGCGGTGAATAACCATCTCGGCACGATCATATCGCAAAGCTGGGGCGCGTCCGAGGTGACACTGAAAGATAGCGCGGGACAACAGGAAATACAAAAGTGGGACGCCTTTTACAAGCAGGCCACGACACAGCAGGGCATAACCTTCTTCGGTTCTTCGGGCGATAATGGTTCTACCGACTTTGCCGACCTGAAAGCGACGATTCTCTCCAAACAACCTACCACCAGCTTCCCAACCGACGATCCCTGGGTAACAAGTGTAGGTGGTACATCTTTGAGCCGCGCCGGCAATACGTCTTTTCAGGAGACAGCCTGGAACAATCGGTTTGGCGCGAGCGGCGGAGGTTATAGTGCCTTCTTCACCCGTCCGGTTTACCAGGGATGCTGCGTGAAGAGTACCTCCATGCGCGGCGTGCCGGATGTTTCCGGTAACGCCGACCCCGCAACGGGGCTGGCAATTTATACCGGTGGCTGGCAGCTCGGCGGCGGCACCAGCGCAAGCGCCCCTCTATGGGCTGCTATCGCGGCCATAGCCAATCAGATGGCAGGTCGCGCGCTTGGTTTTCTCAATCCCGCGCTCTACAAACTGGCCGGGTCAAGCTCCTACGCACAGGATTTTCACGACATTATTAAAGGCAATAATAACGAAACGGTAGACGGTACAATCGTGCCGGGTTATGCAGCTGCGCAGGGCTGGGACCCTGTCACCGGCCTCGGCTCGCCCAACGCCGAAAAGCTGATTCCCGACCTGATCGCCGCCATGAAATCATAAAGATAGCGTTCTGCCAGGACGATCCGGCGGATCATCCTGGCAGAGCGCTATCTCTCTATCTACCTTTGTTGGTACTGGTAAGAATTGTAAGCTGGCTGACCGAACATCACGTAGTGGCGACGCTGGCCGAACATCAAGTACAGGAAAGAACCCAGGAACGGCACTAGCCAGATCAAGGCCAGCCACAGCACTTTCCCGGCGGCTGAATGATCATCCTCAAAGACCATAACGGTAGCGATTATATGTCCCAGGACTGGGACGAAAACAATCACCAGAAAAAGCAGTGTATTGAATATACAACCCCGGTTTCCCGACATGTTTTTCTTCTCCTCAGAAACTATGCTTGAGCAGCAATATATTTTTTTGTGAGAGCTTCATTTTGCCGGCGCTGAATGTATTTGCTCTCGCAGGTATATACGTTTGAGGGAAGACGGTGTTGTAATTGTCCCGCGTAGGAACCAGGCAGATGTGCAAAAGCACCCCTCATGAATTTTCCCGACCAAAGCCGGTCGTGTCATCCTTCGCTTCGTCCTGTCATCCTGAGCGCAGCGAAGGATCTCGGTCCCCGGCCAGGCAGACCTTTCACTGGTAGGTTTCTTGAAATGCGCCGATCGCCAGAGGTGTCATCCTGAGCGCAGCGAAGGATCTGCGTGCTGCCGACGAGAGATCCTTCGCTGCGCTCAGGATGACACCTCCCACTCGCTGGCCCCTTTCCTAAAAAACCTACCAGTGAAAGGCCAGGCAGACCCTTCGCTGCGCTCAGGGTGACAACACCTGACCGATGGTGGGTGGGAAAATTCTACAGTGTATTTTTAACCTCACTTCCGCCTTTGAGAACGTACTTCACATTAGCGGGGTTGACGATGCAGTTGATGTCATCGAGCACGTTGCCATCTATAATTATGAGGTCGGCCAGCTTGCCTTCTTCCAGCGTCCCGAGCTGGTCGGCGAGGCGCAGCAGGTGAGCCGCGCAGGATGTACTGGCAACGATGGCTTGCATAGGTGTCATGCCATTCTCGACCATCAATTGCAACTCGCGGCCATTTTCGCCATGTCGTCCAACACCCGAATCGGTTCCCATGGCTACTTTAACACCGGCCTGCACAGCGCGCCGGAAGCTTTGTTGGTGAGCAGCAACGACGGAAATAGCTTTCTCGGCCATCATGGGTGGTAAAATATCGGGATGCTCTTTGCCAAACTCGACCACCGCCAGCGGCGCAACCAGTGTCGGCACTAAATAGACCTGCCGGTCGATCATCATTTCGATCAGTTCGTCCGTCAAATACACGCCATGCTCAATCGAAGCGATGCCAGCCAGAATAGCGTTTTTGATGCCCTGGGAACCTTGCGCGTGCGCCATGCAGCGTTTATCCTGCGCTCCGGCCTCGTAGACGGCAGTGGCTATCTCTTCAACCGTCAACTGCGAAGATTTTGGCGAGTCAGAAGTGGAAAGCACGCCGCCACTGGTCGCCAGTTTAATCCAGTCCGCGCCCGCGCGCAATATTTCGCGCGTGGCTTTGCGCACTTCCTCCACACCGTCAGCGACACCGCCCGGCACGTCATAGAAACGAATGCCGAACAGCCCCATATCGATACAACACGGGTAATACCCATCGCCATGCCCACCTGTCTGGCTAATCATTGACACGGCTACCTGCATACGTGGCCCCGTCACAATGCCCCGCTCGACGGCATGTTTCAGCCCCACAGGCGCGCCTGCCGCGTCACGCACAGTTGTTACACCTGCATCGAGGGTCGCTCTCATGCGCGGAATAGTTTCCAGCAATCGCAGCGAGGGCGGCGTGACCAGGAAACGCGCAATATTGGGATACTCCATCGCCAGGTGAACATGACAATCGATGAGGCCAGGCAGGATGCAGCCCCCACCCGCATCTATCACCGTCGCGTCACGCGGGACAGATACATCGCGTCCTATTCGCGTAATGCGCTCGCCCTCAATGAGCAAGGTAACGCTGCTTTGTGGATCGCCGCCGCTCCCGTCGATCAGTGTTCCATTAGTAATGGCTAAAGACATTGGCTGAACTCCTTGTAATTTAATGGGTATGCGTTGGTTATCATCAAACAAGAGACGAATCGCGCTGCCACGAGGACAAGCACAAGGCCCCCACCCTGCCCCACATCCGCCCCTTGTCCCTACAGGACGGGGGCGACGTTTTCGCTCCTTCCCCGATTCGGTTGGCAAACGTCATCAGGACGGGGGCATCCTACTGACTATAAAGTATATCCATTTAGATGAGACTGGTGCAAACTCAAAAAATGGAACAAAATATCAAAAAAAGCATTGACAAATGCTCAAGCACAGGATATACTGAACATATGTTCTAAATTACTCTGACAGGGAAGTTGGTGATTTATGGAAGAAATTCGTTTGTCGCAACGAGCTAATCGAACGCAGAAGGCGCGCATTACAGATGACGACATGCTCAACGAGGGTGAGTACGACGATGCATGGCCTCGTCTGCCGTCCAGTGCGCGTCGCTATTATATGCCTGATATAAAAGCGGAGAGCGGGCGCGTCCTGGCTGATACAACATCTGGGTACGGGTCAAGACGCTCGAACAGCGATCGTCAGAGCATCCCGCCCCGGCGCAGCGCGACACAGACCAACATTCCGGCGATGCCTGGAGGCAGACCACGTGCCCCCATACTCGATGATGACAAGGCGCGCCAGACCAGCGGCTTGTTGACGGGTAGAAGAAGAGTGCGTTTCCACTGGCTGGTGTTTGTTGGTTTAGCCATGTTCGTCATGATACTTGGATGGATCGCCTTTAATGCGCTCTCGAACTGGTGGCAGATCACGCAGGACGACTGGCAGTACGGTCGCCCGCGCACCTACCAGGTAGATATGGTGGTTGGGCATAACGACTCAACGGCTAACCCCACTCACTTCATTGCTGAAAATTTGAACCGCCGCATTACGATTATTGAAATTCCAGGAGGCGATACCTCGAAAGCGAAAATCTATTCTGGTCCTAACTTGATCGGTTCCGGCCAGGACCTGACCCCGGTCACATTGACTTTCAAAGATGTCAACGGCGATGGGAAAGTAGATATGATTATCAATGTGCAGGATGCGCGCTTCGTTTTTCTTAACCAGAATGGTCAGTTTGTTGCAGCGCCCGCCCAGAGTGGGAACTAACGGGCGCCATCTCTGTATGCGCGTTTGAAATATGCTTACCCATCTGCGCCAGCGGGGTCTGCTGGTGTATTCTGTGTACAGAGATGGCAGGGAAAGAACCGGCAGGAGTTGGGAATTCGTCCGCATCGTTCTGCTCAATTTGATGCGCGCGCAAAGCCAGAGTTGCGAATAGTATAAGCCATACAAGCAAAGCGCCGAGGAGTGTCCAGGCTAGAATTATTTGCGTTGGTGTCGAAAGAGTAAAAATATTCATGGGCATATCCTCTATTTTTATGCTTGAAAATATGTAGTAAACAGGTTGTCATTAGTATAATGACGAAGAAAATTGATGAAATTAACTCTATCCCCCGATAGTTGCCCATTTTTCAAAGCAATGCTCTCCTGATGACCTTGATGATGAAACGATATCGCCGCTAAAAAAGTTTCAATGCATCCGCTATTTGCCAGGATGCAGGGCGTTATTTATCTAAGACAGAGAACGTCAACGGCTTGTACTTTTGGTGAAAATCTGCCACAATCAGGTTATCTGAGGACGCGATTGGACGCGTCCATGTGTCGCCGAGGAAGCGAGAGGTGGATCTAATGCAGCGAATCAAATGGACCTTAACACGCGATGTATTGATAGTAGTGATATGTATTGGTATTGTACTCTGGGGAACCTTCTCCATACTGGGAATGGTTGTTCATGCCATTGTCCTGCTTTTGCTGGCGATGGCCGTCGCTTTTCTGGTAACGCCCCTGGTAAATTTTTTCGACAGGTACTTACCGCGCGTAGTGGCAACGCTGCTGGTGTATCTACTTGTGCTGGCAGGACTGGGCGCGTTATTCTACGCCCTGGTTTTTTCGCTGATCCAGCAGGTTACCTATTTTTCCAACAATTTGCCGGTCTATGTGCAAGATCTACCCGGCACCTATGCAAATTTTCTCCAATGGCTTGTCAAACAGGGTGTGCCTCAGTCTTCGATCAATAAGACGTTGACCACCATTTCAGATCAGGCAAATGTGCTGGTACTCTCACTGGCGGACAACCTGGTAAGTATCGTGTTGATTGTCACCGACGTGATCGTCAACGTGCTGCTGGTGACGGTATTGAGTTTCTACCTGACGCTCGATGGCAAACGCATCCGAAATAGCCTGATGAACCTGGCATCCGAGACCTTCGCGCCGCACTTGCGCCTGTTTGAGGATGCGCTTAACAAGGTAGTAGGCAACTACATCCGGGGACAGTTGACGCTCGCCGCCATCATCGGAGTGCTGGCCGGGGCAGGAACTTTTTTTCTGGGCATCAAACAGTTCGCGCTCATCATTGGGATGCTGGCTTTTCTCTTTGAGACTATCCCGATGGTTGGTCCCACCCTGGCCTCGATCCCGGCTATTCTCATTTCACTCCTCTTACCCGACCCATTTCCACGCTCCTATTGGATCGCGGTCTACTTCATCGTCATCCAATTGATTGAAGGCAATGTGCTGGGGCCACGCATTGTGGGTCATGCCGTCGGACTGCACCCCGTAGCCTCCATTTTGGCCCTGATCATTGGGGCGCAATTCTTCGGGCCGTTCGGCGCGCTGCTGGCAACCCCGGTGGTAGCGGCCTCCTGGGTCGTCATCGCCAGTTTGTACAATTCGCTACGAGGCAAGCCCACCACACCCTTACTTGAGAAAAAGCGCTCGCCCTGGATGCGTCCGCGCAAGCAGCACGGCGGGCCTGGAGAAGAAGAGGCTTTCCCGGACAATACACGGACAGGTGGAGCAATCGCACAAGACGAGGCAAGAACTATTACAAACCCGGCTAGCGATAGTATTGTGGAACATGGGCAAGAATGGCGCGCGCGCGGTATGGTTGAACCGGTAGATGCGTTGCGCTTAGTTCCCAACGGCGATATCTACCGCGATCGTAACGGTTCGCAAGGGAAATAGTTTTCCAATGGTCGCCCCTACCAAATGGGTAAAAAGCCAGAAGCTTCTATCTATATGGATTCTTGCTCGCGCAGTATCTCCAGAGCTTCGCGCGCGGCCAGGCGACCAGCTTCTTTGATGCTCGACGCCTGTCCCAAACCAAGCAGCAGTTCATGCTCGAAGACACCCACCGTGAACAGGCGGTCATTATTGCGCCCGCTTTGCTCCATGACCCGGTAGCGCGGCAGGCTGCCGGAACGCCGTAAGACAATCTTTTGCAGCCGGCCTTTGGGGTTGGTATCGAGCGTTTGCTCGCTCAACAGCGGCACCACAGGCAGGACTACACGCGCCACAAAATCGCGCGCGGCATCGTTGCCCTGGTCGATCAGGATCGCGCCTGTAATCGCCTCCAGCACATCGGCGCAGAGCGAATCGCGCGAACGCTCATTAAAAGTGCGCAGGTTGGCGATATCCACGCGGATATAAGGGAAAAGCCCAAGCTCCTGCCCGATTTTTGCCAGCACGCGGCGGCTGACTACCTCAGACTTGAGAGCCGTCATCTCTCCCTCTGAGGCATCAGGAAAATTGCGATAGATATGCTCCACCACCCGCGCACCCAGAACAGCATCCCCCAGAAATTCGAGCGTATCATACGAATCATGAACAGCCGTTTCGGGACAGCAGGAGTGATGCGTCAACGCTCGCTCCAACAGCACGCGATCGCGAAATTGCACGTGAAGCAGCGCCTCTAATTCAGCCAGCTTGTCTTCGTTCTCCATGGTTAGTATTATAGCCCACAATTTTCAGGTTGTCATAGGATGGAGAATTGAAGTCTTTGGAACATATTTAAAAAAAGTTTTCGTAGTGAGCGCCGGACTCACAAAAGGTAACTGAGCAAACAATTCATGAAATTCTTTCGTCCGTACACTTTTCACTCAACCGCAAAGCCGCCTTCTTCCATTTCTCCCATAGAAAATTGCCGCTCCGCTTCTCTAGCAAGCCGGTTTAATCCTTCCTGTACATGAGGCCGAGCGAACAAGGTATCCCACTCTAATTCCTCTTTCAACATTGACACTGTGAAATACAATGGTAAAGAAGACACAATTAAGTACCATAAATGAACCTGGAAGAGGTTAATGTCAGAGATACGATCGGCTCCAGAGACAGTGAGCATCACAATATAATCACACGTATTCATTCGCCTGGTGTACAGCGCTGATGTGCTGCCGCCAGGCTCATCCATACCTCAACTATATTGTATAATATCTCTGTAAGACCGTACCGGTCGCTCAGGGACATATTTCACAGCAATCGAAAGGTAGTAATCCATGCACGATAATGGAGATGTGCGAACCGAACCAGTTGAAGATACTCTCCTACAAGACGCGAACGAGGCAATTTTAGCCCTTGAAACTGCTGAGGAGGAAGTGAACCGGGGGAATTATTCCAACGGGTCATTGGTAGACATTGATGCCACCATTGATACCACGCTAGAGATGCAGAAGTTCTACGTTCTTGCAAAGCGCCAGGCATGGAAGGTGGAACAACTCTCCTGGGGCCAGCTTCCTCCGGTGCCAGAAGGGAAAGGCTCCGGTGAGAAGCGCGCTCGTCGTATGGCGATCTGGCGTTCGGTTGTCACGCAGCAACTCCAGGCCGACACGCTTGCCTCTCTCTTGTCGTCGCAATTGCTGGCGGCAGCGCCCGATCTCCCCGGACGCTTATATTACACGACAATGGTTCAGGATGAAGGGCGTCACGCTGAAGCCTGGATTAAACTGACAAATCTGGTTGGAGGGATGAGCGAACCCGACCCCTACCTGGATAAACTTGGTAATATAGTACTCAATGCAGATACCCTTGAAGAGAAGATCTGGATGTTCCAGGTAGTTTTTGAAGGACTGGTGATTGACCGGTTCCGCCAGATCGCGGCAGGCGCGCCCGGCACCATTCTGGCTGAGCTTTGCAATCGCCTGACCGTTGACGATGGGATACATCACGGTTCAGGTGTTGTCTACGAGCAGCGCCTGCTCCAGCGTGTCTCTTCGCGCACGAAGCGGGGCATCTGGCGTATGAGCCAGGAGATGTGGCCCTTGTTCGTTGACCACTTGATGTGGAGACCGCAGGAACGCTCGTGGGCCAGTCGAGCCATGCAGCCACGAGACCTGGAAACGGTCAAAAGCTACATGGCGCAGGAGCGGAAGCTTGCAATAAAAGTGGGTCTGGAAATCGATACACCGCCCGGATTTTAACCTCTGAGAGTACTCACAGGAAAAACAGGTATTCATCCTCATTAACAAATCAGGACGACAGAGACGCATGAATCTCTGTCATCCTGCCTGGAGACTTTCCTGACAACGTCTGTCAAGGTGATGAACAATGTACTGCGCGGGAATTACACCCTTGTTAATTCATCCACTCGCCGGGGGCGTTACCGCGCACGCGGACATTGCCCTGGTGGTGGTGCATATCCTGCGCATCTTTCGCGATACGAGCGCGCAACTGCGTAGCGGAGGTGCGATGCCAGAATGAGACGGGAAAGAGACCGATGCCCACAGCGATAGCCGCGCCGATTTCGGCCATGTCAAAAGGCAGGCCCGGCGGCAGGTGATACGGCAGGTGGGTCAGAATACCCTGGTGAAACAGGAATGCCAGGACAAAGATACTCAGTTCAAGCAAAGCGGCGGCCACGTAAAAGAGTATTTCTAGCGAGCGTCTCTTGCGAAAGAGTATAACGCAAACGACGTTGAGGAAAACCAGGAAGCCTGTGATCCAGAGTGTCACCGTAACAAGGGTTTGTGTTAAAAGATTTGCCACCAGAACCTCCTGAATTGAGTTTTTAACTCCACGTCAATTTTAAATTTGAGAAGGCAACTTCGGTTCCCTTCAGGTTTACCAACATGCCCACCTGGCCGCTTATCAACGAACCATCCTGCACCGACCAGACTTGCTTGCCATTTACTATCAATGTGAACGTCTTGCCATTTACTAGAATCTTGAAAGTATTCCTGCTTCCTGGCCCCTGTCCCTGGTGAAACTCGCTGCCAAATGAGCGGTTCGCAAGCTGCTTCCAGGGATTAACAGACGGCCCCTGGCTATTGTCATACTTCCAGAACTGGTACTGACCACCTTTTTTATTGACCACTTCAAAGGTATAAAAGGTGGTGATCTGATTGCCGTTTTTAACCTGTGAATTAAAACGTAGAATCAAACCAGATTCGTTGTTGACAGAGGTGTCGTCGCCGCGTATCTCATCCATCGTCAGCGTATAAACGAAAGGTTTATCCAGGCGTTCACCGGACAAAATGGCGGTTGCAACCCTGGAAGAATCATTGTTGGTGATATGAAACGCCCCATCCTTAAACTGGAAGAGGAAAGGGCCACTGGAAGATTCGGGCCAACCGCGAATATTCTGTGATAATGGGTCAGTGAGAATGGTATTGGCATCCGCCGACGCCTGCGCTCTGGCCGTGGCAGTGACGGGAATATTGGGAGTTCCCGCGGGCGTTATCGTCGAGCCGCCCGGGCGCTTTGACGAAGAAAATTGGAGATATGCAAAGCCCAGAGAACCACTTACAATAATCAGCGCGGCCAGCACAAAAATTGGCACGCGCAAACGCCGCAGCCGTGAATGTTTGACGGGCGGCTGCGCGGGCGCGGGAAGACCAGAAACCCCTGCAGGCTGTTGCGAAGATGGTAAAATGCCGGTTACATATTGTCCGGGCTGGCCAGCTACCGGAATATTCACAATGCGGGCCGGACCGGTCAATTTATAGGTGCCGGTGGTGCCGCTATCGTCCGGCTTGATCTCAGGCAAAGCCCATAGAATACGACCGGGAGCCATCGATGCTTGCGAAGACGTTTGATTGGCAGGAGTCAACGGATTTGCCTGAACAGCGCCCTTCGTAAAAGCTTGCTCTTGTGGCACAGTTCTCGAGGCCGGTTGTCTGTTTTGCGGGGTGAACGGATCGAAAGAAGCAATCGAGGGCAGCGATGCGCTGGACGAGTTGGCAACCTCAAAAGAGTTCCCTGTCCTATGCAGATTCATCGCCCCGGTTGACCCGTCGTTCTGCTCGGCGGCAATGGTTGGCATAGAATTGGTGCGCCAACTGGGACCAAAAAAGAGAGGAGGGACAATAGAACGCGCACCAGTACCGGTTGATGCGACATCAGCGGATACCGGGTTGGAGAATGCAACGTCACCAGACCCGGCAGTGTTGGCAGGCGCGGTATTGCCGGACGCGTTAAATCGCGTCCCTACAGGGGGGAATGAAATCACCTGTGTTGTTTCGTGTGGTGCGGCGGGACCAGTGATGGCTTGCTGGAAGAGCAGTGAAATATCCAGGGCATTTTCAAAACGATCGGCCGGGTCTTTCGCCAGGGCCTTGAGGATGACCTGTTCGGCGGAAGGAGAAAGATCAGGACGAGCGGCGCGCGGCGAAGGGGGCGGCATTTTTAAATGTTTAGTGGCGACCTTCATGAGCGTTTGCCCCTGAAATAGGGGTACGCCTGTTACCATGCGATATAAAAGCGCGCCCAGCGAGTACAGGTCGGCGCGTTTATCAATTTGCTTGCCAATGATCAATTCCGGGGACATATAATCCAGCAGGCCGGGTTTAGAGAGACGCATCTGGGCCGTATTTCCCTCGGCCAGCATGGAGGTGAGGTGGAAATCCGCCACGATCACTTTTTTTTCAGGTGTAATAAAGATATTGGCAGGTTTGAGATCACGATGCACAATACCCCGCCCATGCGCATAATCGAGCGAGGCTGCGATTTGGTGCAGGAAGTTCGCTGCCAGCTGTAAAGGTAACGCTCCTTCGCGCGCCAGCACATCCTCAAGCGTCTCGCCAACGACATAGGGCATTACGATATATGCCAGCCCATCTAGATCACCATAATCATAGACAGGCAAAATATTCGGGTGTTCCAGAACAAAAACACGCGCCATCTCGTCGCGAAAGGTTGCCAAAAACGCTCGCTGCTGTTCGAGTTCCAGCGACGCGAGGCGCAAGAACACTTTGACAACCACCTGCCGCGAGGGTTGTAATTGCTGTCCCAGGTACACCGCTCCCAGCGTCCCGCTACCAATCGCACGTTGTAGTACACTGGTTCCCGGCTGTTTTCCTATCAACGCTTCGGCATCCATCAAATTCTACCTCTCATCGCCAATCGTGCTGGCCTGCACGCTGGCTACGATTCTGAACATAAGTCAAGAACACGATAATTCCCCACGATACTATCTTAGCCAATGGAGGTCGATCTGACAATGTATCTACCCTGAAACTATGACCAAAGTACTGATACAGAGGAAAAATACTATGGGCTGTTCGTC